>Ga0080006_1143908_pt1 | contig 65701 bp, 69 predicted proteins | sample RS3BMetagenome_FD_69209 | JGI IMG/M metagenome (GOLD analysis project Ga0080006, IMG submission 69209) | Ferric oxide microbial mat and aquatic microbial communities from Rainbow Spring, Yellowstone National Park, USA - RS3B (SPADES... ...
GTACCCCTCAGCCGAGGTCTTGGGTCTCTGCTACCACTCACCCTACTGCCCATACACAACCGGATCATTCAAATCCGGAAATCCATATAAACCTATCTATTCTGGAACTGCTGACTACGGCGTGTACAAGTCCGCGCTCGGGAAGTCCGGAGTTGACGTTCTTGTCCTATCCGATGAGAACGACGACAGGATACTTCCGATTGTGGTGGGAGAAAGCGAGGCTACATCGATAAGACTTGCCCTGTCAAAGAAAAAGACTAAGAGACCCATGGCTCATGAACTCGCCCTAAGTCTAATCAGAAGATTTGGTGCAGCAGTGGATAAGGTTCGCATAGATGGGATGCTAAACGAAATCTATACCGGAAGCATATTTCTTGTCACTCGGGCTCAAAAAAGAGTAAGAATCGACGGCCGGCCGTCGGATCTTGTGGCGATCGCATTGAGAAAGGGCGCAAGGATATACCTAGACTCGTCGCTTGAATCCCAACTGCTTCCCAGAGAAGACATTGGGTTTTAACTCTCAACGATTACCCTCTTGTGTTTGATGAATGTTCCGTGTTTGAGTTCAGTAAGTGCGAGCGATATGTCCTCTTCGGTATTCATAACGATAGGACCCCACCATGCGACAGGCTCGCCGACCGGTCTTCCGCACATTAGAAGAAACCTGAGTCCCCCCGGCCCCGCTCTTACCAATATTTGGGTTTCGCTCACGTCGTACAGCCCGACCTGACCCTCTCTAAGCAAGCCCGAGGTCCGGTCAAACCTACCGCTTCCTGTTACGACATAGGCAAATGCAGTGTACCCTTTTTTCACTTGAAGATTAAAGCCAGTCGAAGGTGGTAGGCTAACGTCTAGGTACGTGGGATCGACAGGGATACCCCTGACCGGCCCCTCGGCGCCCCTGTATTTACCAGCTATCACTCTGATCTTGCCTCCTTCGGGCGTACTGAAGGCTGGTATATCCGTGCTCCTGAGCCCCCTATAGGTGGGAGTGCTCATCTTGAGCGTTTTAGGTAAATTCACCCAGAGCTGGAATCCTTCGAGTACGCCATCTGCCTGCTTTGGCATTTCTTGGTGAATTATACCGCTTCCCGCGCTCATCCACTGGACATCACCTGCTCTTATCACGCCTGAGTTACCTAGGCTGTCGCCGTGCTCAATCCTACCTTGGAGCATGTAAGTAACGGTCTCGATTCCCCTGTGTGGATGCCAAGGAAAACCGGCTAGGTAGTCGAGCGGGTTGGATGAGCCAAAGTGGTCGAGGAGCAGAAACGGGTCGAAGCGATGGTCATCGTTATATGTGAAAACCCTGCTAAGTCTTACACCGGCTCCGTCGTAGGTCAACCGTCCGCTCTTTACAAGTATGACCCTTCTTTGTTCAAGTCTGACGTCCTGTTCTTCCACGTCATTCTATTGCAAACGATGTCTAATAAAGCCACCTCGCCGTTACCATGTGGTTACCTGCGCAGACTGGTACTCGTTATCTTAAAATGAACTGGTACAGGTGATATTATGTGTACTTTCTCGTTCACTACGGCGAAATAGCGCTAAAGGGAAGAAACAGGCCTTCGTTCGAGGCTGCTCTTAGAAACAATATAAGGGATCAATTGTCGCCTGTGAGGGACGCACGTGTTATCACGCTTCAGGGAAGAATGCTCGTGAAAGTACCAGACGAGTCATCACAGGTGGCTAGCGTACTTTTGCAAAGAGTTTTCGGCATATCGTGGTATGCGCCAGCATTTGTAGGTGAAGCAAGCTTCGAATGGATAAAGGAAAAGGCAGAAGAGATTCTGCGTAACCTGAACTGTCGGGGCAGATACAGTTTCGGAGTACGGGTCAAGCGGGCAAACAAGCTCTTTCCCAAGAGCTCTCAGGAAATAGCAAACGAACTAGGCGCCTACCTGAAGAGGAAACTCGATTACGAAGTCGACCTCTCACAGCCGTGCCTATGGATCAACCTGGAAATAGCAGGAAACCTTGCGATAATCCATACCGAAAAGCAAAGGGCGCTTGGGGGGCTCCCTGTGGGCATCAGTGGTAGCGTGATACACCTCCTTTCAGGAGGAATAGACTCGCCTGTTGCAGCATGGCTACTTATGAAGAGAGGTGTCAGGCCGATATACCTGCACTTTTATCCGACTTCGAGCACTGAAGAAGTGCTGTCGTCCAAACTGCTTGAAATAGTCAAGGTGCTCGCCCGGTTTCAGGGAAGGAGCTCGATAATCCTTTCACCATTTGCCGACTATCAGCTTACGTTTCTTGATTCGAGAGACGAGCCTGTAAGGTTCAAGAGATTTATGCGTGTGTTCGCTGAGGCAGTTGCGCAGAGGATCGGGGCTCTTGGCATATCGACAGGAGATAGCATTGGTCAGGTTTATTCGCAGACACTTTCCAATCTGAAAACAGTCGACAGCGGCGCCCTGCTTCCGGTGTACCGGCCGCTTGCAACCTACGACAAAGAAGAGATAGTGCAACTTGCAAAATCGATTGGTACATATGACCTTTCTATCAAGCCTTACAGGGACTGCTGCTCAATACTGACTTCTGGCTCGAGCAAAGCTACCCACATGCTTGCTCCAAGTGACCTGATAGAGACGTCGTCTCTCGTCCAGCGGCTGCTCGAGCGCTCTGCATGGGTCGAATACGACCCGCACACAGGGAGTCTCGAAACACGAGTTCTACGTGAGGTTACCGCCCAGATGCACACGACTCGGGGGTGACCCTTAAGGTACGGCGATACACTATCCTGTTGGGGTGTCGCGTGAGGTATGAGGGTTCTCTGTATCTTTGAAAACGCAAAGGGGATGACGGCCCAGGATTTACGTGTGCTAAAGGAGAGGGCGCTTGTAACCGCCGCTCCTTTTTGCGTGAAGGTCGCAAATGTGCGTGTCTCCCCACTATATGTGCAGCTCGACCTGCTTTCAGATCTTCCATTCGGGCTAGAGGTAGCAACGGCCCTTGAGAGACTCTCAGGGAAATTGGTTGAATGGTTGGACATAACTCACGGAATTAGTGTTGGGGATGAGATAGCAGAGAAGGCTATGCGTCTGTTCAACGATACGAGGTACTGGGAATCCCAGGAAGCACTTGAAAAGCTGTGGAAAGAGGGTCGTACCGAACCCGAGCGTAGTGCGCTTCAGGGTCTCATACTAGCCGGCGCGGCGCTGGTTCATGCAGAGAAGGGCGAAGTGGATGTTTGCGAAAGAATGCTTAGGAGGGCGCTCTGCTTTATTGAAAAGTCCGGTCTAAAGTGTGTGCAGGGCATCGACCTATATGCGTTTCAAAGTACGCTAAAAAAGTCGATACGTTCGGCGCAGTATTTTAAGCTTAAACTTACGACATGTGCGCGGACATGAATCGGAATGCGCTCTGACAACCAACCCGTAAAGGGCCGACTTCGAGCGACGCAGTTGTCGACCCTAGCCAGAATGCATCTCTTATTTCGTGTATTCGGTACCCTCGTACGCGCGTCCCGATGGTTTATATTGTTGTTCCGAAATGCACTGGGTTAGAGAAGGTTGACAAACTGTAAGACTTGTGGTTTTCAGAATCCGGATGGGGCAAGCTTTTGCTCGAACTGCGGGTCTTCGCTGGTTTATACACCCATGCAGGTGTTACATCCGCAGTCTTCTCATTCATATGGTCCGTCAAGGGTGGCTAGGGCTTTTGAAATCTTTATGAAGAACCTAGGTCTCGTTCTTCCGGTGGTGATCTTGGTTATTGGCTATATATTGCTTCTCGGTTTCGTGACCGCTCTGGGTGTCCTCACGCGTCTGTTTCCCAGACCGGAGAACCCACTTGCGCTCTTTCCCTCGTTTAGTTTTAATGGTCTTCTGACCCTTATCGCTCTCGCAACTTTTGGGGTGCTTGCCGGAATCGTTCTTGCGATTCTTTCTGCTGAATCAAAGTTGGCAGTATCCGCTCAGCCTTATACCATGAGTGCTGCCTGGCAAGAGGTAAGACGAAGGTCTGAGGATGTCGCAATTCTGACAGTCATCGGCATTGCTCTGCTACTGATATGGTCGTTCGTTCCTATTATATCGCCACTCCTTGATCTTCTCACCGAGCTTCTACTTGTGGTGGGCTTCCCGGTACTTTTGTCGGATATGCCAGAAGGCACGGACTTTGTATCCGTTACGTTTAGAAAAATTGTTAAAATAGCCGACGAGGATCCGGTCTCGTTTCTAGTGCTGCTTGCGGGTTCGTTCATATCGATGATACCAGTACTCAACTTTGTAGCTCTCCCCTATTCGGTTGTGCTTTCAACCCTGTGCATTCGTGAAGTTTAGAGGCTTGGTAACCGGTTGCGTCTCACTTCGTAACTTCAGGGTTCGGGTTCAAGAGGAGTTATCTCCATGTTCTCGAGGTATGGGATAACGCAGAGGAATTCAAGCACGGAATCTCCCGGGTTGGATATCGCATGAGGAACATCCCCATCTATGTATGCAAACTCCCCCTCGGCCAGCCTCACAATCCTGTCGTCTGCAAAAACTTCCGCTCTCCCCGATACTACGTACACGGTCTCTTCATACGGATGCTTGTGAAGCGCAATCCGCCCAGCGGGATGAATGGTGAATCTTCTCAAGGCATACCTTTTGCTCCCATGATTATTCGTTATAAGCCACTGAATGTACGCGCCACTTGACCCTCTTATTGTGACTGGCTCTGCCTGTAAAGAATCCTTACTTGAGTGGTAAAAGCGGGTCATTTGGTGGGATTAGTGATACATCCATCTTAAGCCTTTTGCGCCTGTCGGCTCTGAACTTGTCGGAGCATTTTTGCGAGAATTACATTTTTTGATGGTATATTGGCCTGCTACGCGGCGCACGTTCAAGTACAGAACTCATATTTCGCGGCTCATGCCATGAACCTGAAGCTTTGATGCTGTGATCCTTATGACTTGATGGGGGTTAAGGGGGCGGGAGTCTCCTTCTATGCGCTCAGGCGCAAGGTTGAGTGGAAGGCTCGCAAATGCAGGAAGAACCTTATACTGATAGGCACGTTCGACCCATCATCGAAGATGTGCTCTGACTGCGGAAATATAAAGCACGACCTAAAGCTCTCAGACCGCGTATACCGCTATGGTGTGTGCGATCCAATCACAGACACGGACTTCAACACGTCAAAGAACAAAAAGGATGGGTCTCATCAAAGCAGGGCTGGTGCAGCCCGAATCTGGGGAGACAGCCGCATCATGTCTGTACGGGATATATCCATACAGGCAGACGCCGGTCGCTGAAGCAGGAAGCCCCGTCCGTGAGGGCGGGGTAGTTCACTTCTCTGTCTCTTCTATTGTTCAGCCCCCCGGATGTTCTTCACATGGGCAACTGAGGCGGCAAGCGAGCCGGCCACGATGAGAACTCCACCAACAGCCTCGGTTATGGTTATGGTCTCCCCGAGCAGAAGGAAGCCAAAAATGGCCGTCGCAGGCGGCAGGAGATTTGAGAAAGGGCCGGCCGTATAAGCACCCACAATTGAGACTCCTTTATTCCACATATAATAGGCAAGGGCGCTCGGACCGAGACCCAGCCAGAGCATGAGCATCCATGAGTGTAAAGGGAAGCCTGCTGCAAGATGAGGGATCAGATAGGGTAGGGCGACTATGGCCGTCACGGGCAGTGAAAGTACCATAGACGAATAGGTGAACTCCGCCTGTTCTCGCTCATTTGTAAGTCTTCTCTGAGCAACTGTATAGATTCCCCAGATCACAGGGGGACCTAAGGCGGTAAGGAGACCCAGGGGCGTGAGGCCATGTATTCCGCTCAAACCGCCATTGAGGAAAATCATCACGCCAATAACCGAAACTGCGGAACCTATAAGTTGCAGAGTCTGAAGCTTTTCGAGACGGACGACCCATCCCGTAACTAGGATGACCACAGGTGTGAGTCCGTAAAGAAGACCTACAAGGGTAGCAGGTTCTATTGAGAGTGCCGTATACAGCGTGAACGAAAAAAGAGTGATCCCAAGAACTCCCAGAGTGAAGGGCTTTGCGCTGATTTTTAATCGCTTCAGTACCTTTGGGCCAAACATGAGTGGGTAAATGGCACAACCTATAATCCATCTGAGAGCAGTAAGACTGAAAGGGTCGACGCTATTTCTCAGGAGCCGGCCAACTATAAAGTTAGTGCTCCAAATAAGGTTACACCCCACAAGCAGAGCTATTCCGGCGAGACCTCCCTTGGTCGGGTTCATTGTTCAACTTGGTAGAAGAGGAGGTCCAAGATATACCCCTCGCATGGGTTACTCAGTACATAGTGGCGGGGTGGTATGCTTACGTGTAGCTTTTAGGGTTTCACTCTACATAGGCATACATTAGGTATGTACCCGCATACCTATCATGCGCATAGCGGAGCTTGGGCTTCACAGCCTCATGTAGACCTCTCACTGGTTCATCGGCCACACTCTGCTTCGCCCCCTCGTGTCAGGATGCACCCACCCACCACACGCGTAGCATAGTGGGGAGCGCCCTACATCTTCAGCAGGCGCACACCCCACCCCCTGTTCACCCACCATGTTCGGGTCTCTGGACTGCATCCACACCCAGGGTGCCCCCCGGAGCCACTCAGCGGCACGTCGGTCGACTGGCTCCCCGGCCACGGAAAACCACATGAAACCAATATGAGCCTATTTTGAAGCTGCTTACTGCGGCGTCGCCAGAGTTTCCCTGGTGCGCCTTTCGTCAGATTCCTAATAGGCTTAAAGGAACGGTTTGAACCTTTTCCACTTTATTCTCCTCCCCTTTTCCTAGCTACGGCGGAACGTGTATCCCTTTGGTAGTCTCACGTCCACCGGGCCTGCGGATATCTAAACCCATTTGCGCATAATTCATTCGAACCCGCCTTCTGAATGGTCAACGACGGCACGGCCTTCAAAGCGTGCCGTCATAGGCGCGCCCCTCACAGCATGATTGTCAACGAGTCTGTGTCTCTTGGATACTCGTTCAGCCAGGAGGCTCCATCGTCGGTTATCACGACCGTGTCAGAATGTCTGAAACCTCCGAGCTTCGGCACGTATAGACCCGGCTCGACGCTTAATACCATCCCTGGTCTGAGTAGCGTCTGATCTCCTATATCAAGAAACGGCCGTTCGTGTCCTTCTAGTCCCATCCCGTGTCCGGAGTGATGGCGCAGGAGGTCGGTCACTCCGTTGTCTTTCGCGACCCTGTAGGCGGCCCTGTCAGCGTCGGAGCATGGCCGACCAGGCTTCAGTGCTTCGAAGGCCGCGTCCTGCATCCTGAGAGCTATGTTGTGGAGCCTTCTGACCCTTTCGTCCGGCTCACCCACGAATAGGTTGCGCTCGAGTTCACTGTGGTATCCGTCAACGTCTGCTGACGCTCCAGTTATGACGATGTCGCCCATCCGGATTTCCCTTTCAATGCTCATAGAATGCGGATATGCCGAGTGTTCGCCCACTTGACCTCTGATTCCTGCGTGGGCACTAAACGGACCTGCGTTGCTCCCCTTGAATTTTGGTCCGAGAGTTTTCTTCATTATAAGTGTTGCCTCAAGGGAGGCCTTTGCTGAAGCTTCGAAGTCGTAAACGCCCGGCGCAACGTACTTCTGCAAAAGTTCGTGAGCAAGGTGTCCCCAGCGTACAGACTCTCTTACAAGTGTCACCTCGGACCTTGACTTGATGAGTCTTGCTTCATACAACTCATCGCCAACTGGAATGAACTTGGTGTCGGGCATGAGTTCGGAAAGGTCAATTCCCCTGTAGCCCCAGGTACCTGGGTAGAAATTCGGATTGTCCGTGGCGATCCTCTTTCCTGAGAGCCTGAGTTCAGTAAGCCAGCCTGCGAACGATTTCATCGGATGGGTTTCGCCCGGGTAGTCTAAGTAGCTGAAAACCCTGGATACAAGTCGGGTCTGCAGACGTATATGATCGCGCTCGATCATGGGTCCGAGGAACACGACTTCGCCGTCAACTGGTACGACAATCGCCGCGGGTCTTTCGGTAGGAAGGTAGTCAAAGCCAGTAAAGTATTTGAAATTTATGGCGGCGCTCATGTATACTGCATGCACGCCTTTTTGCTCCATGAGTCTCCTCAACCATTCAAGCCTTGCTTGGTACTCAGTTTCTGGAACTTCAAACACAAAATTGTACCCTACAAATGATTTTAAATGCTACCCAAATCTGAACAGTTGTTATTGCTCTTACCAAGAGAAGTCATGAGGGGTGCTCAAAAAAATCGAGCAACACTCATTTGGTTTTTCCTTGGGCTGGTTTCTTCTTCGGCGGAGCTTTCTTTTTAGCCAAATGCGACACCTCCCTTCATCTTCTTAAAGTCAATATTTATAGTGCTCAGTGTAACTACTTATCAGACACCTCTCTCCGAGCTGCACTGAAGGGAGCTGAAGGATTTCACTTCCAGCCGTTCGTTACCGCTCCTTCTTCAGCGGCTCACTTTGGGTTTAGTGAAACTTTTCGAGAATATCAGAGGCGAGTTTTGACGAACCAATATTTGCAGAATTCCACCAGGAAGAAATCCTTGGTCTTCAGATAAGGTGAGTGCCGGTGCCGGGTCCACACGCACATTTTTTGTGTTACATGAAAAAAGCTTAAAGGTCGACGACCACTAGAAGCATGTCAAGAGCACGGCGAGACGTTTTGAAGAAGATCCATCCACTTTTCGGAGGAGTCAGGGTGCTACCCCGTCAGCTGAGCCTTAAGGAGACGTTTTTCTTGGGAATAGGTGGCCAGTCCCCACTCCTCAGCCTCTTTGCATACGGGATAGCAGTGGTCGGCATTACCTCCTTGGTCTCCCCTATCGTCATGATACTCGGCACTGTACTTGTGCTTCTGAATGGGCTTGTAGTGAACCGCCTGGCGTCGAGGTACGACGCAAGCGGGGGATACTATACCTATGCATTTAACGCCTTATCCCGCCGTCTTGGGTTCCAGACCGGTTGGCTTTACGTGTTCTATTCCGTGCTCTACGGAAGCGCATATGTTTTTGCCTCCGCGTTTCTACTCAGAACGGTATTCGGTCTTCCTGTGGTCCTCGGCATTTCCGTCGTTGTTCTTCCTGCGTTGGCACTACTTTTATTCGGAATAAAGCCTTCTTCGAAGTATGCACAGTTTGCGGCCATGGCCGAGATCGCGATACTCGTCGCTACCTTTGTCAGCTTCTCCTACCAGGCCCATTTTGTGTTTTACAATCCAGTGTCTCAGCTGTCCGGGACAGCCCCAGGTAAGATTGCCCTGGGGATTCTCCTTGCGGCCGCAATACCCACCGGCTACGGAACCCTTGCTCCCATATCTGGAGAGATCGTGGATGCCCACAGGAATGTGGGAAAAAGCGTTGTGTACATCATAGCAACGGGTGGACTCCTTGCGATACTCTTTGTCTATTCAGTCATGAATGTGTACGTCGCACGCGGCCTTCCTCTTGACCTCAGTCTGAACGGTGCCCATGTGATAGGGACTGTAAGCCTTGCCTTTGGCTTTGCTACCGTCCCAGTGATAGCGTTTGCGGCTCTGAGCGATGGCATCCTTTCCGTACTCGCATTTATGACGGCCGCCTCTAGGACCGTGTACAAGATGGGTTACGACGGTGTCCTTCCTTCGACTCTTGCGAGGGTCAGAGGCAGTAGACCACTTGTGGCTTCCTTGGTCGTTGGTGCGGCTTATCTCGCGATTGCGTATGTCCTTTCATCCAGTACAGATCCTTTTTCAGTATTTCTTGGTCTTGGAATAGTCGCTGGCATGGCCGGGCTTGTGACGCATATTGCTGCTAATGCTTCACTCATAAGGATAGCCCTGGGCAATATTGGCGGAAGACTAACTGTGTCAAGGGCCATGCATATACTTGAAGTTGCACTGGGAGCAGTCGCCGCCGCCTTTAGCGCAAGCGATCTCGCCTTTTCCTTTTCTCAGGTCATACCCATCTTCATATACGCTTTTATGGTGTGGATAATCGCGGGGTATGTTTACGCGGATGTCAGGGAGATGGTGGGAGAGGTGCAGCCTGAAGCAGAGAAGGCTACAGGTGAAGAGCCTGTCAAAGGAGGACGCTGAACTGCAGGCGCTTATACCTGTTTTCTTATCACAACGTTTCCGTTTTTGAGCTGGAGAACCGGCTCCCATCCCTCTTCTAGGTAGCTCACGACTTCGTCTTCAGAGACGACCTTGCTTTGCGACCTTCTGTCTTCCGCCACCACAGACCTCCCTTCTTTTGCCTTCTTTTCCGCTTCCTTTATGTACGCTTCCACCTCTTCTGTCGCATCCGGATCCCGACCAAGGGATTTTCTAAGGTTCTCTGCAACTTTTTCGGGATCAACCCCTACGAGTCTTAGGTTCTCTCGCCACACAAGCACCCTCATTTTCTCGAGTTCATCCATTTCCCTGTGTCTTTTTTCCTGCCTCAATTCAAGGAATGGCTCCGCCTTGATATATGCCTGTTCGAGCTGATGCAGGGAAGGCCTCGAATATGCTCTCTGCGTGGCGGGTATCGAATGTCCCATCATATATTCATACCAGAGAGGGGATATCCCGGCTTCTTCCATTGTAGTCTGGAAGAACTTTCTGAGTACATGATGATGAATCTTCCTTACCTCCGACAAGGAAAAGGCGCGTGATCTTACTGCGGCCCCCCTTATTATTCGGTTTACGGCTTCGTCGTCTAAGGCGGCATGTTTCGGACCGAACTTCCTTTCACTTACGAAGACTAATTCATCATCATTCAGCACGCCTCTTGTGTCCAGGTACTCCCTGAGCAATTTTTTAGCATCCTCTCCAATAAAGAAGTCGTACACCTGCCGACTTTTATTCACCAGTCTACCCTTTTGGTCTCTGAGGTTCGCAGGAACGTGTACATGTCCCGGTCCCTTCGCTTGGAGCGCGTCCCTGATCATACCATACGTAAGTGACGTTACCACACCAACACGTTGGCCCGACTGAGCGGAAAACGCGATCAGAGCCTTGGCGAGAAGCGATGGTGCCGCCTCGACCAGTTTCGCCACTTCTTCCCTTGCAAGAATCCTGTCCTGCCTTGTGGGCCAAGACTCTGGCGTCTCAAGCTCAAGAGGTGCGTAGTTTGCCCTATAGAAACTCCTAATTGCAGCGTGCGCAAGTAAGGCTGTGTTTCTCGAAACCTTTCTTTGTGTTTCTAGAAACACAAAGTATCTCGTGACGAGCTCCTCGTGACCTCTTCTGACTTCTTCGCTTTGCGAAGCCCTGTTTGAAAGGTGTTCGCGTATGAGCTCGTCGGGATTCTTGCCACACCACTCGCAGTATTTTGCGAGGTGCCAGAGATAGATCTTTGCCGTCCTGTCAGATTTTGTTCTCCTCGTAAGAACCCTTGACAGCCATCTCTTGGCGGATTCGTAGCCATCAATCTTCAAGCTCTGTGTCACCGTGCAAAACCCGTCCTCCGCGAAATGACATAACAAGGGGAGGAACCCCAGCCTTGCTTACGAGTTCTGCCTCGTCTGATGCATCGAATACCGCAACGTCGGCGTCGTAGCCTTCTGCTAGCACTCCCGTTCTCTGGAGAAGTAGCGCCTTTGCGGCATTGACGGTTGAGCCGCAGAGGGCCTCTTCAGGTGTGAACTTCATACTGTAAACGGCGTGGTTCATGGAGGTCAGGACAGAATCTATGGGACAGTTGGGGTTGCAGTCTGTACCGAAGGCAACGGGAAGAGACTTGTTCCTAAATTTTTCCGCGGCGGGCGGCCTTGAAAAGGTGCAGTGAAACAGCAACGGAAGTACCACGGCTACTATACCCTTTTTGCCCATTCTCTCTAGGTGCTCCGCCTTAGCTACACCGAGGTGGTCGGCTGACGCGGCACCGAGCTCAGCTGCAAGCTTGGCGCCGCCGCTCCTCTTAAATTCATCCGCATGCAGCTTTATTCCAAGACCCTTCCCTTTTGCATATTCCAGTATCGCCCTGGTTTCCACTAGGTCAAAGTAGCCGGGTTCACAGAATACGTCGACAAAATCCGCGAGAGACTGACTGGCCGCAAGGTCCACTGTTTTCAGTACAACCTCTTTGATGTACCTCTCTTTTGTACCTGGATAGTCATCCGGGTAAGCGTGAGCCGAGAGAAGTGTCCTGACAACCCTCACGGGCGAACGTTTTCTGAGTGAGTTGATCACGCCGAGGAGCATCAATTCCCCCTCAAAGGTCAAGGCATAGCCTGTTTTTATCTCGACAGTGGTTACACCGCTCCTGAGTGCGTTGTCTATTCTCTTTAGTCCTATTTTGACAAGTTCTTCTTTGGTCGATTTCCTGGTATCCCTCACAGTTTTCATGATGCCTCCGCCTTGCTGAGAAATCTCCTGGTAGCTCATTCCGCGAACTTTCATACGTACCTCGTCTGATCTCGTGCCGGCATAAACTAGGTGGGTGTGTGGGTCAATCAGACCGGGAGTAACTAAAAAGTCTGAACAGTTAACTACCTTTTTTGCGTCAAGGGCTTTCAGCCGGCTCCAGCTACCTATGCGCGCTATCGTTCCGCCGTCGATCGCGATACAACCGTCTCCAATCTTTCTTAGGCGCTGCGCTTCCCCTGCCCTTGTAGCACCTGTGGGCGTGACTATCCTTCCCCTTATCAGCATGTCTATCATGGTGTGTTCATGAACTCCAGGAATTCACTGAGAGTGCGAGGTCTGAGAACGTAGTTCGTGCGCTTCTCCCTGCCCCAAGTAGAGGTGGGTGTGCTCCCGTAATCGTGACCTGGGTAGATGACCGTTTCGTCCTTGAGTCCGGAGAGGCGCTCGAAGAGAGTACGGTACATCTCCTCTGCACTTCCTCCCGGAAGGTCCACTCGACCGCATTCACCAACGAAGAGTGTATCGCCTGTGAAAATTGCGTCGCCAGCGGTGTAACACACGCTATCCTCCGTGTGTCCGGGTGTATGGATTATATCCACTGATTTGCCGCCGACGATCATTGTGTCACCGTGATCGAGCTCAACATCCTTTCTTACTGGCGAACTCCTGTGAGCCGCGATTAGGGCTCCAGTCAGTGACGCAAGTAATTCATTCTCGTTGACGTGATCAAAGTGGTGATGGGTTGACAGAATGTATTTGAGCCTTAGATTCCTGCGCATAAGCTCTGAGTGTATTGTCTTTGCGCCAAATGAAGCGTCTACGACGGCTGCCTCACGCTCGTCATGCAGTATATAGGAAAAATTGAGCATCTGGCCAACCAGGAGCTGAATGACTTCCACGGTAGGCGTATAACGTGCCTGTTTACTTGAATTTTTCGCAACGTTTTACTGAGCACCCATCAGGTTTGCTTGGAACTCCCGAGTATGGCGTAGTCGTAGACCAAAGCCGCAGTTATGCCGCCAAGTATAGGCCCGATCCAGTAAACATACCATACGGCGAAGAAGCCAGATGCAATTTCTGGTCCAAGCGCCCTAGCAGGATTCATCATTGCACCGGTATAAGGCCCCCCAACCAGAACATCAAGAAAGACGGCAAGCCCTATACCGAAGCCGGCCATCTTTGGAGCCCTTGGGTCGACCGCCGTTCCGAATACTGCCACCAGAAGAACAAACGTCATGATAAACTCGAGGAGTATTCCGGTTGCCACTGACGTGGACTGAGCAAGTGAGGGGGCGCCATAGTGGACCGGAGAGCCAGCTGAAGCCGGAACAAGGGCGACAAGTAGAGTTGCGGCTATTGTAGCGCCAAGTACCTGTGCCACTATGTACGCTATCGCAAGAGACGGCTTTATTCTTTTTGTAACAAGCATTGCTAGGGTAACTGCAGGGTTGACGTGACCCCCTGATACATTCATACTGATTGACACCGCAAGGGCGAGGCCTATCCCGTTCGCAAAGGCGGCGACAAGAAGACCTGTCGAAGGACCAAGTGCGGCCGCGGAGATCACTCCTCCTGCCCCGACAAACACAAAAAGAAACGTGGCAACAAGCTCCGCTGCAACTTTTCTCGAGTCTGATGCAACCTGCATATCAACCGATGTATTCAGCGGAAAGCGTATATAAGGATGAGTCCGGTAGTGGGCCTTAGGTCAACTACTCCGCCCTCGCGGACGGGGTCTTCCCTCTAAGATAAAAGCCGTCACAATCCGATTTTGAAGCTTTTCACCTTAACGTGATAGCTAGTCTTCATTACTCGAAGTAGCGTCTGAACAGTCTCTCGGTGGTGCCGTCTTTGGTTTGAGTTGCGCCAGTCTCGCGATTACGTTTGCGGTAGGCCTCAACAAGGCTTTCACAACCCGAAAGCCTGAGGATCAGTGCCTTGTTGTCCTCATATAGCTCGTGGCTTCGGAACCTTAGTGCCGCGATTTCTCCGTTTTTTCTAAGCATCAACCGCACAAGGGAATCTCTTTCGAGTTCCGATACTCGCTCTTCAGGCTTCATTTCTGAAAACTTGAGAATGTTTAAAATGAATTCCTCAACGGTTTGACCATAAAGCTGTGCTATCCGGGTAAGTGAATCATAAAGCTCGTCACTAATATTCAGCCTGACTTCTCTCATTGGCGTCCTCCTCCCTACAGGAATCATCAGCGACATAGTCGCAGTTTGGCGCAGGACGCCTGGCGGATTCCATCGCCCAGAAAACTACTGGGATCTCTAACTTAAATCTGTCGCGGTTATTGTTTTTATGCAGTTTTACTCGAGCACCACTAGGTCTCGGAATTTGCTGCCCTGCTGACTTGCATTAGTCTTTAACCTTTCTTGCGTATCTCTTGGTTCGAGGTCGGGGTCAAGTGGTACATCACCAGTCAACCCATGCTGACTGATCCCATTCTTTCGATATGAGGATTAAGAACACTTGACCCGAGTATCTGCCAACAATGTAAACACCAACAGCCTAATAAGGAGAGACATTGTAAAACCGTACGTTATGGGTTATATAGACGAGCTAGATGTTGAGATACTGACGAGGCTTCAGGCAAATGCGCGGGTGTCTTACAGAACCCTTTCTAAAGAGCTACATGTTAGCGTTACTACAATAAGCGAACGGGTAAGGGCGCTCATGCGCGAAGGTGTAATCCGGGGCTTTACCGTTCTTGTGGATCCAGAGAAGGTCGGACTTTCACACTGCGTGAGCCTTTACGTGAAAGTAAAAAATGGATTCAATCCCAAACGGGTGGGTGAGAACATAGGTTCAATGAGAGAGGTGTGTTATGTGTACAACACGCTAGGTCTCTATGACCTTGTCGCACTTGCGACTACCGCGAGTAAGGATGATCTTCTTTCACTTATCACAAAGGTCAATTCTATAGAAGGTGTGAACGAGGTGATACCGTCCATGGTAGTGCATGTGCTGAAGGAGGATCCAAAACATCCAATCAGGATTGCTGTGAGAAAAGAGGAAGTAAAAAGCCCGTCCTAGATCACGGTATTCCTTGTGGCCCTCTTCAGGACACCTTCTATCATGCCCGAAAGTTCTTCGCACGCCTTAATGTATTGCGCGTCGTCCATGGTTTCAAAGTCTTCGAAATCCCCTCCTGACAGGGCATATTCCGAGATCGTGTACACAGGTATCTCTCTTCTCAGAAAGAGTATCATGCCCTTCAGCCCCATTTCCATCGTAAGGACAAGTTCATAACCGTCAATCATTTCCTCCGTAAGCTTTTTTGAACGAAATTTGTCTGTGTCAAAACCCTTTCGAGCGAGGAATCCTGCCGCCCTCGCGCTCATTTCAAGGCCGTTTTCGGCCGAGAAGCCAGCTGAAGACACCAAGATCCCAGCGTACCGTCTCTCTTGTCTTATCCGGTTTCTTGCTAGGATTTCACAGATTGCGCTTGCGTCGGTGTTCTTCTGGTCCACAAAAAGTATGCTTTTCACAGGCTTGCCGAACACTATCCGACGTAAGACGTTTTCAGCCACTTTCTTTCAGCTCAAAATCCCTGCGTTCCACTATATCCTCCTTTCTTATCGGGAGGACACTCCGGTATGCGGGAAACATGTCTGAGCCGAAATTCACGGCTGCCTGTTCATTGTCCTCTTTGGTGCACACCTCTCCCATCACGAGAAACTCGTTGTCCTCCTTGATGACCATCCCGGCCGTTCTGAAGACCATCCTGACCTCGCTGCCCGCCGCGTGTGTAAAGGGGGCTGCATCTCTATATTTCACATAGGTTATCTTGGTCATTGTTCCAGTTTATATGAACAGTGTAATTGCCTCTGGATCTGATGCCCATTCAAGAAAGGTCGCCGCGCCTACGACCGGAATCTCCGTGGATACGAGACTTTCCTTGGTCGTTCCGAAGAGTTTCATTGTGGGCGAGCACGCGTTTATGTGAACCCCTGCCTGCATCGCCATTTCGAGCATCTGGGGAATCGTTGGCATGCCTCCCTTCTGTACCAGCGACTGAAGGGTGCCCTTGTCGATTCCGAGGTCCTTTGATGGCTCGATTGTATCCCTAGTGTCTTTGGTAAGAACCTTCATTCCACCAAATGTAAAGTACATGAACACTTCCATACCTTGAGAGACTGCGGTTGTGGCTAGGATAAACGCCGGGTATATGGCGTCGGCTGTTCCCTTGCTTACCACGAGCACAAGCTTGTTCTTCTTAACCTGTTTTTGCTCCTGCATACTTATCAAGACGGACATTGTCAATTCTTTCCTAAAAAGATTTCGGCCTATTGGTTTCAAGGTATCTTCTGAGATTTTCTTCAAGAAAGCCGGCGATATACTTATTAGCGTGTTTGCAACAGTTTTAATCATGGAAAAACCTCAGAAAGTTTTTGACTATAGGAACCTGCTTTGCCCGATGCCGGTTCTCGAAACTAGCAAAGCGATAAAGCAGGTAAATACGGGTGAAACGATAGCCGTCTGGACGACCGACCCGGCTGCAAAGTCCGATTTCCAGGCATGGTCGAAAAGAACCGGCCACGAGTTAGTGGGAGTTTTCGATCGTGAGGGATACACCGAATTTGTGATAAAGAGAACCAAATAGTAGCTTTGCCCATGTGGGTGGCTTGACAAAGCATAAAATTATGTAAAACTGACCACAGATGCGGAAATCTTTATATACATTGTGCGCATAAGTCCGTCGACAGGATAACATTGTCTTGGTGTTTCGTGTGTCTGTGATGAAGGCTCTTCTCGGTAACAAAAAGGAGCCGGCAATGATTATAGCAGGCGCGAAAGAAAGTGCTGGCGAGACACTTGCGCTCGCTCAGAGCATCTTTTCGCAGTTCAGGGCCGATTTTCGATACAAGGAATACGTAAGGGGTTGCCTTAACTGCGGTGAGTGCACAACGGGATGCCCGGCGGCAAGATTTTATGATTTTAGTCCGAGGGAGATGCTGCAGGTTGCTCTTTCCGACGATCCCATGGTGCTCTATAACGCAATGCAGGAAAAGATCTGGGCGTGCCTACAATGCTACACGTGTACCATGAGGTGCAGGTTTGGAAACGAGATCGCGGGGATAATAAGTGTGATGAGAGAGTTAGCCGTCAAGAACGGGCTTGAAAGCACAAAGGAACTCCTCAAGCCGTATTCGCGTGTGTTACTGAAGATAATGACAACAGGTAACCAGGTGTCGCCTGACATGATTCAGCCAGACTTCTTTCCCGACTGGGGTCCGAGTGCCACCTCCAAGCAGTCCGAACTCTCTTTGTTGAGGAAGGCGATTCCGATAGATGTGCTTCAGGTGACGGATGCCGCATGGGAGGTTTCCCTTCAGACTTCACTTGAACTTTTCGAAATATATAAAGAGGCGGGTGTTGTTGACATGGTTGCAGCCGTCGATCCTGATCTTGTCGAAATGATCGAAGATATAGTGGCCGACTGGAAGGATGAGTTTGAAGAAATGAAAAAGGAATATGATAGTAAGGTGAAACAGGATGCTTAATGCAGACCAGATAAGGTCGGTTTTAGAGGAGAGGGCTAAGAACAGGAGTGTTTCAGACAAAAAGGTGGCAGATGTCAGGGAGGAGATGTGGACTCTGCATGATAAGGGAGAACTCACGGTAATACCGATAACCTCAAAGAACTCACCTCTTGAGGTTGAAACGCTTTTTGGGTGGAAAAAGAAGATACCGACCGACTACTTGTGGCACCACAAGTCATGTGGTCAATGCGGCAATATACCTGGGTATCCTGCTTCTCTTCTTTGGTTCATGAACCAGTTCGGCACGCACTACCTGAACGAGCCACATCAGACTTCATGTACCGCATGGAATTACCACGGTACTGCGACGTCGAACCCAGTTGCACTAGCTGCGGTTGCTGTGCGCAATTGGTACAGGGCCTACGAGACGGGCACCTTCCCACTAATCCACTGTGGTACGAGCTATGGCGACTATAAGGAAATGCGCAAGCTTCTTATCGAAAACAGGGAAGTGCGCGAAAAGGTCAGGGAAATCATGAAAAAGCTAGGGAAGGACTTGGTGATTCCTGAAGAAATCGTGCACTACAGTGAATGGGTGCACGTTATGAGAGAAAGGATTGCAGCCATGGTAAGGTACCCGCTCGCAAATATCGTGGCTACTGTTCACGAGCCATGCCACTACTACAAGATGGTGCCGGAAGACGCGATTTATGACCCGCGTGTGTATGGCGGTCAGAGACCGGCCCCCCCAACTTCGGTCCTCCTTGCGCTTGGTGCCCAGGTCTCGGATTATAGTACATGGTACGACTGCTGCGGTTTCGGTTTTAGGCACATTCTTACAGAGCGTGAGTTTACAAGGTCGTTTGCCACATTAAGAAAGATCAGGCCTATGGTGGAGGAAGCTCATTCAGACGTGCTTATAACGACCGACACCGGTTGCGTTACCACGTTTGACAAGAGCCAGTGGGTTGGCAAGGTGCATGGTATGGATTACTCACTGCCTGTCCTTGCTGAGGTGCAGCTTGCAGCTCTTGCGGCTGGGGCTCATCCCTACAAGATAGTACAGATACACTGGCACTCGACGCCTGTCGAGAAGCTTCTGCAGAAGATGGACATAAACCACGAGCAGTACAGAAAGGAGTTTACAGAATATCTGAACCAGCTCAGAAACGGTGCCAAACCTGAATTGCTTCACGCGCCGAGACTTGAGATTGAAAAGTACTTCGCCGTGAACAAAGGTAACGTAATCTCGGAAGAGACCAAATAGGGGGTGTATGGTGGTATGCCTCAATCATCCCGTGTTCTGGTTGTGGGCGGTGGGCCGGCAGGTCTGAGCGCCGCTCTTGATCTTTCTGATGCGGGTGCTGATGTAACGCTCGTTGAAAAAGAGGAGTTCCTTGGAGGAACGCCCAAAAAGCTGCACTATAGTCTGATAGCCCCTGACCTGAGGAATGTGGACGAGGTTCTCGGTCCACTGATCGAGCGCGCAAACCGTACGTCACTCAGCATCAGGACGGGTTGCACTGTGTCGGGAGTAGAAAAGCGGGAAGGGGAATTCCTAGTGACGATTAAAGAGCTGGGTAGCGGAAAGGAAAAACAGCAGAGCTTCAGTGCGGTTGTACTGGCAACGGGGTTCTCGCACTGGGACCCTCACAAAAAATATGAATATGGCTACGGCGTATATCCCGATGTTATAGATTTCAAGGATTTTGAGGGGATGCTTTCGACCGGAAAGATTGTGAGACCATCTGACGGTAAGGCCCCAAAGAGAATAGCATGGTTACTCTGTGTTGGTTCGAGGGACAGGCAGGTCGGAAAGTTCTACTGCTGCCGGATGGGATGCGTGGTTTCAATAAAGCAGGCCATGGAAGTAAGGCAGAAACATCCAGATATTGACACCTATGTTTACTACATGGACATAAGAACCTATGGCTTCTGGGAGGACAAGGTGTACTGGAAGGCCATGGAAGAATACAATGTGAACTTCGTAAGAGGCAGGATTGGCTCAATAAACCGGGGTGACGATGGTCGCCTGCTTGCCATGGCGGAGGATACGATACTCCAGAGGCCGAGCGAAGTTCCCTTCGATATGGTAGTGCTTGCCACAGGAATGGAAGCTAGCGAGGGGACACGCGAAATGGCGAGGCTCTTTGGTATAGAACTCGAGGAGCACGGCTTTATCAAGCCTCTTGACGCTGATTCTATGCCTGTGCTCACTGGAGTTGAGGGCGTCTTTGTGGCGGGAGCTGCGACCGCCCCCAAGTCGATATCTGACTCGGTGACCGAGGGATCGGCCGCTGCGATGAAGGTTCTCGGCTATCTTGCTAAGAGGAGAATGCTCAGTGTCAATTTCTCAGAGCGCGCAAAGGTTTGATGGGCTCGTCGAGCAGACGATCGCCACCCTCTCTGATCGTGAAAAAAGTGGTTTTACCACGCTTTTGCACAAGAAGTCTGAGATCCTAAGGCACTATGCAACAGCCTTCGAGGTGTTGAATGAAGAGCAGTGTGCTCAGGTATTCGGAGCAAGCTCACTCACTTCACGCTTTGCGCACAGGATCGTGGCCTTGAACAAGCAGGATGCCCTGTCTGCATCCATAAAGTCCGTCAGGGCTTCTTTCGTGGATCCGAGGGTAACACTCGAAATGTTTTCCAGACTTGATGGGGCTCCCAAAGAAACGCTCATTGATTTTGCTTCCGAGTTCGTCCACTTTGTGGCACCTGAACGGTTTGCACTCGTTAGCCGCTGGGTGTGGAACCCTGCGAGGGGAACAGGTGCGCTTTCGCCAGTTTTCGGGACCGGAATCGTGTCAATGGGGTTTTTGGAGATGAATTCAGCTCTGCTTGGACTGCGTGAGAGGCTGAGTGTCTTGGGATACGGTTCACCCTTCGACCTTGACATAGTTTGTGCAATGGCCTATGCCGGCATGGTTATCGGGACAAATCAGGGATCCATGAGCTCAGGGGGGTTTGAGGCACTTTTCCCGAATGTAAGCGTTACGGCGCTCATAATACTTGGTCTGAGGAGGATCGCTCGTGCCAATACATGAGAAGAATCTGATCAAGAAAGGAGACCTGATCCAAAAAGAGAAGGCGGAGCTCGAGGGCATAGACGTCTCAGGGCAGTGGAACACGTTTATGAAGCCTCGTGTGGTGCCCGATTATAACACACGCGTTCTCAGGGAGATAGCGTCTACTCCAATGGGCTCGACGATAACCAAGTGCTGGCAGTGCGGGACGTGTACCGCTGGTTGCTGCATGCACACCGACTTCGGACTTCGCGAATTCAATCCCAGATATTTTATCTACCTTGCTCAGAAAGGCGCGGAGGACGAGCTCAAGCAATATGCTGATGTGATATGGCGGTGTGTCACCTGCAACAAGTGCGTTGAAAGGTGTCCGAAAGGCGTCCGTGTCGAAGAGGTAATCCATGCGATAGAAAACTACATGCATGCGAAGGGGATGATGAACGACACGCCTGCGAGAAGGTGGGACAAGCAATTTCTCGAAAACGTGCTTGAGGCTGGCGTTCTTGACGAACTTATGCTCGTGTACAAATACATCAGGCAGGAAAAAGTCCAGGAGTTCGACATGAATTATATGATGAAATTCGGGTTCAAGCTGTTTAAGACAGGGCGTGTCAGGACCGGTCCGCTGAGAAGAAGAGTAAAGGGGTGGAAAAAAGTCAGGAACGTAGCGATGGAAATACTCGAGAAAGGGGGAGAGAAACCGTGAGCGACCTTGCGTTCTATCCGGGCTGCTCTCTTGACGGCCTTGGTAAGGCCTATGAAAAGAGCACAGAAGTGGTGCTTAGGGACTTGGGTATTAGGGTTGACACAATCGACAACTACAACTGTTGCGGCGCGACGGAAGTAAAGACACTTAACTATGACCTTTCTATCTTTCTGCCGACAAGAAACCTAGTACTTGCCAAGGAGATGGGCTCGCGTACCGTTGTGGCGGCATGCAACGGCTGCGTTTTTTCGCTAAATAGGGCGAACCAAGCGCTCCTCGAAAACAGTGGAACACGTGAGAAGATAAACGGCTACCTAAAGAAGGCGGGTATGGGCGAATACGGGGGTGACATTCATACCGATCACGTCCTCGAAGTGATCTACAGGAGGGCAGGACCCGAGAAGATCAGGTCTCTTGTCAAAAAACCCCTTTCTGGAATCAAGGTGGCGGCTTACTACGGCTGCCTCTATACAAGGCCGAAGGTGTACACAAGGGCAGGACTTGAAGAAGGTAGAGACAACCCTGAACATCCATTCTTTATGGACAGCCTTATCGAGGCGGCTGGTGCATCACCGGTTGATCATCCGGTTAAGACAATCTGCTGCGGGGGTGGGCATGCAGTCTCGGACAGGGAGGTTTCTGTCGGCTTCAGTGCCGCAATAATGAATGCGGCGGCACAGGCGGGTGCCGATATCATAGCCACAATGTGTCCGCTCGGTCATGTGAATATCGAAAACAACATAACCGCCATCGAGAAACAGTATTCAAATAAGATAATCAGACCGGTTGTGTACTTTACCCAGCTACTCGGTCTTGCTCTCGGTCATTCCCGTTCCGATGTCAGGCTTGCGGACAATCTCTCTGACGCCGATAGGTTTTTTGCGGAGAAGGGATTCTAGTTGGTGAAGAAAATATGAGCTTCGTAAACGGGTGTGAAATACCGGCTGACCTGTACTATTTCCTTGAAGGAAACCAGATGAGCTGGCTCAGGTTGCAGGGGACAAACGCGGTCGTAGGTCTCACTGACGCGGCACAGACCAAGGCGGGTAAGATTCTCCACGTGAGGGTAAAGGCAGCCGGAACCCAGCGCGAAAAAGGTAGGCCTGTGGCCACGATCGAGAGTGGAAAGTGGGCGGGACCAGTGCTTTCTCCTGTGGACTGCGAAGTTATAAGGGTAAATGACGCGCTCGAGTCCACTCCAAGCCTGATTAACGACGACCCCTACGGAAAGGGGTGGATATGTGAGGTAAAGGTACTGAAGCCCGAGCAGCTAGCCTCGCTAGTGCAAGGTGATGCGGCGCTTGCTAAATGGAAGGAGCTACTCACCAGGGACAATGTGAGGTGCGTAAGGTGTCAGAAGTGAGTGCCACGGGAGAGCAGAAAAAGCTTCTTATAGTAATGACGAATGGACCCGAGGACCCTGAGAAGACGTATGCCCCCATCTATACGGCGGCGCTTTCCGCCGCGATGGAGATACAGACCAGGATGTACTTCCTTATGCACGCTTCAAAACTTCTGAAGAGGGGAGCTGCAGAGGAGATCAAGCTCAAGAAGGGAGGGAATCTGAAACAGTTCATCGACATGGCCATGCAAAACGGGGTCGAGTTCTATGTATGTGAGGAAAGCCTTGTTGACCTGTGCGGAATAGAGCCTAGAGACGTGATAGACGGCGTGAAGGTGGTTGGGTCCTCAACTCTTGCCGACCTTGCACTTGAAGCAGACAGCGTCCTCAGCTTCTAGGTGTGACGTTTGCTTGAGTACATAGACCTCGGGGGAATAGACGGTTACACGATGACCGCCCTCTTTGAGGTTCTCGCTCACTCGGTTTCGCGCGGCTCAAGGGGCGATACATTGGTTACGGCTCACCCGAAGTCACCTTTTGCTAACGTGGGCTTTCACCAAGAGGTCGAGACCGAAATCGATTCGGAATATTGCGGGAGAATGGGTATACCAGTGGTTAGAAGGATTATAGGCGGAGGGGCGATAGTGGACGGCCCTTGGGAGCAGGACTACTTCGTTATAACTGGCCTCGGGTCGCCTTACGTAAAGGGAACGATAGCAGACTATTACAAGGTTATGCTCGAACCAGTCGGGGAAACGCTCCGCGCCCTGGGCATTGCTGCGCAACGTTCCGGCCTGAACGACCTTGCGGTGAGCGGAAGGAAGATAAGCGCGAATGGGGCTGTCGATATAGAAGGTGCGAGGGTTCTCACGGGGGATATACTTCTTGACTTGGACCTAGGCCTCATGACGGGTGTGCTCAAGGTACCTGACGAGAAGTTCAGGGACAAACTGTATCACTCCATGTCCGAATACCTGACCTCCGTAAAAAAAGAGCTTGGCCACTCGGTACCAAGGGGAAAGGCAGTGAAACTGCTGATTAGGAGTTTTTCCGAGTTCTACGGCGGCCTCGTAAAAAGTCGAGTCACGCCGGAAGAAGAGGTACAGCTCAACCGTCTTCTTTCCGAAAGAAAACAGAAGGAGTGGATATTTCTCAAGGACTACGAGAGCAGGAGGCTTAAAGAGGGTGCAGGTAGAACCGTAAAGATAAAGGAGAACGTCTTCGTATGCAGGGCAGACCACAAAGCAGAGAAACTCATACGCGCGACTCTGCTTGTCGAAGAAGGAAGAATAGCCGATGTTACGATTGCAGGCGACTTCTTTACCGTTCCAGTTGGCGTGAGCCTTTCGCAGGTGGAAAGGGCACTTGCTGGCTGCAGCCTGAAAGAGTCCGAGATAAGCGAAAGGGTTGAGGGTGCTGTCAAAGAATGTGGAATGACGCTTATTGGTATAACCCCGAAGGACATAGTTTCAGTCGTGCTCAAGTGCCTAGACACTCCTCACCTTAAAGTGCGGTGAGCAGGTTGAGCGAGCTTGGGGCGCTTCTCGATCAAGTTCCGCATCCTGAGATCAATCTTCCCCTTTCTCGATTTGTTTATACATCCGAGCTAAAGGAGAATATTGCAGAAATCGTGTTCAACGTTCCAAGTCTGGGCTACCCACTTCTGCGTGTAATCGAGACCGATGTCTCGGAGTACCTTTCGAAAAAAGGCTTTCAGAGCCGCATCTCTTTCCGGGAAAGTGCTGAAGTGTGTGCCGGTGACCTAAAGGAGAGCCCGAGAAGGCTTGAGGCTTTACCTCTGTACCGGGGTGGTGGATCCGCGATATCACCGATAGAAAGAGGAGGAATCAACTTTGTGATACCAGTGGCGTCGGGAAAGGGCGGCGTCGGCAAGAGCTTTGTTACTGCCTCCCTCGCAACTCATCTTGCCCTGCTTGGATATCGGGTAGGCGTGCTCGACGCAGACATAACTGGACCCTGCATCGCAAGAATGTTTGGATTGCATGATCTGCCAAAGCTTGGGGCGGACAACATGATCGAGCCGCTTGTCGCAAGCTTCGGGATAAAGGTTATGGGAATCGACCTAATAATGGACAAGTTCAAAACGCCGCTCATCTGGCGCGGGCCAATGATAAACGACGCGATTCGCGGGCTCTTTTCTGAAACCCGCTGGGGAAAGCTACACTATCTTCTCGTAGACCTACCTCCAGGAACGTCCGACGCGCCGCTTACTGTGTTTCAGTCACTCAAGCCCGATGGAGTGATTTTTGTGACCACACCAGCCGAAATGGCGAAGAGCGTTGTTGCAAGGGCGGTGAAGATGGCTGAAATCCTGAACACGCCAACGCTTGGCGTGGTTGTAAACATGTCTGAGTTAGCGCTTCCCGGAGGCCAGAGGCTTAGCGTGTTTGGTCGCGAGGCGGGCGACTACTTTGGTCTTGAGAAGCTTGGGTCGATTGCAATAGACCCTGCGGTTGGTGCTCTATCCGATCGTGGAGAGATCGAGCTTTATAGGAACAGTTCGCTTTACGAAATAGCAAGGAAGATGAGGTTCTCACTTCTTGGAAAAGCGAACACTAAGGAGCCACTGTACTGGTGCACGGCCGATGAGAATCAGAGTGCTCTCTAGGGTGGGCAACCCGTTTGAGAAGCCCGACAGCACGAAGAAAGTGCCCAAGGAACACCTCGAAGCGCTCAACGCACTCTTTTTCGATGGTTCTGTTGACCTTGGTGGCAGGGTGGAAATCGATGGTGTGGTATACGTGTGTACGAGGGAAGGCTGGGGGGTTGCAAACGTTTGAATGTGGCAGTGTTAATCTTCAGTTCTCCGGTTCAGCACAGAAATACCGAACACGCGCTTGACGTAATCCGGTTGCTTGTTGAACAGGGCGGTAGCGTGAACGTGTTTCTCCTTGGTGATGGAGTGTACAATTCGCAGAGAAAAATAGCTGACTCAGGAGTGGACAACGCAGCTTCTTCTCTTTCGCAGTTACGCGTAACTGTAGTAAACTGCTCGACCTGCGCGCGTCTGCGGGGAATAGTCGAGGAGGACCTGATCGGTGGTGCAAAAAACGGCAGCCTAGAGGACCTTGTCGAATTTGTGGAGAATGCGGATATTGTCCTGAGCTTCACAGAGGAGATTTAGTTGGTCCGAGTACTGGTCGTGGTCACAAAGAGTGCCCGAGAGTCAGCCCATTACAGCGAATCGGTAAGAACCGCCTATATGTTCGCAGGTATGCAGTTCGACGTGGACTACGTGCTTATGGACCGGGCGGCCTTCCTCCTTGCGGAAGCTCCCAAGGCTCCATACAGACCCGATGCCCTTGTAAGGATGGCGGAGCTTGAAAACATAGGTGTGTGGGTACTAGAGACTGCGCTTAAGAGGTCTGGTGTGAGCGCACCCGCTTGGGTGCGTGTGATGACCGGCGCCGAGCTTGCGCAAAGACTTCTCACCTCGAAGGCCCTGGTGTTCTAGCGTGAAGGTGGTCATTCTAATCCAGCGGATTCTTGAGGAGTGGTCGGACTGGTGGGACGTGATCTCTGCGATGGGATCTGAAAACGACGTAACGCTTGTTTTCTTTGGAGACGCGGCGCTTTCGCTTTACTCAAAAAAGCCGTCGTGTCGTTTTTATGTGTACTCGAACGAGAACGTCGTATTTAGTGAGTGGAGGATTGGTAGGGGTCCTCTCTCAATCCTTTTACGGGATGCAGAAAAAGTGCTCACAGTTTAGATTGACCAGACCGTAAATCCCGTAGAGAAAATTGGTGCGCGTTATGTGAACAACAAACCTTAGCATCTTAGGTTCGGTCATGCGTAGTTTCGCAGGTGTGTAGAGACACGTGCAGGGATGGGTATATCGTATACGATATACTTAAATATACTCAATGAGTATTGGCTAACTGTAATGGAAACACAACCTGAACGAGGCCAGGGAGGATTCATTGATCCCCAGGGGGCACCGAGAGGTTTACTCCTATACTATGTACTGCACAGACTGTCAACAGGTCCTGTCTATGGTTACGAAATCCTGAGAGATATAGAAAGCAAAAGCAGGGGCGGCTGGAGGCCTGGACCTAGCTCAATATATCCCCTTCTCAAAAAACTTGAGTCGGCCGGACTTATACGCGCAAGCGGAGAGGAGGGCGACGGTACCCCGCACAGAATGTACTCGATAACTGAAAAAGGGAGGTCTCATCTTTCAGTGGTGAAGAGAAAGTTTGCCTTAGCAGGCGAAAGGTGGGAGTCCATAGGAAGAATATTTGTCGAGCTTGTTGACCCGGCCGACATCCCGGCTATGATAGAAAGGGTGGCAGCCTCAAAGTTCGACCTTACCAGGGAGCTCGTCAATTCAAGAATGGATGCGATACCAAGAACGGAGATTCGCTATGCGCTCGAGCAGTACAGGCTAAGCCTAAAGAGGCAGCTTGGGTGGGTGGAAGAGATGTTATCAAGGGTCGATGCGACGGCGGTCCATGATGTCGCAGGGGGTGCATAAAAGTGTCAGATGGTTCGAAGGATACCTTCAGTCAATCAGTAAGGCCAATAGTGGATGTGAATGGCCTTACAAAGATTTACAATGGCAAGGTGAAGGCCGTCGACAACATTACCTTCAGCGTGATGGAGGGTGAAATATTCGGCTTCCTCGGTCCAAACGGTGCTGGCAAATCGACCACGATCAAGATGCTAACCACACTCTCGAGGCCAACCGCCGGAAGTGCCATTGTTGCGGGATACGATATATTCCGTCACCCGAATGAAGTCAGAAGAAGCGTCGGGGTGGTGCATCAGGAGTACACCGCAGACGAGGACCTGACGGGATACGAGAACATCATCCTGATTGCAGACCTGTACGGTATGCCGCGTGAGCTGTCGAAAAAGAGGGCCAAGGAGCTACTCGACCTTGTTGACCTTAAATCCGCAGCCGACAGGAAGGTTTCAACATACTCAGGGGGTATGAGGAGGAGACTTGAACTCGCCAGTGGTCTCATAAACAGTCCGAGACTCCTCTTTCTCGATGAACCAACACTCGGTCTTGATGTGCAGACTAGGGCGGCGGTCTGGGGTTATATCAGGAAGCTTAAGGAGGAACTCGATATGACCATCTTTATGACCACCCACTACTTGGAGGAGGCGGACAACCTGTGCAACCGCATAGCCATAATAGACAGGGGAAAGATCGTCAAGATTGGATCACCTGAGGAGCTCAAGGCGAGTATAGGCGGTGACCTCATCGAAGTCGAAGTAGAAGGCGCTGACATGAAGGACCTAACGCAGCTCATAATGGGGGTTGGTCAGGTGTCAGAAGTCAAGAAGAGCAACACATCGTCCTACCGTGCCAAGGCGAAAATGGGAGATGAGGTGGCGCCTCTGATTATCGAGACTTTGAGGTCGAACGGGTACAGGGTGCGAAGAATATCCCTTACGAAGCCGTCACTCGACGAAGTGTATCTCGAATACACCGGCAGGTCTCTACGCGAAGAGGAGGCCGACCGGGATCAACTGTTCGCGCAGCGCGCAACGCTTCGCAGGGCAAGGGTCTAGTGGTGATGCAGTGTGTCTCAAATCGTCGAAGAAGAACGCAGGGAGTGGAAGGCGACAGCAAACCCGCTACACGGACTCTGGGCGCTTACGAACAGGGAACTGAAAAAATGGTACAAGGAACCCGTCGTGCTTCTCCTTAGCCTGATTCAGCCTGTTGTGTGGCTTGGGCTGTACGGGAAGTCACTCAATTTCGGTGCCCTGTTTACCGGAGGCTCCTTTAACATACCTGGACTCAACATCCCCAAATCTGTACTCGACCAGATAGGAAACCAAGTGATGCTGAGCACGTTCGGTACTACGGACTACTTTTCCTTCCTTGCGGTCGGGATGCTTTCCTTTGTGGCACTGTTCACTGCAATGTTTAGCGGAATGTCAATAGTCTGGGATAGGCGTTTCGGATTCCTTGACAAGATACTGACCACACCAGTGCCCCGGGGCTCGATCATAATGGCCAAGGTACTTTCTAGCACGATAAGGGGACTGATACAATCGGCTATTGTGCTTGTGCTTGCGGTGCTACTCGGGATGGATGTGTCAAAGATAACCCCGGTCGGGATAGCCGGTACCTTCGCAGCACTCTTCCTCATGGTGTTTGGACTCTCGTCAGTGTTCGTTATGCTCGCCCTGAGGTCCACCAACTGGCAGAGCCAGATGGCAATAATGAACCTGCTGAACCTACCGCTTCTCTTTGCAAGCAACGCACTCTTTCCTGCAAAATTCATGCCCGCCTGGCTTCAGTATGTGGTTAAGGTGAATCCGATCAGCTATGCAACAGATATCGGAAGGCAGATGCTTCTCGGATCTACAGGTCTCAACACACTGGGCTTCGACTTCAGCTACCTTGCCGGGTTTGCTTTAGTGTTTTCGACAATAGGTATAGCGCTTTCTTGGAGATATCTTTCGCAGTAGCTTGGGATGGTGCGTTTCTAGGAACATGGTGTGTACCCAAGACAGGACGAGCCTTGAACCTAGCGATGTGATATTCAAGAAAATCACAAATTGTGGTCAACCCTGCCGTACACTCAGAAGGCATGCAACTAGTCAGCTTGGATTCGTAGCGGTTCAGAGTTACGTAGCCGCATAATAGAGCTCCTTTACATCACAAACGGACAATTGGCGCAAGCGGGCTTGTGGCCGGGTCTATCAGGGCGCGTCGTCACGTCGAATGGTGATCTCAGGATTCCTCCGATTTTGTCACCAGCCCTGGCCACTTTGTTGTCTGCTTCAGGGCTCTCAACGCCTCGTAGTGAGTTCTTCCGGAAGTACGAACGAAACCACATAGTTCGGTTCGTCCACTATTTCGCTTATTCTGAGGTTTCCCGCAACGCTACAGAGAACGTATGCTTCTTCCTTAGTGATCCCCTGAGTCTTCAGATGGTCGATCATTTCGCTTACAGCCAACTTTGCGCCTTCGTACAGGTTGTCTGAGATGCCCATCGTGATGAGCTTCAAACCAGAATCTTCCTCATGTGATACGAGCATGGGTGTTGTTCTGGCGAACCCCTTGCGAAGCCTGATTCTCGCAGTAATCACTGCGGAAGTCTCGATGGCCGTGCCGCACACTTCGCCGTCTCCTTGGGACGCGTGGGGGTCCGCAAAAGAAACGAGTGCCCCTTCGTTGGTTATGGGTAAAAGAAGCCTCGCTCCTTTCCTGAGAAGCCTGTTGTCCATGTTTCCGCCAAAATGGCGAGGGGGTATCATGTCGTATTCGCCTATGGCCGGAGCGCAACCCACAACGCCAAGAAATGGGCGTACGGGAATCCTTACTCCCCTCAGGAATTCTCCCCTAGGTGTTGCATAGTGCAATCCTATGTCCCAGGTTACGAGTGTTGGCTCAAAGGTTTCCTTGAACAGTCCAAAATTCCTGAGTATTGCAGTCCAGCCCCATTGCCCGGTTGTTATGTTTTCTATTACGATTTCGGCTGTGTCGCCAGGCTCGGCTCCCCTGACGTAAACCGGTCCCACTGCGCCGTCATATTTTGATTCGTCAACAGTATCAAGATCGCTTACGGAAAAGCCCGGTCTGATCTGGCCGGTCGAAGAGTCCGGTATAACAACCTGAAACCGCTCATCAGGCTCGACCGTCAGGACAGGCTCGATTCCGGGTCTCCACATGAAGTGCAAATTTTCAGGCTGAGTTCCGTCTAGTAGTTTCATATTTTCTTTTCATCCTCAAGCTTAACACGCCTACGAGTAAGAAAACTCTTACCTTTGGGGAGGAGGATGTTAGGATGGTCATTCGATCTCGCTGTCATCTGGTGACAACCGTTCGGTAATATGAGTCGGTTAGTCTGCTGAGCCAGCGGTTTGCAAGCTAAACGCTGGAAGCACCCAGGTCTCTGCCTCTCGTCTCCTTTGCGAGTGCGAAAGACACAAGAGAGATTACGCTTGCAAGAAACAGCAGGTATGCTGGGGCATAGTTATAGTGTGTAACGTATATGATGAACGTCGCAGCGAACGGGGCTGTTCCGCCGAATACGGCTGTGGCAAACTGGTAGACAAACGACAGACCTGTATACCTGACAGGTGTGGAGAACATTTCTGTCAACATCGTGACGAACGCGGAATACTGTATGCTCAGAATCGTGTAAAGGAGGATCTGAGCAATCACCAGAGACATAAATGTACCCTGAGATAGAAGGTAGTAGTAAGGAAAGACATAGATTATGAGAACCGCAACCCCCGCTAACATCAAAGGCTTTCTGCCTACTTTGTCCGAGAGGTATCCAAAGTATATGGTAGCGAGCCCCCCGACCACAAGTCCGATAAGAAGAGTTTCCACTATGATCAAGAAGGGCACTTTGACAAAATCCTCGAGGTAGGCTATTGCGAATGTGCTTCCGAGGTATTGACCCATGATTAGAGACACCATGAAACCAAGACCAAGAAGGACCTCCTTCCAGTAGTGCCTGAACATACTGACTAGCGGTACTCTTACAATCTTTCTTTCACTGATGGTCTTGCTGAACATTTCGGATTCCGTCACGGTGGTTCTTATATACAGACCTATGAGGGCTATCCCAACTCCCAGAAAATACAGGACCCTCCATCCCACTGTGCCGAACGCGTTTCCAAGAAGCAGCCTAGCCGCTACGACCAGTCCAACTGCAAGTGCAGGGCCGATGTTTGGCATCTGAGCGACGGATACATACAGGCCTCTCTTTCCGGAAGGAGCTTTTTCCGCAACGAGTGTTACGCCTCCTCCGTATTCTCCTCCAACTGAAAGGCCCTGAACCAGTCTGAGTGTAGTCAAGAGTATCGGTGCCAGTACACCAACTTGTGAGTACGTAGGAAGTAATCCTGTAAATAGCGACGCGAGCGCCATGATAGCTATGGTGATGTACAGCACCCTCTTTCGACCGATCCTGTCGCCCAAATGCCCAAAGAGTATACCACCGAAAGGTCTAGCACCGAAGCCAATTGCGAAAACTCCGAATACAAGTAAGAGTGACACAATGACGTTTTTTGAAGGGAAAAACAGGCCAGCCAGAATAGAAACTATGAAGCCGTATAGCAGAAAGTCATAGAATTCGAGGATTACGCCTATACCAGTCGCAACGGCCGTCTTGAGAACATCAGATGAACTGGACATTTCACTCGAATATTTCCTGCTCTTATTAAACGTTGTGTAATATTTACTTGAAATTTTATCAATACGCCTTCGATTTCTTGGTCAGCCTCAATTCTGTTCCTTGAAGTGTGGTATTATATCTCTTCCGATCAGACGAACAGCTTCTATGGGGTCTTTGCCGAGAGGTCCGCCAATCGATACGCTCGTGGCACCTTTCTTTCTAAGCATCTCAATCTTCTCGATGCATCTGTCAGCGTTCCCATAAACTGCCAGGTCAAGCATCTCATCTGTGACCGCGTCAGCTGCTCCTTCGTAATCCTTTTGTGCAAGCTTTTCTGCGATAGGCATGATGTCCTCTTTATCTATCCCGATCCTGAGAAGCATCTCTCGGTCAAGATAGGGAACGAAATACGAGATAGTCCTCTTTAGGGCTTGCTTGTCCACGTCGTTTTCAGGCGAATAATACATCCATATCAGGGCCACGCGGTCAACCTCCTCCTTACTTCTCCCGGACAACTTTATTCCTTCATCAATATAGTGGACCGGTATGTCGAACGCGTCGGGCGGTGTAGCCATTGGGAGACTCCCATCCCCTATAATACCAGATAGCCTGCAGTATTCTCCACCAAAGCATGGAACGTAAATCGGAATGCGTCGTCGCAGGGGAGTGAAACGCAGATAGGCGTTCGCATCCCATTTGAAAAGCCTTCCCTGGTATGGCATGCCGTCACCGGCCAGAAGTCCCCTTACAAGATGGACCGTTTCGCGTGTAAGCTCGATCACGTCCCTGTCGCCCAATCCTATCCACTCATACATGGTCTGCGTGTGCGAGCCGATGGCCATGATCACTCTTCCGCCTGAGTACTCGTCCAGGGTGGCCGCAAACGTAGCTATTTCAGAAGGGTCAACTGTAAAAGGTTTCACATTGAAGCCTACCTTTATACTGTGGGTGGCAGATGCCACGGCAACAGACCTGACCCATGAGCTCGGCAAAAAAGGGTCGTGAGCAAACCAGCAGGCATCGAAGCCGCTCCTTTCAGCCTCAGCGCATATCTTCTGGTAGAGCGAAGTTGTTCCAAGATTCCCGAGCAGTCTTACACCAAATTTCAACATGAGTCCACATATATTCTGCTTTGTTAATATGTCTTCCTGAATTCTTAATGATTTAGCTAACTGGCTCGTCGTACGATCCGAGGTGCATTTGCACCTACTGCGGCCAGCGCGGTTTTCTTGGTGTCACTATAGATGCAATTCTTCTTTTGACAGAAGGGGGAATCACCGGTACTTCGCCGACACGTTTATCCGCTTCGAAGACGAGGCCCTCTTGGGTCAGGTGTATGTCCTTGTCGGGTCTTACCCTCGTTGCAATAGACCAGGCAACTTCATCCGTGTTCTCCAGGCTTACGTCTTTACCGAGAATCACATTTACTTTCGCACCCGTGACCCGTTTTCTTGAGAATACCACCTTTGCGTAACGAGTCCGAAGGGTAACCATGTCTGGTTCCACGGTTTTCGTATATTCGGGATTATCTCCTTCGGTCACGATTATAATTTTTGACGACGTCCCGTTTCTGTCTACTGTTGGATTCGATTTTATGCAGTAAACATTATCCACTATGAGCGGGTTCTCCTTGAGCCCGTTTCTTGCCAAGTTCACAAGTATATTCTCAAGCGTCAGGTCAACGGCACCTTGGTTTACAAAACACAACTTAGCGAAAAGTGGGTCAAGACCCAGGACTGCGAGTCCCAGTTGCTTTGCGAGGCCGGGTTCCGGGTCGGTAATATAACACAGTGAAAGGTAATGAGACGCCGAAGGGGGCCAAATTATACGATAGACTGGTCCTTGGGGTAAAAACTCACTTATGGTCGTGGTTATCGCTACATTCCTCGGAAAGGAGAACAGGCTTACGTGTTCGGACGAGTTGGACGGCTGTATATCGTAGTATATAGGTGATTTTTTTAGGATAATTGACTTGACGTGGGCGACGTTGCGTGTCGAGTCTCGGCCCATGTAACCTGTATATTCACTGAATGGTCCCTCGTCAAATGACTCATCGAGCAAAACCTCAGCCTCCAAAGCTATTTCGAATCCTGTGGGAAGTGGGATATCGTTAAGCCAGCCCTCCACGAGGGATGACTTCAGAAAGGAACATGCTTTTCTGTACTCATTTTCGATAAAGGATGCGGCAAGCATATAGAACAATGGATGGGCCCCTATGACCACCGTAACCTGCATCCGTTCTCCTTTTTTCCTGCACTTCTGCAAGTACTTCCACATATGGCCGTGACTACCTGCGTCAAAGGCATACTTGGTTTCCCCTATGAGCTGAATTCTGTTAAAGCTCAAATTGATGACAGAGCTGTCGTCGGGATTTCTTGTAATTGCAAGGCCAGATGTGATATAGTGCCCATATCCGGTCTTTGAACCGTCCTGCTTGTAGTGTTTGGGAACCGGTAATGCAAACAGGTTGACTTGATTATCTTGGATTAGTGTATACCCCCTTCTTTTCCTGATTACGTCGGGTTCCGTGTCGCCGCGCATTAGCTCAGTCCACTTTCCCTCCAGTTCTGTTTCGTTACATCTTAAAGCAAACGCCATTCTTCTGTACGAGCCTAGGATATTGGTAACCAGATCAAAGTCTGGATAACCCTTTATGTTGGTAAATCTGATAACCGGGTTCCTTTCCTTAAGTGCGTTGTAATACGCTGTTGTCTCGTACTCGAGACTTACGGGTGTCTTTATCGTAACTACGTCGTCTGGGAAGAGTTTCTCATAATATTCGAGAAAATCTCGAAGAGTATTGACGACTTTCCCTCGTTCATCTGACGTTGCCATCAAGCCCTCGAAGTGTTAGTAAGAGTTCACTTAAACTTATCCTAAGAAGGAAGGGTGTAAAAGCTAAAGGTGCGCATTCTATAATCTCTGCGGATATCCTGTGCTCGGCGTTTCCAAATTAGATAAGCCTAGGCATGTATTTGATAGATAATTATGAAGAACTGCCTCTATGACGTTCGACTCGCATGTTATCAGGCTTCCACTACGTGTTACTACGTCATACCTCGCAGATACAGAAGGTGGACTGTGCACGGTAAGCTAGAGATCCCGCAAACGTCCATTCGTTATTTTAGTTTTTCAACGAGCACTGCTATCACACACATTATCGTGCAACTCGTCTGGGCTGTGTTTTATATAGGTGCTGTCGGCTTTTACATCGGCTATTTGAGTAGATGCTGTTACCTTGAGATCGTTAAACTGGGCTGTCATGAATGTCCTGAACTCGGCTATCTGCTCAGCTGTAGTCTTCTTTAGCTCAATCATCTCGGAAGATGTTGACGACTTGAGTTCGGCTATCCGGGTCGAAAGCTCGGTCTTCACACCGACAACCTTCTTATCAAGTGAGTCTACCCTAGTGACCAAGTCAGACTTAACTTTATCTTTAGGGGAAGACTCCGTCCGTAAGGGTTGGGTAGTTCACCTTTTCCAACCACCCTGAGGATACACAAGAAAGAAACTTATGCGGCTTCTCCCTAGGTTTTTCCATACCAGCATCCTTTTCACACTTGAAAATTCATTCGCGTAGCACAAGCACGACTCCAAGCACCATTGACGCCAAGCCAAGAAAAATCTGGACGATTGACATTGCAAGAAAGTGGAAGTACTGAGTCAACGGCCACAGGATTACACCGAAAACCACGAGGGCCACCGCGATAATGAAAAGCAACACTACTGCGCTTTTCATATAGCTCAAACAATTTAATACGCAGAACTTCTTATCTCTCACTTTGCGAGAACGCTCAGTGTTGTAAACTACGCGGGTGTTTATATATTCTTGTAACATATATCACACTCATGCGCAAAGTTATACGCGTGTCGGAAGACGCGCACAGGGAGCTCAAGTGGTCCGCCGCAAGGGAATGCAAGACGCTTTCCGCGTACGCCGACGTGCTTTTGAGGCGTGCGCTCGCTGCCAAGGTGGTGAAGTCGGAGTGAAGACTTTCGGTGATGCTTTGGATGTCTCTTGAAGTAAGCCGGTACAGTCCACTTCCTACAAGGCTTCAAGCGCTGGTACGAGGGTTGTGCTAGTCGGCCAAAGGGGTGAAACCAAGGGGTGTGCAAGCTGCGGCTGAAAGATGAGAAAGCCTCTCTCGGTCAGGGTACACAGGTGCTCTAGCTACAGATTCCTGCCGACCGCGACCTCAGGCGTCCCTGAACGTCAAGAGGAAGGCGGTACCCGCGGACAGTGGGCGATTCACACCCGTGGAGATAAGACTTCTACCCCTTGCGGGACGGGGTCGTCTTCGAAGCAGAAGCCTGCGGTTTCAGCCTTAGGAGGATGTCACTCTGCCCTCTCTTGTGCTTATATTCGCGTCCCAAGTCCACTGATGTATGTTCGACATGCACGTTCACGTTCCTGACGACTATTTTTACTCTGTTCTTAGTGAAGAGGTAATTGCCTCTTCCATGCAGTACTTTCGGGGAAGCTTCTCGAAGATGGACTTTGAGGAGTGCGAAGGGATCTTTGAAGAGCAGGGCGTTACCGCCTACGCGCTTCTACCCCTACCGATTAAGGGATTTGACCCGGAACCGGTCTACGAGCGGTTCAGCGCATATCTAGCAAAAAGTGCCATGGCTGTCGGTTTTGCTGCAGTCAACCCTGAGCGTGACCCACTGTCTCTTGTCAGGAAAGCTCTCAGAGAAGGTTTTGCGGGTGTCAAGCTACACCCTACCCTTCAGGAAATTTACCCATGGGACCAAAGGCTCTATCCCGTGTACCAGGCTCTTTCCGAAGTGGACGGAGTGGTGGTGGTGCACACCGGCACCTCAGGAATAGGCGCCGGTATGCGCGCGGGCGGCGGCTTCAAGCTCGAGTATGCCCGTCCTCTGCACATAGACCGCGTGGCGGCCGAGTTTCCGAACGTTAATTTCGTTCTTGCACACTTCGGCTGGCCTTGGTACGAGGAGGCAGTTGCGATCGCACTTCAAAAGGCGAACGTTTACATAGACCTTTCAGGCTGGAGTCCGAAATACATACCCGAGGTTATCTGGAAGTATGCACAAGGCCCGCTTGAGTCAAGGATTCTTTTTGGAAGCGACTTCCCTTTTATAACGCCTAAACGGTGGGTGTCTGACTTCGCTGCGGTCTCGCTCAGGGACGAGACAAAAAGGAAGATAATGTACGAAAACGCATCTTCACTTTTTGAGCCATGAGTCAACCGAGTAGCTCATGCCCGACAGGTAGCCTTAAAACCTTCTTTCCTGCCGCTTTCTCGATTGCCCTTGCAAGTGCGGCTGGCGCACCAATGGTTGCGCCCTCAGCTATTCCCTTTGACACAAGTGGCTGCTTTTCGTTTGGTGTAAGGGAGCCCGCCTCTTGGTAGTACCACCTGGCATTGAACGCCTCAAGGGCGGTTGGTAGCGCGTATTCGCCGAAACCGAGTGTCACAGGGCTTCCTGCATGGTCGTAAACCACCGCTTCCATCACGGCTTCTCCGTACCCTTGGTGGACGCCGCCCACAACCTGACCTTCTGCAAGCATCGGATTCACCACCGTACCTATGTCGTCGAGCGCCACATAGTCGAGCACCCTCACCCGCCCGTCACCGAGTGTGACGAGTGCAACATGCGAACCGTAGGGAAAGGTAAAGTTGTCCAGCCCGAAGTATGCTGACGCCTCAAGACCTGGTTCGTTCCTATAACTCCAAACGCCCCCCATGACGCCCATATTCATTGAGGCAAGCTCCTTGAGCGTGAGTGTTTCCCCTGTTCTTGAATTCATGATCCTTCCATCCGCATACCTGAGCTCTTCTACAGAAGAATCCATGAACTCTGCGGCAAGTCTGAGTGCTTTCTCCTTTACTCGCCTTGCAGCTATTATGGCAGCGTTGCCTGCGAGAGTCATGGTCCTGCTGCCGTAGGAGCCAAAGCCTTCCGCGACAACGTCGGTGTCACCAAACGCAACCTCTACCCGTTCTATGTCGATCTGAAGCTCGTCTGCTACAAGTTGGGCTATGCTAGTCACAGTACCCTGACCGCTTGGGCCAGAGCCCACGACCACAATCACGCTGCCGTCCCACTTCACCCTGACCGAAGCGCTTTCCCAAGGACCGAAGTTATTCTGCTCGACGTAAAACGAAAGCCCGACACCCGCCTTTATCCCGTTAGACGTGAGCTCAGCCGCTCTTCTTTCGAATTCTCTGTAGTGAAGCTCAGCCCTGTTCAGAAGGCTCTCGTAGTCGCCGCTGTCGTACTTGAGACCAAAGGGGTTCGTGTACGGAAGCTTGCGGATTAGGTTTCGCCTTCTCATTTCCACGGGATCAAGACCGAGTTCATCCGCGAGATGATCTACCATCCTTTCGATGAAAAAGGCGGCCTCCGGCCTGCCTGCTCCCCTGTACTGTTCTATCGGGGTTTTGTTGGTGTACACCCCGTAGGCGTCAATGTAAACGTCTGCCAGCCTGTAAAGTCCTGTGATGAGTGTCGAAGCAATGTCCGCAAGGTAAAACCCATGCCTGGCTGCTCCTAGGTCGAGCACTATTTTTCCGTGTATTCCCGCAAGCGTACCGTCTGCGTGTGCGCCAAACTTTCCTTCAAAGTACATACCCCTTCCGTGATACATTCCAAGCATGTCTTCCCTCCTCTGGGCGACCCATTTCACTGGCCGTCCAGTTCGCACCGCGGCGTGGGCCGCAAGGTACTCCTCGGCATAGGGTATGAGCTTCGCGCCGAATGCGCCTCCTACATCTGTCTGGACCACCCTTATATCCTTCACATGCGGAGAGAGAGCGTCAATAAGATATTTTCGCATATAGTGCGCGGATTGCGTTGAGGCGTACACTGTTAGCCTTCCAGGCTCAGGAACGCACACAAGACCCCGCGTTTCCATGGGCGCGGGGTATACTCGAGCCATCTCGAGTCTCTCTTCAAGCACAATCCTTGCGCGCCCTAATGCGGCTTCGGCGTCACCCGATCTGTAGGTGTTCTTGTAGCCTATATTTGACCTTCCCTCTAGAGCCTTCACGCGGTCCTCAAGGGCTTCATCCGGGTCGACAACGGCGGGAAGAACGTCGTAGTCAAATGAAACTTCCTCGAGCAGGTCCTCCCCCCTGTACCTGTCCTTTGTGAGTAACACCGCAACAGGATGACCCACATAAAGTACTTCGTCATGCGCCATGGGAAAATTCTTGGCACGGTCGGGAACGTTGAGCGTCAACCCGGTTATCACATCGGCAACTCCTGCAGCCCCCCTTACCGACGACACGTCGACCTTCTTTACTTTCGCATGGGCAACGTGACTTCTAAGTATGCTCATGTGAACCATGCCTGGAAAAGCAAGGTCGTCCACGAACCTTCCCCTCCCGGTAATCAGCTTCGGGTCTTCCTTTCTTTTGACTGGACGGCCTGTATAGTTCATGTGGACAGTTATACCGCGAACTGCTTTAAAATTTATGCTTCGAACCCATGTCGGATTGTGCTGGCAACACAAACCGAGTGACCGCAGCCTTTCACAATTTGCTCGAACCCGTCGACTGGCCGGTAACTGTTACCGCGGTCGATTTGCCCGCCCCCGCTAAAAGGAGCCCGCAATTTCACGCCCAAGCATAATCCTTGCTATAGTGTTTTTCTGTATCTCCTTCGTGCCTTCGACTATTTCGAGTACCTTCGCGAACCTGTACCACCTCTGTACGTCGTCCCCGATATATCCGTACCCAGCCATCACATCAAGGGCAAGATCACACGCCTCAACTGCAGTGCGTGTGGCGTACCACTTGAGCATTGAGGAAAGGCGCACGGCTTCTTCAGCAAGCGAGAAGTCACCGAACGACCTTTCGATGACAGAAGCAGTCCTGAGAGCGAACGTCTTGACGTGCTCCACCTTTGTCGCCATTTCCACAAGTCTGAAAGCGAGAGCTTGGTATCCTCCTATTTTCTTTCCGAAGGCGGTTCTCTCTTTGCTATACTCAATCGCGCGTTCGAGGGCGGCATCGGCGGTGGTCACACCCTGCAGCCCAACTATTAGTCGTCCGACGCTCAGGAACCGCAGTCCCAGGTAAAATCCCATGTTCAGGTTCTGGACTCCTCCGAGTATGTCCTCGTCACCCACCTCCGCATCGTTGAACCTAACCTCTGCAGTGGGTGACGCAAGCCAACCCATTTTGTTTTTAAAAGCTGACGCCTGTATTTTCTCGCTACGTTCAACGACGAACTCGGTCTGCCCCTTGTGTGGGGGTTTTGCGCTCGAGTCTGTCTGAGCGAGTGTCACAAGAAAGGAGGCGGTTGTACCGTTCGTTATGAAGGTTTTCGTACCGTTAATCACCCAACGGGAGTTCCTGCGCACGGCTCTCGTGTCTAGAACACGAGATATGTCGCTACCCCCGGCCGGTTCAGTAAAACAAGCGGCGCTGGTCACCTCGCCCTTCGCCACCCTGGGAAGCCACTTGCTCTTCTGTTCGTGTGTGCCAAAAAAGGCAAGGAGGTCAGAGCCAAAGGCGCCAGCAAGCACTGCGGATGCAAGAGGCGGATCGACACGCATCAGTTCATAGCTCACCACTATTTCGTCCATCAGACCTAGCCCCTGTCCACCGTATTCCTGAGGCCAGTTTGAACCTATGTAACCCTGCGCCGCTACCCTCCTGTAAAGCTCCCAGGGAAACTCCTGTTTGGACTCGTACTCCTCTGCGGCCTGTTTTGTGAACGACTTGAGCGCGAATTCGCGTGCGCTTTTCTGCATAATCTTCTGCTCATCACTTAGTTCGAGGCTAAACATATTTAAACTCACAAGAGCTGGATTTAAATGGTTAACTGATTTGCGGTTGTGCGGACTGCCTTCCTGTTGGCTGGAAAAACTTATCGAAGAGTAGAGGGTAACTTGTGATGTGAGAGTGAGATTCGGAAGGACCAAGGAAACAGTGAACGCGATTGGATTCGGCACATGGAAGCTCGGAGGGGGCTGGAACAGCCCCGATCATTCGCATGACAGGGCGTCCGTTGACATAATCAAGCTTGCGATTAGTCTGGGCGCAGACTTTGTTGATACGGCAGAGGCTTACGGAGGGGGTCATTCTGAGGAGCTCGTGGGGCGGGCACTCGCAGAACTCAGAAAGGATGATCCCTCGCTTGAAGTGTTCCTTGCGACAAAGGTGTCGCCCGAGCACCTACACTTCGAGGATGTAGTAAGAAGCTGCAACGCGAGCCTGAGACGTCTCGGCATCAAGCAGATTGACCTCTACCAGGTGCACTGGCCCAATCCCAGAATCCCGATTTCCGAGACCATGTCCGCATTCGAGGAGCTGGTGAGCCAGGGTAAGGTAAGGTACGTGGGTGTGAGCAACTTTCCTGTGCCACTTCTTGAAGAAGCTCAGTCAAGCATGAGTAAGCAGGAGATTCAGTCGGACCAGGTAAGATATAACCTGCTTGAGCGCAGTCCCGAGGAAGACGGCGTTCTCGATTTTTGCAGAAAGAATTCACTCACTCTTGTCGCCTACAGCCCGCTTGCGCGTGGTGAGCTCGGCTCTTCTCACGCACTCACTCTTGTAGACAGGATCGCGCAAGCCCATGGTGCAACACGCGCGCAGGTGTTCCTTGCCTGGCTCCTTTCAAAGGGATCTGTTCTTCCGATCCCAAAGGCGTCTCGGGCGGAACACCTAACGGAAAACATTGGGGCCGCGGACATAGCCCTTGAACCGAAGGAAATAGCACAGCTTGACAGGCTGCAACCAGAGAGCTCCTGACAAAGTCTCCTGTGTCTATATATAGTCGAAAGGCCGCTGGGCACTTGATCGCACGTATATTTCTTGTCTTTCCCTGTACACAAGTGGTGCACTCCAGTCTGCGCCAATCCAGCCGTTGTATATCGCCTTTTCCTCATCACTTGCGTCTTCCTTCTTCTGTATCCGGTACTCGAGTACTGGTCTCTCTGTGGTTTCCACTTCGGCCATGCGCACATAACCCTTGCCCGCAAGTAGCACTCTGATTGTCCTTCCTGGGCCCATCGCCTTGACAAGTGGCCCGAGCTTCTGTGTGTCCGTTCTGATTCCGTCAACCGCTAGTATTTCGTCTCCCTTAGAGATGCCAGCAAGCTGAGCGGGGTACCCTTCGAGTACTCCTTCTACGAGGGTCCTTGGGCCGTCGCCCTTTATCGATACACCGAGGAAGCCCTGAGTTTCTCCTTTTTCTTTAGGTAGGAGCGTAAGCCCGGCAAACGAGAGGTACTTAGAATAGTCAAGTCTCTCTCGTCCCTTGACCCTCTTTTCGAAGACTTCTTTAGCGTCCACCCCCCCGAGTTCGACACACGCCTTTTCAAACTGTTCGTCAGTATAGCCTGACCCACTCGTAAGGTATGTCTCCCGGTACACCTTCCTCATTACATCGTCAAGAGACTTTGAACCGCCTGTATTCATCCTTATAGATAGGTCGAGACACATTCCTATCGCAGCACCCTGTGTGTAATAGGACATAATTCTGTTTGGGTCGGTTTGCTCTCTTCTGTAATATTTAACCCAGCTGTCGAAGCTTGACTCCTCTGCGCTCTGGTACTTGGAGCCGGGCAGCGTGACCATCTGACTCAGTGAGAATGCGAGCCTGTCAAGGTACTCCGCGGGTTCGTAAAGTCCGGCTCTCCTAACCAAGAGGTCGTCGTAGTAGTCCGTAAGCCCTTCAGCCACCCAGAGGGACTTCGTGTAAGCTTCTTTAGTATAGTCGAATGGACCGAGTGCCACAGGCCTCATCCTTTTTACGTTCCAGGCGTGGAAGAATTCGTGCGAATACAGTGACAGCGACCTTTTGAAGTCGTCACCTGAATAGAAGTCGTACACGGTGGTTATGCAGTGTGTGCTCTTCAGGTGTTCAAGGCCACCCCCGCCTTCGCCTAGCACCTCCACTATAAAATAGTACCTGTCGTACGGAATGTGGTCGAAAACTTTCACAGCCTTCCCGGCTATCTTTGCTATGCTTTCGACGAGTGCCTCCTCATTTATTACAAAGGGCGAGTACACCGAAACAAAGTGCGGCACGCCCCTTACTGAAAACTCGTGAACCCTCTGGTTACCAATCTGAATCGGTGAATCGACGAGAGTGTCGAAGTTTTGCACGCGGAACGCGAATTCATCCGGCGTGCTGCCTGCGGTTTCAAGCGACGTGGTAACCCTGCCCCACTCGTGCGGCTTTCTGAGCCTTAGCGTGAATGGTTCAGTCGCCGCTCCCTCGATGTATACGAAGACGCTTGCGCCGTTAATCACCGCATGATCTGCGTCAATATAGCTTGTGTCAACCGTGTACTCAAATGCGTACACGAGATAGCTGATGACCACCTGCTCTGCACCTCCGGTGGTTATCTCCCACACGTTTTTCGCGCTCTTTTCTACTCGAAGAGGCGCACCAGTACGGGTGTCAAGCGCCTGAAACTCGGATACGTTCTTTGAAAACTCCATAACAAGGTAAGACCCGGGTGTCCATACCGGCATTACTGCTTTGATGGTCTTTGTTCCTTGCGGTACACCGTCCACCTTTATCTCAACACGCGCGTAATGTGTGGCGGGTTGCTCAATCGCCAGGGTGTATTCGACCTTCATGGCTAAGTGCTATTTGTGCATGCTATTAAGGCTTGGCTCGACAGGCCGTCTTCTGGCTTCTCCAAAAGCGCACTGTATGGGAGTAGCTCGTACTTCTATCTTTCCAGCTGGCGCGAAGTTTGGTATCGCAAGTGACACAAGAAAGAGCGCGTCGCCGAACAGGTTTACCCAGTGCCTCAGAGTAGCCGCCCACTCGTAGGACGGGACAGAGTTTGCATTTAGGATGGTTGCGCACCGCCCGACTCCGGCAATTGCATCGACTGGGACCCAAGGCAGCGCGTCCACGGTGCAGCTAGCGTAACCCGGCTTCTGAAAGAGATTCGGAACTGAGAGTGAGCCGAGTATTGAAAACACGGGTGTGCACGCAGCCTGGGAGATGCTGGGGTGCGTAGCATGACAGGCTGAGGCCGGAAGTGGAAGGTTGACAAAGATCATGAGAAAGGAGGCAAACAGCAGGAGCGACCTGAAAACACGCCAGCTTACACCGCGAACGAGCTTAGTTTTCTTAAAGCTTCGCGGGACCCAGCGCGGGTTCCTTCCCACGCCCTCTTTTCTTAAAATCGTTCTAATAAATCTTTCCTAACTACGGGTGAACATTTAAAAATGCGTAGGGAAACCTGTCTAGGAGAGAGCGGGTTTTAGTTCAGTTGCACTTCTTTACGGTACCCGGCTTTGCTGTTGTCCGGAATGACTGACCGCAGCCACAGCTCTGAACTGCGTTCGGGTTGTCTATCTTGAACCCCGAAGCCTGGATTGTCTCCACATAGTCTATCGTCGAACCCTTTATGAGCTCATAGGAATATTTGTCCACGTAAACCCTGATACCGTACTGTTCGAGAACATAGTCGGTGGACATGGGATCCTTTTCGAGCGAAAGACCATACGTGAAGCCCGAGCAACCACCGCCTCTTACAAAAACCCTGAAGCCGTAGCCTGTCTTTCCGTGTTTTTCTAGGAGTTCTTTGACCCTTGCTGCTGCGCTTTCCGTTAGCACCAGCGATGGTTGAATCTGCTCTGTTTCCATATGACATAATCACCTTGACAGGTATTTATGCGCTTTGAAAGTCTACTCTTCCTGTCCCTCGCTTACCAGGGGCTTCACGCTTTCTGCATTGACGTGCGGCTTGGGCTCTATCTCCTTTCCATAGCTTTCTTCTTCCTTTATACTCGAGAGCTGCTCTGGTGTGTACCACATTTCGTGCCTGTTGTACCCAGAGAGCTCAAACTCCTTGGTCATCGTTATTGCGTACCTCGGACAGTAGTCAACGCAAAGTCCACAGAAGGAGCAGGTCGCCATATTAACGCTCGGAAACTCCCTTCCGGTTTCGGTCCTCACCATTTCTATAGAGGAGTCTATGCACACCCTTGCACATATGGAGCAACCCGTGCACAGATCCATGTCCAGTCTGTGCCGGCCCATGAATCTTTCAGAAGGCATGATCTTCACTTTGGGGTATTCAACAGTCACAGGCTTCCTTGCCACCTGCTTTATCGTGACAAGAAATGGCATGAGGAAGGCCTCGACAGGGTTGGTTTTCGGTAACTCATCAACTACCTTGATCCCGATTTTCGCTTGCCCGTCGTGCTCTGGTAGTGACCTTCTTTTCTTTCTTGCAGCGATTTTCGTCAGCGTCTTTATACGCACCTTGTCCTCGAGCCTGAGTATCACGCCCTCCTTGAGAGCTTCTTCAATGAACTTTCTGCCGCTCTCCGTGCGCACTATCACGACATTCGTACCCTCCCTTGGGTTTCCTATGGCTCCGACCGATATATCCGCCCACTCGCCCGTGAGGTCGTGACAAGTCCAGCAGCTGTCCCATGTATACCTCGTGAACTGTTCAAGGTCAGCACCCATCCTCCTTCCTCCCTTGAGCTCGACGAGCATCTTACCCTTCTTGATGTCTATCTTTTCTATTTCTTCGGGCGAGGCCTTTGTTATCGACTGTATTTCGTCCATGAATTCTTCCCGGTAGTAACTTTCATAGCAGAAAAGTCCGATCCGCAGCGCAATCTTTCCCCTGTACTTCGGTATCCTTTCAAGCCAGCGCTCGGTAGCTATCCCGCATGGTACATCCACCACCGCAAGCTTGGTCAGCCTCCTTTTCTCTATTGCTTCGGTGATCTCTGGAAAGAGAGGCACTAGCCAGTACGTGCTTCTTCCCATCTTTGGAACGTCGTCGGGTGAGGTTACGATCTTAGGTGTGGTTATCCACTTTTCATCCCGGTCAACGAGTACGGCACCGTCGAGATACCCCTTTTTTAGACCGTACCTCACGAGTGCGGTAACTACACCGCCGTCCTGGACGCGGTCGAACTTTTCTGCTGAGGCGCCTATGAATATGTCCATATATTCCCCGAGGGGTTTCTCGTCAGGTCCCTCCCAGCGGTTTATACCGGTGCACACCCAAGTGCAAAGACTGCAGGTGATGCACTTGCCGGTGTTAACGGGAACGCCCGAGTCGACACGGTCGATGTCAAGCACGTTAACCGGACATACTGCCACGCAGGCACCACACCTGCAGCAGGTGCCCTTATCGGTTACGTTGTACTTGAGCTCGCCGAAACCCAGCGAATCTTTTGGAAGCACGATAAACTTCATCTTGTTTTCGAAACCGAGAGCCGGGGCCTTTTCCAATAATCGCACCGTTTACACTCTCCGCACGGTAGTAAATTAGGCTTCCGAGTATTCCATTCGGTATCCCGGGTGAAAGATTCCAAGAGTTTCCAAGCCTCCTCCTGTTTGTTTCTGTCTAAAGTTTAAATACTCGAAGATGGCTTTACTAAGCTGGATCGGTGGGTTTATTGACAATCTCAGTTAATGAAAGAGAAGCGGCTGTTCAGGCTGCAAAGCCTGTTGACGAGATAAAGTTAATGGTGGGCGGTCAGGGCGGAGATGGAACGCTCACCGTTGTAAACCTTCTCGGTAGGCTTTTCAAGGAGCTTGGGCTGAACACTTACGATCAGAGAAACGTGCTTTCCCGGATACGGGGGGGTCACGCTGATGGCGTGATAAGGGCGTCTGCTAGGGACATCTTTAGCGTGGGTGACGGAATCGACGTGCTTCTTGCATTCGACGAGGAAGCGGTCGAAACTGCTAAGGATCTCCTCTCGAAGGAATGCGTGATTGTGTATGACAGCCTTCACGGTCCCCTAAGGCGGGAACTGGTACCCGCTAACTCAACCGTTTATTCAGCAAAGTTTTCTGACCTAGCGGGTACGGAGCTCAAGAACAGGCTTCTTAAGAACACCGTGAGCTTTGCTGTCCTTGGCCGTGTTCTTGGCGTTCCCGATGAGCTTGCAATCAAGGTTGTGCGTGCAAGGTATGAAAGAAGGGGACAGGAAGTGCTGCAGCCGAACCTTGATGCCCTGAGCCTTGGCTTCAGGGTTGCTGATGACCTCGGCATCAGAGCACATTTCGGCCTTCCGAAGGGTGCGCTCGGCCAGAGGATACAGATATCCGGTGACGACGCGATCGGAATGGGCTTTATTGCGGGCGGCGGTCGCTTCTATGCAGGATATCCCATAACGCCCGCAAGCGAGATCCTCGAATACCTTCAGGCTAACCTGCCCAAGTTCGGGGGAGCGGCAATTCAGGCAGAAGACGAAATAGCGGCGATAAACATGGCGCTCGGTGCTTCTCTTGCTGGGGTGAGGGCGATGGTCGCCACTTCTGGGCCAGGTCAGGACCTTATGACTGAAGGAGTGGGTCAGGCGGGAATGGCGGAGCTTCCTCTCGTCATCGTGGAGGTTCAGAGGTCAGGGCCTAGTACCGGGATGCCCACCAAACACGAGCAGTCCGACCTGAATCATGTCGTGTTCGCTGGACATGGGGAATTTCCAAGGCTGGTGCTCGCACCGGCGAATGCGAGTGACTGCTTTTACATGACAGTTGATGCCCTAAACTTGGCTGACAAGTACCAGCTTCCGGTTTTTCTACTGATCGACCAGGCCATGGGTCAGAACACGCAGAGTGTGCCCGAGTTTGACTTTTCAAAGGTAAAGGTTGAAAGGGGAAAGCTCGTTGATGCGGATTCGATCAGGAGCATCCAGGTGTACAAAAGGTATCAGATAACGGACGACGGCGTGTCGCCAAGAACAGTGCCGGGTGTACCCGACGGCCTCTTTCAGGTGACGGGAAACGAGCACAATGAGTGGGGTTTTGTTTCCGTAAATCCACTTAACCGGGAGGCCATTGTGAAGAAAAGGATGCTGAAAATTGACGAGGCAAAGAAGGACATGCCGAAGGGTACCGTCTTTGGCGACCCTTCTGCCGAACTCGGTTTCATAACATACGGCTCAAACTATGGTCCAATTCTTGAGGCAATGGAAATCCTAGCCAAGCGCGGTGTTAACACAAAGTTCCTTCTGATAAGGTCAATCTTCCCCCTTCTTGAAGATGAAATTCTTCCCTTCCTCGAGGGGGTGAAAACAGCTTACGTGGTAGAGTGCAACCTGACCGGGCAGTTGCGTGGTCTGATCGCGAAGGATATGGGTCATGCGGACAAACTCGTCGGTATAAACAAGTATACTGGCTCGCCCTTTAGACCGAGCGAGATAGTGAACAGAGTGGAAGGTCTTCAGGAGCGAAGCCAGTTCCTTGGAGGGGTCGACCACAGTTGACGGAGTATTTTAAGCCCGTGACACCCATCTGGTGTCCAGGATGCGGCGACTTTGGTATCCTAGCCTCCCTGAAAAAGGCGTTATCCGACCTGAAAATTCCACCGCATGAAACGGTTGTTCTCGGCGGTATCGGTTGCTTCGGTCATATTCACAATGACCTCGCAGTCTACGGCTATCATGCGCTGCATGGAAGGGTGCTCCCGACTGCAATGGCCGTAAAACTCGCAAACCCGAGACTTACGGTGATAGCTGCAGGAGGGGATGGAGACGGGTATGCCATAGGCGGCAACCACTTTCTGCACGCCCTGAGACGCAACCCAAGCATCGTTTACATAGTCTCAAATAACGGTACATATGGCCTTACAAAGGGCCAGCCGTCTCCCACCGCCCAGGTTGGCTACGAAGGAACGCAGGAAACGCCCTTTGAGCCTGTGCTCACCGCGTTATCTATGCGCTCCACTACATTCATCGCACGTGGCTTCTCTGGTAACCAGGTGCAGCTTCAGATGATATTCAGGGAAGCGCTCCAGCACGCCAACTCCCTCAGGGGAATGGCATTTGTTGATGTGCTTTCTCCGTGTGTAACCTATAATGATACCTATGCCGAATGGCGTAAGGCCACGGTCGACGTGAACGCCGATGCTGGATACGACGTTACCAACCGCACGAAGGCGTTCCAGACCGTTCTTGGCCTCCTTGAGGCTGGAAAGCTTCCCACGGGCATACTTTACCGAGGAAGTGGAAAGTCTTACGAAGAAATGGTGCTTCAGGGCAAAGAGCCTATGGCCTACCAGAACATCCAGCCCGCCGCAAACGTAGAGATGTACCGGAAACTCATTTCCCGTTACAAATAGTTTCAAACTTTTATTTTTTCCTCTTGTCTTTCTCTGCCGCAATTCAGCTTAATGAGGTGTTAACGAATACTTTCAGTGTACTCGTTTTCGCTTTAATTAAGATTCTGGCTCCGTGGTATACTTTTACCTCCGGGCTTCCTTCATACGCACGACCCTTTTGTTTTTGCGCGCTTGTGATAATCCCGCATGCATTCGGTAGTTCGGTGGAGAAAGTGGCTAAAGGATGGGTCATAGCATTCTTTGCTGTGGTCGGCTATGTTGCGGGAGTTCTGGTGTTCGGGGCTCTGAGGTATCTTGCGGTGTACCTGCCTAACATATTCCAGCTTTTGACTACAAGCTGGTTCCTGTCAGGCCTTGTTGGAATGGCTTTCACAATAAGCCTTGTGAGCCTCTATTCCGCTCTGAGCAAGCCCACAAGTTACTAGGCACCTGGACCGGACTCCCTTTTTTGGTAAATCCCTATGGATGGCCTCCCCTCTCGGGAGGCACCCTGTTCTTTTCATGAGACTGAAAAGAACCTTTCGTGCCACCCTTCCTGTTAGGACAAATATTATCGCGCACCACATCGGGTCTTATCATCCGCGACCCATGGCGACGGGCGATACCGTGTAACCCTTTATTATGAGCATTGAGACGAGCGCCCTGAGCGCGAACTCGAATCCCTCTCTGTCCGACGCAGATCCGAGGTGAACAACAGTGACTCTGTGCCATACGAGTATATGGGTCTTTGGTTTTATTTCCTCCAGACCGACTTCAACGCCAAGCTCGTCTGACACTCGCACAATCGCCTCGAGTTCTGCGCTCGAGGCATCGGTGTAAAATCTCGTGGCTAGTTTTCCATTGAGTGTGAACACTGGCAAAGACTTCTTTTTTCTGAATATCGCTAGGAAGGGTATCCAGACCAAGAGCATTTATGTTTAAACGGCTCACGGATAAAACGGTTTTGTTGACCGCAGAAAACGCATAGGGAGATGGTCTTGACTGGATAGGCGAGGGGATCAGCCGGTACAAAGGGAGAACTGAGAGAGCGCTATCAGAAACGCCTCCTCCGATCTGACGGTTTCGACCCCCTGCTTTCGCACAAGGTTTACCCGAAGGTCGAAGTTCTCGGTTATAAATTCATGCGGGTCGCGCTCCTGGTCGCCCACAAAGAGAAGGTATCCACTTCCCTTCAGAGTTCTCAGGTCACCGAAGAAGGTTCCTTGGCGTGTCAGCTCGACCCTAGTAAAGGTACGGTCATAGGTTAGAATGTCCGATGCTTTCACAAAGTGAACGGAGGGTCCGGTGTATACCCGGATTTCAGAAGGATGCAGTTCGCGGGCAGCGAGCTCCCTCCCATGGCGTTCAACCCTTATATAGACAAGCTCCCCCCTTCGGTGCGCGGAAAGCGCGTAAAACGGAAGATGAGAACCTAGGCCGGCATCCACAAGGGCAGCGTCGTGGGTCACAACCGCCTGTCTTACGGGCTCTGCGAGCGCCGCCTTAACGTCCCGGCTTGCGGTGTGTAGCGGCGTCTTGATCGGAGGGGCGACGCCCACATACCTCGTTGCATCTGTTATGGGAAAACTCTTTTTGAGGTAGGGAGGTAGCATCAGGTATCGGACTATGGTGCCCACTTCTTTTTCTTCTTCCTTTCCGGTGTCGCTATAGAAGAGGATGTCCTTCACCCTGAAAATGCTTGCGCTTCTAAGTAACTGTGCAATTCTCAGAGTCTTTTCTCTTAGATGCGGTGCTGAGCTCAGGGATGAGACAGGTATGACGGCCGAAAGGCTGGCGGCTCCTTCGACAAGAAACACGATAAATGTGTCGCCCGATATACTATAAGGGTTTTCGCCCGACTTTTCTCGCCGCCCGTCTGCGCAGAAGTGCCCTAGCATTGTAGTACAACTGATTTTGGGCGTAGCCTGCGTAGCGTCCGAAGTAACTTCGCATCGTCGCTGATACCTGATCGTAGAGCTTAGGCGTGAGAGAGCCGATCATCAGGCGTTTTGTGACAGGTTGCGGAAAGAGGTGCTGGTAGCTGTTCACAACCACGCGCCTGATCCACTTATCAATAGGAAATGAATCCAGCTTCTCGAGTGCGAAGAGACACACACAGTCTGCCACCTTGTTCCCGCAGCCTGGAAACTCAGTGATAACGCTTCTTGCCACCTCATATGGTTTTGTCCTGAGGGAAGCGAGGTCCATTTTCCTCTCCGTGATCAGCCGTGCACTCCCGAGAATATAATCCGCCCTGTAGCCCAGCCCGCAGGCATGAAGCTCTTGGATTGATGCCCGCGACAATGTTCGGGCTGAGGGGAAAAGGTGGACAGGACCGTAGGGCGTATCGACCGTCGGGCCGAATGCGGCACAAAGTTTTCTTACCATGTAGGAGATTCTCTTCGCGTTGTTGTTGGTCGAGCATATGAACATAAGAAGGTTTTCCCAAGGATCCTGTCTTGTTAGGCGAAGGGCAGCGGTCTTCTTAAGAAGCCTTCCGACGGTGCTATCGGATGAAAGTGAACGAATTATTTCTGTATAAGGATCGTCAAGCCTAAAGTAGCTCTCAGGCGACCACCCTTGCTCACCATAAACTTCGGCTACGAGCACGTCTTCCCGCAGTCGCAATGCGACAACCGAATTCTCTGCAGCCCCAATCCACGTCCTCCCTTGAAGCGTCCACTGGAAACACTGGGCGGAGTTCAGTGTTATCTTCAGGTTAAGCGGACTCGAAAGCGTGTATCGGGTAAGAGCTATAATGAATATCCCTCTTCCTGCGAGTTGTCTTCCGTGAACCCCTGAGACACCAGCTGATCAATAAACTTTTCAATAGAAGCGTTTTCACTCTGTTCGGTGCTTTCTCCTATTATGCTTACAACAATCTTGTACGACCCGAACCGCCTTACAAATTTTCTTTCCAACCTCTTCACGCTCACGAATTCAAGAAGTCAACTCCCACGAAGTTAAATACCTTACTGGGCAAGAAGCTGCGCCATGGTGTTATATGCAGGTAGGTTGGCCGGCGGGACAGTAGCGCGGATGAAACCCACCCAGAGCCGCAAAACCCATCAGAAAGGCGAGAACTGCAATGAGAGCCGCGTACAAAACTACCGCAAGAAGCGCTATCCCAAAGGCGCCCAACCAGCCGGTCTGAAACAGGCTTTTGTATATCCAGAGCCAGCTTAGGAATGCAAGTAGCAGCGCGAGCGGTAGCGCAAAGATCCCTACCACCGGGCCGGCGGCGAGTGCAGCTAGGGTGAGCACTACAAAGTACACTACGGGACCAAGAAGTGTGGCCGCCATTGCCCGCCCGAAACTTGAGTGTTTGCTAATAACCTTTGATGCGATATACACCGGTATGGAAACCACTATCCAGAGGACCAGGAAACCCATGAGTGTGATAAGGATATTGTCGCCAGAAACATAATGAAACACTGGCATGCGAACAGAGACCGCAGATTAGAGATAAAGCTTTTGGACTACAATAGTGCTGGTTGGCCTATGGATGGGCCGCTATTCCAAGAATTTGTTGTATTCTTTGGGTTTCCTGTTTTTCCAAGTGCCCATTTGATAGGCATAGCCCGCTATAAGGGGAAAGGCAAGTGTTGCCTCCGAGAATACCATCTGAGTACTCCCAGTGTCGACCTTGCCCCAGGAGTGCGCCTCCTTGAGAGTAGAACCCGAGAGACCTCCGTCTCGCTCGTCAGCCACTGTAATTTGAATCGCATACTTGTGCATCGGAACGGGTCTACCAATGACTTCAGCCGCTACCACCACATCTTGTGCAAAATTCTTCGGGACTCCCCCTCCCACCATCAGTAGTCCTGTGTCCTTTGCTTTTATCTTGATCTTTGTCAGTTCGAGGAAGTCTTTTGCGGAGTCTATCGACACGTGTTTTCTTACATTCTTCCACTGGTGAAGCACGAGTCCGAATCCGGCACTGCAGTCTGAGAAGGCCGGTACGAAAACGGGAACACCCTTCCTGTAGGCCGAAAGCACGACCGATTCCCTGTTTCTTGCATGTTTTTCAAGATACCTGCCCATGTGCAGAAGGAACTCCCTTGATGAATAGGGACGCGGCTCTAGAGAGTCTGCGATCTTTGAAACCGTCTCGTCACAGAGTCTTAGATCGTCTTCACTGATGAATGTGTCGTAAATGCGGTCCACATGATTTTTCCTCAGGTCCTCGTCGTCGACATTTGGCGTGCCAATATAGTGATTGAAACCGAGGGCCTCGAAAAAGTCCTGATCCACCATAAGGGCGCCGGTTGACACTATAACGTCAACCATGTTGTTTTCGACCATCTGGTACACGATCTTCTTCAGGCCAGCGCTAAAGAGAGAACCCGCAAGCGTAAGTATAACGCTGCAATCGTCCTCAGCTAGCATTTTCGAGTAGAGTTTCGCCGCGTTGTGCAGGTTTCTTGCCTGAAAAGCTGTCTTTCCAAAGTTCTCCACGAGTGATACAAGGTCGTTTTCGGAAATGTCTAGGTGGCTTACCTGCTCTCTCAGGTACTTTGAATGTGACTTCAGTGATTTTCTCTGCATGATTTACTCCTGCCTTGCAGAAGGGACACAGATAAATCCTTTTCTAATCGCTCGCTTGGATGTGAGGCTCTGAATGGAATGCGATACAGGATAAAACCGATAACAACAGAATTTGTAAGGTGTGTAAAGTTCCCCTCAAATAGGTTTAATAGCCTCTGCTCTATTAAGGTTGTAATGCAGCCTCTCGGGGAGTTTGACCCTTCGGTTCTCTTTGACAGGATGACCGAGACACTCCTCGACGCCGCGAGCTATGAGAAAAAGGCGAGGGCCAAGGAACTAGAAGCCCAGACAATTCAGGAAAGGATGAAGAGGATTCTCAGGTCGCTAGACGAACTGGGTGAGAGAATCGCATCGCTCGGGGGACCCCCGGAAGAAAATCCCGCCCTGAAGGATGCGCACTCAAAGATAGTCAGGTTTGCGACGAGTGTCATAGAGCAGGCGAAGGAAGAGGTTTCCCAGGCGAAGGAGAAAGAAAAGCAGTCACTCCTTGAGGAATCGGCCTCTCTTAGAACCAGAGCGCTGAAGGGTCTAGAGGCTTTTCTTGCTACCGACCCCTTGCCGGTAATCTCACGTGTAATAAAGCTCAAACTGAGAGAGGGTTCATACGAAGCTACCGGGGAGTATCTGTGCGTTGAGAAACTCGAATATGAATTTCAATTTGACACTTCCAAAAACGAGTTCCTCTCAGGTGAGCTCGCAGTGTCTCGTCTTGTGAGGGATATCAGGCTGCCCATCCGCGTTGGAAGAAGCTGGATCAAAAGAGAACCCGTTCTCCTCTACGAAAAGCTTGGCGACTATATACTAGAGTCGCTCGAGTTAACCGACACAAACACCATGGCAACCTTTACACGTCCCGAGAAGAATTCCCAAGTGGCGGTGGTGCACACCTTTACGGAGGGGCATGTATCCGTTGATGTCAGGTTTTCCGACAGCTCGGGTACGACAGACCTCATGACAAACCCGGTTATCGCAAAAAGCATAGATAAGGACGCCCTGAGGACGATTCTTGAAAGGTTAAGGGAGGTATGCTTGGATATAGATAAACAGAAGACACGGCTTCTGAGCCTGCGAGTCGCAGGCGAAGACCTGCTTACCGAACTCAAAGTTTTCGACTTTCTGCTTCTTGTGTGCAGGATAATCTCGAAGAATATGGGTTCGGCTTCAGTGGACCAAGCGCATCTGCAGCTTTTCAGAGAGAAGCTTGCGGCGCTCGAGGATCAGTCGGCGACCGTTCTCTCGGCACTTGGGATAGCACAAACTCAGGTGTAGTTTGGTTTCCTCTTATCAAGGAACGCCCTGAGACCTTCCTTTGCGTTTGCGCCTTCCAGTATCCTAGTGTACTCTTCGCTCTCGCTCAGGAGTCCGGTGGGTAGAGACGTCCGGGTCGAGGCGGAGAGTAGTTTCTTTGCGGACGTCAGGGTCTCAGGACTCTTTTCTGAAATCCTGTTTGCAAGCTCTAGTGCCCTTGTCATTAGCTCTTGGGCGGGCACCACCATGTTGACCAAGCCCCATGCAAGCGCAGTGTCTGCGTCTATCGCTTCACCGGTGAATATCATTCTCTTTGCCCGCCTGAGGCCTATCACCCTCGGGAGCCTCTGCGTGCCCCCTCCACCGGGTATCAGTCCCACGTTGAGTTCGCTCTGAGCGAACTTGGCGTCTACACTAGAGACAACAAGATCGAGTACAAGTAGAAACTCAAGTCCACCCCCAAACGCAAGGCCATTCACCGCACCTATCGTGATCTTTGGATATTGTTCAACATACTCGAGAAACTCGCGCACAAAACTGGAGTAGGAAGCAAGGGCTTGCCCCTCTAGAGCGAGAAGGTATCGGATGTCTGCGCCCGCGCTGAACGCTTTACCAGCACCTGTGAAAACGACGCACTTGACACTACCGTCCTTCTCGTGTTCCCTAAGCGTCTCCAGGATCTTCTGTCTTATTTCAATCGTGAACACATTCAAGCTGTCTGGGCGGTTGAATCTGATCACAAGTGTGCGTCCATTCTTTTCCAAAAGCAGGGGGTTTTCCTCCATACATGTGACAAAAAGAGTGGAAAAAAAGGATTTCGCTACTGATGGATCTCTTCAAGCTCTCTCTTTGGGGGTATGTTCTTCATCGCCACCATGAATATTATGAGTCCGATTATCTCGGGGATGACCTCAAGGTAAAGCCATGCGGCGTTGAAACCTGCTAGCGGGCTCTTCGTGAGCGTGATATAGTAGCCGATTCCCTGCCCAAATATGAGCGGCCAGACCGCCTGTCCGAGACTCCAGAACGCTCCACCCCAGATCGCCCCAGTTGCCCTGGAACGTGTGGGAAACGCCTCAGAGTTGAGCCTCACAAGGGCTGAGAATTGACCGTTTTCAGCAAAGAAGAACAGTATGTAATACGCCCAGAGGAGTGTATAGTTATTTGCCGGCAGGTTGAACGCGAGGAGGTAGATTCCGAGAACCTCTAGGACTACGAAGATCGCTATGGAGTATTTTGCGCCTATCCGGTCATTCAGCGCTCCGTTCAAGATGTAGCCGATTATACCCGCAAAGGAAACTACGGTGAACATCTCGGTGACTGCTGTCAGGCTGAGCTGTCTTATCTCCTCAAAGTAAACCGGTTGAAAAGCGTTGGTGGTGATCGCGATGCCCGTTGTCAGGAAGTTCCAAAATGCGAGCACTACCGTGACGCGCGCAAGGTCGCTTGAGAGGAGCTGTTTGTATGGGTGTGCTTCTGCCTTTCCGAGGTCAACGCTGTACACAGAAAGCAACCTGTCGACTTCCTTTTGGTCGCCTTTCCTTTTTGCTTCCTTAAGAGCCTTGAGGTGCTCGAATCTCGGGGACTCCTTGAGTCTGGACCGGATTACCAGTACAAGAAGTGCGGGAAGAAAGGCGAAGAGGAACGCAACCCGCCACCATTCATTTCCGTAGGAAGGTTTGCCGATATAGAGTGCAAGAAGAGAGATTGCGCTTGCAAGTCCATAACCGAAAACCCAGCCGGATTGCATCACGGAAAGTATGACGCCTCTAATCCTTTTGTTCATGGTCTCTGAGAGCATTGTCCCGCCGGCGCCCCATTCGCTGCCAGTGAACGCGCCAGCGCCTATCCTGATGAGAAGCCAGCTCATGAAGCTGTTTATGAGGTACTGTAGCATAGAGATGAAGGCTGTACCGATGAGTGTGAGCTGAAGGACGAATCTTCTGCCCACGCGGTCACCGAGCGGGCCCATTATCAGGCTCAAAACAAAGCTTGAGAAGAAGCCGGCCGAAACGATGTAGCTATACTGTGTGATGTTCAGGTTGAGGGACTGGGTGATAGGTGTTGACAATATCAGTATGAGGTTGCCGTCTGTGTTGATCAGCCCCCAGCCGAGGTAGATCACCACGGCCGTAAAGGCAAGGTAACCAGCCGTTTGTTTCTGAAACACGGGGCTTCCGGTTGACGCCTGTCTTTTGATGTCGCCACCGTCTTTGCTTGGAACATCAGCGCTTCCTGGTATCGAGTTCGCCTGAGGACCTTCCGGATTTCCTTCAGGTTTGTGTTCAGTCATTGTGTTGCTTAACTCCTGCGCTTCCATATAAAGATTATATAGGTGTATTTAGTTTAATTGAGGACTTTCCGTGCTAGACGGAGTCTAGGAATGGTCTAACCTTTTATATGGGTTCTCCGTCCCTCACATCGAGAAAAGTTGGAGGCTTACAAAAGCGAAAAGTGGTGGGTGAGTCCTTTTAATTTTGTGTCGAAGTACCCGGAGGCGTCCCGGGTGGTCGAGTTTCATGACGTGACGCTAAGGGACGGCGAACAGACCCCGGGTGTTGTGTTCAACTCGGCGGACAAGGTCGAAATCGCAAGAGCTCTCAGCGAACTTGGCGTGGCAAGGATTGAAGCCGGGATGCCGGTCATCTCTGGAGAAGAGAGGAACGCGATAAGGTCGATCGTCAAAGAGCGACTTAGGGCAAAGGTGTTTACTCTGAGCAGACTGAGGAAAGAAGATATTGAGGCCACCGCTCAGTCGGAGGTGTACGGAACTGTGTTGGAGGCACCTGTTGGCGTGCCAAAGCTCAGACAGTTTGGCTGGGGCCTCGAGCAGGTCATGAACATGTCACTTGAAATGATAGACTATGCAAAGAGCCACGGGCTTTACGTCACATACTTTGGGGTTGACACAACACGTGCGGACGAAGGAGGCTTCTTTGGACTCATGGAAGAGGTTGTTAAGAGTCGGGCAGACGCGTTCGCGGTTGTGGACACCTTCGGGTGCATAACGCCCGACGGGATGCGTTACTTGGTGCGGAGGCTAAGACAGCTTACCAAAAAGCCCATCGAAGTGCACACCCACAACGATCTAGGGCTTGCAGTCGTGAACACCGTTGCGGCTGTGCTTGAAGGGGCGGGTGTCGTACACACAGCGGTGAACGGCCTTGGCGAGCGCGTTGGAAATGCTTCTTTCGATGAAGTTGTGGCAAACCTTGAGCTCATGCTTGGGATACGTACGGGCGTTGACATGGCGGGTCTTAAGAAACTCTCTAAGCTGGTCGAAATGCGATCAGGCTTCCGCATGCCCGCAAACAAGCCTCTTGTCGGCGAGAACGCTTTTGCGCGGGAAAGCGGAATCTCGGTCGCGGGGTGGGCGAAGTACAATCTCGGCTCCGAGCCTCTCCTTCCAGAGGTCGTGGGAAACGTGCATCGTGTGCTTGTGGGTAAGAAGAGCGGCAGGCATGCAATCGAGTACAAGATAAACGAGCTCGCCCTTGGCGCAACGCTCTCGGAGGCAGAAATGGGAATTCTACTTGAAGAAGTAAAGACATTCGCCGAGACGAACAAAAGGGCGCTCACTGACCAGGAGTTCTCCGAGCTTGTTAAGCGGATAGCAGTGCGTTCTGAGCAAGGAAAGGGAAGCATGTAGGCAAGCGAGATGTGAAAAAATTGTGCGCTTTCAGGCTCGCCACCTCAAAGGTGTATCTTGCGGCGTGTTCACACTCTCCTGTATACGAAGGTATGATACGCGCGATCGAGGAATACAAACGAGATCTTATAGAGTACGGCAATCCATGGGACCTGTGGGTCGAGAAGGTCAGCGAGGCTCGCTCGCTGTTTGCGAGGCTCATTGGGGCTTCCAAAGAGGAAGTGGCACCCGGCTTTTCGGTTTCGACAAGTCTTGATGCACTACTGAGTTCATTCAGTTACGAGGGGAGGAACGAGCTTGTTACCTCTGACCTCGAATACCCCACCACAAACTACATACTTCTTGCCCAGAAAAGGTACGGGGCGAGAACGGTCACGATAAAAAGCAGGGGATACACCCTGACGCCTGACGACTACAGAAGTTACATCGGCGCAAAGACAAGGCTAGTCACCGCAATTCAGGTGAGTTCACTTAACGGTTACAGGCAGGAACTTGAGGAAGTGATACGCCTTTCGCATGCCTCGGGTGCGGAGGTATACGTCGATTCCTATCAGGCTGCGGGGAACCTGCACATTGACGTGCGCAAACTTGATACCGACTACCTAGCATCCGGTACACTCAAGTATCTTCTAGGCCTTCCTGGCCTGGCGTTTCTGTATGTGAGACACGACCTGATTTCCCAGCTCGAGCCCGCCTTTACAGGTTGGTTTTCCCAAAAGGATCCGTTTCTTTTCGGAGCTGAGGCGCTTGAGTACGCCGATGACGCGTTAAGGTTTCAAAGCGGTACCTGGAGCATACCAGCGCTTTACGCAAGTATCGAGGGGCTTAAAGTGGTGCTTGAAAGAGGCACGGAAAGTATCGAGGGAGCAGTTCGGCGTCTTACGCGCCTGGCTCTTGAGCTTGGTCACGAAAAGGGGCTGTCAACGATAACTCCGGATGATGATAAGAGAAGGGGCGCAATTGTGTCGTTCGTTGTGAGGGAACCGCATTCACTCGAAGTGAAGCTGAACAGGCTTGGAATAGTGACCTCGAGTAGAGGAACAGGTCTACGTCTTGCTCCCCACTTTTACAATACCAAAGAAGACATTGAAAGGGCAATCGAGGCGATTTCGTTGTATTATACTCGAAACTGATAGGCGGTTACCTCACTCCGCCTAGTAACAGGCAAATGAACATCTGCTTACCAGCGTGTATGGCGGGACTTCAGAATTACATATGGATACCTCAATGAACTCCTTATGGGTTCACTAGATAACTCACAAGCTCTGCTTGTTCCTATCTTTCAGGACGCACCTTCCGAGTAGCGAGGAGAAATCATGCGTTTCGACGACTAGGAAGCACCTTCAGCTCGAGGGTTTTCCTAGCTCCATACCGCTTCTTTTAGCACAAAATTCGATTCACATAAAGAGATTTGCCGGGAATATCCTTTTTCAGACTCCGTGCACTCATTCGGGCGATAAGGTGCGGTTCGAGACCGCCTTTTTCCGTGCCACGTCCGAGTGTGCGCGCTCTGAGCGCCCTAGCCGTCAGGTCTGCGCTTACCGAGTATATTTGTGCGTACATCTTTTACCTGTTTACTTTAGAGCTGCTTGTTGCAGCGCTTCGGTGTGCGCCGATCGGCGCTTATGCCCGAGCCGGTTATCCGGTAGCCTCGTTGTGGGTAACCCCCCAGCCATCCAGGTACCGCTTTGCGGCGTCCGCGCAACGGGCAAACTCCAACCCCTGAGACTTCGCTCGCCCATTTCCCCTGATATGGCCAATTAGTCGCTCAAGAAGAATCATCCTGTGGCCTCGCCCGATCACCTCCGGGTGCATCGTTAGGACGTAAACTCCTTCGTCATACATCCGCACCATGTAGTCAAAGTCGAGACTCCAGTTTTCAAAAACTTCATTCACCGACCTGAGACCCGGCTGTATCGCGCCCTGAAGACGCGAATACTCAAAGTGCGGATAGTCGTCTAGGCTCCAGGACACAGGAAGCTCTGCCATGTTGGACAGAGGACCTTTCACAACCCTTCCATCATCGAGGGCCTCCTCATAGAGAGCCGGTATGTAGGGTGTGTAATCGGTTGACATGAGGCTTGAGTCGTATATGTATCCTCTTTGCTGCAGCATCGTCATTGTGTGCTTTGTCAGCGCCCAAGAGGGAGAGCGGTACCCCTTCGGCCTTACGTTCACCGCGTTTTTGAGTGCAGTCATTCCCCTGTCGAGCACATGGCGCTCCTCTTCTTCTGTTAGGCCTTCAGGTGGCTCGTGGAGGTATCCGTGGCTGGCTATCTCGTGCCCGGCGTCTCGGATCATTCCGGTTTCTTCGGGAAAATGCTCCGCTGTGTGCCCCGGCACAAAAAATGTAGCAACAAGACCAGTCTCCTTAAGGTACCCGAGTATCCTTCGCACCCCTAGAGCGGCAAACTCACCGCGAGAAAGATTGGTGTAGTTTGCCATCTTTCTGTAGATCCACGGTGCATAGGCATCAAAATCAAAGGTAAGAAGTACGGTATACACAAAAAAGGTGAGGATGCCCGGTATATACACTTTGCGGGTGTCAATAGCGCCTGCGTCTGAACTGGTAAGCCCTAGGCCTTGGTCTACTCCTCCTCCAGGCATAGGAGGAGTCCTCCAATTCGGTTATCCGGCTTGAACTTGTATAAAACTTGTGCTCAGCATCCTTTGCACTGAGGGGCTTTATTTCGACCTTTGAAAGCCCCAGGATTCTGGCAAAGTCTTGGTTGTCCCTTCCGGTGACGAGCGTAAAGGCCCTTCCTGAGCCACCGGCTCTTGCTGTCCTTCCCACCCTGTGGAAGTAGAGGAGAGGGTCCTGCGGTACATCATAGTTTATTACGCAGTCAACCTGAGGTACGTCGATTCCACGGCTTGCCACGTCGGTCGCCACAAGTATGCTCGCCCTACCTGAGCGAAATGCGCCGATAGAGTGGTCCCTCTGGCTCTGGCTCAGGTCACCGTGGATCGGCACCGAGTTGAGATTCTCTCTTTCTAGCAGCCTTGCAAGCTTTCTTGCGCCGTACTTAGTCCTGCAAAACACTATCGTGCTGGAAGGTCTTTCCCGATCGAGGAGCCCGAGAAGAGTGCCGAACTTGGCTTCTTCTTCGACAATGGTGTAGAACTGTTCCAGACGGTCAGCAAGTGGCTCGTCTGCAGAAACGAGTATCCTCTCTGGGTTGTCCATGTACTTGCCCGCAATGTCCAGTACCCGCTTTGGCATGGTCGCCGAAAACAGCCCCATCTGCCTCCCCTCGGGTACAGTCCTCAGGATGAACTCGATGTCGTCAATAAAGCCCATGTCAAGCATGGTGTCAGCCTCATCGAGAACGACAAACTTCACCCTCTCCAGATTCAGGCTCCCGCGCCTGATATGGTCCATGACCCTGCCAGGCGTACCCACCACTATGTGGACTCCCTGGTTGAGTGCCCTGAGCTGGATGCCAATAGGCTGGCCGCCATATACACTCAGTATCCTGACCTTGGTGTACGACGAAAGCTTTTTGAGTTCCGTTGCAATCTGCACAGCAAGCTCGCGTGTAGGTGCGAGGACAAGCCCCTGGACGTCTCTTTCTTCAGTGTTCACGGACTGCAGCATCGGGAGCCCAAAGGCGGCGGTCTTGCCGCTTCCAGTCTTTGCCTGTCCGATAACACTTCTGCCCGACAAAAGCGGGCGAATCGCCATCTGCTGGATCGGAAAAGGTTCCGAATATCCAGCAGTTTGCACACCCTTCAAAAGTAATGGGTGTACACCCATTTCCTCAAAACTGCTCATTTTTACTCTATTTCCTAAGCAAATCGATGTAAGAGAATCGGAAGCATTAATCCGAGTCAGCCAACTTCGAATTGCTGTTGACTTAAGTTACAGCGATGTATTATATAAGTATAACATGTTTCCCTTCAGGGCCGTCTGGGTTTATCTTATCTGGGGGTTCAAAGGGGGCGGAAGACCCCACCGTGAGGTGGGGGATGGATAGTCCCCTTTGTAGCTACTTTCCAAAACCTCGCCCCTCGGGGATTGCGAAGGCTTTAAGTGTGAGCGTGCAGAAACGCTCACGAGTACCCGCGGTGCGCTGGGGAATTCACGCCTGTGGAGATCGTGGTCTCCGTAACCCTGTAATGGGGAACGAGCTTGGTCGCTGAAGCAGGAAGCTCCCTCTTTTAAGAGGGGGTAGCTCACCCGTCAAAAGCTTTTAAGACAATTGCTGGGTTAAACACAGCGTGGATGGTACCAAGTTTGCAAAAGCGCTCGTGCGTCTCACGAAGTCATACGGGCGGGATCTTCCAGCCCACATAAGCGAGGACCCTGGTCGCGTGGTCATAGGTTGCATACTGTCTGCCCGAACGAGAGATGAGAGGACGGATCAAGCATATGCAAGTCTCTTTTCGACGTTTCCCTCATTGGACTTGCTGTGCGCTGCAAGCATCGAAGATTTGGAGAATCTCATTAAACCGGTGAACTTTTACAGGACGAAGGCGCGAAAGATCAAGGAGGCGGCGTGTTATATGTTGCGAGAGCTTGGAGGTAGGATTCCTCGCTCGCGAAAGGAACTTATGGCAATACCAGGAATAGGTCCGAAGTGCGCGGATATTGTACTGAGTTACGCATGGGGAATGGATACGGTCGCAGTTGACACTCACGTCGAAACAGTCTCAAAAAGGCTTGGGGTTGCGCCCCCATCGGCGAAGTACGAGGAACTCAAGTACAGGCTGGAGAGGCTTGCACCGCCTAAATTTAGGTCGAGAGTGAACGACCTCTTCGTAGTGTTCGGCCGTGAAGTGTGTACGAAGAGCGCGCCCAAGTGCTGGATGTGTCCGATTTACTCACTGTGCGAGTGGAAAGGTAAATATCAAAGAAAGAGGAAATTCACGCGTCAAAAGAGATAGGTTTTTGTTTTACCCGCCTCCTTTGTAAACGGAGTGGTGCGTGCACGATGACAAGATACGTTCTCGTTTCGGATTTAACACTTATGTACGATTATAGGCATTTTCCGCTATTAAACTTCCTTCCGACAGCCCCCAGCTCTCATGTGCCGGAGCGCGTGTACAACTTTCTTAAGGGGAAAGCGCCACCGGCTCTTCCGAATGGTGAGGCGCTTTATGCTCCTTATTCCGTAAGGAAGATTGAGGCAGGTCTTCTTGCTCATGTGCCGTCCGCCGACGTGGCGGTGCCACATCCAGACTTCATTGAGAACTTCATAAAGGAGGATACCGAGGTAATCGGCGTGTCCACCATGGACCCTCTTGGCATAGGTCCACTTACCATGTCGTACACGATCCTTTTTGGCTCCGATGAATATCCTTGGGTCAGGAAGGAATGGGAGGCACTCATTGCAAGGCTTAACAGGGCGCGAAAAGGCACAAAGGCAAAGCTTGTGGTGGGCGGACCCGGTGTCTGGGAGTTCACAGTCTTCCCTGATGAGCTTGCAAGACTCGGGATAGATTATGCCTTTCAGGGAGAGTCAGAGGATATAATTCATCATCTGTTTGAACAACTTGCGCAAGACAGGCTTGACAGCAACATGTTCTTTGAGGGCATGATGAGCTTTGACGAGAACTTCAGGAGGGTGTACACACCGAACCCAAAGTTCATTTCGAGGAGACCTAGGGGAAGAAACGCGCCTTCGCTCGAAGAGATCCCACTCATAAGAAGGCCAGTGGTGGACAGCCTTACCGAGGTGATGAGAGGCTGCGGAGTGGGATGCGACTTTTGCGAGGTCACACTCAGACCACTCAGGTATTACCAGCCTGATAGGGTTGTGGAAGAGGTTAAGGTGAACATAGACGCGGGTTTCTCGAATGCTTGGCTGCACTCGGACGAGATATTTGCCTACCAGCACGGTCCGCTTTTCAAACCAAACGAGGAAGCCCTGGTCTCCCTTTTTACGACGGTTATGTCGGTAAAAGGTGTAAGGAGCGCTAACCCCACTCATGGAAGGATATCCATTCCGGCGGCATACCCCGACCTGATCGAGAAGCTCTCTTCCATCATGAGGGCCGGACCCACGAACTGGATTGGCGTACAGGTGGGCATCGAAACCGGTAGCGACAGACTTGCAAAGATACACATGCCTAACAAAACACTTCCGTTGAGAATTGGCTCTGACGGCTCTTGGGCCGACATAATCTGGCAGGGAACGCACAACATGAACAGGTACTACTGGAGGCCCGCCTTCACGGTGCAGGTGGGGCAGTCTGAGGAGATTCCGGAGGACAACTGGGATACGATCGCGCTTATAAACCGTATGAGCAGCTCCGAGGTGGACGGAAGGCCTTTCGAGTTCACCGTGACGCCGATGCAGAATGTACCTCTCGGCGTCATGCGTAGCAGAAAGTTTGACAAACTAAACATGGATGAGTCACAACTCGGTGTGTACTATGCCTCCTACAGGCACCTCGCAAGGATGGCTTCAAGGGACGCTTACCGGGACAGCAAAGGCAACTTCCTCGTGAGGCTAGTCACAGGTTCGCTAATTTCCGTCGGGGGTTGGGCAATGATGAAGGTTGTCGAATCCATAGCTAAAAAACACGGTGTGGACGTGGACAAGGTCAAGCGCTATGGGCTTAACTAGTTCTGGCCGATCATAAAGTACTGTGTATCGCCGCCGAACAGTCTGGCTAGGAGCGACTGGATCTTCGACTGGAGAAGCAGAAAGCCTCCAAACGACTGTACCCCTCTCATAAGGCTCGCGGGCTCCTTGCTCAGTACAAACCCAATTATCGCAAGAAGAAAGTAAACAAGAAAAAGTATCCTAACAAACCCTCGAATACCCAGGCTCTTGAACACCGCTTTGCCTGAGTCCGATAGATGAACATATAACGGCCGCATTGTCAACACACCTAGTACCAAGGAACTTAAAAACATTGCGCGCTCGGAAATGGCATGATGATGTGACACTCTTTCCTTAGAATGTGAGCCCAAGCGAGGCATAAGAAGACACGGAGTTCAATCTACGGGTTCGGGGACGTAAGTCAGTCCAAGTCTAAAGGGGGCGGGACAGTTCATCAGGAGACTTTGTCGCAACGTAAGGGTAGGGCGGGGTTTATGCGCGTCCACGCCTGCTGACATTGGGGTTTCGCTCTACGTAGGCGCACGTAGGTACGCATCAGCATGCCTATCGTACGCGTAGTGGAGCTTGGGCTTCACAGCATCATATAGGGACCTCACGGGTTCATCGATCCCATTCAGCTCCGCCCCTGTCTCGACGTACCCACCCATTCATATGCCTTCTGCGTTGCTGAAGAAGGCATCATGGGGAACGCCGACCATCTTCAGTCCCCTTCCT
>Ga0080006_1155697_pt1 | contig 65649 bp, 60 predicted proteins | sample RS3BMetagenome_FD_69209 | JGI IMG/M metagenome (GOLD analysis project Ga0080006, IMG submission 69209) | Ferric oxide microbial mat and aquatic microbial communities from Rainbow Spring, Yellowstone National Park, USA - RS3B (SPADES... ...
CATAATAAAAAATATTTTAATATAACATTTAATTAAATTGATTATGTGTGATACGTTAGTTTCCATATGGAAAAATAATTCTGAAAAAAATGTTACATATTTTGCAAAAAACAGTGACAGAGAACCGGAAGAAATCCAATTAGTTGAATACTATCCCAGAACAACTAGAAAAGGTAAGGTGAAAGTTACTTACATAGATGTTGATTTTGAATATGAAACAAATGCAATTTTAATATCAAGGCCATACTGGATGTGGGGTGCAGAGATGGGTGTGAATGAATATGGGGTTGCTATTGGTAATGAGGCTATTTTTACACGAAGAAAATTCAAAAAAGAAGGATTACTTGGAATGGATTTATTACGCATTGGTCTGGAAATTGGTAAGGATTCAAAATCGGCTTTAAATGTAATACTTGATTATTTAGAAAAATATGGTCAGGGTGGATCAAACAGTTTTACAAAAAAGGAATATTATGACAATTCTTTTCTTATTGCCGATAGAAATGAGGCTTATTTATTGGAAATTTTTGAAAAACAGTGGAGGAGTAAAAAAATTGATAAATATGCTGCAATATCAAATATCCCATCAAGTATGTTTTCAGAAGGGGACATAAATAAAATAGATTATAAATTAAATAAATTATACAGTTATTTCGGTAAGGGGGATTTAAGATATAAAGAAACATATGATTTTCTTCAAAATCATGTTGATCATACCAATATATTGGATATTATGACTTTAATGCGTTCTCATTTTAAAAAAAATTATAGTCCAAAATTAGGATTCAATGGGGATATTTGCATGCATTCCGGACACTTTACAAGAAAATTTCAGACAGCAAATTCTATGATTTTAGAAATTTTTGAGAATTTTATCATTTCGTGGTTTACATTCTCTCCAAATCCTTGCATTTCTCTTTATAAACCCCTTTTTTTAAATCTAAATGCTATAAAAATTAATTATGATATAAATTATTGGATAAAAAATAAAAAATTGCATGAAAAAATTGCAAGACTTGATCCGAAAGAATATGAAAAAGTCATGAATTTAACGTTAGAAAATCAAATGAAGATTAATAAAATAGTTGATGATGCAAAAGATAAGATTTTAAAAGGGAATTTAAATTTTAATTTTGAAAAAATTTATGAAAGCATTTTAGAAATTGATAAAAAACATATGTTATTACTTCAATCAATATAAGGAAAAATATTTAATATTCCAATTGATATGATGAAATATGAATATTTTAGGTGTGCAATTTAAGATTTCTAACAAAGATTTTTCAATAGATTATTTTACGAAACATGTTGAGAGATTTTACAAAAAAACTGAACCCGGTGATTTAATCATATTTCCTGAAGATGTTGGACTTGCAGTTGCTTTTAATGGTATAACAGATACAAACATAACAGAAGCAATGCAGAACGTTTACTTAAAAAATGAAAACAGGGTTATGGAAATAAAAAAAATATTTCCTGATGCAAGCTTTATAAAATTACTTTTTTTGAGCATGACCGATACATTTGTAAAAGATTTTTACAATTTTTATTCAGAATTATCAAAGAGTTACAATGTGTATACAATAACTTGCAATAACATGGCATATTTTAAAAAATCAGAAAAGAAATATTTTCCTTTAGAAGACAAGGTTTACAACAGTTGCTTTTTATTTGATGGTAAGGGTAATTTAATGCATAGGCAGGACAAGGTAAATTTAACTCAAATGGAAAAGGATCTTAATTTAGATCCCAATTTAAAAAATAAAATTAAATACTTTAAGATCAATGATAAAAAATTTGGCATAGCTATTAGTTTAGATGCTTTCTGTATAGATTATTTAAATAATTTTTACAATGCAGATATTATTATTCAACCGGATGCAAATCCAGTAAAGTGGAATAGTTTTATTGAAAACGGTAGATGGCAACCGGAGGAATGGATGGATTCAGCATATTATATTGCTCAACGTCTTCCAAATGTTAAATTTGTTTTAAACCCTATGATGGTAGGGAATATTTTTGATTTAAATTTTGAAGGCCAATCAAGCATTACAAAAAAAGCAGAAAAGAGTGATGAAAAAATGGCATACATTGGTAACATACCAACCACGGGTTTTCATTCAGTTCTCGGTATTAGGAATTTTCAACCATACTATTACAATGATAGAAACTCTGTTGAAAAATTAACTCTTGATTATGAGGAAGGAGTAATAGAGGTAGAAATTTAAAATGAATGAAAAAATAACATCACCAGAAATTTCTAAGGAAAGGGGGTTTTTGATAGGCGGTAATTATTACCTTTCCATAATAATAAAACAAAATATTACTGAATTATGTTTTCCACTATGTAAAAATAATTCATTATTCTGTTTCAAAGTTTATGATTTTTTAAATGAAAATTTAATAAGAGAAAAAGGATGGTTAAAAAATTATTATGAGAATGAAAATTTAAAATTAATTATTCCACCATATAGATACGGAATTTTTGTAAAATTTTCTGAATTAAACATAAGTAAAATTGAAGCATATTCAAAGATATTCTGGGAAATTGGAGCTGAGGTAAACACTTTAAATACTTCCTGGTCAAAATATCCCATATTTTATTCAAAGATAGGTAATAATTTACCAGCGATCTCTTTACTTGAACATAACAATGGAATATATGTATCCATAGGAGATACGCCCGATAATGCACTTTTAAACGGTATACATCTTTCAAGATTGGGTGAAAATGAGTTAGAAAAGGAAACTAAAGGTTATTTTAAAAAATTTTTAAATTATGAAAAAAGTAAGCTTGTTTTTGATAATATAATGATGAGTCTATTCTTATCAAATGGTATATGCATTGATTCTGAAGAAAATTGCATACTTGCATCAAAGAGTCCTAAATATTACGTTTCTTCAGCTTACTGGGCAAGGGATTTTATATTCTGGACCTTACCCGTATTGGAAAAATTCGATAAAAATAGATCTAAAGCTCTAATTGAAACGATATTAAAAAAATATTGGAAAAATAAAGGCATTCATGCTCTCTACATGGATGGTAGAATACTTTATGATGGATTTGAACTGGACCAATTTGCTTATTATTTCATGTTAATAGAAAAAGCCATGAAATACAAAATAATAGATTATGCCAACGCATTAAAATATGGAGAAGAATTATTGTCCATTCTGGAAAAGAAAAAATCAAAAAAAAATTATTTATATAAAACAGAATTGAATAGTTCAGATGATCCTGTTAAATATGAATTTGTTACATTTGATAATGTGGTTTTATGGTATAGCCTTAAATTATTTTCTAAATTCATTAAAAATTCGCCCTTGAAAGAAAAGTTTGATAAAATTATATTAAATATTAAAAATGATATTATGGATAATTTAATTAAAAATGGAATGTTTGTATATTCTTCAGATTTGAATGGCCATTTTGAATTTTACGATGATCCAACCGGCTCACTTCTTCTTTTACCATATTTTGGTTTTATTTCAAAAAATTCAAAAATTTATAGGAATACATTCAAATGGATCAATTCATTAAAAAATCCATATTTTATAAATGGTAAGTACAGCGGTGAAGGAAATAGGCATGTTATGCATCCTTGGTTGCATTATTTCTCTAATTTATTATTGCTGGGTTATGAAGATGGAAAAATATTTGAAAAAATGCCAATGGACAATAAACTTTTATGCGAAACAATAGATGAAAATACCGGAGATTGTTTAACGGGCATACATTTCCCAGGAAGTTCTGGATTTTTTGCTTATTCATATTTAAAAAAACACAGGATTAGAAAAACATAAGGGCTGCGATTTTTCCCAGATCTCAACCCTAACAAAATATTTAAAATCATTTTTGTTCAATTTCCCCTCTTCTTCAACTTTATTTATAATTTTTGTCATTTTATGGGAAATTATCTTCATTTCAATATTTTCTTGATAATTTTCTATATGGTATTCTAGATCATTTGATAATATGGTATAGGGAGTTTTTTGATTTTTAACTAACGAATATCTCCCTTTCCTTAAGTTATTCAAGAATTCATTTTTATTTTTTGTTTCCTCCATAACTAACAAATTTTCATCTAGGCTATAAAGACGCTTAACATGAAAATCATTCCCCGTAACACCAAGAATTTTTATCCCTTGTTCAAGTAAAATTTGCCACAGTTCCAGTGCTTTTTTGTTTTCATCATTCCAGGGCCCATTCCAGATTTCTATAGCATCTGCTATTCTAAACGTTTCAAAGCCCCATAACCAGGCATCTTTCTTAAAAGGATGATTGATCGTTACAAATGAATTCTGTTCTCTAGCTAATTTAACTGCTTCTTTAAAAGAATTTGGATTCTTAGGTTGTTTTTTTTGAAAAAATCCTGCATCTGGTTCTATTACTTTTTTAATATTGATAAAATTTGCATGTCCCTTATTCTGTCCCCATTCTTCACCAGGTATCAAAAATTCTTCAAAGTTTTTGGGGATTTCGGGTATCGTATTATGATCGGTAATTACAACATAAGATAATCCTAATTTTTTTGATTCAATGGCAATCTTTTTTGGAGTCAGCATAAGATATTTTATGAGCTGTCGTTCTAATGGCCATATATATCTGTGCATTACTCCTTCTCCACTCATATCATTTACTGAATATCTTGAATGTGTATGTATTTGTGCAAATATGCTATTTTTCATTTTACCATGTTCCTTTTTTTAATATCCTGTTTAAGCGGAACAAATATGAAAAATAACGCTGTAATTAATACAGAAACACCACCTATTATCCCAAGCAATCTTATGTATAGATCGTTTAATGTAGGATAATAGAGATAGCTTATCCATATACCTAAAACAAAACCAGAAAGACCTGATGGAATCCTTTCAAGAAATCCCTGAACACCAAAATACATACCCTCCCTTCTATAACCTGTGATTAACTCATCCTCATCTATGATCTCAGATAAAATAGCATTAGGAAGAATGAAATATGATGTTAAACCTAGACCTGCAAATACCATTAATAATACCATTTGAATAAAATTGTCTATTATTTTTGTCAAACCTAGAACTGATGTAAACATCATTACAAGACCTAGAATAAATGTGAATAAAATGAATGCTTTTTTTTCACCTTTTTTCTTTGTGTATTTCACGAGTAAAGGAGAAAAAATGATTGTAAAAATAACAGCTATTAGAGTAAACAACCCAATATATGTTTCAAAATTTGGGTTGCCGGGCATAACAATATTTTCAACAAAATATCCCAATGATGAAAGAAAGAAATAAAAGCCAAATTGGAAAAATAAATATGCCAGTATATATCGATTGAATGTTTTGTTTTTGAATGTTTGTAAAAAAGCTTTAAGGATTGAATATTCTTTAGGTATATTTTTAATTTCAGGATTTTCTTTAATTGAAAAAAATACGATTAAATATGAAAACAGAGCTATTAAAGCAAGAATTATTCCTACTAAAGAAAGAGAGAATTTGAACATTAATAAAATTGTAGGTAATATTGATGCAAGAATTATGCCAGTTATTGAAAAATATGCTGAAATTGTTGTAAGAACAACTCTATCATCAGATTCGGTTGATATTTCTGGTATTAGTGCCAGATATGGTAATACCACATAAGCAAATAGAAAATTAAAACTTATTAAATAAAAGAATAATAAAACTGCCATTATCAACCCTTTAAATGGCGGTAACCATACCAAAGAAAAAAATAGTACCAGAGGTATTGTACCTGTTATAATAAAAAATCTTCTCCTTCCAATTTTAAAGTTTAATTTATCACTCCAACTACCTATAAACGGGTTCGCTAATGCTTGAACCAGTGTTCCTAGAAAAACAGCAGTACCTACAAGTGATGCACTTAATATTTTTTCACCATTCAACGGTGAATAAAAAACAAAAATATAAGTAGAAAGAAAAAATGAAGGAATTGTAACACCTAACTGACCAATACCATAAAGTATCTTCTTTGACAAAGGTAATTTTGCCATGATAATTATATATCTTTTCCCTGTATTTAATAGTTCCTAGTTAAAACTTGTTAATAAATTAGAATCTATTATTAAAATATGAATTTTAAAATTTATTTTTATTTAAAAAAAGGAGATTTTTTCATAAAATATAAATAACAGTATAAACTTTTAAAATTTAATGGGAATGCTAGATGAAATTTTTGATGAGCCGAATGCAATAAAAAGAACATTTTACCAATTGAAAGACGTCCTGGAAGAATCAATAAAATTAATTAAAGAGAGTAAAAGAATTTATGTAATAGGTAATGGATCGAGTTATCATGCTGCACTATATTTACAATATATTTTTCAAATGGAAGGGTTAAATATTCAAGCATTTACATCTAATGAATTGAAATATTATATTAAAAATATTGGAGAAAATGACTTATGTATTGCAATAAGTCAATCAGGAGAAAACAAGGATGTTTTAAATGCATCTAAAATTTGGTATCAAAAAAATAAAAGGATTATCTCCTTTGTTAACAATAAGGATAGTTCATTATCATCAATATCATTAATTTCAAATTATATATCTGCGGGAGAGGAACAGGCTATTCCTGCAACAAAATCGTATATATCATCAATAACAGCGATACTCATATTGCATGATATGTATAAAAACGAAATAAATCTTAAAAATAAAATTTTAGATTTGAGCAAGACAGTTGATCAAATCATTTCGGAGAAAGAAAAAATCAGAAAAATGTCAGAAATTGTAAATGAAAAATCTATAATTCTTGGAACTTTCTTAAATTATATTACTGCCAGAGAAGCTGCTTTGAAATTGATAGAAACGTCAAATGTATTTTCACTTGCATACCCTGCTGGTGAGATATTTCATGGGCCAATACAGATCCTTGATAAAAATACAGTTTTATTTTTATTGGTAGGAAATGAATATCTACATTTTAAAAATGAAATTAATAAAATTGTGCCTTTTGTTGATATTATAGGAATAGGAAAAGAAAATGCTGATTTTAATATAAAATATGAATATGATAATGTTGATCCAATTGTAAATGTTGTTCCTTTTCAATTAATAAGTTACTTTGTTGCAAAGAGAAAAGGCCTGGATCCTGACAAACCAACAAGAATTAAAAAAATTGTTTAATTAAAATTAATCATTAAATGGGTACACATGCAATTCATCATGAAATAAGACTTTGAATGGTTCACCGTATTTGCAGTTAATTTTTTTACCATAAAAAGAAGATATTTCTAAGATTGCATCTATATTTAAATGCTGTGATTTATGCGCAATTAATGAGTCAACTTTATTTTTAATATAATCATCTATGTTTAATATAACGTTTGGATTGTTTGATGGAGAAACTGCGATGGCTGGTGGATTTGAATGCGGAATACCACTTGCTATATTTGGTAAGGAATAAAACAAAACAGATTGCATAACAGCAAACCCAGTATTTATATGGTCTGGGTGTAATTCATACTTTAAAAATGGGTCTACAGTAATGATAACATCAGGAGAAAATTCCCTAATCTTTGGTAAAATAATATTCATCAAAAATTTTGGTTCAGGTACTTCCAAATCTTTTATTCCGAGAAATTCCACATCATTAATTCCCAAATATTTTGCTGCCTCTATTTGCTCCTTTTTCCTGATATCCATAACATTTTCTCCTAAAACTTTTGTACCTTTACTTCCATCCGTAATAATCACTAGTTTTATATGAGCCCCTTTTTTTGATAACATAGATAAATATCCGCCAGCAATTAATTCTGAATCATCTGGATGAGGTGAAAAGGCCATTATCCTTTTAGCACTTAACATTACATTTTTTCTATCTATATTGTTCATCAAATTCCTCACCATTACATATTTTTTTGTATATTTCTACTGCTTTTGTCGGGTGTCTTTTCTTTGTGTTATAATCAACACTATACAAACCGAATCTCATCGAAAATCCTCTTGCCCATTCATAGTTGTCTATAAGCGACCAATGATAATAACCTTTAATGGGTATCTTATCTTCGTCAATGGTCTTTTTTAATTCAATGAGGTGATCTATAAGAAATCTACTTCTCTTTAAATCCTTTGCATCTGCGATGCCATTTTCAAGTATGTAAAGTGGTCTATGATATTTTTCAAATAATTCGTTTGAAACAAATCTCAGTCCCTGTGGATATATATCCCACATAAAATCAGTACAATCTTCACATGGCAATAAATCGATATTGAAAATATATGGTACATCTGGTAATCCTTTATAGCCAATTTTTACCCTTTGGTAATAGTCTATGCCTATATAATCTGGTGGTACTATATTTTCAATTTTTTCATCAAAAATCATGTCTAAATTATTATCAAACAAACCAAAATTTGTAGCATTGAGAAACCATTCATTGTTTAAATATTTAATAAATTTAACGAATCTGGTGGTTTCGCTATCATTTTTGATTGGTTCAAAATATTGAGGTGCAATTCCTATACCCACCTCCTTATTTTTATTGAATTTCTTAATGTTTTTAAATGAAATGTTATGTGCTAATGCAAGATTTTTCTCAACCTTAAATGCTTTGCTAATATCACTAACACCAGGCAAAAATCCAAAAAGATTCCCAAAAAAATATCCCTGTGAAGCAATTATATCCGGTTCATTTATTGTTTCCCATATATCAACATATTTCGAAAATACATCAGAAATAAAATATGCATATTTACCAAATTCTATTATAGTTTTATTATCCAACCATCCTTTTTTTTCACATGTCTCTATGTTATCGTGGCATTTTATGGGGTCATGTAGCCATAATGGAAGAGGCCAGTGATAAAGTGTTAAAAATAGCAAAAGTCCAGAATCTTTAATAAACTTAAAAATTTCTTTATAATGTTCAATTGCTTTCTGGTTTGAAGATGATAGCATTTCCTTTAAAGAATTTTTAGGTAATGTTACTCCCACGATGTTTTCTCCTTCGTACTTAATATTTGCATAAATATCTTCAATATTATCAGGAAATATCCTAGCCCAATCTATACTTAACCTAATTGAATTATTCCCCATGTATTTTGCATTGCTAATATCCTCTCTATAAAGATCCCAGAATCCATCGCCATTCTCTGGTAAATCACCGCTAACGATTCCATCTTTGATATTATTTTCATCATGCACCCATTTGTACCAATCTGAGTTTTCAGAAACCGATTCCTTTGATGAACCCATTTCTGTTTGAAATGCAGAAATTGCAGTGCCAAATATAAAATTGTCAGGAAATTTCAAGATCATATATATTTTTCTATGAATTTCCAATATTTAAATATTTCTGGAGAATAATCTGATAAATGTCAAATTTATATTTAATATTTTATTTCAATGTTTTATAAATAAGGAGATTAAAAAATCTAAAGGATCTCTAGAAATGTTCTCTAGCCACTGAAATAGATATTTATTCAAAGAAGATTATTCTTTTAAAGCATTCTGAAATGTTAATTGATTCAATCATTGAAAATAATGATCTTACCGATACTGCCTTGAGTACAATCTCAAATATTAATGACAGCTTTAATACTTTTTATAAAATTTATAAATTATATACATAAAAAATAAATAGTCTTTTTAAGGTAATAGAATTAGAATCTGTCTCTCTTTTTTTTTATAAAAAATAAATAGAGAATTTATGTGTATTCATTAAAATGAAAATGATCATGAATGTCAGCTATTCCTCGCTAAATTTTCGGAGCTTCCTGCTTCTCTCAAACTACTAGCAATTTCTATACTTAAATTGATTAAAAATAAACAATTATTTTATAATAAATTCAAAAATATATCTACAAAGGTAATAAAAAGTAATGATAAAAAGGATAATGGTTAAAAATGATGAAAAAGTAATAGAAATTTTTAATCAAATTAAAGAGGGAAAGACTATTAAGATTTATAATAAAACAAGGGTCAAGATTGAATAAATTATAAAATTAGTTTAATATTGCGAAATTAAAAAAATACGAAATAAATAATTTCAAAAGTATTCATGTGACCGTGAAAAATAGAAACAAAAAATATTTTTATGTACGAAACTCATAGGATATATTCTTATAATATTCCAATATAAAAATGCTTTTTAAGAATAAAATTTAAAGCATTTCAAATTTTTTTACTAACATATTTAATTCTTCACCCTTGACCTTAAAATTTCTTTTAAGTTTTTAATATTCCTATTATAGCAAAAATAAGTACCGTTAAAAGTAATCCCCAAATTATCAGAGTTAATATACTTATCTAATTTATTGGATTTTAAAGAGACATAGGCTTCCCCTAAAATTCCTCCTAGAATAGGAACAACTGAATTGCCTAAATTTCCAAAGAGGTTAAGATATTCATGGACGAACTTCTCTTAATGCTCAAGTAAGTAATGATCCATTATGAGATTATTGTTATGGAAAAACACCGAAGAAACCTTGAAGAAATAGAAATAGCAAAGATTTATTTTTAAATATTTTCTTAAGGTCAGAAAATTTTACTTTGTAGATATCTGAAGTAAGTTTTCCTTCAAGTTCATAACCCAAAATGTTTAAATATTGAAGATTCATAATTAATTATCATTATGGAAAATTTTGATTTTGATATGGTTTTAAGAGAACTAGAAAAAAGTCTGAAGCCCTACAACAGATCAATGAAAATCTTTGATAGAATTCCTGAAAATGGCTTAAAAGAACATGAAGTAATTGAAGAACTTTCTAAATTTTCAGAAAATGAGAACATGGCATGGAAAAAGGGGAAGGTATCAGGTGCTGTCTATTATGGTGAAAGTGATCTACTGCAATTTTATGAAAAGCTTTACCATCTATATTCTCAAACAAATGCATTACATCCGGATATATGGCCAAGCTTGACAAAATTTGAAAGGGAAATTGTTGCAATGTCCTCATCTCTAATGCATGGTAATGAAGATGTTAGGGGTGCCGTTTCCTCAGGCGGAACTGAAAGTATATTGCTTGCAATGAAAACATATAGAGATTACTTCAAAGAAAAAAAAGGCATTACTGAACCTGAAATAATTTTACCTGAAACAGCACATCCAGCATTTCTAAAAGCATGCGATTATTTTTCTATTAAACCTGTTTTTTCAGAACTTGATGATAAATATCGAGCAGACATAGAAAAAGTCAAAGAAAAAATAAATGATAATACCATAGGAATAGTTGGTTCTGCACCTAATTTTCCATTCGGTACTTATGATCCCATAAAGGAACTTTCTGAAATAGCATTTGATAGGGGTATTGGCATGCATGTAGACGCCTGCCTAGGAGGATTTATTGATCCATTTGTCAGGGAGCTTGGTTATGAAATTCCTGAATTTGATTTTTCATTGGATGGTGTAACATCTATTTCAATGGACACGCATAAATATGGATATGCACCTAAGGGTACATCAGTAATACTTTACAGGAATGGAGAATTCTTCCAGAAACAGATTTTTGTTCATGGAACTGGAAGAGAGGGTATATACTTTACACCAACACTTTTAGGGAGTAGACCAGGTTTTCCTATTGTTGCTGCCTGGGCTGCAATGCTGATTATGGGCTATGAAGGGTATAAAGCCAGGGCAAAGAGCATTCTTGAAACGGGTAAATACATAAAGGATAGTATTAAAAGAATGGATGCACTGAAGATAGTTGGAGATCCACTCTGGGTAATTGCTATTACATCAGATGAAATAGATCCGTATCTTTTATGGGAAGCGATGGGAAAGAAAGGCTGGTTTCTGAGTGGATTGTCTAATCCTGCATCATTTCATATAGCATTGACTGTAAGGCATACTTTACCAGGTGTAAAGGAAGATTTTATTAATGATCTTAAACAATCTATAGAATTGGTCAAGAAAGGTGAAATAAAGTCATCATCTATGGCACCTATATACGGAATGAGTTCAACGATTCCCAAAGAAATGGTTGACCTGTTTTTAAAAAATGTCGTTGAGTGGTTATACAGTATTTAAAAGGTGCTTTAAATGGAAAAGGGTTTCATCGGCATAGATCTTGGTACATCCTCCGCCAAGGTAGCCTTAGTAGGTGAAGATAAAAGAATAAAAAGTGTAAGCTATCAGAAGTATGATCTTATAATTGGAGAAAACGGTCTTGCCGAACAGAATCCTGATGATTGGTATAATGCCATTATGGAAGGAATCAAAGATGTAATATCAAAAAATAATAGCATTGAAATAAAGGGTATCGGTTTAACAGGTCAGTGGAGTGGGACTGTTGCTGTAGATAAAAAGGGTGAATTTCTTCATAATGCTATAATATGGATGGATACAAGAGGTAAAAAATTAATTGAAGAACTTATTGGTGGTTTTCCATCCATTTCAGGTTACAGATTTGATAAGCTTTTAAAATGGATTAGAAAAACTGGTGGTGCACCAGCACATTCAGGTAAAGATTCCATTGCACATATACTTTTTATAAAACAATTTATGCCTGAAATATACGAAAAAACTTTTAAATTTCTTGAACCAAAGGATTATATTGCAGCAAGGTTAACAGGTGAATTCAAAGCGTCATGGGACAATATAGTTCTTCTTTGGGTCACGGACAATAGAAATCCAAATAACATATTTTACGATGATGATTTAATAAAAATTTCACGTATTGACAGAAAAAAATTGCCAGATATAGTGAAACCGACTGATGTGGTGGGTAAGATTAAAAGTGAAATTGCAAAGGAATTGGGCCTTAATGAAGATGTTAGTATTATTTCTGGATGTGGGGATATGCATTCATCCCTTATAGGGGCAGGCATTGTTGACGATTATGAAACTTTACTTTACCTAGGCACTTCATCATGGATTACCGCACATGTACCTTTCAAAAAAACTGATATATTCCATAACATAGCATCAATACCATCAGGAATTCCTGGAAAATATCTTGTAGCAGCTGAACAGGAAAATGCTTGCAACTGCATGGAATTCATTTCCCAGCTATTAGGGATAGATGATACTGAAAAATATAAAAAAATAGATGAATTGGCTGAACATTCCAAGCCCGGTTCCAACGGTCTTATTTTTTTGCCTTGGATTTTTGGAGAAAGAGCACCTATAGAAGATCCTTATGTGAGAGGCGGATTATTCAATCTTTCACTTGCAAATATGAAAGGGGATGTAGTCAGGTCTGTGATGGAAGGTGTTGCAATGAATTCGAAGTGGCTATTAAGTGTTTTTGAAAAATTCATTGGTAGAAAAACTGAATATATCATAATGTCCGGTGGTGGTGCACTTTCAGATGTGAGAGTAAGGATATTTGCAAATGTAATTGGCAGGGATATAAAAGTTGTTGACAGCCCAAGAGACGCAGGTGTAAAAGGTGCTGCACTGCTCGCTGCCATTGGTCTAGGTTTGTTCAAATTTCAGGATCTTTCAGATATAGGGAAACCATATAAATTTTATAAATATATTGAAAATGAAAATAAAAAATATGAACGTATATTTAAGGAATTTTTAAACTATTATAAAAACAATAAAAAAAGTATGAGAATACTAAACGCCTGAACCAATTACTTTTTCAATAATAATTTTTTTAACATCATCGTAATTTTTGGTATTTTTCCACATCCATATGAATATAATATTACCAACGTACTTTTTTATATCATTTATATGAATATCCCTATCATCTATGTATACAATATTTTCTGGTAATATTTTAATACCTTTATTTTCTAATTCATTTAAAAGTTTTAAAAGAAGTTTATATTTTTCTGGATGATATTCAATAAGATGATAATCAAATAAATTTTCTATGTTCAGTGCTTTCAATGCTTCCATAGCATATTCCGTAATATTCCAGCTTAATGACGTTACAATTGCACCATTAATTTTTGACCACTTAATAAAATCTATAGCCTCTTTGTAAACTTTTACCTTAATGCCCTTTCTATTTTCAATTATACCCTCATCAATCCTTATGTAAGGAGGTTCTACAGAAGATATATCAAGGTGGTCCCAAACCGTGCCATCAAGATCCATTGCTAATAACCATGTTTTATTTGCCATCCAATAGATAAATGAAAAAATGGTTAATAATTTTACTGGGAAAGAAATATTCTTTTCTCTTGGATTTTTAACAGCAAAATCAACCCTGGTAATATAAGGATTATGAATATGATATAGGAATAAAGATAAGTATTGTTAGGCATGGTTAATAAATTATAACCCATAATCAATGGAATTATAAATCCGCCTGTTTGACCTAGAAGCCATATTATTGATGTGGCTGAACCTGCATACTTGTTTCCCGTAATCACTGTGGCCCAATCTATAATTAATGGAAATGCGCCGAGAAGGAAAAAGCCAAAAACAAAACTCAAAATAATGAGTATAATAAAGTTTGAAACAAATGCATAAACTGAAAGAATAATGATTGAAACAATAATAGCAATTATAACGAAAATCTTTCTTTGTTTATATTTTGAAGATAGCATCGGGTTAAAATAGCTGCCGAATATACCACCAATAAGAAAAATAAGCCCTATTTCCCCTGCCTGAAGCATAGATAAGGATATATGCTGAAATATTGAGTCTATCCAAGTTAAGATTCCATTAAAAATGCCCATTCCAATAAAAGCCACATATGAAAGAACTAAAACTTCTCTGTACTTAAGCACTTTGCTAATATGCAATTCAGTTTTTTCAGGCATTTCTATTTTCTTAGCATATTTCATTGATATTATATAAAAAAGCATAGCTATAAATGAAACTATTGAAAAAATATAAAGCATCTCAGATATTGATATATATTGGATGATTAATGGTGGGGCAATCATACCTACAGAAACACCAATGAAAATTGCGAGGGTACCCAAACCGATGGCTAGTGTTACTTCATTCATTTGGAATTCAGTGTTTGCCAGCTTTGATACACTGTTGTTTAAAAGAGGTTGTGCAAATGCAATACCTATTTGCCCAACAAGCAAAAATATATAATTTATTTGAATGGCCCTTATCAATGCAAATAGAAACATCAATATTGATGCTATGAGAATTGAATATTTATAACCCTTTTTATCAACAAAAAATCCAGCTGGTATAGAAAAGATAATGTAAATCAAAGGAAAGATTATAGCTAATAAAGCTACTTCAAATGCAGAAACACCGTAATAAGACTGGACCTGTGTACTTATTGATGCAAAATTAATCCATAAAAACTGATTTAATGCAACAAGAATTGAATATGATGCAAGAATTATCCATTTTGTTTTCATTGAATCACGAATTCCGTAGGTATTTCTTGTGCTACATTAACCATAGCTATAGCAGCGTTAGTGTATTTCATCAAAATTGCCATATTTCCCTGAACTTTCATCTGTCCCTTAAGCATTGCCTGTATCGGATTTATATTTCCACCTATAATTTTTTTCCAATTTTCGTATGTAGCAGAAAGTTTAAATGGTGCATCTACACTAGCTCCTTTTACTATTTCACATTTTTCACATTTTCCATCTTTTAGATATAGGATAAATGATTCAAATTCCACTTTATCTTTGAGCAAATCATAATCTAAGATTTTAAATAGTATAGGATCTTTCCATCCCTGACCTTCTTTATTGTATATAGGAGAATCACTCAGCTTTTTACAATACTCTTCCACCCATTTTTCTGAGGGGAAAATAAATTTTTCAGACATAATAATATGATTGTTTAGGAAATATTTAATTGTTTCGCACATTTTCCAATATAATAAAGAAATTAGAAATATTTTATTTTATAAAATTTTAAATTTAAAATAAAATTTAAATTTTTTATTTCAATCAAGAAAAAATTTAAATAAAATGTTATAAATCATATTTAGATGAAAGCGGCTTTATTTTATGGAAAGGAGGATATAAGAATTGAAGAAGTTGAAAAACCAGTTATAACAGATGAAAATGATGTTTTAATAAAGGTATCTTACTGTGGAATATGTGGTTCAGATATTACTGCTTTTAAAACGGGCAATTATGTTCCTGGAATTATTATTGGTCATGAATTTTCAGGCATTGTTGAGGATACGGGAAAGAATGTTGAAGGTATTACAAAGGGAAATAAAGTTGTAGGTTCAAGTATAATACCCTGTGGAAAATGCAATTATTGTCTATCAGGAAAACCCAATTTATGTAAAAATTCACAGTTAACAGGAATTACAATTAATGGTGCATTTGCTGAATATGTTAAATTGCCCTCTCATGCTATCTTTAAAATCCCGGATGAATTGGATTTGAAGATCGCATCGTTAGCGGAACCACTTTCCATTATAATGCATGCTATTTATAATTCAAAATACAAAATTGGAATGAATGTCTTAGTGCAAGGTTCAGGTCCAATTGGATTATTGTTAATTTTAGTTTTATTGAACTCAGGAGCGGGAAAGATAATCGTGAGTGATTTATCCAATAAAAGGCTTGAACTTGCTAAAAAATTAGGAGATATTATTACTATAAACCCTTCAGAAGATAATATATTTTCAAGAATTGATGATGAAACACACGGAGAAGGAATGGATATAGTTTTCGATACTACGGGTGCCCCTAAATCAATAAAAAGTGATTTTACACTTGTAAAAAGAGGTGGTGAAATTGTTCTAGTAGGCATACCAGAAGAATCAGTAGAATCGGATATTTTTACAACTGTTGTAAATGAAATTAATTTAATAGGAGTATATGAAAGTTATAATGAATTTCCAGTTTCTATAAATTTTCTTTTTAATAAAAAATTAGATTTTTCAAAAATTATAACAAAGATAATAAAGCTAGAAGATTTAATTGAGGAGGGATTTAAACCTCTGCTGAATAATCCTACAGAGGGGAAAATTTTAGTAAAAATTGGAGGTGAATAATAAGATGGAATTTGGAAGTGAGGAATATCTAAAGAAAGTAAAAGAAGTGACAAACAATGATACAAAGTACATTGACATGATAAAAAATGAAAACACCTCATACACCTTTATCATAGATCCAGAACCAGAAAATGGTGTTGAAAAAAAGATTGTGCTTGGTTATACAATAAAAAATGGTATAATGGATGAAATATGGCTGGGTGAAAAAAACACAGATTTTGTGATTTCAGGTAAGTATGGTGTATGGGTTGATCTTATCATTGGTAAACAGAGCGTAACAAGTGCATTCCTATCTAGAAAATTAAGAATCAGTGGTGAATTTTCCAAAATATTAAAACTTGCTTCACCTACTGAGTATTGGTTAAAAATTTTAAGAAAAATACCAACCGAATTTCATGGTAATTATTCAAAATATAACATAAGAGGTGAATAAATATGGGAAGGATTACAGGAGGAGAAATATTGAAGCGCGTTCTTGAGAAGGAAGGTGTAAGGTATGTGTTTGGAGTACCTGGTGACCAGTTATATCCATTTTTAAATGCCTTACATGAGAGTTCCATAGAGTTCATAACATTCCATGATGAGGCATCAGCTGCTCATGCTGCTGATGCATGGGCAAGGGAAACGGGAGAAATAGGTGTTGTAACTGGAACTGTTGGGCCTGGTGCCGCAAATCTAGTAGGAGGGGTATATCCTGCATTCACAGAAAATATACCAATGCTGGTAATAACAGCACAAAATCAGACGTTTAGGTCCTATCCAGACCATGGTTCAATGCAAGCATTGGATCAATATGCTTTATTTAAACCCATAACAAAATGGAATGCTGTTATAAATTCCTGGGACAGAATCGTGGAATTAACTGAAAGGGCAATAAGAACAGCCCTTTCTGAAAAACCTGCACCTGTTCATATTGATATTCCTTCAGATATTCTTCATCAGACAGGTGAAGAAAGCCATATCATTTTACATGACAGGGAAAATTACAGGGAAATTAAAAAGAGTTCGGGCAATGATGAATTGATTGAAAAGGCAGTTAATATGCTATTAAATGCAGAAAAACCACTTATACATGCTGGTGGAGGTGTTATAAGGTCAAAAGCTTCAAAGGAATTAATTGAACTTGCAGAATATCTTCAAGTACCTGTGACCACATCCATTTCAGGAAGAGGATCAATACCTGAAGATCATCCATTATGTTTAATACCACAGAGTTATGGTGCAATAGGCGCTCAAGCAGAAGCAGATCTTGTTCTACTTATTGGATCAAAATTGGGTGATCTAGATTTCTTTGGAAGACCGCCTATGTGGGGAGATGTGGAAAACCAAAAATTCATTCAGATTGACATATCAGGTGAGCAGATAGCTTTGAATAGACCCGTGGATCTTGCAATCGTTGGAGATGCTAAGGAAGTGTTGAAAAAAATACTATTTTTAATAAAGAAAAAATCTAAAAAGAGAGAAGCTCTGAAAAAGAATGAGGAATACAAAAATTATGAAAAACAATGGTCGAGTGAATTCGAGGAATTATCTGAATCAGAAAAAATACCAATACACCCATTAAAGGCAATAAAAGAAATAAGGAAATTTTATCCTAGGAATGCGGTTTCGGTGGTAGATGGTGGAAATACGACTGTATGGGCACATTACATAAATAGGGTTTATGAACCTGGAACATTTCTAAGCAGTTCTGCCGGCGATTCTGGGCATATTGGAACTGGTGTTCCGTATGCTATAGGAGCAAAACTAGCATTTCCTGAAAAGGATGTCTATTGTATAACGGGGGACGGCGCCTTCGGATACGGAGTCTTGGAACTTGAAACAGCAAAAAGACTAGGTTTACAGATTACATTTATGGTTCTTGATGACAATTCCTGGGGAATGATCAAGTCTGGTCAAACATTATATTATGAGAAAAAATATGTGGGTGTTGATTTTTCTGAAATAAGATATGATGAAATAGCAAGGGCAATGGGCTGTTATGGTGAAATCGTTGAAAATCCAAAGGATCTTAGGGATGCTCTAAAGAGGGCAAAGGAATCTGGATTACCTGCAGTATTAGACGTGAAAATTGACAGGGAACAAATACCTCCTGATTTTCAAACGCTCGCAACAATATGGCTGGAAGGGTGTGAACCGCCTCCAAAAGAAGAATTAAAAGAAACAAATGCTATGAAAAAAATATAATAAAATTTTTTATAAATAAATAGCTTACATTTTTTGTATAATATTCAATAATTTTTAAATTACATAGTTAAATTGTTTCAATAAAAATAATTGAAAAAAATTTATTGTTGTGGTCTTCTTTCCTGATTTTGCCTTTCAATCATCCAATTTGGATACATTGACCTTGGCTCTGATATACTATCTAGTCTTTTCATCTGATCCTTTGTTAATTTAACATCTAAAGAACCAAGGTTTTCCATTAATTGATCCATATTTCTTGCCCCAAGCAGAACTATCACATCTTTTTCAATAAGCCAGGCAAGAGAAACTTGTGAAGGCTTACATCCTTGCTCTATAGCGATGTTTTCAATTTCTTCAACGATTTTCCAGCCATGTGCTTCATCAAAATAAGGGAAGAAAAATCCTCTATCCCCCATCCTTGTACCTTTAGGTGGTGTTTCACCTTTTTTATATTTTCCAGTTAGCAAACCACCGTGTAAGGGGCTCCATGATAAAAGAGACATTTTATTGTATCTTAAAAAAGGTAGGACTTCATATTCAACATCTCTGTTTATTATGTTATAGTTCATCTGTGCGCTCTCATATCTAGCATAACCTTTCTGCTCTGCCATGCCCTGCAAATAAGCTATTTGCCAAGCAGCAAAATTTGAAATAGCTGGATATAAAACCTTTCCCTGTTCAACGAAAAATTGCATTGTATCCATTGTTTCAATCAAATTTGATTCAACATCCCATCCATGGTATTGGTAGATATCAATCCATGATGTTCCAAGCCTATCCAAACTATTTCTTAGTGCTATAGTCATATGATGTCTTGAGAGGCCCATTTCGTTTACACCATTTCCTGTTTTTCCCCTAACTTTTGTAGCTATCATTACCTGATCCCTGTAACCCTTCAATGATTTTCCGAGCATGATCTCCGAATCTCCCATATCATAAACATCAGCTGTATCGAAAAGATTAATGCCATAGTCAATACATGTTTTTACCATTTTATCAGAAAGTTCCTGGTTAACACCACTCAGTTTCCATAAATTCTTTTCACCGAGTGTCATAGCACCAAAACCCAACACTGAAACAAAAGTACCCGTATTACCATATTTTAGATATTTCATAAATAAAAGATATATTGCTCATATAAAAAAATTCGTTTTAAAGTTTAAATAATGTGTTGTGTTTTTATGTTTATGGTAAATATTGATGGGTCAAATTTAACAATAGAAGATGTTGTTAATGTTTCACGTTTTTATGAAACAGTAAAAATTTCCGAGGAACAGCTTTCAAAAGTAATGAAAAACAGGAAAAAGCTTGAGGATTTAATAGATTCAGGAATAGTAATGTATGGTGTTAACACAGGATTTGGGGACCTTTTAAATGTAAAGATTGAAAGAAAAAGTGCAGTTGAATTGCAAAGGAATTTGATTAGATCACATTCATCAGGTACAGGTGATCCTTTCCAAGATGAGATAGTAAGAGCAGCAATGCTCATAAGAGCAAATGCTCTTACAAAGGGTTATTCGGGTGTCAGGAAAGAGATAATTGAATTTCTTATAGATATGTTAAACAAAAATTTGACACCTGTTGTTCCTAGCAGGGGAAGCGTTGGCGCAAGTGGAGATCTAGCTCCCTTGGCTCATATGGTTCTTGCGATGATGGGTGAAGGAGAAATAAAATATAATGGTAAAATAATGAAAGCAAAAGAGGCTCTGGAGCTTGCTGGAATGAATCCCATATTACCATTAGAAAAGGAAGGTGTTGCATTAATCAACGGAACTTCCTTTATGGCGGCAATAGCATCCCTTGCTGTTTATGATTCTTTAAATATTCTAAAAAATGCAATAATATCTTTTTCCTTATCTCTAGAAGCGCTAAACGGTACTGATGATGCCTATAGAAATGAAATACTATCACTAAGACCCCAGCCTGGACAGATTTTAATTGGTAATGAGATTATGAAGTTAATAGAGGGAAGTGAAATAATTGAGAGATCGAGATCCGTCAAGGTCCAAGATGCGTATTCATTGAGATGCACACCTCAGGTTTATGGCCCAGTTTATGATACGCTTACATTTGTTAAGGGCATCGTAGAAAGGGAAATTAATTCCGTTACAGACAATCCTATTGTTATTGATAGATCATATTCAGGCGGTAATTTTCATGGCGAATACATGGCCTTTTCAATGGACTTTTTAGGTATTGCAATGTCTGAGATAGCAAACATCTCTGAAAGGAGGATTGCCAGGCTAGTTGATTCAAAGCTTTCAGGTTTACCCCCATTTTTGACCAGGGATCCAGGCTTGAATTCTGGTATGATGATTGCGCAGTACACAGCTGCAAGCCTCGTTTCTGAAAACAAAGTGCTCGCACATCCTGCAAGTGTTGATTCTATACCAACAAGCGCAAACCAGGAAGACCATGTTAGCATGGGTATGGCCTCCTGCATAAAGGCAATGCAAATACTGAAAAATGTTAAAGCAGTCATTGCTATAGAATACTTAACATCCGCTCAGGGTCTGGAGTTTAAAAAATATTCTATGGGAAAAGGGACTTCGATTGTATATGAAAAAATTAGAGAGAAAGTAAAGCCCCTTGAAAAAGATAGGCCACTTTACAAAGATATAAATGAAATAATATCAATGATTGAAAAGAATGAAATAATTAATGCATTAGAAAATAATGGAATAAAAATTTTAATTAACCCCTAATCAATTCAATCAAGGATTTAATTTCAACTAATTCCTGTAATCTATTTTTCATATTTTTTAAAATTACATTACCTTTTTTAACATTTTCATCTATTATTATGGTAAAGGGCACACCATTTGCATCAGCGTATTCTAGCTCATTTTTAAGCATTTTTCTCCAGCTACTATAAGAATTCAATGTTATTGTGGCAGATATGTTCTTTTTTCTCAATGTTTCCAGAATTTTTATTCCTTCCTCAAGCAATTCTTTATCCTTAATGTCTAAAATAATATGAACATCCTGTACTACACGGATGCTTTTTAATTCATCATTTATGCCTATTTCCCTTAACGCTTCTACGCACCTGTCAACACCAAGGGCAAACCCAATCGACGGCGTGTGCAGACCACCATATAAATCTATTAGGTTATCATATCTGCCACCACCAAGAATGCTCCCACCCTGCCTCTTGTAACCTGAATATATGTAAACTTCATAGATTATGCCCGTATAATAATCAAATCCTCTTGCTATGCTTGGATCTATTAATAAAAATTTTTTTTCTTCTTCATTCAATAACATATCTAGATAAGTAAAGGTATTTTTGAGGTTTTCAACAGCATTTCTTGTTTTTTCATTAAGTTTTTCAATTTTCAGGAAATATTTACTATAAATTTCTTCAAAAGGTGCTGGTTTTAGATCTAGTAATTCTTCAATTAAACTTTCTAGTTCAACATTATTCAATAAATCATGAACCCTTCCCGTGATTTCATAATTTTTCAATTTTTCTTTCTTGTCTATTAACCTAATAATTTCCATAATTTTTTCTTCATCATCTGTAAACTTTGATATTATGCCCCACAACAATTCCCTATGTGAGACAAAAATTTTAACCTTTTCTGGACTGAAACCAAGCGCGGAAAGTTGTTTAATTGCTATCGCAATTGTTTCAGCATCTGCCATTGGTGATAATGATCCTATAAGTTCTATTCCAAATTGCCAGAATTCCCTGTATCTACCTTTCTTTGGATCATTTTCATAGCGCCACATTTTAGAAAAATAGTACCATCTTATTGGCATTTTTGTTACAAATGACTCATAATTATATCCGACAATTCTTGCAATTGGTGTTGTTAAATCGAATCTTAGACCTATCCATCTATCATCATGGTCCTTAAAAATAAAGAGTTCCCTGGCTTGTTCAGGGCTTAAACCTCCCTTTGCCATTAATGCTTCACCATATTCAAGTGCAGGTGGTTCTATAGGAAAATAACCCCAATTTTTTATAACACCTTCTAACTTATCCTGAATATATTTATAAATTAAAAGATCGCTAGGATATAGCGTCCTAAAACCACGAAGTTCATCAAATTTTTTAGATTCCCTAGCCATTTTGTTTTCCTCCAGACTTTTGAAAATGCCAGGGCCGGGATTTGAACCCGAATCTGGGGATCCACAGTCCCCCACGCTTGCCAAACTACGCCACCCTGGCCTATATTTTTAAAAAGATAATTTACAACCCGTATATATAAGCTTCTAAAAAAGAATTAGCGGGCTCGAGGGGATTTGAACCCCCGACCATTCGGTTAAGAGCCGAACGCTCTACCGAGCTAAGCTACGAGCCCCATCATCTTTAATGATTAATCTACATAAAAACATTTTCATTGGTCAAAGAAAAGTTAAATATGTTTGAACGCTTAAACTAATTATTATGATATGCCCATTGGATTTTAGATATGGCAGAGACATTACAAAAAGCATATTTACAGAAGAAGAAAGATACAGAAAAATGGCAAAGGTAGAAGAGGCCCTTGCATATGCATATTACAAAATAAAAAAAATTAAAAAAGAAGATTATGAGAATATTAAAAATGCTTGTGAAAAAATAAAAATTGATAGGATAAAAGAAATTGAAAAGGAAACAAAACACGATGTTATGGCAATGGTTAAATCAATTACTGAACTTTCTGGTAAGAGCGGAAGATATGTACATTTAGGTGCTACATCTAACGACATAATTGATACAGCTGTTGCTTTACAGTTAAAGGATTTTTATGAAATCCTTGAAAATGATCTAAAAGAAATGAAAAATGTTTTAAAGGATATGGCACTGAAATACGAGGATGCGATAATGCTCGGCCGTACGCATGGTCAGCATGCAATTCCAATTACATTTGGCCTTAAGATGGCCGTATATCTCGCTGAAATAAACAGGCAACATGAAAGATTAAAAGAATCTAAAAAAAGAATACTGGTAGGTAAAATGATGGGCGCGGTAGGTACAGGTGCGGGATTTTCAGGTAAAGCTCTGGAAATAGAGAAATATGTAATGGAATACCTTGGCCTGGGAATTGAAGAAGGACCCACACAGATCATAGGCAGAGACAGATACGTTGAATTTATAAGTATTTTATCAAATATCGCCACTACTCTAGAGAAAATAGCAACAGAAATAAGAAATTTACAGAGGCCTGAAATAAATGAGGTGAGTGAATATTTTGATATAGAAAGGCAGGTTGGATCAAGTACTATGGCGCATAAAATGAATCCTATTACATCTGAAAATATATGTAGCCTATCAAGGATTATAAGGTCATTCATAATCCCTACATTTGAAAACAATATTCTTTGGCATGAAAGGGATTTAACAAATAGTGCAGGTGAAAGGTTTACAATTCCACATGTATCTGTTCTTATTGATGATATCTTAACAAAAATGATCTGGGTTTTGAAAACTTTAAAGGTAAACACGGAAATAATGGAAAAAAATGTAGAAAGGGTAAAGTATTTCATAATGGATGAAAATATTATATTAAAACTGGTGGAAAAAGGTATGGGAAGGCAGGATGCACATGAGATTGTAAGAAAGTACGCAATAGAAGCACAAACAAATAATAAGGATTTTAAGGAAATTTTCCTTAAAGATAAAAATATTAAAAAAATAATGAACAAAGATGAACTTGAAGAAATTGTTAACCCAAGAAATTATTTGGGTGAATATAAGAGGATCATTGGAAGAATAATTAAATTATCGTTTAAAGAAAATGATAATTAGAAAGCTTTACAAAAAATTAAAAAAATGTAAAGGTAATGAGATTATTAAATGATATTAATATCACATTTTTTCCCAGTATTCTACTGGACCATTAACTAACATAAATATTGGATTAAGCTCAATATCCTTTTCTTCAATTAGTGCATAATATTTATCAGGATTCCTTAATTTAAGTTTTTTAAGTAAATGATCCCTTTCAAAATTTATCTGTGCAGTTGTAACTTTTATTTTTATTAAGTCAGTATCATAAACATTATCTATTTTATTTGAATTAAAATTATATCCCCTTTTTATAGAATCCATTAAAACATATCTTAAATATACATCAATATATAATACGGGGTTGTCTGTTTTTTTAAATCTTATCAATTGCGGATGGTTATAATATGCCCCATATCCTCTAATTAAAACACTTCTTGCCAACAAACCTTCTCTCCAAAGGGCAACTAATCCTTTCGAATCCAGGTATCTAGGATGAATTGACCATAATCTCATCGTACACCATTGTGCTTAAATAAATTTTAATTTATAACAGTTTCTATTACCAACAAAATCACAATCAAGAAATTTTTGACCTTAAAGATAAAAAATGAAAAGAATGGGGCCGATCGGATTTGAACCGACGACCTTCCGGTTATCAGCCGGATGCTCCAACCATGCTAAGCTACGGCCCCCATTTAGGTAAATAATAGTTTTATATTTATAACTTTCTTAATCTTTTAGTTTTAAATGGAGAGTATTTTCTATAAAAAATACTCAAAATATTTATATATCAGCATATTGATTTAGATTTTATGTTGGAGGTGTCTATTTGTGTTTAGCAAAAAATTTGGCATAATAATTGCCATATTTTTAATTCTAATGTTATTGGTCTCCATTATACCTGTTGGTACAATGAATTATAATATTACTCAATCAAATTCTAAAAATACTTCAATTGTTAGTAGTTCAATCATAAAGAACATATATATAAATAATACTTTTATAATTAATTCAAGTACAATAGATCCTATCACCGGCCAGAAGGGTTTTTATGGATTTGATGCTAATGTTATAATAGGTTCTACAGGTAATCTTTCGGTGTTGAACGCAAATGTTTATTTTGTTCAGGATTCCATTTCTCCGGATTCATTAAAAATAATGTCTGGTGGATCACTTTACCTTTATAATTCAACATTTACAGTAACACCGGATAGATACTATCCCTCACTTAATTTTACTATTAATGATTTCGGAGGAACTATAACCACATATAATTCAAAATTTATGTTTCCTGGATGGTTTAATGCTTCGAACTCTTACCTCTATTTTTACAAAACATATTTCACAAATGTGACAGCTGGAGATATTAATACAATAAATCAATTTGGTTTTCCAGCCAGTAATGACATTTGGATAATGTATGGCCCCACACCTGTATTTTCAAGAGATACAATAATCATGAAAAATGTTTATTTTAATAAGCTAAAACAGACACCACCTAATATTGTATTTGCAGCCTCTGGAATTCCATTAAATAATCGTTTTCCCATTATAATTTCAAGCTATAAAAATGAAACAATTGCAAATGGATTTTCACTTTCACCCTCAAACATATATCCTTATGCTACATTTACCAATGGTACGATTTTATTGAACTATACAACATCCGCCAAATATTCGAATGATTCATTAATTAATATTTTTTACAAGAATGTACTTCTTTACAGTACAACATTATCTTCAGCTACTAAATATTTGTTAGACCAATTACCTGTATCATTCTCAAACCTTGTTTATCTAGCGAGTTATAGTTCATTAGAATCTCCTGGAAATTTCTTTGTAAATATTACAGGTCCAAGCGTAGGAACTGTTACAGTTAATTCTTTAAAAATAAATCTTTATTCTGACAAGTCACTGATTACCCAAACTGGATTTTATCAACATCAATTTAATCTGATAGGGTCAACATTATACGGTCAAAATGTTTTTGTATCTGCAAATTCTAATTATTCCAACGGAAATCCGTACAAAAATTATATTTTCATGCAAAACTCCCTTGCTTATATATTGAATCTTACAGTTACATCTGAAGCAGCGTCTGGTGGATATTTTGATCCACCATATTTAATGGACCAATCATCCTCATTATATATTTACAGGTATGCTATTGTAAAAGTAATCAATTACAATGGTGTTCCATTATCAAATCTCACAGTTACAGCAACTCCGGACAATTTGCCCATTATTTCTAATGGGATACCTTTGATAGATAATCAGATGGTAAATAATTTGAATAGCATATTATATTCAAATTTAAATATTGCACTTAGTTCTACTAATAGTTCAGGTATTGCTGTACTACCATTATTTACAGATAATGTTTCACTATCATTCTGGCCAAATTCACTTTATGCTGGAAATTATTTAATAAACATAAGTGCGGGCAACAGATTATTGAAGTCTACGGATATAGGATTACCGGTGTTTCCAGATCTAAATCTTTCTGGAAACGATTACTTGGTTAATGAGACTGTTATAGTTCCAGATATAGATCTTGAGTCAATATCCGTACCTCAGATGATGATCCACAATGAAACATACCAGATATCATCTGAGATGATGGTATCTGGGGAATCCCTGTCAAATGTTCCTGTTCAATTTTCTCTACCTGGTCTTGTAAAAATAGTCTACGCAAATCTTATTGAAAATAAGCAAACATTTGTTAACATAAGCTATTCAGTGCCAAGCAATATAGTGCCGGGAAATTATTCTGCCGAAATAACTGTGAATCCATACAGAACAATATATGAAAGCAACTATTCAAATGATTATAGATTTTCCAAAGTGCAGATATTTCCTGATACGGATATTGCTGTATCCAAACCCACATTCTCAGTTATAGTATTATATTCAAAAGAATACGTTAATTTTACAATTTCTAATTATGGAACTGATCCCGCCAAAAATGTTTATGTATCATTGGAATTACTATTACCAAACAGTACATTAGAAAGCTCATCATGGACTTTAAATGTTTCTGGTAAGTCTTATATACCCATTTCATTCACATTTGTTCCCACTCAAATAGGGTCTTACAGTGTGATTATTAGGGCCACATATTACTGGGACATTAATCAATCAAACAATTATAATTATAATATCACATCCTCTAAAATCGTATATCAATTCGTACCATCTGGAACGGGCTTTTTATTGCTTGGCAACATAACATTAGGATTGCCTATGAATATACTTCTTTATTCAAAAATAAATGTTACAGGAATAGTCTCTAGTATGGCACCTCCAGTTACTGTATCATTTTATGATCTTACCAATGGTGTATACATTGGGCAAAATCAAACATATTATTCAAATGGATACTTATATGCAAATATAACTACAAATTATTTCTCTTATGGGCACAAATACCTTGTTGGACTTGTTTTAACGAATCCATATGAAAATTCAACATATGTTGTTTATGAATATTACAATTTCACTTTATATGTTCCTTCCGTATCATACCTTAGCGATCCTTTACAATCAACATATATGAATGGTACCATAGTTCCAATTTACATTAATTTAACACTTGGAAGTGTACCAATCAATAATTTAAATATAATAATAAATTTCACATCGCTGGGTATAGTACATAAATGGACATTCAACACCACCAGTGCATATGAAAATATATCATTAGTCTACTATTTTAATACATCCCTAGCCAATCTGAATGGAAAGAATATGATTTCAGTCCCATATATTATTTACATTACATATCCTGAAATTTATCCCTATAACGTTATTCTTTATCAGGGTCAGATAAAAATTGTAGAAAAGCCTAACCTTTACATCCAGAGCTTTTCTTACAAATTAAATTCATATGTAAAAAGTTTGGATCAAGTACCTTTAGGTACTTATTTCGAAATTGTAGCAGTAATAGGAAATAATGGTGGTTCAACTGCAATTGGAAATGCAACCTTGACTCTCAAGGATAATAATAATTTAATTCTTTCAAAAAATATAACAAACCTTCTTCCAGGATATACATTTACAATTTATGATAATATCACTGGTTCTTATGCTGGATCAAACACATTAACATTATTCTTGAACTATTCATCTTTACCTCAGAAATCATCTGGACCTAGAGTATCTACTTTGAATTTCAACGTTGTTTCACCTGCAACTGAGGTAATAATGTATTCATCAACGCAGTCCCCTGTGGCTGGGCAAAAACTAACGCTAACATTTCTTGTTCTAAATATAAATGCTACTCAACAGCAGGGAAGAAATGTTTTTGTTCAGAACATAACGCTAACAATAATAATGAAGGGGAGTTCTTCTTCCGAAACATACACATTGAGCATAGGTACCACTGGATACGGTGTACTTAATATAATTCCAAAGAATTCAGGATCATATTCAATCCTTGCTGAATATACATACATTGGTCAATTAAGAAGCCAGGTTGTTTCTTCAATGAATATCCAGGGCCAACCATTTTTCTTGCCAATCTGGTTAATTATAGTAATCATTATCATTATTGTAGTTGGGGGAATATTTGCATATTCCTTTATTAGATTCAAAAAAGTTGAAAAGAATCTGATGGTCTGTGGTAACTGTGGAAGTTTAATACCTGCCGATTCTGATAAATGTCCTGTATGCGGTGTGGTATTTGAAAAGGAGAATGTAAAATGTGGTAACTGTGGTTCATGGATTAAAAAGGATGCAAAGTATTGTCCAGTTTGTGGTACTCTTTATATGGACGAGAAAGATCCAGAATATTCAAAGTATTCACAACTTAGGGAGAATTACTTGTTAGATATACAGAAATTCAAAGAAGAAGCAAAGCGTGATCTTGGAGATAAGTTCACGGATGAGGAATTTTACAGATGGTGGAACAGTAAACCAGAGTTCATCACATTTGAAAAATGGATTGAAAAGAAAGAAGAGGAAAAGAATCCATCTGTGGAATGCCCTGTATGCGGTACTCTTAATCCAAAAGGCTCTAAGTTTTGCAAGGTATGCGGATCTCCTTTACCTTCAGATGGTGATGAAAAAAAATAAATTTTTAAACTTTTAAATTTTCTTGAATTCTAGATATGAGCCCTTCCGGATCTTTGTAATACTCTGAAACAACCTTTGCTACATCTTTGTAATTTGATACACCTATCTTTTCCATGTATTCAAGGACCATTTCCCTTCTCTTTACCTCTATTTCCATCCTTCTTGGTGACCAATTCCTGATTGTACTTATTTTTTCATAAACATAGCTATGGCCACTATAATTAAATGTATCATCACCTGGATTCCATGAGTAAGCATTGTTGGTTACGAGTTCTCCACTTTCAGGGTCTATGGCAACTATTTCTGTAAGGCTCTTTACTCTTCTTGTCATTTTAGGACCAACCTTTACCTGTCCCTGAAGGAGAACAACATCGAGAGATGTCAATAATGCCCTGGGCAGGTTTATAGGCTCATTTTCCAATCTATGAACAAGTGATTTTACATCATCAGCATGAAATGTTGTATAGCAGGTTTTGCCTGTTGCCATTGCCTGAAAAACAGTATAAGCCTCTCTACCTCTTACCTCACCCACAATAATGTACTGTGGCCTTTGCCTAAGTGCAGAGGTAAGGAGATCAAACATATCTATTTCCCCTGCTCTCTTTCCTGTAACTGGGTTATATTCACCATATCCTTCTCTCACAAGACCAGGTATCCAGTTTTCCTGGGGCAAATTTAGCTCCCTTGTATCTTCAATACTTACTATTTTAGCCTGAGGCGGAATAAATAGAAGCGTTGCATTTAATGTAGTAGTCTTTCCTGAAGCTGTTCCCCCAGCTATGATCATGCTAATGCCATTCTCTACGCCTAACCAGATATAAGCCATCATTTCCCTGGAAAGTGTTTTAAATTTGACAAGATCAAGAGGTGTAAAGGGGTTCGGCTTAAATCTCCTTATTGTGAAAGACGATCCCCTTTTTGTCACATACTTTCCTAGAGTGGCCTGAAGTCTTGAACCATCTGGAAGTGATGCATCCACCATAGGGTTCGCAATAGAAATATGCCTACCGCTTTTTTGAACAATCCAAATAACAAAACTGTCAAGATTTTCATCATTTTCAAATTTCAAGTTCGATCTTAAACTTTCATATTTTCTATGATAGATATAAACTGGAATGTTTGTACCATCACATGAAATATCCTCCACTTCAGGATCAAGCATTGGCACTTGAATAGGTCCATAACCATCAAAATCCCTTTTTAAATAATATACAAATTTAGCCTTTGATTCTTCATTAACTAATTCTCCTGATTTCTCTATAATTTCTTCCATGAGGTCAATGAGATAATTTTCTCTTTCATCCACTGACCCAAAAACCTTGAAATCAATAAGATCTGTTATCTCATTCTTAATCATATTGTACATCTTTTCTTCAGTAATGTTTAACGGAGGTTCTATTATATCGTAAAGATATTCGTTATATAGAGAATTATACAGTATTCTTACATACGAATAATTTTCCTGAATCGGTTCAATTTCTACCTCCTTTAAGTTAGGGTCTGTAATTTCAGGAACTGGAACTTTATATGAAAAACTCTTCAATGCAGAGCTTGCGGGAGCAATTATCTTGAATTGTTTTGTTTCTAAATCTTTGCTAACAATTGGTCTAATGATCTTCAAATACCATACTCCAGGTTTCTTCTGAGCCTCTACCATTTTTCAAACACCTCAGGCAATGCCCATCATCCTTAAAAATATATATCCAGCAATTAAAAGAATGAATGCTAGGAAAAATCCTGCTTCATATTTTCCCTGAGAGAGTACACCCGCTAGAATACCGTCACCTACACCATTTATCAATGTTGCAACAACAAAAAGAAACTCGACCTGTGGAATTAACTGGTATTGAACTGAAACAGGACCACCGACAGATGAGACACCTGCCATTGCACTTCCAGCTTTATACATTTCTGGAAAGAATGACGCAGCAAGTATCAATATAGTAGCTAAAAAAACACCATATGCTATAAACATCACAAAAACATATGTCTGCATTTCAATGACCCTTTCTTTTTCCACCATCTGTGATTCCAGTGCGGCATGTGAAACCATATTAAGTACATCTGCCACATTTCCTCCAGATTCATTAGCCTTTATAATTATTGTAATCATTCTTTCTACAAGAGGTGTTTTAATCCTTTCCTTAAATGATTCAAGTGCCTCATTTACAGGTACTCCCCATTCTATCTGAGCAGCCATCTTTTTAATTTCTTTCGTTAAGGGGCCGTATCTACCACTTGATGCTACTATTATACTTTCAGACAGAGTCATTCCGAATCTTCCTGCCTCTGCAACATCCCTAAGAAAATCAGGTAATCTAGCCTCTATGTTTTTAATCTTTTTTGTTTGAATGTTATAATACAATCCATAAGGGCCAAAATAAATTGAAACACCTACCACAATAAGATCAAGCGGCTTTAAAATCCAAATGTTTGAATTTTTGATGTAATAAATTGCACCTATTAGTACAAGGACGGTTCCAATAGCAATGGAAACATAAAATATAATTTTACCCTTGTTCATGCAACCACCTCACTTGTTGATTTGATTATCCAAGCAAAAAGAATTATCAAAACAGGAAGCATTATAAACACAACAAAATAGAGTAAAATCATTGACACACCCGGTGTAGGTGATATGAGGGCCATTATTGCCACTATTATAATTAAAAACAGGGGAAATGCCACACCTACGGTTACAAAACTTTCTGCAAAAAGGGATATTGTTTCCATGGTTCTTTTCATCTGTAATTTAAGCTCATTTTCATATTCCTCACCTTTGGCTATGAAATATGGTTTCAATCTTCCCCCTGACGTAGATGTTGTAACTACACCTTGTAAAAATTCAGACCATTTTTGGCTTGGTGATCTTTTTGCACCATCTTTTAGTGCAGTTAAAATATCCTTTCCAAGCAACTCAGTATCCCTAGTGATCCATTCAGCCTCTTTTGCAACTTCGCCATATTCAGGTCTTTTTGCAAGCTCTTTGAATATCATATCAACGTTTACATCCGCCGAAGCAAGTGCCGATATGAAATTCATTGTAGCTGGTAACTTACCGTCTATTTTCTTACCCCTAGTTTTAGCAATTGAAGCTGGATTTCCTATCATCAAAATATATGTAACAACGGGTCCTATAATCAATGCCATGAAAACAAAAAGAGCTGGTATAACATATCCTATTACTAGCATCAAAAGAAAAAGTATAAGCAATGGAATTGCAATAAGCATGGTAATGAAATAGACATAAGAGATATATTCTTGTGGCCTTATAAGCATATGCGCCTTTAATAAATCTTCACCAAGTTTTCCTATATTTTTATTTTTTTCAGAATAACGACCAAAAATTCTAAATGCTGTTTTCTGGATAGGTGTAAGTTCTGAAAATGTTAATCCAGATCCCTTTGGTAATAATATTTTATATGTCTTATTTATCTCAGGAGTTATTTTGCCACGTTTTAATTTGAAAAGATTCCCAAAGAATGATTCAACCATTTATTTCACCCTTTCCATATTTTCACCTAATATGAACTAAACTGAACATTAAGGTAAGCTATTTCAACATTTACCTGAGTAACAGTAAAATTGAGATAATTAGATATTGGTGGGCTTAGGTTATAACCGAAAAGCTGTGATTGGTTATAATACCATCCTATTAGTGACTGTGCATAATTGTAGGAATTAAGGACACTTAAATTTGCATAAATAATATTGCCTGAATAAGATATCTTCTGGATACCAAGTAAAGAAATTACAATATTTAGTGTGTCAGTGCCTGAATAGGAACTTGGTGGGCCCAATATATCATAAATAATAAAATTTAATACAGTACCTGAGCCAGAATTTTTAAGTGAGAAACCTGGACCAACATATACTGTTGATCTATTTTCATTTACATTTTCCCTTATTACTGCACCATTCACAAATATTATTTTTTCTTCTGGATAATAACTGTTAAATATAGTTGTGTCAAAATATCCAGATGAATTCTGATAGAAACTTTTACCATTATCAATTATTTTTAATGAAACAATTGGATTTGGTGAAGGATTAATTTTCAACATTGAAGGTGTGGAAGGTGCGAAAATTGGAATTCCATTAGCTCCCATTGGTATTGAAACTGTAAATGAATAGTTTTCCTCACCTGTAGAAACAAGGAGATCAGTAATTGTCTTGATCTGGGAAAAATCTGAAATAACCTGGATATCGTGCTGGGCTTCATTTGTTTTCATGTAAACAGGCACATACTGTGTCATAAATGCGGATAAAATAGTAACCGCAAGTAAAAGAGCAAAAAGGGTTCCTATAACAGAAGCAACCCCCTTTTCTTTATACAACTTATTCATATTAATATTCAATTGTTTTACCATTATATAAATTTTTTTCATATTTTTAGGAAAAATTCATTATTCAATGGAACATATTCCAAATTATGAAACTAGGACCTTCTATTGTTTCAGCAGATTTGACTTGTCTTGTAAATGTGGTTAAAGAACTCGAAAAAAATGGTATAGATTTTTACCATGTTGATGTGATGGATGGCCATTTTGTTCCTAACATAACCGTAGGTCCAGATTTTGTTAAAAATTTAAGAAAAATAACTCAAAAACCTATAGAAGCACATTTAATGATATCCAGACCCGATATTTACGCCGAAAGATTCATTGAAGCAGGTGCGGATATGATTACCGTACATATTGAAAATGAATTTTATATTGAAGCACTGAAAAAGATTAAAGATGTGAAAAAAGGCATTGCAATAAACCCTGATACAGGTATTGAAAAAATCTTTCCACTTTTAAATGAAATTGATTTTGTTTTAGTAATGACTGTACATCCTGGATTTTCAGGACAAAAATTTATGGTTGAAACAATACCCAAAATAAGAAAATTGAGGGAAATCCAGAAAAATTATAGTTTTGAAATTTCTGTTGATGGTGGTATAAACAGAGATACTGTGTCAAATATAAAATCATATGTGGATATGATTTGTGCTGCTTCGGGCATATTTTCAGGATCCATTGCTGAAAATATAAAAGCTTTAAAGAATTAATCCCAGGAAATGGGTGAATTGCATTTTGGACAGAACGGCTGGACAGTTTGTATCTCACTTTCGCACATGGGACAATAATATTTATTGTCCGACTTTATTACACTGTATGATGAGACATTGTTAAGGTATTCCTTTACTGTTTTTATTTTTGTTAAGGGTAAACCTGATTTTTCACTTATATTTTTCATGTCTCCCGCCTTAATTTCCATAATGCTGAAATAACCCGATGCAAACAATTTTTCTGCATCATCCTCATTCAACGATGGTAATTTTGATAATGCTTTTATTTTAAATTTTTTATACATGGGTGTTATACCTATATCAATGCCCCCTTCAAGTATATCCTCGAAGCTTAATACAAGCATTTCATTTATTCTGTCCGTATAATGTAAAGAAATAATTTTTAAATTTGACAATAAATCATCAATGTATGGATTTATTAAATTTCTTAGAATTTGCGAGTCAGAAATTGATAACTTAATGTAATCATCATATTCCACGTTCAATTTATTTCTCATGAACGATATTCTCCTCTTAAGCTTTTTCACTACAAGAAGTTCTTCCAACTCTTTGTTAGAATTGAAATCAATATAAGCTCTTACATTTGATGTGATCACAGCCTCGTACCCTTCAGGAAGGCTCAGGTTAAAATCAACCATACTCGATGTAATTGTGATTAGCTGGCCTTCTACCCCAACACTATAACCATTTGATTCAATTTCTGATTTTAACTTCTTTGCATCAATCCTTTTTAGAATTAATTCAATAGTATTTGCAAGTGGCTTGTAAATTTCACCAAGCTTATCTCTTTTTAGAACTACCTTATACTGTAAACCTTTCCAGGAATCCGTTATTTCTATATCATTAGCATTTAAAAAATTCTTTAAATCTTTTTTTATGTTAACAAAGATTGGAATAAATCTCATATCTGTCTCAAATATTATTTTGTTTAATGGCATTCTCAAATCAATACCATTTTTTATTTTTAATTTTGTTATCTCTTTTCTTATGTAAAATATATCTTTAAAGATCTTTTCTAGTGTTTCATTTATCATAAACTTTCCTGTTTCTATTTTATTTATTTCATATTTTGTTCTATTAACAAAATCCATTATGATATTTGGAAAAAATGGATAAGAAATGGAAATTAATTCGGTCATCAAATCAGCATTTATTTTACCTCCTCTTATTATTTTTAAGTAATCTTTTGAAATTGAAACAATAAGGTCATAATAACCATTTAAAATTGAATTGAGATCCGTTTTTTCTATATTCAATAAAAGATCTTTCTTAAATTTCTCTACCTTTGATAATATGTACTGGTCTATCATTGTTTCTCTTTCATTCAGGCCATGAATTTGTGAATGCTTAATTATATTAATTAGATAATTTTTAAGCTTTTGAACTTTTTTAATATCATTTTCATGCAATGTCCCTTTTTTCTTTATAATAAAAGATAGCCTTAGAATATCCGGTTCTATTTCATCAATATTTATTTTATTTAATTGTACATAATTTATAAATATTTCATTTATGTAATTCATTCTTAATGCAGAGAGAAACATAAACATTAGGTACCTTGTTTTTAAGCTTTTATGGTTTATAAAAATTTTATTTTTTATTGATTGTGTCATTGCATAAACTCCTATTGGTAAAATTGATGGGTCGTATGAGTAATTATTTTTCATCATACCCCCACAGCTACAGGGTTTTTCCATAGAACCATATTCTATTTTACCACATCTATCGCATTCGAGTATTGGTATTTTTGGAAAATTTTTAAAATCCTTAGATATTAAAATTTTCTTAGTATGTATAGATTTTTCGAATGATCTAGGATTATATATTAAATTCAATTCATCCTTATCTACATATATACCCTTTGTCCTTTTTTTATTCACTTTTTTACCACAATATTTACAGAATGCCACCTTCCCCTGAAAATCCTCGTGCTCTATGATTTCATAAACCAATTTACCGGCATTCTCCTTAACTATCTTTTCATCATTTTCGCTTATTTCGCCAGACAATAATCTTGTTTTTTCATTCTCACTAACAAAAGGAGAAAATAATTTAAATTCATTTAAAATTTCTTCTCCTGTTTTCTCAATTATCTTCGTCGGGAAAATCAATTCTTTTTCAACAAGTGCCCTAAATATTTCATTCTGTATTATCCATTTTTCATTCCCCTGTTCCTGAATAGTAAACCTGTCATATCTGTTTATGAGTAAGCCCTCTAGATTTAATACAACTTCTTCGTCTCCTTTGTAAATAAAATATGTATTTTCATTTATTTTTATTTTACAGTAAAGTATTCTTCTATCACCAATTTTGAAATTTACATCCCTATTTGAAAGAGATGTTTTACAATAATCACAATAGTATGTTGGCTTTTTTATTATTGAAATCTTGTTGCTCTCGTAAAGCTTTTGTATAATTACATCCAGAGCCCAAATTGAATTTGGATCTACTGATGAAACTGTTATACCATTTGTAAATTTTTTTAATTTAGATTGCATTTCTCCAAAATTTATGGGCGATTTTCTTAAAATTACTGGCAATATTGGATCTAAAGGTATTACCAATGATCCAGGTATAAGGCTTGTACCGTATGCCTGTATACTTTTTTTCGATGGCATACCATAAATAATTTCTTTTAGTCTGTGGAGTAGGTCTGAATGGGATATTGAACACAGATCATCGATTAAGACGGGAACTTTTGATGGTAGCGTTGAATCAATAGTTATCCTTTCACCCATCATATCTATTTAAAAGTAAGATAATATATATTATAAATTTATTCATCAAAAAATTGAATATTCTTTGAATATCTTAGGTATATTATCAAGAATTTCTGATGTATAATATGCATAACTTTTTTCTTCAAATGTTATTTTCCCTGCCATACCGACAATGAAACTTGCCAGAGACGCCGCATGAAATGGATCAATATGCTTTGAAAGCAATCCAGCTACACTTCCAGTAAGCAAGTCTCCAGTTCCCCCTTTTGTCATGCTTGGATGGTGAAAATCCTTGTTTTTCTTGACTAGATCACCATCAGATATAATATCCACCGGTCCTTTCAAAAGTATAGTTGCTTTTATCTTTTTTGCTATGTATTTTACATTTTCTTCACTTGGTTCAAGATTAAAGGTCTGCTTAAATTCCCCCCTATGAGGAGTTATAACTGCAAGTCCTTTCAAATCAGATGATTCATTTATTACAGAAAGTGCGTCCGCATCAATGACAATGTTTCTGCCAACATCAAGTGCGTATTCTATAATCCTTCTTGCATTCTCCAAAGCTTCCCTTGATTTTGTTATACCAGGACCTATTGCCATTGTAATATCCTTTTCTTCAATAATGTTCTTGAGTTCATCATTAAATTCTATAAAATTATATCCACTGCGCCTCAATATCATGTCATGAAAATTTGAAACAAAACAATGAATGCTTTCGGGTGCAAAAAGATATACAAGGTCTATGCCCATTCGCATTGCCCCCTTGGCCATATAAATTGGTGCACCGTAGTATAAATAGCTTCCACCAATGGCAACAACAATGCCATTTTCCCCTTTATGACTTTGATCATTATTTTTTCTATAAACTAAAAAATCGCCAGGACCTACGGCCTCTATTACTTCCTTTGGAAAACCAACATCTGCAACTATTATTTTTCCAGAATTTTCCTCTGTCATACCCTCTTTAATAAATTGCATTGTAACTGTAATAGATGGTTTTACGGCTATTTTTGTAGGGAATCCAGATGGAACGTCAACAGAAACAACAAACTTACCTGAATTATTTAAAGATTCTATTACGGATTTGTATGGTTCACGTGGTTCTGAAGCAATTCCAATCCCGAGCATTGCATCAATTATTACATCATAATTAAAATTTAATTCTGTATCAATTTTCAATCCACTTTTCAATGCCTCTTCATATTTCTTCCTGCAAAGAATTGTTTCTGGCATTTTAACAGGAAATGCATGCACCTCAACACCTTTATTCATTAATAATATTGAAGCCGTATAACCATCACCACCGTTATTCCCGCTTCCAGCTAATACAAGAACTTTATTTGGATGCAATTTTAAAACTTCATTAAAAACAGCATTCCCTGCATTATCCATTAATTTCTCCATTTCGATACCAAAGAATTCAGCATTTTTATCAAGTATCCTAGCATCTATTATCTTGTACATAGTTTATGATATAAAAATTAAATATATTAGTTTATAGTGAGGCTTTGTAGAAATCCTATCAAGGATCTCTAATTACCTTCATCTGCTCCTCATCTTTTAACTGGGTTATTGATTCACCTGATAGTTTTATCCTTCTTCTGGCAGGCATCATTTCAGCCATGCCCAACTCATTCTTGATATGTTTATTGCTGCATTGAGATCCCTGTCTATTGTAAGACCACAATGATCACAGTGTAGGATGAATATACCGTCATATTTGATATGTATTTCTTAACATATGAATTTAATGCAATCTTTTCATATTTTCTACCTTATTTTTCATTTGCCATGGCAATTAGAAGATTTTCTCCTATTGTTTTAAAACCATAATATGTTGATATGATCAGCTTATCAAATCTTTCGCTCCTTTTTTTCTTTCTTAATATTTTCCTGTACGATTTAACAAGTGCTTTATTTAATTATTTCAAGGTAGTAATAAAAAGGAATACCATATTTAATGAGCAGAGTATAAGCTTCCTTTGAAAGAAAAAATCTAGATGTTAAATTATTTTTTAAAACAATATTAATATATATTAAAGTATCAATAAATTTATGCATTAAATTTAAAATATTGTCTGAAGTATTACAGGCCTGTGCTATACTTTTTATGGCATGCACTGAAATAAATATCCTATCAATATATGTAAGTTTTTTAAAAAGCTCCTATAAAAAATTAAAAAAATTAGTTCTTCATAATTTTTTTAAAGTATTTCTACTGAGCCAATAATGCAAAAAAATTTTAAATCAATGAGATATATTGAAGATAAATGCAAAAATATCACATCCCGAAGGAATTTGGTGGCTGGATAACTACATTCCTCACCTTTTTATTGTCTTTAGGGTATTATTTAATTTATGATAAATTAATTTTTATGCTCATCATTTTCTGGTTACCTGTCTTTTTCGGACTGATGTTATTTGATTCAAAAATTAAAAATTTAAATAAATTTGAAGTTTTACTTTTAGTTTTTGCATTGATTTTTGGTTCTATCTCTATTATTGAAAATATCTGCATGATTATTCCATATTTGTTTTACATTATTTCATATTTCCTAAGGCAGAAAAAAATAGACAATGCTTTTATAACATTTTTTGGTCTGATTGGACAATCAACTATGTTTTATTTTTCCTTGAATTTTATCCATTATCATTTAGTCTATTTATCCTTTTTATTATTTATATACCTTTATGGAGCAGAATTTGGGATTAAATCGCTAATTAGAAAAAATCTACTCTATTCATTTTATAATTTTATTCCTTTTTTGGCTGGATTATTGCTTGGATTGCCAATATTTGTTATAGCACTTACAAGAATTTCTTATGTTTACATAAAAAAAATAAAAATTATTGGTATTATGGAAACAGCTTTTTATATTGTCATCATTATTTTTATTTTTAAAATTCCTTTGTTTCACCTGGTTTGAAAATAATGACATTTGCTATACCTTCAAGTTTCTTTTTTAGATCCTCAGGATTTTGCCTTATTAGATCAAAAGTGTTATAGTGTATTGGAATTACGTATTTTGTATTAAGCATTTTTGCAGCAAGAACCGCTTCACTTATTCCCATGGTAAAAAACCCACCTATGGGTAGCATGGAAATTTCAGGCTTGTAAAGTTTGCCTATTAATTCCATATCACCAAAGATACCTGTATCGCCAGCATGATAAACTATTTTACTCCCCTTGATTATAAAACCGCATGGGAGTCCACCCGAATGCTGGAAATTATCCTCGCTTATGCCTGCGGTATGTAGAGCATAAACCATAGATATTTCAATATCATTGAAATGAAAGGTTCCTGAGTAATTCATTCCTACTGCATCAACACCCTTAGATGATAGATATTCTGCGAGTTCATAGATCGCCACTACCTTAATGTCATTTTTCTTTGCAATTTCTATAGCATTGCCCAGATGGTCACCATGACCATGTGTAACAAGTATTAGATCAGGATGAAGTTCTTCTTTTTTTACGGTTGCAATGGGATTGCCTTCTATGAATGGATCAATGAGAATTTTCTTTTTGTCCTCAATCATCACTGCCGAATGTCCATACCAGGTTATTTTCATTTTACCACCTCACATGGATTTTTTACATTCGGGGCAAACAATTTGCCCTTTATAATAGGTCAATTCTGTTGAAAATTGACCGCATACTTCACAAATACCTGCAAAACGTTCCTCTTCATAATATTTTTCATCAACCTCCTGTACCGATTTTTCTTCAGCAATGGCAAGTAGATCTGGAGCAATTTTTACAATATCATTTTCTGATAATATACCTATGATTTTCCCCTTTTCTATAACAGGCAGTTTTCTTATTTTCTTTTTGGACATTATGTAGGCAGCTTTATCAAGCGTTTCATTTTTATCAATTACCATGAGTGGTATAGACATTATTTCTCCGAGTTCCACTTTATTTGGATCTAGGCTTCTTGAAACCACTTTTACAACTATATCCCTATCAGTTACTATACCAATCGGTTTTGAATCTTTGCTAACAATAATAGTGCTTATCCCCCTAGAAACCATATTTTTTACGCCATCTATTAAAATTGTTTTATGATCCAATATCAGTGGATTCCTGGACATTACTTCTCCCACTTTAATTTTGTTCAACGACACCACCATTATATAATATCAACAAAGTTCTAATAAACCTTTCCAAATTCCAATGAAAAGGTTTTTAATTCAAAAAGGATTCATTCGAACAAATGGAAACTCCTCTAATGAAACAGTACTATGAGATTAAGAAGAAATACCGTGATATGATATTATTTTACAGGGTAGGTGATTTTTATGAAACATTCGGAGATGATGCAAGGATAGTTTCCAAAGAGCTTGATTTAGTTTTAACATCCAGGAACAGAGAAAAAGATAACATACCGATGGCCGGTATCCCATACCATGCTTTGTATTCTTATATTGGAAAACTTGTTAACAAAGGCTATAAGGTAGCACTTTGCGAGCAACTAGAAGACCCGAAGCTGGCAAAGGGTATAGTAAAAAGGGATGTAATTCGTATATTTACGCCAGGGACTATTTTTGAAGAGGAATTGTTAAACACAGTGACGAACTATCTCTGCTCTATAAGCAATGACAATGATGCAGGAATAGTATTTGCTGATGTTTCAACAGGTGAATTCAGAGGTTCATGGTTCAAACCTGATGATTCAGATTCTCTATTTTCTGAACTCTATAAAATAAATCCAAGGGAAATTGTTATCTCGAACAGTATGAAAGATAACGTAAAAAATTATATTAAGGAAAAAGGAATTTCATATAATATTGTACAAATGAACAGGTTTGAAGCAGAAGCATTGATAAGAGATCATTTCAACATTCAGGATTTAAAATCGATTGGAATTCATGATAAGGATGCTCTTATTATAGCACTTGGATCGATAATTGATTATTTGGAAAAAACTGACAGGGATGTGTTAAAGGTCTTGAAAAATTTCAGGCTTTTAGAGAACAGTGATTACCTCATCCTTGATGAAACAACTTTAAAAAATCTGGAGGTTTTCAGGGATGTGAGGAATGAGGAAAAAAATTCACTACTAGGCATAATGGATCAATGCACTACGAAAATGGGATCTAGATTATTAAGGCATTACTTGAACTATCCGTTCATTGATCCAGTATTAATAAATGATAGATTGGATGCAGTTCAGGAGACGATTCATGATACAATTGGAAGGATGGTCACGAGAGAATATATAAAAAATTTTCCTGACCTTGAGCGAATATGGTCAAGGATATTAATTGGAAAAGCATCACCAAATGACCTCATATCCTTGAAAAATGCAATTAAAAAAATTCCAGCAATAAAAAATTTTTTCGAAAATAAGAAATCCAGGTACCTTATTGAATTAAAAAATAGAATAATAGATTTAGATGATATTATAAACAAAATTGAAAATGCCATAGATGAAAAAAGTAATGAAGGCTACAGGATTAAGGATGGTTTTGATAAAATACTTGATGATTATAGGAAAACGATACTTGACGCTGAGAAAAACATATCTAGTATTGAAGAGAAGGAAATAAAAAATACAGGCATAAAGAATTTGAGGATTGGATACAACGATGTTTTTGGCTATTATATAGAGATGCCAAAGTCCCAGATTTCAAAAATACCTTCATATTTTATAAGAAAACAGACGCTTAAAAATGTTGAGCGCTTCACAACACAGGAACTCGAGACATTACAGTATAGCGTACAGGAAGCAAAAGAAAACATACAAGCGAGGGAACAGGAAGTATATAACACCTTGCTTGATGATCTATCTAAAACCCCAGGGGTAAGGGAACTAGGAACTGCCATAGGAGACCTAGACATTATTTTGACATTTGCAGATATTTCTGTAAAGAGGAAATATACAAGACCTGTCATTGATGAATCAACAGTTATTGATATAAAAGAAGGGAGACATCCTGTTGTTGAAAATTTTGTTGATTCATTCGTTCCTAATGATACTTATATGGATACTGAGAAAAATAGATTTTTAATAATTACTGGACCAAACATGGCAGGTAAAAGCACATATATGAGACAGATTGCGCTTATTACAATACTGGCACAAATAGGAAGCTTTGTTCCAGCTTCACAGGCAAGGATAGGTGTTGTTGATAGAATTTTTACTAGAATAGGTGCCACTGATGATATATTAAGAGGACAAAGTACATTTATGACTGAAATGACTGAACTTGCAAATATATTAACAAGTGCGTCAATTAGAAGCTTGATTATACTTGATGAAATAGGACGGGGAACAAGCACTTTTGATGGCCTTAGCATAGCATGGGCAACTGTTGAGTACATACACAATAAAATAATGGCAAGAACTGTTTTCGCCACCCACTACCATCAATTGATTGACCTTGAAAATTATTTAGATGGTGTAAAAAACTATCACATTCCAGTTTTACAGAATGAAAGGGGCATTATTTTTACTAGGAAACTTAAAAGAGGGGGCATTTCAGAGAGCTATGGCATTGAGGTAGCATCTATGGCAGGTTTGCCAAAAACAGTAATAGAAAGGGCAAAAGAAATACTTAAAAAAATAGAAACGGAGAATGTTTTAGAGGTGAAAAAAGCAACTAAAGAAAAGCAGTTAAGCCTCTATGACATTATCTTGAGGGATTATATTAAATCCATTGATGAAAACATATCACCTGAAGATGCGCTTAAAATAATAAAAGATTTGAAAAAAATGATTCAAGGGTAAATCCAGGTCCCATTTTTTTCTTCAAATGCATCTTTCATTGCTTCTGGGCTTGTTATGAGAACTCTCCTTCCTCCATAAGAAATGAATTTCAGAGCTGCAAGTATTTTAGGTCCCATACTTCCAGGCTTAAAATGTCCCTGATTGTAATATTCCGTAAGTTTTTTTACATTTATTCTATCTATGGGCTTCTGGTCTTCCTTTCCATAGTTCAAGAAAACTTTATCAACAGCTGTAAGAATTATAAGTTCTTTTGCATTTATATCTTTACCAAGGGTCGCAGCACCTAGATCTTTATCAATTACACCCTCAACGCCGATTATGTTTCCATTCTTCTTTATAACAGGTATTCCACCGCCACCTACAGCTATGACTATGAAACCTGCTTCCATTAATTCCAGAATTGCATCCTTTTCGATTATTTTCAATGGTTCTGGAGATGGTACAACCCTTCTCCATCCCCTCCCAGAATCCTCAACCATTCTCCATCCTTTTTCCCTTATTATTTCCTGTGCCTGGAACCTGGTATAGAATGGGCCTATTGGTTTTGATGGATTTCTAAAAGCTGGATCGTTCTCATCCACCTCTACCCTTGTTAACATTGTAATAATGTCCCTGTTTATCTTCTTGGATTTTATTGCATTGTTGAATCCCTGCTCAAGCATATATCCTATCATTCCCTGGGATTCAGCACCGCAAACATCAAGGGGCATTTGTGGAACAATGTCTTTAGCTTGTTCATTTTGGAGTAAAATTGCACCTACTTGTGGGCCGTTACCGTGTGTTAAGGCAACTTCATAATCTTCAAATATCCAAGATATGCTTTCAGCAGTTTCCTGTGCCCTTTTCATCTGTTCTTCTGCCGTACCCTTGTCCCCTGGCCTTTGAAGGGCATTACCACCTACAGCAATAACAATCTTTTCCATAATAACACATCCTGAGAATAAGGGTAATTGATTATGAATATAAAAAAATTAACACATTAAAAAAAGTAAATATATTTGATTTTTATTAAGAAAAATTATGAGCATTCTTATCAAAAATGGATTAATAGTTTCACAAAATATGAAAAGGGAGATATTTTATGGTGATGTTTATATTGAAAAAAATTTCATAATTGAAATAGGAAAGAACATTTCAACTGAAGCAGATTATAAAATAGATGCATCAGGAAAGATAGTTATGCCAGGACTGATAAATACACATGCTCACGTTGGCATGGGCCTTTTTAGAGGTTTGATTGAAGATCTAAAACTTGATGATTTTCTCAAAAAAACATTTGACCTTGATTCAAAAAGGACTGATGATCATATATTTTATTCTTCACTGCTCTCAATGTATGAAATGGTAAGAATGGGAACAACATCATTCCTAGATCTTTATTACTCTGAAGACATCGTTGCAAAAGCTGCAGAAGAAATAGGCATCAGAGCATTTCTTTCTTGGGTAACTCTTGACGAGCAATTTACAACTCAGAAAGGCAATCCATTAAAAAATGCCGAAAATTTTATCATTTCACATAAAAACAAGGAAAGGATCTACCCATCAATAGGATTTCAGGGAGTTTATGTTTGTTCTGATGAAACGCTTTTAAAGGGAAAAGAGATATCTGAAAAACACAATACATTGCAGCATATGCACCTGAGTGAAACAAGAAAAGAAGTGTATGATTACCTGAAGCTGAAAGGAAAAAGACCCGTGGAACATTTATACGATATTGGATTTTTAAATGAAAATCTCGTAGCTGCACATACGGTATGGTTAACGATGAGAGAAATTAAACAGCTGGCGGAGAAAAATGTGAATGTCTCACATAACCCCGTGAGTAACATGAAACTTGGTACAGGTGGCGCAGCACCTGTGCCAGAAATGATAGAAAATGGCATCAACGTTACGCTTGGTACGGATAGTAATGTTACGAACAACAATTATGACATGTTCATTGTGATGGAGGTAGCAGGGCTAATGCACAAAAATGAAAAATGGGACGCTTCTGTATTAACTTCCCAAGAATTAATAGATCTTGCCACTTTGAACGGAGCAAAGGCATTGAAGATGAGGTCACTTTTGGGTTCAATTGAGGAAGGTAAGGCAGCGGATATTATTATTATAGATCCTGAACCCAATGGATTACCCCTGTTCAAGGAAAATGTACTTCCAAACATAATCTATGCCATTGAAGGCCTAAACGTTGATACATCTATTATCGATGGAAATTTAATAATGCAGAATAAAAAATTCAGAAAGTTCGATTTTGAAAAAATAAAAAATTATATCAAAAGTTAAGGTACATCAATGCAAATACCTTTGCATCATTTATAAGGTTAGATATCTTACAGTATTCGTTGGGGCTGTGCTCAACAGGCTCAAGAGTTGACCATACAACTGCAGGATATCCCTTTTTCCTTAGAATGGCTGCTACAGTTCCACCGCCTATTCCTATTAGAACAGGATTTATTCCCCTTGTTTCCTTAAGTATTTTTATTAAATCTTGAACAACCTTAGCTTTTGCATCTGTCGGTTTAGCAGGATCTGCCCTCTGAATTATATTGAACTCTATTTCAGCATTAAATGCCTCACTATTATTTTTTATTATTTCCTTTATTGATTTTATAATATCATCAATGCTATATATAGGAAGTATCCTAGTATCAAAGTAAATTACATCTGTTCCAGGAATCGTATTTATATTAGAAACATTCTTTTCCTTTTTTGTTGGTTCAAATGTTGAATAAGGAGGTATAAAAATATCATCCCTTGCATTATATTTTTTATGTAAAAGATCGTCAATTTCAAGCGCAACTTTCATGCCTATTCTATGGGCATTTTTACTCAGATCTGGCCTTGAACCGTGACCCTGTATACCATGTGTAACTATTGAAAACCATAGAATACCTTTTTCAGCTATTTCTATTTCTGAACCATTATCATTCCCAGAATCCGGAATTAAAAATGAATCATTTTCTCCGAAATTATAATTATCCACAAGAAATTCCATGCCGTATTTGCTACCAACCTCTTCGTCAGAAACTGCAATTAAACCAATATTATGTTTTGGCCTTAAACCAGAATTTTTTATTGCTTTTATTGCAAAAATGGCTCCGATAAGTGCTTGGCCATTGTCTTCCGTACCACGCCCATATATTTTGTCATCAATTACAACTGCCTGAAATGGGTCTGTTTTCCAAAGGTTTCTATCTCCCTCAGGAACGGTATCCATATGCGCAGCAATCCATAATGTTTTGTCTCTGGACTCACCGTAAATCAATGCAACTATGTTTGGTCTCTTATAACCCAATTTATCTATGGCATCTATCCTTTTTATTTCATCAAAGCCTATTTCTTTAAGCAACGATTCTATAAATATAGCCCTTTCCTCTTCGCCCTTTCCACCTGTTTCAGGGCTAATTGCAACAATAGGTATCATCTTTTTCATTGCTTCTATCATTTCATTTTTTAATTTTTCAACATCATCTGTTATCATTTTTATCCACCTTTGCAAGCTCAGGCAACATCATTGGAATTCCTTCCTCTATGCTATAGATCCTACCACATTTTTTGCATTTTAATGTTCCCTTGATTATTTCTCCATCTTCCTTTTCAACGTTAAGGTCCAACTCACCCAAACAAACTGGACATCTGAGTATTTCAAGTAATTCTCTTTTCATATGTTAAAGAGGAGCCATATACCATATGCAATAGTTATAATCGCAACTATCCAGAACACAGCATTTAATGCCTTTACCTTCTTTACGCCAAGATCCATAATTATACCCCTTAGACCATTTAGGCCATGGTAGCTTATGGATACAACAAATGCTATGTAAAATGCCTTCCACCAAGGATCTTGTAACCTTGAAAGAATGGCCTGAATGAGTATGTTACTTATGCCATATGCATGCATAAGCACTAGATGTACACCAAGGAAAAACACCATGAACAGTGCAGTTATGAGCTGAAACAGCCATGCAATTGGTTCCATTGTCTCTTTAAGACTCTGATTGTATGCCATTTTCATCCACCTCCAATAAATCTAGTTGCTACAACATATGTAAGCAATAGCCATCCAATTAATCCAAGTACCATCATTATCCAGAAGAATAACTTATTTTTCTTTGTTCCGATGCCAAACTCGTTGAATACAAGCCTTATGCCGTTGGCGCCATGATAAAATATAACGAAAAAGAGCAATATATCCAAGGCAACAAATGGGGGTGATTCAACTGTAGCGAGGAAATTTTTGTAAGATTCTCCTCCGTGTAAAAGCTGTGAAAGTGCACCAAAATGAACGTAAAGGTAAAGCAAAATAATCAGTCCAGTTAACCTGTGAAAGAGGTATGCAATACCACCATGAATATGCCTTCCCCTGTAATCCAGCCAATTTTTAAAGGCTTCCTTTAGTCCCATTATTTTTCACCATCCTTTCTACCTGTAAAAATTCTCTTAAACTCAAATACCGCAGCCTGAACCTTGAGCTTTTGAATTGCACTTGCAGGATCCACATCCTTTGGACAGGCCTCACTGCACTCTGCAGAAAAGTGGCATCTCCAGCAACCTTCAGGATCGCTAACGATTGCAAGCCTTTTATTTTTTCCCTCATCCCTACTATCGGCGTTAAACCTGTATGCAGCAGCCAGTGCTGCTGGGCCAAGGTATAGTGGATCACTATTGGATATGGGGCAGGCTGCAACGCATGCACCACATTTAATGCACAATGTTAATTGCTTGTATTTTGCAAGCTGTTCTGGGCTCTGCAAGAGTTGGCCTTCTGGTGTTTCTTTCCTGATTATGTAAGGTTTAATGCTCTCATGCTTTTTGAAAAAGTCATCAAAATCAACAACAAGGTCTCTTATCCATGGGTATCCCGAAAGTGGTTCCAGTTTTATAACCTTCAATCCATTCTTTGTACCATCAGACTTTACATTTGCTATCTGGGTAGAACATGTTGTTCTAGGAAAATTATTAACCATCATTGCACAGGACCCACAAACCTCCATCCTGCAGGATGCCCTAAATGAAAGTGTGTGATCAATATTGTCTCTTATATAATAAAGACCATCCAGGATCGTTGTTCCCTTTTCAATAGGTACCTCATAATCCTTATATTCCCATTTTTCTGCATTTCCTCTTTTTATCCTGAATATTACCTTATCCATTTTATCACCTCAGTATTTTCTCTCCTCTGGCTGCCACTTTGTTACCCTAACTGGAATGTAACTGAGCTCAATTTTTCCATTCCTTTTAACAGCGATTGTATGTTTCATCCAATTAACGTCATCCCTTTTTGGATAATCCGTCCTGTAATGTGCTCCCCTACTTTCCTTCCTTGCTATAGCACCTAAAACTACAACCTCAGCCACCTCTAAAAGGTTCCTAAGCTCAAAATATGTCATGAGATTTGTATTGTAATACATGTTTTTATCTTCTACATAAACGTTGTTGAACCTATCTTGAAGATTTTTTATCACTTTCAATGCATCCATTAAATCCTTTTCGTTTCTGAATATTCCTACTTTTTCCTGCATAGTATTTTGTAATTCTCTTCTAAGAGATGCAACACTCTCACTTCCCCTTTCCTTAAATGGTTCTTTGTAGAGCCAGTTTTCCTCTTCCTTTACCTTTTCATTATTCAACTCGGGTATATTCGAAACTTTTTGAACATAAAGAGCAGCATTTCTTCCGGATATATCACCAAATACAAGGCATTCAGCAGTAGAGTTGGAACCAAGTCTGTTTGCACCATGAATGCTAACGCAGGATGCCTCACCAGCTGCAAATATACCCTTTATAGGACTCATCGTATCGTTACCGACCTGAATGCCACCCATGGTATAATGTGCCGCAGGTCTTACAGGAATTGGCTCATCCTTTGGATCTATATTGTTAAATTTTATAGCAATATCTCTTATGGCGGGCAACCTTTCCTTAATTTTCTCATCTCCTAAATGTCTTAAATCCAGATAAACGTAAGGTCCCCAAGGACCACTGTATCCTTTTCCATCCTGTATTTCCCACATTATGGATCTTGAAACAACATCCCTAGGTGCAAGCTCGATTTTTTGGGGTGCATATTTTTTCATAAACCTTTCCCCATCCTTGTTAAGAAGGTATCCTCCTTCACCTCTCGCACCTTCAGTAATAAGAATACCTGAAGGAACTAGTCCCGTGGGATGGAACTGTATGAATTCCATATCCTCAAGTGGCAAACCTGCTCTTAATGCCATTGCGGCACCATCACCAGTAACAGTGTGGGAATATGTTGTAAATGAATATAACCTTCCTAGACCCCCCGTAGCTATAATTAATGCCTTTCCCTGGAATATAACATATTCACCATTTTTCATGTTCATAGCAGTAAGAGCATTGAAAGCACCGTTATCAACTAGTATAGATGTAACAAAATATTCCTGAAAGCGTTCTATGTTATCATAGGTAAGCATTCTTTCATAGAGCGTATGAAGTGCATGAAAACCCGTTCTATCTGCTGCATATGTTGCCCTGGGAAAACTATGTCCTCCAAATGGCCTCTGAGCGATTCTACCATCTGGTAATCTGCTCCATGGGCATCCCCAGTGATCAAGGTCAAGAATCTCTTTTGGCATAGTTCTAACAAAAATTTCTACAGCATCCTGATCAGCGAGGTAATCACTACCTTTTATTGTATCATATGCATGCAAATCATAGCTGTCACCTTCATAAAGAACGGCTGCTGTTCCACCTTCTGCTGCTGTGGAGTGTGACCTCAGAAAAAAAACTTTAGAAACCACAGCAATTTTTATGTTTTTGTCAGTTTCTGCCGCAGATATAGCAGCTCTCAAACCTGCCAAACCCGCACCGAGAATAATTAAATCTGCCTTATGAATTTCCATTCATATCAACCTTCTTTTAAAGATATTAACGTAAAAGAAAAACAATATTTAAAAGATTCGTCATTCCACAAATTCTATTCCAGAATATTCTTTATCACCATTTTTGTAAAGATCCTTTCTATGTGCTTCGAGCATGTTTATTTCCTGATTGTTATATTCAGCATATGTGATAGCATTTCCAAGCAAATAAACATCATGTAGCCTTTCTCTGTATTTTAAATCCCTTAAAAGATGATGATCAATAACTACCTTATCAATTTCTTTTACTATTCTTTTAAGATTGTTATAACTTCTTTCAAAGTCATTTTGTGAAAACTTATAGCCTAGAAAATATGTAGGTGGTCCATCTATTATAACTAGCTCAGGATTTTCACTAATTATAAAATCAGCAACAGATTCTAAAACTGGTCCTTCAACATCCGATGTAAATATTATTTTTTTCGTGCTTTCAATTACTACACTAATAACATAACCCAGTACTGATTTTTCATTACCATGATGGAAAGGTTTTGAAAATTTAATTTTTGTACGCCCAAAAATATACTCCTTACCGTCTGCAAATTCATAATCTTTGATTTTATCCTTAAAAAAATTGAATCTAATTTTTTGGCTTCTGTTTATATTTTTCTCTCCATCTTTTATTAGAAGTTTTTTCCCGTGATAAAAATCCTCTTCAGGATCGTAATGATCATAATGATAATGTGTAATTATAATAATATCTGATGTATTTGCAAATTCTTTTATTTTTCTTTTAAACTCCACCAATTTTTTATATTCGGTTACTGTTGGTTTCAATCCATACCTATATGGCCCCAGGGAAGCAGATGGATCAATCATTATTTTAATGTCTGTCTGAACAAACATGGCCATCGATCTTACACCCATAGAGTCAGAGCATATGAGATTAATATCCATAATTATGCATATCAATAAAGTAAAAAAATATATTCATGTGTTTCATATCAATTAATAAAGGGTGGTATCAAATGAAGTATATATATTTCTTCGAAGAAGGTAATAAAGATATGAAGGATTTACTGGGCGGAAAGGGTGCGGGCCTTTCTGAAATGACAAATATTGGATTGCCAGTACCGCCTGGGTTCACAATTACAACAGAGGCATGCAAAGAATACATAAAAAAAGGAACTTTTCCAGAAGAACTATGGGATCAAGTAATATCTTCCATGAAAAAGCTCGAAGAAAAATCTGGCAAAAAATTTGGTGATCAAAATAATCCCTTACTTGTTTCAGTAAGATCAGGTGCACCTGTTTCTATGCCTGGAATGATGGATACTGTTCTAAATGTAGGTCTAAATGATAAAACAGTTTTAGGGCTAAAAGAAAAAACAAATAATGAAAGATTTGCATATGATGCTTATAGAAGATTAATACAGATGTTCGGCAAAATTGTTTTAGGCATTCCTGGTAATCTTTTCGATGAAACAATGGAAAATAAAAAAATTAAATACAATGCAAAAAATGATGTAGATTTAAATGCCAAGGCCTTAAAAGAACTTGTTGAAGATTTTAAACAAATAATTAAATCTCAAGGGAAGGAGTTCCCACAGGATCCATATAAACAGCTTGAACTTTCTATAAGAGCAGTTTTTGAATCCTGGAATAATGAAAGGGCAAAGGTATATAGAAAAATTAACAATATTCCAGAGGACCTTGGCACTGCAGTTAGTGTTGTAATGATGGTTTTTGGGAATATGGGTTTTGATTCGGCAACGGGTGTAGCATTCACACGCAATCCAAGCACTGGGGAAAAGGAATTATTTGGTGAATATCTTCCAAATGCACAAGGGGAGGATGTTGTTGCAGGCATAAGAACACCCAAACCAGTAAAGGAACTTGAAAAGGAAATACCTGAAGCATATAAAGAATTGGTAAGAAGTGCTGAAATACTCGAAAAACATTACAGGGATGCCCAGGATATAGAGTTCACCATAGAAAAAGGAAAATTCTATCTTCTTCAAACAAGAAGTGCAAAAAGGAATGCAAGGGCTGCGGTCAAGATGGCTGTTGATATGTTCCATGAAGGTATGATAAACAAGGAAGAAATGATTATGAGACTTGAACCTTCACACGTGGATCAGCTACTTCATCCACAGGTAGATGAGAAGGCAAAGAAAACTGTAATAGCAAAGGGCCTAGCAGCTTCGCCCGGTGCAGGTATAGGTAAGGTAGTGTTTGACCCAGATACGGCGGTTGCACTTTCTAGCAAAGGAGAAAAAATTGTACTTGTAAGGCCTGAAACAATGGCAGACGATGTTCATGGTATTGCTGTCTCAGAAGGCGTTGTTACATCTAGGGGAGGCATGACATCCCATGCTGCAGTTGTCGCTAGATCAATGGGAAAGCCTGCGGTTGTAGGATCGGAAGATATAAAAATTGATATGAGATCTAAAATATTTGAAGCAAACGGGTATATAGTTCATGAGCTTGATACAGTTACAGTTGATGGTACAACAGGTTCTGTGTACTTGGGTGCTGTGCCAGTAATGATGCCTGAACTTTCGGATGAGCTTAAAGAATTCCTAAGTTACTGTGATGAGGTTAGGGTTCTTGGCGTAAGGGCAAATGCAAATACCCCTACAGAAGCAAAGCTTGCTAGGGAAATGGGTGCTGAAGGCATAGGTCTTGCAAGAACTGAAAGGATGTTTCTTGGGTCTGACAGACTACCAATTATGCAGGCAATGATAATGAGTAAAACGAGAGAAGAGAGGATAGAGCACCTTAACAAACTTCTTGAAATGCAGGTTAAGGATTTTGTTGAATTTTTCAGGATTATGGATGGATTCCCTGTAATAATTAGACTTCTTGATCCACCATTACATGAATTCCTTCCTAAACAGGTAGAACTTATAAATGAAATAAATGAATTAAAAATGAAATTAAAAAATTCACAATCCCTGAAAGAGATGGATTCTTTATTAGAAGAACTCAACCAGAAAGAGCTTTTATTAAAGACAGTAAATGCAATTGCAGAATTTAATCCGATGATAGGCTTTAGGGGTTGCAGGGTAGGCATAGCATATCCAGAAATATATGAAATGCAAGTGAGAGCGATCATCAGAGCAGCAGTAAAGGTTAAAGATGAAGGGAAAAATGTTATTCCAGAGATAATGATTCCACTAGTGGGCATAGGAGAAGAATTAAAGATTTTAAGGGAAAGGCTTTTACCTGTGGCGGAAGAAGAAAATAAAGGAAGGATCAAATATATGTTCGGAACTATGTTAGAAGTACCAAGAGGCGCACTTGTTGCAGATCAAATAGCAAAATATGCAGATTTCTTCTCATTTGGTACAAATGATCTGACACAAATGACATTTGGCTTTAGCAGGGATGATGTTGAAGCAACGTTCTTGAACAAATACCTTGAATTAAATATATTGAAAAACAATCCTTTCGAGGTTCTAGATAGGGAAGGTGTGGGAGAACTCATGAGAATAGCTAAGGAAAAGGGTAGGTCGACAAATCCCAAACTTGAAATAGGCATTTGTGGTGAACACGGTGGTGATCCATTATCAATTGAATTCTGTCACCTAATAGGTCTTAATTATGTTTCAGCCTCACCCTACAGAATACCCATAGCAAGATTGGCAGCGGCCCAATCGGCCATAAAACATAAAAAGAATTTAAATAAATGATGGATTTAAAGGTGATAAGATGAGCATCATAGAAGATTTAAAAGTTAGGAAAGTCCTGGATTCAAGAGGTAATCCAACTATAGAGGTAGATATATTTACATCATCTGGGGCATTTGGACGAGCAATAGCGCCTGCTGGGGCAAGTAAGGGTGCATATGAGGTTAAGGATTACCCTATAAAGGGTATTGATGAGTCTATCAGAATATTCAAGGAAAAAGTGGCGCCAGAGCTTTTAGGCATGGATGCTCTGGAACAGAAGGAAATGGATAGTATGCTTCATGAAATTGATGGTACAGATAATTTTTCAATGATTGGTGGTAATCTGGCCATCGCAACATCAATTGCCGTTGCTAAGGCTGCTGCTGATTATCTTGGAATTCCCTTATACAGGTATATTGGTGGTATAAACACACTCTCTATACCTGTGCCTGTTGCCAACATAATAGGTGGAGGTAAACATGCCATTAACGGAACAACTATACAGGAATTTCTTGTTATAACATATGCTGATAGGGTAAGCGATGCTATTTACACAAATGCGGAAATTCATAAGTCGGTTGGGAAAAAATTAAAGGAAAAATTCACCAATGTTTCTATTGGTTTAGGGGATGAAAAGGCTTGGGTTGCTTCTTTGGAAGATGAAGAAGCACTCAGAATACTATATTCAGTTATTCAAGATTTCAGATCAAAAACAGGATTCAAGATTTACGCAGCTATGGACTTTGCAGCATCATCCTTTTATGTAAATGGCAAATATAGATACAAGGATAAGGAATTAAGCACTGATGAACAGATAGATTTTGTTGAAAAACTTGTCAATGAATATGAGGTCAGGTATGTTGAAGATCCACTTGATGAAAACGATTATGATGGATTTTCAAAAATAACATCAAAACTTGGAGAAAAATGCCTGATTGTTGGCGATGACCTCTTTGTTACGAACAAAGAAAGGCTTAAAAAAGGTATTGAAATGGGAGCAGGAAATGCTATTTTACTTAAACCTAACCAGATAGGAACGCTCACAGATTTTATGGAAACAGCAAAGCTTGCAAGGGAATCTGGATATTCAACTGTTGTTTCACATAGGAGCGGCGAAACTGAGGATTCCGCACTTGCAGACATTGCTGTTGGTATTAATGGCGAATATATCAAGACAGGTACAATTGGAGGGGAAAGGACTTCAAAGCTAAATCAGTTAATAAGAATAGAGGAAGATTTGGAGGAATAAAGAATGGCAGAACTTTTAGTATCAGAGGATGAGTATTTAAAAGCGGGTGTTCAAATAGGAACGCAGGTAAAATCCAAGCAGATGATCCCTTTCATATTCAAGGTAAGGTCAGACGGGCTTTATATCTTGGATATATCAAAATCGGATCAGAGGCTGAGAATGGCAGCAAAGTTCTTATCCAGATTTGATATGGATAAGGTGCTTCTTGTTGCACAGAGACAGTATGCACAACAACCAATAAAAATGTTTGCTAATGTAACTGGTGCAAGATACATAGCTGGAAGATTCGTTCCAGGTACGTTAACAAATCCTAGCTTACCTAATTACATGGAGGTAGATGTTCTCTTTGTGAATGATCCTATTACAGATGTTCAGGCTATGAATGAAGCTGTAAAGATAGGTATTCCGATTATTGCACTTTGCGACGCAAACAACAGAACATCTTTCGTTGATCTTGTAATACCTACAAACAACAAGGGAAGGAAAGCACTATCACTAGTTTATTACCTTATGGCGAGGGAAGTACTTATGAACAAGGGGCTTATAAAATCATATGACCAGTTCCAGTATAAAGTGGAGGATTTTGAGGCACCCCTATGAGGGAACCAGCAGTAGCAGGACAGTTTTACCCGGATAATACTGAAGATCTAAAGAGAGCGATAGAAGATAGTTTTCTACATCCAATCGGACCTGGAAAGGTACCTCTCCTGTCTGAGATTCGGATAGGAAACGTTTTAGGAGGTATAGTACCACATGCGGGCTATATATATTCTGGCCCTGTTGCTGCACATTTTTATGCAGATTTAGCACAAGACGGTTTTCCTGAAACATTCATCATAATTGGCCCTAATCATACGGGTCTTGGATCTCTTATATCCATATTTCAGGATGATTATAAAACACCCTTAGGTGTTGTAAAGACGGATAGGGAACTTGCAAATAAATTGCACAAAGATATTGTTGATATAGACCCGTCAGCACATATTTATGAGCATTCAATAGAGGTACAGTTACCGTTTTTACAGTTCTTTAAAAGAGAGATAAAAATTGTGCCTATAGTAATGATGGCACAGGATTATGATTTTGCATTCACGCTTGCAGGTATTATTAAAGATGCTATTGTGGGTAAAGATGTTGTAATAATAGCATCATCCGACTTCTCCCATTACGTTCCTAAAAAGAGTGCTTACGAAAGAGATAGCCATGCCATTAATGCTATCCTTGAAAAAAATATTAAAAGCTTTTATGTATCACTTGAAAAGTATGATATAACTGCTTGTGGTTACGGTCCAATAGCAACAATGCTTATGGCAACGAATGGGAAACCAAGATTGCTAAAATATGCGACTAGCGGGGATATTTTCCCTATGAATGAAGTTGTTGGCTATGCATCATTTACAGTAGAGAGGTGAAAAATATGGAAAACAAAAGTGGTTGGTTAAGAATAGACGAAAAAAAGAGAAAGGAAGTAATAGATTTTGCTGAGAAATACAAGGAATTTCTGAAAAAAGTAAAGACAGAAAGAGAAGCAGTGGATTACTTTGAAGAAATAGCAAAAAAGAATGGATTCATACCGTTGGAAAAGGCAAAGAAGACGGGGAAAGGAAAATATTACATAAATAGGAATGGTAAAGCGATGGCTCTGATAACAATAAATGAGGATCTTGAAAATGGTTTCAGGGTAATTGCAGCACATATTGATTCACCAAGGTTAGATCTTAAACCAAATCCTATCATTGAGGACAAGGATTCTCAAGTTGTTCTCTTTAAAACTCATTATTATGGGGGTATAAAAAAGTACCAGTGGGTGAGCAGACCGCTAGCCATTCATGGGGTTGTAATAAAAAAATCGGGTAAAAAAATAAATGTGAACATTGGCGAGGATTTAGATGACCCTGTCTTTTCCATACCAGATTTGCTTCCACATTTATCAAGAAAGGTACAGGGTGAAAAGAAACTCCTAGAAGGTTTTGAAGGTGAAGATCTTCAGATCATTGTTTCCCACATTCCTGATGCAAACGATGAAAAGAACCCATTTAAAAAGAGTTTATTAAACTTGCTTAAGGAAAAATATTCCATCGAAGAGGATGATCTATATTCTGCAGATCTTGAGGTAGTTCCAGCACACCAGCCCAGAGATGTTGGCCTTGACAGGTCCATGCTCGGAGCATACGGTCAGGATGACAGGATCTGTGCTTTTACCACAGTAATGGCTGCAATGGATGCAAATTCTAAAATGAACAGTATTGTACTACTTTTTGATAAAGAAGAGATAGGTAGCGACGGAAATGTAGGTGCCCAAAGCAATTTCATAGAATATGTTATCGCTAAGGCCATGGATCTGGTTGGGAAAAATTACAGTTATGGAAATTTCCTTGAAATTATGCATAGATCAAAGGTAATAAGTGCTGATGTAAATGCAGTAGTAAACCCATTATTCAAGCAGGTTCATGATCTTAACAATGCAGCGAAAGCCGGGTTCGGTGTTGTTGTGACAAAATACACAGGTTCAGGTGGTAAATATGGGTCAAGTGAAGCACAAGCAGAGCTAGTTGCTGAAATTATGAACTTGTTTGATAAAAAGAATGTTATTTACCAATTCGGTTTGCTTGGAAAAGTGGACGAAGGTGGCGGTGGCACTGTTGCGAAATATTTAGCAAAGTACGGTATGCAGGTTATTGATATGGGTCCCGGTCTCATAAGCATGCATTCACCATTTGAACTCGTAAGCAAATTTGATATTTGGAGCGCTTACCAGGCCTACAAAGCATTTCTGGAAGGTTGAGCATGGAAGAGATCATTGAAAAAATTCTTTTAGAGACGAACACCATAGCTGTTATAGGTGCTTCAAAGGAAAGGACTAAACCAAGCAGAAGCGTAATGAGGTATTTAATGCGCCATGGGTATAAATGCTATCCTGTAAATCCAACAGCAGATTATATAGGAGGAATAAAATCATATAAAACCATATTGGACATACCATATGACATAGATGTCGCAGACGTATTTTTACCGAGCGAGAAGGTAATAGACATTGTGGATGATGTGATAAAAAAGAAAGTCAAAGTACTTTGGATGCAGGAAGGAATAGTGAATGAAGAGGCAGCTAAGGTGGCAAGGGAACACGGTATTACAGTTGTAATGGACAAATGCATGATGACTGAGCATGTAAAACTAAGAAAAATTGGACTTATAAAATCTAAGCCAGTCCTTGAAAATATACCTGAAGAATTCTGAAAAACTTATATACCTTCCCTTCTTTTTCTTTTTTAAATGTCTTTGTCTGGATTTATAATAAGTTTAATAATAAATTTTCTTTCACAGTTTAATTATTTTGCAATATTTATATTAATGACACTTGAAAGTACTATGCTCCCAATACCATCTGAAGTAGTAATACCATTTTCAGGTTATTTGGCATATAAAGGCATCCTAAATATATATCTTGTAATATTATTTTCATCTTTGGGTGGTCTTACAGGATCACTCATCGCCTATTATATAGGATATTTTGGTGGAAGGTCTTTTATTTTAAAATACGGAAAATATTTTTTTATTTCTGAGAAGAATCTTCAAACTGCGGAAAAATGGTTTAGAAAATATGGAAAAATTTCTGTATTTACAACAAGGCTTGTTCCTGTAATAAGAACATTCATATCATTACCTGCAGGTATAGGTGAAATGCCCATAAAGGAATTTATTTTTTACACATTCACAGGTAGTCTTTTATGGAGTGCTGTTCTTGCCTATGGAGGTTATATGCTTCAGGATAGATGGACAATTATTTTTAATATATTTTCAAACATGGACCCTATCATCATTACTATAGGTATTGCAATTATTGTATATATATTTACAAAATTATATATAGGATATAAAAATAATAAAAAGAATTTATAAATAGCTTTTTAAATCATTAATTATATTATTTATTTCATTTATTTTTTTATTTAGATCTGCTTCAATTTCATTTATTATTTCTGCAAAGGATTTTGCAAGCCTATATTTGTATACGGGTCTTCCTTTTCCTTCCTTTTTAATATCCCTTTTTATAACCCATCCTTTCTTTTCAAGCCATTGCATCGCAATAGATACCTCTGGCTGCCTCAATCTTGCAGCTCTCTCTACCTCAACGGAAGTAACTTCATCCACTTTCCTAAGATAAACAAGTGTTCTTGCAATATTTTTCTGAAGTCCTGCTTCCATCAAATTTTTTACGAGTTTTTCATCCTTTTCATCAAACTCTAGCATAACATTCACCAGAGATATATATTATTTTCAAATATATAAGGTTTTCTAATATCATTAATTAATAATTAAAGAAAATTTAAAAATAGAAACATTTATTTTCTTTTAACTATTATCAAAAAACTATGATAGTAGCGATACCTGTAAATGGTGATTTTGGATTAGATTCAGAAATATTTGAACATTTTGGAAGGACAAGATATTTTGCGTTTGCAAAAATAGAAAATGGAAAGGTAATTAAAATTGATATTAAAGAAAACCCATATATGGAACATGGTGTGGGGGATTTACCTAAATTTATTAAAGATAATAATGCAGATGTTATAATAGCTTATGGAATGGGTGAAAGGGCAGTTGAATACTTCAATTCATATGGTATAGATGTAATAACAGGTGCATCTGGCAAAGTAAAAGATGTGCTTGAAGAATTTTTAAAAAATTCATTGGTAGTTGATTATTCTTGGAAAGAGAAAGAAGAATTTGGTCATGAGCACCATGACAGAGATTGAAAAAAAATTGCCAAAAAAAATAGAAACAGATGAGGAAGGATTAAGGATTTCCACGCCTGTTGAAATAGCTGAATACAAAGCAAAGAGATTAAAAAGTAAAAGTATAGCTGATCTTGGATGTGGCATAGGCATACAATCAATTTATTTTTCCAGGCACTTTGAACAAGTAATTGCTGTGGAATTAAATGATCAGAGGTTAAGCATTGCAAAAAAGAATTTTAAAAAGTATCATGTTAAGAATATAGAACTCTTAAAAGGAGATGCATTGGATAAAAAAATAATAAATCGCATTAAAGGCATAGAAATAATATTCTCTGATCCATCAAGACCAAAAAAAGGTTTAGAATGGTCCATGGATGATCTTTCACCTTCTCCTGAAAAAATTGTAAAATCATATAAGGACCATGATGCATTTGCCTTTGATGTTCCTGTACATATGCGAAAGGATAAAATTAATGAGGAATGGGAAAAGGAATACATTTCAATAAGTGGTGAAATAAAAAGGCTCTCTCTTTATACAGGAAAATTAAAAAAGTTTGATTTAAGCGCACTTCTTTTACCATCTGAAGTAAGGGTCGTAAAAGATAAAAATATTGAAAGATCTATTATAAAGGCTGAAGAACCAATGGATTTTATTTTTGAAATTGATCCAGCAATATGGTATGCGGATCTTTTACCTGAGCTTTTCAAGGAATTTAAAAATTTATATTTACTTTCATTGGATAAAAAAAGGGCGCTATCCACAGGTAATATTGAATACATAGATCCAAGATTTAAAAACATTTATAAAAAAATTTTTATTGCAGATAATTTAAATCAGGTTAAAAATGAATTATTAAGAGCAAATGCTGGTAAAGTATATTTAAGATACAGAATAGAAAATGATTATTACATTATAAAAAAAGAGCTAGAAAAAAATTTAAAGGGGAGGTTAGATTTTTATATATTCAAGTTTGATGGTAGATATATAGGTGCAACAAAGGAATGATTTCAGGCCAATGCCTCTTCCCCGACAAAATCCTTTAATCTTGTTTCCATATTCATTTCAGATATGAGCTCAAGTATTTCCTCTGCCCTATCCGCTAATGCATCATCCAACAGAAGCTCTTCTAGATCGTATGTTGTATGTTCCTTCATCCATTTTTTAATTTCAATAGGTATTTTCATTTTAATCCTCTCCTTGTGTATGACAATTGTCATAAATACATAAGACGTATATAAACATTTCTTCTATTTTACCATAGATTCCCTTATGGCTTCGTAAAGTGATTCTGGATCAATGCCTGCGTACTCGACACTTTTAAAAAATTCATCTATTACTTTTTTTGCAAAATATATATCTTTCCCTTCAAGATTTTTTTCAAGCTTAAAAATGGATTCCTCAGGATGTAGGAAAAAATCACCATATATATTTATTTTTTTTATTCTTCCATTTTCCCACTCTATATCAAGTCTTATCAGTTTAGAACCCTTATCTTTGTATTCAAACTTCATGATTTTGATTAAGTAATAATTGGTATATTTCTTTTGCTATTGTATAATCTTTAAATGTATTTACATTAAAGAATTCATATTCTGGAAATTTTTCTGCTTTAATGAATACTTTGGGTATCTGTTCAATAAATTCATGAAAAGAATCTTTTTTTGGATAATTTAAAGCAGAAATTGAATATAGCGCGTGCAAAGGCTCCATATACCCATTCTCCCATTTTGGTATAATTGATAAATTATCCGGATATAAAAGCATGTTTTTTATTGATTTGATAGAAAAAAAAGGTATATCACCACCTATAAAAAAAATATTTGTATTGAATTTTTTTAATGAATTTATTAATACATTTATAGGACCTTTTCCTTCATTATCTTTAATAAATTTTGCATAATTGATATCAAAATTAACCATTGAATAAACAACAATTTCATCAAAAAGATTTGATTTAAATAAATTTTCAACAATGATATCAATTATCCTTTTATTTCCTAAGGTGAGAAAATGTTTGTTCTTAAGCCTTACGGAATTACCAATAGGAATTACTGCAATAACCATAAAAATTTATTTTATAATATTTTTTATTTCATTGGACCTTATAATCCCATATTCAGTAATAAAACCATCCACGTATTTGTTAGGTGTAACATCGAACGCCGGATTATATGCTTCAACACCTTCTGGTGCTATTCTGCAATCACCAGCATAAAGGACCTCATTCTGTGATCTTTCTTCGATTGGTATTTTTGAACCGTCATTTATGGATCTGTCAATGGTGGAGATGGGTGCTGCAACATAAAAAGGAATACCATTCTCTTTGGCAAGCACGGCTTTTTCATAGGTTCCAATCTTATTTGCAAAATCACCATTCAATGCAATCCTATCTGCACCAACTATTATTAGATCTACGTCCCCCCTCTTCATAAGAAAACCTGATGCATTGTCCGCTATTATTTTATGGGGTATACCTTCCTGTTTTAATTCCCATGATGTCAATCTTGCACCCTGTAATCTTGGTCTTGTTTCATCTACCCAAACAAATATATTTTTTCCCTCTTTTTTTGCATATCTCATAGGTGCAAGTGCTGTTCCCCAATCAAGAACGGCTAGTGCTCCAGCGTTACAATGCGTCATAATTTTTGAACCATCTTTTATAAGATCATTTCCATATTCACCTATTTTTCTTGACCTTTCTACAATATCATCAGCATAATTCTCAGCGGCAGTTAAAGGATCATCACCATTTTCTATTTTTTCTTGCATATATTTTATTGCATAAAAAAGGTCATGCGCGGTTGGCCTGGTTGATGATAGCACTTCCGCTACCTTTTTAAGGTCCTTTTTTTGAATATAAGCCTGGGCTATGCCATAAGCTGCGGAAACGCCTATGGCTGGAGCTCCTCTGACAACCATTTCCTTTATTGCAAATGCAACATCGTTATAATTCAGAGCATTGAATATTTCAACTTTTTCAGGTATTTTTCTTTGATCAAGGAATTTTATTATTCCATCCTCATACCAAAGAGCCCTTATATCTTTTATTTCATCATTGAATTGTACTTTCATAATTTCACCAATATGTTAATAACATAAGAATATTTTATTTTTTACAATCTTTTTATAGAACAATTTATAAATGACTTTTAAATTTTTATAAAAAAGTATTTTAACAATGAAAACTAAAGAATATATATAATATATAATTCAGATAACTTTATATATATCTAATGTATCATGTTATTAACTATGAAAGCCAAAGAAGTATTAAACCTTTTGCGTATTTCCAGAAAGACACTCCATGTATATGCAGCAACAGGAAAAATAAGATATACAGTTATGCCAAATGGTTATTATGATTATAACGATGAAGATGTTTATAAATTATTAAACAGGGATGTTAAGAGAAAAACAGTCATCTATGCAAGGGTATCCACAAACATACAGAAAAATGATTTAAATAATCAAATAGATCAGTTAAAGCAGTGGTGTTTTATGAATGGATATACAATAAATGCAATATACTCAGATATTGCATCTGGAATATCCTTTGAAAATAGGAAGGGTTTTTTTGAGATGCTTGATGAAATTCTAAACTACAGGGTAGAGAAAGTGATAATAACATACAAGGATAGATTAAGCAGGGTAGGTTTTGAATTATTCAAATATCTTTTTGCAAAATTTGGCACTGAAATAATTGTCATATCTGAAATTGGAAATCCAAAGCTGGATTCAGAGGAAATTTTTGAAGAAATAATATTGATGTTGCACTGTTATTCCATGAAGATGTATTCAAAGAAGAGAAATCATTCAATAGAGGTAGGTTATGAAAGTTAAAAGAACAGAACAGATTTACATCGATAAAAATGAAACAATCTCAAAACTATGCCATATTTCAAAGAATTTATACAATCAAACTAATTATGTATTGAAACACCAATTTTTAAAAAAAGAAAAATTATCATCATATGTTGATCTTGTAAAATTACTTCAAAAGCCATCTAAAAATGATAAGGAGAATAATTATCAAAAACTTCCAGCACAAACAGCTCAATGGACAATCAGAAAAGTAAGAGAAGCATGGAACTCATTTTTCAAAGCCATGAAAGCGTGGAAGAAGCATCCTGAAGAGTTTAAGGAAATGCCAAAGCCACCTAAATATAAGAATAAGAATGGTGAATTCATTTTAGTATTCACCAACCAGCAGTGCAAGATTGAAAATGGATTATTAAAATTTCCGAAGATGGTGGGTCTGGAGGTGGAAACAAGATTAGATGATGTAAATCTGAGAGAGGTAAGGATAATACCCCAGGGTGTAGGGTATTTAATAGAAATAGTGTATGAAAAAGAGATAATGGATTTTGCTAAGGATAAATTACACAGAATCATGGGCATTGATATTGGAGTGAGGAACATCATAACTATCGGAGATAGCATCTCTAAGGAAGGGATTGCTGTCAAGGGCGGTGTTCTGAAATCAATAAATCAGTTCTTCAATAAAGAATATGCTAGATTGAAATCCATAAGTGACAGGCAAACAGGAAATAAGCAGCTAACGAACAGGGAAAAGAGACTGTTCCAGAAAAGAAACAGGAAGATAAAGGACATTATGCACAAACTATCGAAAGCGATTGTTCAATACGCAAAATCAAGAAATATTGATACAATTATCATAGGTCACAACAATGGATGGAAGCAGTCAGCAAACATGGGAAGGATCAACAACCAGAACTTTGTGCAGATACCTTTTAACACATTGATAAATCATATCAAATACAAGGCAGAAGAGGCTGGCATACAG
>Ga0080006_1243126_pt1 | contig 65645 bp, 64 predicted proteins | sample RS3BMetagenome_FD_69209 | JGI IMG/M metagenome (GOLD analysis project Ga0080006, IMG submission 69209) | Ferric oxide microbial mat and aquatic microbial communities from Rainbow Spring, Yellowstone National Park, USA - RS3B (SPADES... ...
GCCAAGCGCATAGTCGGGGGGAGTATCGCTTGCCGTGGGCACGTTCTCCCAGACCAGAATGCGATGGTGCCATGGATCGGCGACCAGCAGACGCCCGTGATGGATTGCCACTCCTGTAGGCAGATGCAGCCCGTTTGCCGGGCCTCGTCCATTTGCACTGGGACCCTCAGCAAAGAAATCTCGCTGGCACAGCACGACGTCCGCGGGTTGACCATCTTGCGCCGGCAGTCCGCGCCATAGCAGGATGCGATGATTCCCAGAGTCGGCGACCACCAACCATTCTTCGTTGAGGAACACTCCGCGTGGAGCATAGAGCTGACTCGGCGTCGGCGCGGCGTCGGGAAGCGCGAGCCCTCCCGGCGAAGCTGCGCCGAGTCTGCATCTTGCGGTCGCCTTCATCAAGCCTTCACCCATGCATGGCCGTCCTTAATGCGTACCGGTAAGGTTTCCAATTGCGCCTGCGGTGCGGTCAGGCATTCCCCGGTCTGGCAATCGAAGCGAAATCCATGCCACGGACATGTAATGGTGCGCGCTTCAATATCGACGATGCCTCCGTCGAGCGGCAACCCCTGATGTGCGCAGGCGTTCCGAAATGCCTGCAACCTGCCGTCAAACCTGAGCAGGAGCACGCTGGAGTCGCCCATGTCCCAACGGAACGGCCTCGCATTGTGCAACTCTCCCGTTTCCGGCCCTCTCATCCATCCCTGATCTTCGCTGCTCGCAAGGCTGGCGATCTGCACAAGAACCGGCTCCGGCTCATCTGCGATCACCTCGATCTTTTCGATCTCGGGAACGTGCTGATGGATGGCTTCCTCAACCTCGCTCTTCAATCTGTGCATCGTCGAATTACAGCCATGCCCGGTGCCGTGAATCCGCACAAAAGCTACCTTGGCCTCAACGGAATCGAGCTCAACTTCGCCGCCCTGTGACTGGATGTGCGGGCGAACCATTTCAATCACCCGGCTGACGCGGGTCGAGAGATCAGCCCGGATAAGACCGTGCATCGAGAAGAGAGCGTACACCGCAGGCTCGGCAGCCAACTCCAGCAAAAGCTCGCGGCCCCGGGCATCGGACTTCAAACCTTGCACGATCTTGGTAAGCCCAATTTTATGGAAGGCCTCGATCGCGCTCTTGAGGGCGTTGGCTTTGGCCTGTGCGCCGGCATCGAGTGTTTGCAGGGCAGCAATGGCTTCGTCCACGCGGCCCGCGAGAAGCTCAAAGTCATCAACAGCGATCGTCTGTATGCTTGCAGCCATTCCCATGCTCCTATCTGGCAGACGCAGGAGCTACGGCTTGATAGCCCGTCCTGCGCTCCAATTCTTCTTCGGTCTTCTGCCGCAACAACTCGCCGAAGGCGCTTACCGACATCGCGCGGAGCATCGCTTCGATCGTCCCGGCAGCAGGCGCAGCAATCTTGCGCTGCGGCAGGGCGCGCAGCACAAACGCTGCGCCATCCGGCGTGTTCAGGATGAAGTCCTCAAAGACTGCGTCGACAAACTGGCCAAGCCAGATCCCTTCTCCCTGGGGGTCGGTGCGAATACGTAGGAGAGCGTTTACAGCTCCTTCGTTGCGCTGCTCCAGGCGTTCGACATAGCGCTCGACCGCAAGCTGGAGCAGCAGGTCGAATTGCTGGCGCTCATGCAGATCCATGCTCAACCCTCCCTCTGGATGTTCCAAACTGCTCATGGATCTGGCCGACAAGCTCGAGTGTGCCCGCGGCAAGCTCCGGCTCGTTATGCCACTCGAAAAGCTTGCGTGCCTCCTGCAGCTTCTCAAGCGCCGGCGAAAAGATACCGAGGTGGGCCAGAGCGTTTGCCTGGTTAGATAGAAGCCGTCCATAGCCTATGGGATCGAAGGCTTTTTTATGATCCGTAATCAGCTCCTCATAGAGATCTACGGCTTGTACGAGATTTTCTTCAGGATGGGAGGAGGGCATATATTGCAGTGCATTGGCTAGATTGAGCTGAATGCTGGCCCAAAGATCCGGATGCGCTTCACGATCGCATATGCGCAGCCCTTCGCGGAATGACTGGACGGCGATCGCAAGGCGCAGCTGGTTTCCACTTTCGCTCATCGGCATGGAGACATAGAGCAGTCCGAGGTTGTTATGGGCCAATGCGAAGAGCTCCCGATGCTGCTCCGGTATAAGACCACTGCGCAAGACTTCCCGATAGGCGCCTATGGCCTCCGTCATCCGGTCAGGACGGCCTTCTGCGCTCTCCTGACACATCACTCCGAGCTGCATCCAGAGGTCGCAGCGCAGCTCCGGCATGGACGTTTCCCCCAGAAGAGCGATCGCTCCCTTGTAACAGGCGAGCGCCCGTGAAGGTCCCGGCTCCGGTTGAGCACGGTAAAGACTGGCCAGTTGCGCAAGAAGCTGCACGGCAAACAGCGGCGAGACCGTCCGCGCCGCTGAGACTGCCTGTTCCAGCAGCGCGATTGCGGACGAGGACGACCCGCGTTCGATCTCGGCCGCTGCCTGGGTCATGAGCGTCAGGGCCAATAATTCACCGTCGAGATCTTCTGCGCAGGGCGCCTCGTCAGCAAGGCCAAAGGCATAGGCGGCAATGTCCGTGAGTTTGCGAAGGTCTCCGTCGAGCGAGGCGCGGAGCACATGCAGGTCATCGACAGTCGGACTCAGAACAAAGCGGTTGTAACTGGCAATCGGGTCGTCCAGGCTGTTGAGCTGCTCAAGTGCGGATGACCACTCTTCCCGTCGCGCATGGTGGTAGAAGGACCATGAAGTCGGCAGCAGCTCAGAAGGAGATTCTTCGTCCATGCACTGCGCAAGGCGTTGAGAGTCTAGCAAAGCCCCAACGCCGAGGGCCAGCAAGGAAAAGCCAATGTAATCGAGACGGGCACGCCTCCCGAGGGCCCGGGCTTTGGTCAGATAAGGAGGGTCTTCCACGAACTGGTAGACAAGGAAGAGCGCCAGAATGCCCACAGGCAGGTTCATCAGAAAAATCCAGCGCCAGGTATAGTTGTCCGTGATCCAGCCGCCGAGAGTCGGGCCAATCGAGGGCGCGAAGATGGCCGTTACGCCATACAAGGAAAAGGCGAGCCCGCGAAGCCGGGGCGGAAACGTGTCGGCCAGGATGGCCTGCGCCATCGGCTGCAGCCCGCCTCCGCCCGCGCCCTGAATCACGCGTGCGATCAAGAGGAGTCCGAGACTGGGCGCGATGCCGCAGATAAGAGAACTGACGGTGAAGATGACGATGCAGGCCATAAAGAACCGCTTGCGTCCGAAGAGGCTTACCAGCCATCCGCTGATAGGCAGAACGATGGCGTTCGAGACCAGATACGACGTCAGTACCCATGTACTCTGGTCCTGGCTGGCACCTAGGTTCCCCGCGATGTGTGGCAGGGCCACGTTGGCGATGCTGGTGTCGAGCACTTCCATGAATGCCGCTAGTGAAACCACAAAGGCGATAAACCACGGGTTTGCTTTCGGTTTCCAGTCGTGGTCTTGCTGCGTCAGTGTTTCAGTTGCGGCGCTCATTCCATCCGTTGCTGTCGGCATGATTGATCGATCAGTGAGAGTGTGGTAAAAACCAGGATTGCGGCTCTCCTCACCGGCGCAGATAAGAAGCTGCCACTTGAACCCCGATATTTCGAAGAACGAAAATCATGGTCCCGATTGCGAATCGTGAAGATCCGGACTGCCCGTGTCGAGATGGAATGGCTTGGTGTACGGCTCCACTGGATAGCCCTTCTTTTTCCAGCCATCCAACCCACCTTTGAGGAGTTTGATCCGCGTGAGATGCAGGGCGAGGGCACGATGCAAGATGCGGAGGCTGGTTTTATTGCTTGGGCTGGTACAGTAAACGATCGAGTCCTTCTCCTGCGGAATGAGGGATGGATTCTCCAGCACTTCTTTGGGCGAAATTCTTTTCGCTCCGGGAATGATCTCGGGATCGGCCAACAGGTCGAGAGGCTGGCGAACGTCGAAGAGCAGCACCTCCGGATTGGAGGCCAAAAGTGCATGGAGGGCCTCCGGTGTAATGGCGTGCTGCTCGATGACATGCCGGTCTCTGGTGCGCCGGACCCCAACTACGATCAGCAGGGACAGCATGGCAATAAAAACGGTAATCGAAACCGCAATCATTCTCCGTTCCTCCCTGATCGGCATGCTGCAAGAGCAGATTCAATGCACGCCGACGAGGATTCATTTCTCCAGCGTAGCGACGGCACTTCATCCGTTCGCGGCTTCGGTGACCGGCAACATTTTTCGTTCAATGATCCCCAACCGCTCGTAGATAGGCCGCATGTCGCGCCGGATTGTCTTCAACTGGCTCCAGAACCATGCGCTTCCGGCAATGCAGGCCACTCCGCTGAGCATGACGGTGCGCGGCGCGCCAATCCAGTGTGCCAGCACACCTGCCAGAAGGCTGCCGAAAGGGGCCATCCCGACAAAGGCGACGGTGTAATAGCTCATCACCCGGCCCCGCATCTTCTCGTCGACCAGTGTCTGGATGACGGTGTTGCTCGCCGTCAGCCCCTGCATCATGCCGTAGCCAATAATCAGCATCAGAAGCATCGAAATCCACATAGTCTTTGAGAATCCGAACCCGATCAGCCCGATGCCGAAGATTGCCGCCGAGACCGGTATCACCTTGCTCAGTCCGCGGACCGAGCGACGCACCACCAGCGACAGAGCAGAAACCAGCGAGCCGACCCCGGTAGCTCCCATCAGAAATCCCAGCGTATGCGGACCGCCGTGGAGTACCTGCACCGCAAAGATCGGCATCAGCACCAGGAACGGCCACCCCATCAGGCTGACCACGGCGAACAACAGCAAAATGCTGCGGATCGGCACAAATGCCGATACATACGTCCAGCCCTCGCGTAGCTGCTCGGCCATGGAAGTGACAGCATGCTTCCGTTGGATTGCCGTTACGCGCATCAGCAGCAGGGAAACGATGACCGCGATGTAACTGATGCCGTCGATGAGAAAGCAATATCCTTCACTGCTGGCCGCGATGATGACACCGGCCAGAGCAGGGCCGATCAAACGGGCCAGGTTCACCATCGACGAATTGATGGCGATGGCATTGGAGAGGTCGGCGCGATTCTCCACCATCTGCACCATGAAGGTCTGCCGGCCTGGCATGTCAAAGGCGTTGATCACTCCCTGAAAAGCGCTGAGCCAAAGGACCTCCTGGATATTCACGCGGTTCGAGAGTGTCAGCCACGCTAACAGGAGCGACTGGACCATGGCCAGCGTCTGAGTACAGACCAGCACCTGCCGCCGGTCCAGCCGGTCGACGAGCACGCCTGCAAACGGCGCCAGCAGAAATGTCGGAATCTGTCCGGCAAAGCTGACCGTTCCCAGCAGCAGTGAGGACTTGGTCAACCGGTAGACGAGCCAGGAGGTAGCGATCCGCGTCATCCAGGTGCCTACCAGCGATATGCTTTGCCCCCCGAAGAACAACCGGAAATTCCGGTGATGCATGGCCCTCCATGCATGGGAAAGATCGGGCCCTCGGCCAGCGGGTGCTTCCGGCGTCGTTGTGGGCTTTTCTTGGGGGCCGGACATACGCAAATTCAGGACCAGATTGCTAGCAAAAGCGAACGGCTGTTTGAGACAACAGAAAACCCTGCCTCGTGGAAACAAAGAGATGCATTCGCAATATGGGAAGACTCAGAAAGCAAGAATCTTCTCACATTCTCTACAAAACTCTACAAAACAAAACGCAGTATGCCATCCACTTTATCGATGCGTCGGATCGCATTTAAGATTCATTTCTGCATCAACTTCCGATGCGGATGCATCAGAACTTAGTCACCGAAACCGGAGAAACGAAGATGGACCAAAGAAAACTTGGACGGAATGGGCCGAACGTATCTGCTATCGGACTGGGCTGTATGGGGATGTCGGAATTCTACGGAGCGTCCGACGAGAGGCAGTCGATTGCGACCATCCATCGCGCCCTCGAACTCGGAGTAAACTTCCTGGACACCGCGGACATGTACGGTGTGGGGAAGAATGAGGAACTGGTCGGGCGTGCCATTCGTGACCGGCGGGACAAAGTGGTGCTTGCCACCAAATTCGGAAACGTGCGTGGGAACAAAGGCGAATTTCTGGGCGTGAATGGAAGGCCCGAGTACGTGAAGCAGGCGTGCGACGCCAGCTTGAAGCGGCTGGGCGTGGAGCACATCGACCTCTATTATCAGCACCGCGTCGACCCCAATACTCCCATTGAAGATACGGTCGGGGCCATGGCCGAATTGGTCCGCCAGGGCAAAGTACGATTTTTAGGGTTGTCGGAGGCCGCCCCCGCAACCATCCGCCGCGCCAGCGCGGTGCATTCCATCGCTGCGCTGCAAACCGAGTATTCGCTCTGGTCGCGCGACCCAGAACAGGAAATTCTGGATACGTGCCGCAGCCTGGGCATCGGCTTTGTTGCCTATAGCCCGCTGGGGCGCGGCTTCCTCACAGGGCGTTTCAAGACGCAGGATGACATTCCGCAAGACGACTGGCGGCGTCATCACCCCCGGTTCGAGGGAGAAAACTTCGAGCGCAATCTGCATCTGGCCGAGGCGGTGAGGCAACTCGCAGAAGAGATCGGCTGCACCCCGGCGCAATTGGCGCTTGCCTGGGCACTCGGTCAGGGCAAGGACATTGTCCCCATTCCTGGGACAAAGCACACGCGCTATCTGGAAGAGAACCTTGGGGCGCTGAAGGTCCACCTGACCCAGGAACATCTTCATCGACTGGATGAGGTTTTCCCCATAGGCGCCACCGCCGGAGCGCGCTATCACGAACAGGGGATGCGCGGAGTCAATCTATGACGACGGTGCTCCGCGCGAAAGTCGCGATTGTCACGGGAGGAGGCCGTGGGCTTGGCCGGGCCATGGCGCTCGGCCTGGCCCGTGCAGGCCTCCGCGTGGCCATCACTGCTGCGCGGATGCGGGATGAGATCGAAGCAGTAGCCAGAGAAGCTCCGCAAGGACAGATACACCCCGTAATCGCGGACGTAAGCAGCAAGTCTGCTTGCGCTGCCCTGATCGAAGAAGTCGAAGCGCGGCTGGGGCCGGTCGATGTCCTGGTGAACAATGCGGGTCGGGGTATGCGTTATGTTTCCGAACGCTTTCTCAGTGATTCCACCCGCTTCTGGGAGACGGACCCGGAGACGTGGCAGATGGTGATTGGGACCAACGTGAACGGTCCCTTCTTTATGTCGCGCGGCGTAGTGCCAGGCATGATCGCGCGCGACTGGGGCCGGATCATCAACATCTCGATGAACCATGAAACCATGCGACGGCGCGGCTTCTCTCCGTATGGACCATCGAAGGCCGCCCTGGAATCCGAAACGATCATCTGGGCCCAGGACCTGGCCGGAACCGGCGTGACCGTCAACGCCCTGCTTCCGGGCGGTGCGAGCCTGACTGGCATGATCCCCAGCGAAGTTCCTCAGGAACTCCGGGAAAAGTTGATCTCGCCAGAGATCATGGTTCCGCCGCTGCTCTGGCTGGTCTCGGACGCCGCCGACGATGTGAGCGGCAAACGCTTCAATGCTTCCCTCTGGAACACCACTCTGGCTCCGAACGACGCAGCAACCCAGGCATCGGACGTTCCATTATGTGCTATTGCCCGCGTCCAGTAAGGCCGAAAGTCCAGGTTTATTGTTCCCGCTTCCAAGGGAAATGCATCTGCAATCTAAAGATCTCGCGTTCACGCTACCGGACGATGCTTGGCTCCATTTTGTTTCGCCGCTTTCTCCTTGCGCGGTGCAACGCGCTTTTTGTCCTCCTTCTGCCATTTGCGCGCCAGATCGTCCAGACAATCCAGTACGGGACCCAGTTCCTCGCCGCGTCCGGTCAGTCCGTAGGTTACTTGAGGAGGGATGGTCGGGAGGTATGAGCGGTAAAGGATGCCTGCATCCTCCAGCAGTCGGAGACGCTCCGTCAGCATACGGGAGGAAATTCCTGACATATGGCGTTTGATTCGTCCATAACGAAGCGGGCCGTTCTGGCGCAGGACCCAGAGAATGACGGTCGTCCACGGCCCCATGAGAAGGCGGAGGAGGGCATCCATCGGACATTGGATCTGGGCTTCGGATCTACGGCTCATTAACACCTTGGTTACTAAACAGTACCTACTTCACAAAATATACCAAAGAGGGCTATACATGGAACAGGGTTCATTTCGACCCGTAAAGGGAATCGGGCGCCCGTTGGACAAAGTTCTGCAAAAATCTGGAGAAGGAGAAATGCAATGGCAAAGATACTGGTGCTCTACTACAGCACCTGGGGACATGTAGAGACCATGGCGCAGGCTGTGGCTGAAGGGGCGCGCAGCGTCGTTGGCAGTACGGTCGAACTGAAGCGTGTGCCGGAGACGATGCCTGGCGAAACCCTTGCCGCGATCCATGGCAAGGTGGATCAAAAAGCAATGGAGGCCGATCCCGATGAGTTGGCAAACTACGATGCCATTCTGTTTGGCACTCCCACCCGTTTCGGCAATATGGCGGGACAGATGCGGAATTTTCTGGATCGTACTGGAAATCTTTGGCAGCAAGGCAAGCTAGTAGGAAAGCTCGGCAGTGTCTTTGTCAGCACCGCTACTCAGCATGGCGGTCAGGAAACGACGATCACGTCGTTCCACACCACGTTGCTACACCATGGAATGATCGTTGTCGGCGTTCCCTATTCGTGTCCCGAGTTAATGAACATGGAGGAGATCACTGGCGGCAGCCCGTATGGGGCGAGTACACTGGCCAAAGCCGATGGCAGCCGTCAGCCCAGTGCGAACGAGCTGGCCATCGCCCGTTTTCAGGGAAAGCACGTAGCGGAAATTGCGCGTCGGCTTTTCGGTTGAGGGGACCGTGTAACTCAATATCTATCGGTCTCTCCGTCGAAATGTATTTTGAAGGAAGACATTTCGGGAAATGAGACAAAAAGATGTTCAAGAAAATTGCGGTGGCATTCGACGAGTCACCCGAGGCGGAACGGGCCCTCCGCTCCGCCATGGATCTGGCGCATCTTGCTTCTTCCGAAATCTATCTTGTCACCGTCATTGAGAACTTTCCCGCCTATATGAGCTATGTATATGCCGAAGCTCCTGGTGTCCCAGCACTGCTGAAAGAGCAGCGGCGTGCGTTCTATATCGATCTACATAACAAGGCAAAAACGGAAGCCGAACACGCTGGAGTACCCCTACGTACCGCACTCGTGGAAGGTGATGAGGTAGAAGCATTGTTGAAAGTACTGGACCGAATACAACCGAACCTTTTGGTCGTTGGACTCCGACAAGGGCAGGGCATGATGGGCAGGATTCTGGGCGGAACGGCCCATCGGATAGCCTTGCATGCCCAATGCGACATTCTTGGCATACGTTGATCGATTTGCCTCGGCTTCCGAGAGAATGAAATTTCCTTCTGATCTGTACGGGAAAAGGAATTTGATCTCAAGGAACCACCTCACAAGTTTCTATCAACCTTCAGTCGTCAATCACGCTCCGATTCGGAGGAGTAACAATTCGATTTGGAGTTGCTCATGCATCCAGCACCATATCCAACGCTGTTCATTCCGCATGGCGGCGGCCCATGCTTCTTCATGGACTGGGACCCACCCGATACTTGGAAGCGTATGGAGAATTGGCTTCGATCGCTGCCTGGCACCCTTGGGACGAAGCCCGACGCAATCGTCATCATCTCCGGGCATTGGGAGTGCCCGGAGTTTACGGTGAACGTGAATCCGGCCCCGACGCTGCTTTTCGACTACTCCGGGTTCCCTCCGCATACGTATCAGCTTACCTATCCGGCACCTGGTTCCCCCGGATTGGCCGCCAGGGTGCAGGAGTTGCTTGACCGTGCTGGCATTGCTTCCGACACGGAGTCGAAACGCGGCTTCGATCACGGCGTATTCGTGCCGTTGAAGATCATGTACCCCGAGGCGGACGTGCCGATCGTGCAGCTCTCCTTAAAGCGTGGCCTCGACCCTGCAACCCACCTGCGAGCCGGACGTGCCCTGGCTCCATTGCGTCTCGAAAATGTGATGATTCTCGGCAGCGGCATGAGTTATCACAATATGCGCGGATTTGGGCCCTCCTATTATGAGGTGTCCAAGGACTTCGATGGGTGGTTGACAGATGCGGTGACCGTTGCTTCGGGTGAGCGGGAAGGCCGACTGCTCGACTGGCAACGCGCCCCGGCGGCTAAGATTGCTCAACCTTATCCGGACCATCTTTTGCCTCTGATGGTCGCGGCCGGGGCTGCGGGACCCCGCCGCGGAAAGCGTATATTTACAGATACAGTTATGGGCGTCGTTGTATCTGGGTATCGGTTTGGATGAACCCGCGCGACATCACTCGATGTCATACGCTGGAGGCGGGCGGAGCCTGTCGCTGTGTTGCACCGAGCGCTTTCAATATGAACGTGGACAGAAATTGTGCTTCACCTTCGGCGGAATGGGAATTGCGCATGGGCCTTCGCTCATTGACCCCACGAATCAAATCCATCACGGACCACGCGGCAGCCTCAATGTCTTGTTGCGGAATTTCTTTTCTGTCTATAGCTGTTGTCAATAAACCGATCAGATAGTCCACCGCCTTCTGCTGCCATTTCAGACTCCTGCGCCGACTGTGATGCTCACGATTCAGGCTTAACATGACTTGATATAGCTCTTGGTTCTCTTTCCAGAAACTCATGCGCACGGCGATAAAGGCTGTTAACTTCCCGGCAAAGTCGTCCACTGCGGCGACATGCTTTTCGGTCAAGGCGGACAATTCCGCTACCGTTTTCTCCACGGTCGCTTGATAAATGGAATCTTTCGAGCGGAAGTAGAGATACAGTGTGCCTTTCGCTATGCCAGCCGCTTTCGCAATATCGTCCATGCGCGTCGCCGCGAATCCTTTGCTGCCAAAGATGTTCGTGGCAGCATTCAGAATCTCAGAACGACGAAATTCAGTCACAAGCTGTCGCTTCCGAATCTCTGTCGAATTCCCCATAGCCGTGTGAGTCTCGCAGGCCCCAGTCTAATGCAATGGGGCTGTCACCCTGAGCGGGTGAGTTGATTTTAAGAAATTACTGATTTTTCTGGAGATAAGTAGCCTGTTTTTAGCCGTGGAGGCAATTTCTCGATTTCCGTGCATTCTAGAGAGCGAGACCTCATCTGGGAGGGATGGGCACAGCCTGTCCTGGATGGCGATGGGGCAGTCACTCTCGTTGCGAGGAAGGATGGCATCCATGATGGATTTATCCATTATGAACTATGCTGGGCGCGCCGCGTCGCAACACGCTTGTATCCCCGGTAGCTGAGTGTGAGAACGACTGTGCCGAGGAAAACCGAAAGAGCATATCGATAATTAGGTGACTCGATGACGAACGGCAGTATGCCGATAGCGAGTGCGGGAGGCATGTGCAGATCGAAGAGCCGAAGGACGCCGATAGAGCACAGCATCGTAATCATGACCGCAAGAAAACCTGGATGAAGCATGTGTTCGGCGATAAGGCCAATCCCCGCCGTAATAAGGCAGACGAAAGGCAGCAAAGCGGGTCGCTTCATCCAGCCTGGAACCTCCGGGTGTCCGAGTAATTCATAACCCATCACGATGAGAGGCGGGAACAGGATGAACCGCAGGCCCGTGAACTGTGCAGCGGCGCCAACCACAAAGACAAAGCTCAGCAGCGCAACAGACCAGAAGCGGCTTCGAGGCGCTGCTTCGAGTTCGTTGAGAATTTGAGAATGCCTGGTTTTGTGAACGGACTGCCCGCTGGTGACGGGCGCGTATCTCTTCCGCAATAGCAGGATCAACGCCAACAGGCTCAGGTCGAAAAGGATGGCGACCGGATAGAGCCAGCTATGTTCGTTCAATAACAAAGGAAGGACGCCCGCTGAGATGGCAGGCGACATGCTGCACCTCAACAGCCTGATCACGATGAGGCTGACGATGACAATGAGGAGGATGCTCCATACACTGTAAGGCATGTGATGGGTGCAGAACAGGCCGAAAGCAGCCGTGATTGTCGGCGCAAGAATAAGTTGCGCAGGCTGACTGGCCCACTCGCCATCGGGGCGAAGCAGCACGTCGTGGGACAACGCGGCGAGTTCCGGGAAGAGCACAACAGCCATGCCCGTAAGGTGGGCGGCGAGAGCAATCAACCCCATAAAGCCAACGACAATCAATTTCAGGGGCAGTCTTGAGCCCGCTCTTTTTGGGAAATCCATGTAGCCCATGTATACAAGGATAAGGTGGAACGCCTATGAAGGCGTCATGAGGTCCCGATCATTCGCGGCAGGTAAGTTTAGAGGCTGTGTCCCATGCCGATGCCGTGTTCTATGACCGGCGCGATTTCTGGCTGCGGCGGCCGGGTGCCCCAGGTCTCGATTCTGAGACCTGGGAAAATCCCCCCAAATCCCTTGTCATTCTGAGCGGGGGACGAGACGCTGGCCGAGCTCGCCCGGCAGTTCGAGGTTCACGCCGGCCAGATCACGGACTGCAAGATGCGGTTGCGGGAGGGCGCGGCCGCGATTTTTGGCTTGGTTACGCCTCGGCGGGAGGGAGCACATCCATAAACGGGCTTACGGAGAAGACCGCCCTGCCGGGGCCAGGAGCGCCATAGCCCGGCGGAGGTGGCAGGTGGTGGCTGGCCAAAGTGTCTCGATAAACCTCCAGCAGCCGGAGATGGAACTCCAGCGGAGCGCCCTCTGGATTGGCGTTGCCCAGCTTGGTGGTGGGTTCCGGGCACCAGGTGGTGAAGCGTGGCACCACTCCTTGGCTCATAAAGAAGTCAAGACCCTGACGGGTGGACTCTACGGCCTGCTCGACGTCGGTAAAGCCATAGGGCTTTGCCATCTCTACGCCGCCGACAAAGTTCGGGATCACGCGCGACGGTCCGAAGATATCGGCCGCATCGACAATACGTTTGATCCACTCGTCGCGGCCGATATAGCGATTCTTGCCGGGAGAAATCAGTTCGAAGAGACGCGGATCCCAAACCTCATAGTTCGGGTGGTAGATCGTGGCTCCCGCATCCTTTAGCCGCTGGACGTCAGCCTTGGGCCAGGCCTGGGTAACGACTTTAGCGATCCAGCGGCCCGGGAAGCGGCTCTCAATGGCCTCAACATATTGCGTGTAAAACTCGACTTCGCTCTTGCCCTCAAGTTTGGAGGTGATGCTCCCTCCTGTGAGGGTATAGGCCTTTGTTGGACTGTCAGATCTGGCGATGTGCTCCAGAGCGGCCAGGATGTCTTCCACTTTCTTGACGCCCGTGTAAGGACGGCCAGCCGCGATTTGTTCGCGATAGTTGTGATTAATGTCGCAGAACTGGCACTCTTCCTTCTCCCCAAAGTACTGGCAGATGCGGAAGATGGTGAGATAGATGAGGTAACCCCATTCGATGGTGGGTGCAAGCTCGCCGGCGGACTTGCCGTCAGGCAATTTGCAGTTGTAGTGAGCGGGCTTGGCGGGCAGTTGCACGCGAGCCAGCAGCTCCCCTTCTGCCGTCAGCCAGCGTTCGCCCTGATGCAGAAGCACCTTGTACGGGGAGGCGGGGTTTAAGCGAACCGAGACAATGGTGCGGCGCAGGTTGTACGGGCCGCCCGTCAGGGCCACCTCCTCCGGCGCTTTCCACCGCGCGGTCCCGTCCAACTCCGACAGCTTGACCATGTTGAAGGAGAAGATGAAATACGACTTAAGCTGATGCTCCTGCGCATCGGCAGGTGGAACCAGTGCCTCTGGAGCGAAGGCGATGCCGCGCCGTAGCAGCTCCGTTTTCAGGATGGCTTCCGGAGGCAGCGTATTATGCTTGTGAATCTGGGTGTCCAGCATCTGCAGCGTGGCAGCGTTCACGGCGTTCCTTGTCCTTTCTCCGTCACATCTACTAGTCTATCGCTCGATCATCGTTCCAGGCGCGGCCTGCCAAGCAGGATGGTTCGTGGCATCTCTGCCGGGATCGAAGCGTTCGAGTAGCGAAGCCTTGCGGTCCCAAGCGCCGCGGACGTGCGCCAGCATGATGGACGATGCCTATCTGGCGGGCCGGGGTCTGCGTATCTCGACGGGTACGATCGTGGATGCGACGATCATCGCCGCGCCCTCTTCGACGAAGAACAGCCGGCAGGAGCGCGACCCGGAGATGCACCAGACGCGCAAGGGCAACGAGTGGCATTTCGGCATGAAGGCGCACATCGGCGTGGACTCGAAGGAAGTGATTGTGCACTCGGTCTGCACTTCGGCGGCGTCTGTCTCCGACGTGCATATGCTGCCTGACTTGCTGCACGGCGAAGAGCGTAAGGTGTGGGGCGACGGCGACTATCAGGGGCAGGGCGCGGTGATTCGCGAGGCGGCTCCGCATGTGCAGGATATGACCTCGCGGCGCACCCGATACCGGGGCGGCGTGGACGAAAAGCAGAGAAGAAAGAACCGCACCAAGGCGCGGGTGCGGTCAAAGGTGGAGTGGCCCTTCCGCATCCTGAAGCGGGTGTTTGGATTTACAAAGGTGCGCTATCGCGGCCTGAAGAAAAATCACGAGTGGCTGCTGGCCGCCTTCGCACTGGTGAATCTCTACCAACACCGCAAACGGCTGGCCCCGCTCGGGGCGTAGTGTGTCTGGGGGGCCGAGAAAAGACCACCCAGGCACCCAAAAACGATCCGCAGATCCCTCCGTTTTGAGCAAATCCTGCCCAAAAACCGCAGAGAACTCCCCGCAATGCTCGGAAACCAATAAATCAGCTACCTGCGCAGACCTTCCCTAAGGTTTTCTCCGCCTTCAATTCTGCATCTCGCGGAAGAAATCGGACGGGGAAGGATGCTAGTAGGCCCAGTCGCGGATGTACTTGCGGAAGGCCCAGTCAAAACGTTCCGGGCCGAGGATCTGCTCGCGCAGCAGCACCATGCCGTAAGCGCCCCTGAAGTAACTGACAGGGTGACCGAGCTTGTAGCCGTAGGAGTCGGCAAGCGCCATGAGCGTGGGTGCGTCAGGATTGTCAGGGACTTTGGAAATCATGTCTGGCGGCTCTCCGTCAGCGGAGCATCCAGAGTCGCGCTGGATGAGAATTGTGAAATGCCCGCCATGAGTGTTCAGCGGGTGGGCAAATCGGATCTGCATTAGCGTCTCGCACCCGATTTCTTAGGATACAAAGAACTATCGAATCTGCAGATCATATGGGTGACGTAAATTCAATTGTGTAAAAGGCGAGAGGGTGTAAGTTGGCTTTGGCCTGACGAGCGAAAGCCGATTCCTAAAAAGGAGACTTACACCCATGGCGAAGATTACCTCGATTGACGAGCATTTCGAACATTTTCTCAGCGATCTGAAGGACAGCTTCTGGGGGGATTTGGAGCAGAAGACCCGTTTGGCTTGGAAGCAGTTGTTCGAGTCCGAGTCGGAGCGGATGCGCAACCTGTACATGGGCTGCGAGTCGTACGAACGCGGCGCGCGCCCGGCTGGCAGGTATCGCAACGGCTATTACGAGCGGGACTTTGTGACTCGCTTCGGCACCCTCCGGCTGAAGATTGCGCGCACCCGCGGCAGGAGTTTTCTTCCCGCCGGGCTGGAGAAGTTTCAGCGGCGGGCGCCGGAAGTGGCGCTGCTGATTCGCGAGGCATTCTTGCGCGGCATCTCGACCCGCCAGGTGGGCCGGGTGGTGGCCACGCTGACCGGCGAGCAAGTCAGCGCGCAGACGGTCTCCAACCTGACCCGCGATCTGGACGCAGCCGTCCGGCAGTTTCATCAGGCGCCGCTGATGGACGAATGGGCCTACCTGTTTCTGGACGGAGTGGCGTTGAAAGTTCGCCGGCCCGCTGGGCGGCAGTCGGTGCAGATGCTGGTGGCCTACGGCGTGCGTCGGGACGGCGCCCGGCAACTGCTCGGCTTTCTGCGCGCCAGGGGCGAGAGCCAGGCCCACTGGGAAGCGCTGTTGAACGATCTCTACCGGTGCGGCCTGAAGGGAGACAAGCTGTTGTTGATCGTCACCGACGGCTGCCCCGGCCTGGCCGCCGCCATCCAGACCGTCTATCCACGCGCGGCGCATCAACGCTGCTGGGTGCACAAGATGCGCAATATCCTGGAGAAGGTCCGCAGGCGCGACCACTACGAAGTGAAAGCGGACGCGCAGCGGATCTACCTGGCCAAAGGCCGCCGCCAAGGCCGAGGCTGCCGCGCGCGCTTTCTGCCGCCGCTGGCGAGCCGATTACTCCACCATCGTGCGGCAGTCGGAGCGCGATCTGCCCGAACTGCTGGCCTTCTTCGCATTTCCCCAGCATCTCTGGCGCAAGCTGCGCACCACCAACATCATCGAACGCTGCTTTGTCGAAGTCCGACGCCGCATCCGCCCCATGGTCTGCTTCGTCAACGTGCAGTCCGTGGACCGCATCCTCTACTCCATCTTCCACAGATTCAACCTGGAATGGAAAAACCGCACCCTCCGCGTTTTTACACAAGCGGCTTGACATCACCGATCATCTGTTGGAATGAACTATGCTGACTATATGGTCATATAATAGACCGGGTAGTCATGAATAGTGAAAACGGCAATTCGGAAAGCTCCCCGGAACAGTCGCTGGCGGAGATTGCTCCCCTGTTCGATAATGAGCGCTCTCCGGAGGCAAAGACTTTCAGTCCATGGATCGTGGCAATTGTCGTCACCATTGGCACTTTTATGGAAGTGCTCGACACCTCCATCGCCAACGTTGCACTGCCGCACATCGCCGGTGGTCTGTCCGCTTCGCTGGATGAAGCGGCGTGGGTGCTCACCAGCTATCTGGTCGCGAATGCGGTCGTGCTTCCTATCAGTGGCTGGTTCTCCTCGATTCTTGGCCGCAAGAACTATTACCTTCTCTCGGTCCTCCTCTTCACTGTCTTCTCCGCTGCATGCGGCCTTGCACCGACGCTTGGTATGCTCGTGCTCTTCCGCGTCGGCCAGGGACTTGCCGGCGGAGGTCTGCAACCCTCCGTGCAGGCCATTCTCGCTGACAGTTTCTCTCCGCAGAAGCGTGGCATGGCCATGGCCCTCTACACCGTCGCGATCCTCGTTGCACCCGTTCTCGGGCCAACAGCCGGTGGATGGATTACCGACAATTACTCCTGGCGTTGGATCTTTTACATCAACATCCCTATCGGCATCCTCTGCGCCTTCCTCACTCGCATCGTCCTTGAGGACCCTCCGTACATGAAAGAAGCCAAGGCAAAGGCCCGCAAGCTCTCGGTCGACTGGGTTGGCCTCGGTTTTATCTCTATCGGCCTGGCCACACTAGAGATCGTTCTCGACAAGGGCCAGGAGCTGGACTGGTTCGGTTCGCATTTTATTGTTTTCTTCGCCACCGTCTCCCTCATCGCCCTCACCGGGGCCATTTATTGGGAGCTCCATCGCGCCAACCCCGTCGTCAACCTGCGCCTTCTCAAAGAGCGCAACTTTCTCTTCTGTTGTATCCTCATCCTTGGCCTGTACTCCGCGCTGTATGCGGCAACCTATCTGCTGCCGCTCTACATGCAACAGATGATGGGCTATACCGCCACCACCGCGGGATTTGCGCTCTCCCCCGCAGGCCTCTTCACCATGATGGAAGTGCCGCTTGTGGGATACCTGCTCACCCGTGGTTACGATCCGCGCAAGATGGCCTTCTCCGGCCTGATTGTCATCGCCTTCTCCTTCTGGTGGATGTCTTCCCTCAACCTCCAGATCTCCGAGATCGACATCGTCCTTCCTCGCATTGTGCAGGTGCTTGGAGTCGGCATCGTCACCGTTCCCATCAGCACTGTCATCTTCCGTTTCATCCCGAAGACCGAGAGTTCGCAGGCCGCGGGCCTATATGCCTTAATGCGCAACGAAGGCGGCAGCATAGGTATTGCGTTTGTCAGCACGATGCTCCAGCGGAAGGCACAAGTCCATCAGCAGATGCTCGGCCAGCACATCACTGCATCCAATGTTCTGGTGCAGCAGTTCATTGGGAGGTTCGTCGCTACTCCAGGCAATGTTGCGGACCATCGCTACTTCGCCATGGCGTACCTCTACAACGCCATGCAACGCCAGGCGATGCTTCTTTCCTACATGGATCAGTTCCGCGCGCTCTGCGGCATCATCCTCTGCTTGGTTCCACTCATCTTTTTTCTTAAGCGGCCACCCGCGCAAAAGCATGTGGAACTCGAAGCGCACTGACCGTTGGATTAAAAATGGCGTTGCGCATCTGCAGACCTCTTCCACTTTCGCCGCAGATGGAAGATGAGTTTTAGGAACTGGGGAAGAGTTTCTGGGGAAATTGTTCTTATGTCGGGTCCTGGACGGACAAGATCAAGCAGAGTACTCGCGGTTTGCAATACGGGCCCGCAACGCTTCCAAAAGATGCTCGTGTACAAACCGGTTGCGGCGAATTCTGCCCCGGCATGGATCATCATCGCAAGGACTTCTTCGCCGCTTTTGTCGATTGAGATGACCTCGTTCAGATCGACGGTACAGTGCAGCGCCGATGGACAATCTCGGGATGCCCGCCAATTCGAGACCAGTTCAGGGATCGATTGCCTGTTCAACCGGCCCTGGAGAATCCAGGTTTGCTCCAGACCGTTCTCCTTCACCGTTATTCTTAGCATCTTCTTTTCCTCTACAGATTCGACAGATCGTTCTCTTTTCCGGTATCTCGATCCCTCCAACGCACACGCGAATAAGGACTCTGGCTTTTTTTCGATTGAGACCGGACGTACCTACAAATTTCTGTATCTGATGAACCTCCCCTAACAAAAAATCCGGCCAGGATACGAGATGGATCGACCTTATCGACTTGGTCATGGACGCGTCGGGTCGGGTTTGGCAACAAACACACGCGTTGCACCAAGCAAGTCCGTAAGGGTCCGACGCGGGATGCTTCTCAGCAGCGGATTTACCAGCCAAGCGAAAATTGCTGGGACGCTGCGGCTCAGTCCGATCGATTCGAGCTGGACATAAACGCCACCATCTTTTTCTTCCAGCCGCCAGAAGCTGTCGAGGCGCCAGAGATATCCGATGCCTTCCACTTCTGCGAACGCTTTAAGAAAGGAGGCTGCCAGCTTCTTATCGAACGCCGCTTCTGCTGCGTCTATTGCAAGAAGGGCTTCCAAATCCGCAACGGTGGGCTTGTTCTGAGGATCAAGGTGCTTCGAGTAGTACCGCTTTAGTTCCCCATCGGGGATGGTTGAAACCCCTCGCCTTCAGGTGAAGCAAGGATGGTAATGTGGTTGCGTGCGACATTACCGACTGGGCGCGCACACGAAGACGGACCTGAAGGTACATCTGGTGTGGGTGCCGAAATACCGTAAAGCAGTACTGGTGGGCGAGGTGGCAATTCGTGTGCGCGACCTGCTGCGGCAGCTTCGAGGCTTCCAAACGAGTTAGGACGAGAGCGCAGCGCATCCCATCAAGGTCACGAGCTTCGGCTCAATCAAAGACTGATTGGATAAGGGCGACAGCTAACACGGCGCCCGGTAGACTGTTGTTGGTTTAGAGACCAGGGTCAGCGGGAAGAGGTGTCCGATGATCATAGTAGGTTGTGATTTTCATCCGAGCTTTCAACAAGTCGCCACACTTGATACAGAATCTGGCGTGACTGAAGAACACAAACTGATGCATGCCAGTGGGGAGGCCGAAGAGTTCTACCGGAGGCTGCCTACACCTGCGATGGTTGGCATTGAAACCGTAGGAAACGATCTTTGGTTTGTTCTCCTGTTGCAGAAGTTAGGACACAAAGCATGTGTTGGCGATGCGGCGCAGATTCGGGCCAGCTATGTGCGTAAGCAAAAAACGGATCGCCGAGACGCGAAACACATACTGCAGTTGTTAGTTGAAGGACGGTTTCCGCGTATCTGGATCCCGGATGCGGAGATGCGTGATCATCGTCAACTGCTGATCCATCGCCACAAGTTGGTTCAGATACGCACACGGGTGAAGAACGAACTCCAGCACCTGATGTTGAATCAAGGGATACAGAAGAAGCAGAAGCTGTGGAACACAGCGGGGCGGGCTGCGCTGGCTTCACTACCGCTGCAACCACATTTGCGCAAACCCAACCGTCATCTTCACTTTTTGCTTGCAACAAGGCGGCGGACCATACATCCCGAATTGCCGACTTACGGAAGCTGAGGCCTAAACTGCGCTGTTCGGCCATTTGCCGCGAAAGGCTTCAATGAACTCTGAAGCCTTCTTGCGAACAGCTTCCCAGGCGGCGTCAGCAAGGACTTCTTTTGGTTCGAGCTGTGTGGAGTGTTGCGACAATAGCTATCTACTTCATCACGGAACTCGACTGCGGCCGGTCTGAACAGGTGAGAACGAGTCCCAGAACTGGGGAATGAACCTATCTAGCACAGAATCGTCGAGCATGTTGATAGCTTCCTTTGGCTTCTCCCATGCCAGCGCGTCGTCAGCCAAGCAACCGGTGAGGGCCTGGGTTCGTTTGAACTCAGGCCCAACCGATGAGTACAGAAATCTCAGAGCTGTTGGAAACATGTCTTCATGCTGCTCACCTAGCGCTCGAAGCCGGTTCTGAGTGGTTGACCACCCAGTGTTCCCTTTGCCTGAAAGTCGCCTCTGATTTTAGACATGACCCTTGCCGACAATACGGCCGGAACCTGCAAAGCGGGCCCCATCGGTGCCGGTAACCTGCCCTATACTGAGATCCATCACAAGGAAAGTCGGTTGATATATATCGTCGGACCAGAAGAACATTTGGGTGGCGGCAATGTTCTTCCATTAGCCTGAAGCCGCGCCTCTCTTTCTTTAGCATCGCCCCACAGTTAGGATTCCCAAGGAGGAAAGAATGGATCAGCAACAGTTATGGGTCGAACCGAGCGGTGGCATCATCCTAGCGCGCATCCGCGGTGTCCCGTCCGAGCCATTGCTTCGTGCGTGCCAGGATCGCGTGCTGCGTCTCATCCAGGATACGGGCCAGTGCAGAGTCCTCTATGACGCTCTCGAACTGGAACTTCCTACAGTAGATCCTGCGCTCGTGCAGCAGAAGCTCGAAGCGGAATTGGACCCAACGTTACGCCTTCGCAGGGCCATCGTCGTGCCGAACACCCGCGTCGCATACCTGGCCCGCATCGCCTTTGGCGAGGGAGACTACCGCGTCTTCTATAACGACCTTTTCGCCGCTATACGGTGGCTCGAAGAATGATGCGGCACCGCGGGATCGGTGACAGACCCAAGGGGATATGTTCCTATCGGCCTCGGAGCGACGCTGCCGTAGAATCGGCGGGTGGTCCCGGTGTCGTGGTTCTATTCAAGGGTGCCCCCGGTCCCTCGCAGTTGGGGACCGGGGAGACCGCGAACCCCAATTGTTAGCGCTCACCAGAAAACGTAGTTTTTTGATCACCTGCCGGCCCGGCCTTGATGGCTTGGCGTAGTTTGAGGCGGAGGTAGTCGCGGTAGTTTGCTGGTGCGGGATTGTCTCCCGCCCCTTTCTCAACTCAAGAGCGAAATGCAGAACCATCTGTGGCCGCAGGAACCTTCTTTGCGCTGGAGAGTTTTTTCATGAATCAGCAATTTTACGTCGTTACGGACGGTTCCGCGATGGGGAACCCTGGGCCCGGTGGTTGGGCGGCGGTTCTCGTGAGCGGACGTATGCAATGGGAGATTTCCGGCGCCTCTTTCCTGGACCACGATTTCAGAGATGGAGCTTATGGCGGCGATTCAGGCACTTCGTTCGATTCCCGCAGGCTCCAAAGTAAACCTGTGCTCCGACTCCGATTACCTAATTCGTGGGATGAAGTACCGCGCAATCCAGTGGAGAAACCAGGGATGGCGAAACCGGCGCGGTTTGCCACTACAGCATCAAGGGTTATGGCGGGAGTTGCTTCAACTGGAGAAAGAGGTGCATATAGTGGGTTCGTGGTCATAGCGGCCACCGACTGCAGAACCGCGCCTGAAGGGCCTGGAAAAAACTGGACCAAATGGACGGTTAGTATTTTGGCAAAACCAGCCTGAATAAGGCGGAGGGATTGTGCCGATGAAGAAGAAGTTTTCCGTAGAGCAGATCGTTGGGGTTTTGAAGCAGGCTGAGGTGGGAGTTCCGGTAGCCGAGCTGATCCGCAAGACCGGAATCACAGAACAGACCTACTACCGTTGGAGGGCGAAGTATGCCGGCCTGGAAGTCGATCAGGTACAGCAGATCAAACAGCTTCGAGACGAGAACACGAAGCTGAAGCAGTTGGTGGCTGAGCTGACGCCGCGGATTCAATCCGGATTACGGGACTTTGATGTTCGCGCTTGCAATGACTGCAGGAGATGCCGGGTGTAAAGCCCGTTTGCGACGAATCCAGCGCCCTCGGCAATCATCATAGACAGAACGTCTTCGCCGCTCTTATCGATAGCAGTTACCTCGTCGAGTTCAACGATGCGATTCTTTGCGGCCGGATGGCTCCGAGCGATCCTCCAGCTCGAAATCAATTCTTGAACTGTATTTTCCGTGAGCCTGCCTTGCAGAATCCATCGCTGCTCCGCCGCGAGTTCTTTCACGGTAATTCGTAACATGCTTTTCTCCTCAGGGATTTTCTGTCGGAGAACCTCCTGCTCAATTCGGGGACTTCCGGCGTCGAGCTATGCGCATGCAGATTTCCGTGCCGTTCTTTCGAAAGCCAACCTCGTCCATCGAGGAGACAATCAACTGGATCCCTCGTCCGAGGTCTTCGCTCATGTTCTTTCGCTCCGGAATTCTGTTCGGATCGAAGCCACTACCTTCGTCTCGAATCACGATGGATAGGGCGCCGTCTGCTTCACAGATACAACGAATGAAAACCTTTCGGGATACATCGCTGCGATTTCCATGAACCACGGCATTGACCAGCGCCTCCCGGGTTGCGACCAGGAAATCAGCCTCTCGCCCCTTGATCCGGGCAGAGACTTCCGGGTCAGAGTACAGCTTCTCGATCAGTGCCGGAATTGCGACCAGCCGGCTTTCCATGACTATCTCCGTAGAATGCACATCAACTGCCATGGGCTTTTTGCGCGTCACTTAGGAAGCAAGTGCAATCTGTTGGCCAATGATGCTAAGCGGTCATCAACCTGATTTTCAGGAGATCGTTCTGCCGACTTTCTGGCAGAGTGTCAGCGGGCTGGCATTCTAGCTCAGCCGCGACGGAATGCGCGTGGGCGGGATGCGATCGGGGCGCGTGATTCCCAGCTTCTGCATTCGGAACTGAAGGGTCGGACGCTTGAGGCCAAGGCGCGCGGCCGCGCCGTTTGGACCGCCCAAGACCCAGTTGGTCTGCTCAAGAATAGCCAGGATATGTTTTCTCTCGACATCCTCGAGTGTTTCCTTCGCATGATTTTCACTGGGGGGGCTGGAGGTGCGAGGCTTGAGATCGTCCAGAGGAACCTGAAGGACCGGCCCCTTCGCCAGAATGACCGCGCGTTCGATCACATTCTGCATCTCGCGGATGTTTCCCGGCCAGGGATAGCGGATGAGCCTACGCATCGTCTCAGAGGGGATGGTGTCGATCCGCTTCCTCATGTTGCGCGCGAAGTGCTGGGCGAAGTGCCGGACCAGGAAAGGGATATCTTCGGTGCGATCCCGCAGGGCGGGAACATGGATCGGAAATACGTTCAACCGATAGAACAGATCGGAGCGGAAGGTCTGGTCACGTACCATGCTGCTCAAATCCCGATTGGTCGCCGCGATCAGACGGGCATCGCTGCGCAGCGTGCGGGAGCTGCCGAGGCGCTCGAACTCCCGCTCCTGCAACACGCGCAGGAGCTTGGGCTGAAGATCAAGCGGGATTTCGCCGACCTCATCCAGAAAGACCGTGCCTTCGGAGGCGAGTTCGAATCGTCCGATCCTTTGCGCGATGGCTCCGGTAAACGCGCCCTTTTCATGTCCGAAGAGCTCGCTTTCCAGGAGACCCGTGGGAATCGCGGCGCAGTTCAACTTCACGAAGGCGTTGTTGCGGCGCTCACTGAGTCTGTGGACGGCGCGGGCAATGAGTTCCTTGCCGGTGCCCGTCTCTCCGTGGATAAGAACAGTCGAGTTGGTCGGGGCCACGGCTTCGACCTGGCGCAATACGCTTCGCAGGGCGGTGCTGTTGCCGATGATCCCTTCAAAGTTCATCTGGCAGCGGATCTCGTCCTCGAGATAGAGCTTCTCGTGGGTCAGTTTTTCTGATAGTTCCGTGATCTGGCAATAGTCCAACGCATTGTCAATGGCGATGGCGATCTGGTCGGTGAGCTGCGACAGGAACTCGATCTCCGAACCGGTAAACGCGTTCTTCTGCAGGCGCGCCAGGCAGAGAACACCAAGGATTCGACCGCGACGGACAAGGGGAAGCATGCATAGCGTCTGGATTCCTTCTTCCGAGGCGATCCTGTGATCCAAGCCAGAGCCGTGCAGTTCGCTGACGTCTCCGATCCATGCTTTGCCGGAACGAAATACTTGGCCGGAGACCGAGCCGTCAAAGGGACTCACCATGTCCTGGTGGACCACACCTCTGCCATCGGGAAAATCCAGCGCATATAGCCGGAGCTGTTTCCCCTCGTAATCGGACAGGATGAGCGCCACAGCATCGAGCCGCAGCACCTTGCGGATACTGGGTGAGATGGAGCTCAGCACATCGCGCAGCTCCAGGTTGGCGACGATGCTATTGGTCAGGTCGAGGATCAGCTTCAGCCTGGTACGCTCACTTTCAAGCTGGGCGCGAACAAGCCTGTCGTCGAGCGCCAAGGCGACAATATCGGCCACATCAGCGAGCATCTCTCTTTCCGGCTTCGAGAAGGAATCGGGTTCCGGTCGTCCGATAAAGAGTGCTCCGACACAATCTGTTGCGGTCTTGAGGGGGAAGACATGAAAAGACGGGATCCCCTGTCGCCGAAAGACCCCGACCACCTCGGCGAAAAGCTCCGGCTGTGTGGATGAAGGGAGAAGAAGCGGACTCTGATGCTGATCGAGGCAGGACGGCAATGCTTTCAGTGACGAGAGGATTTCCGGGCCTTCTGGAATCCTGTTTCCTTCGCCATCGATTGCGCTCCAGAAGTCGGCCTCGAATCCGGCTGAAAGAGCAACCCCAAGGGTGCAGCCAGGAAACAGGGTGCTCAATTCTACCGGGAGGGCGCGCAAAAACTGACGCAGGTCGGGATACCGCTGCAATCGAGGAACGAGTCGAACAAGCCCGTCCTCCTGCTCAGGTGCCTGAGCACTGCCATTCACCCCGAGGAGTTCCTTTCTGGTGTGCATCGCATCGGTCGGTCAAATATTTCTGCTCCGCAATAAAAATAGATGAACTGGATCGCAACAAAGTCGCAGGAATTGAAAAGGATGGGGAGATTCACATAGGAGTCGGCGGACTGGACTCCCCTGGCTCCGCTGCCGTGAGATGTAATCCCTTCAGTCTTCGGCGAAGGACTTCTTCAGGCCTATTTCGCGGAAATGTAATCACGCAACACTCGATCGGCATGGCGAGCCGACAAGTGGTGCCAGCATTTTGACATCGGCTTCTCTTCCAAGAGTTGTTTTCCACCGAAGAATGAGCACAGTCAATCTAAAAAGGCATTTCTTTTCTGTCACTTCGTCTGCCTTCGATCCTTTAAGCACGAATGGCAGCCGGTTTGCAGTGACTGTTAACGCCGACACGGATCGAAGTTCTTCGCCTCGTTTTATGGTTCGATTCCTCGAGGATAAACAGGCGTTCGATCTGATTGGTCATCTTTCATGATTTCTGGGAGGTCTGATGTATACAAGACAACAGGAGCATTCGTCGAGCTTTCGGCTGGATGTTCCGTTGCATGAGTTGCTGACTCAGCCCAGAACACCTTCCCCGGGTCTGCAGCCGGCAGGCGAACCTCAAAGATTTCCTGACGCCGTATTCCCCCAACATCCGGAGCTACTGGGACCCGTCGAGGAAGACTCCACTTGGGCGCCGCCGGAAAGACGAAAGTGGACGCCCGGGCAGATCTATCACACCATGCAGGGCTGGCTCTTCCCATATATCCGGTCGCGGGTAACGGCGGGTGATTTCCATCCGCTGATTGCATACCTGTTCACCGAGTTCAAATGCAATCTGGACTGCCACTACTGCTGGGCCTTCGACAATAAGGTCAAAGGCATGAGCGAGGATACGGCGAAACGCTCGGTGGACTGGCTCCATGACACCGGATGCCGCGTGCTCGCCTACATGGGCGGAGAGCCACTGCTGCGGCCGGATTTCATCCACAAGATCACCTACTACGCCGCGAAGAAAAACTTCTGGATCTATCTGCCAACCAATGCACGGCTTCTGCGGACCGACGTCATTGATAAGCTGGCAGACGCGGGGATCTCTACCTTCAACATCGCCGTCGATGCGGTCGACCTCAAGCCGGGCCTGCCGAAGGCGCTGGCCCCGATCCGCAAACAGTTCGATTACCTGGTCCGCAAGCAGTATGGGTATGGCTACTCCGTCTTTCTCAACATCAATATCTGCCGCAACAACCTCGACGACGTGCGTCATCTGACTGAGATCGCGCACGACAACGGGATCGCGACCGACTATCACATCAACGAGTCTCCCTTGCTCGAACAGGACGAGCACTTCAAGCATGCCGAAGGAAACGAAACCTACATCACGAAAGACGACTGGCCCGCGGTGGAGGAGACCATCCAGTGGCTGACCGAAAAGCAGGATGCTGGCTACAAGATGGTGAATTCCAATGTGCGTCTCTGGCAGATGGTGGATTTCATGAAGGGGAACCACTTTCCCTGGAACTGCCGCGCCGGTCAGAATTCGATGATCATTCGCGTCGACGGGACTTTAGCACCGTGTTTCCCGATGTACACGGCCAGCTACGACTGGGGCGTCGTCGGCGATCACAAGTTCGACACCAAACAACTCGATCACCAGAAAGAGAGCTGCCAGACGCACTGTTTTTCTACCCTCAATCACATTCTGGGCTGGTGCTACAACGACCAGCGCGTGATCAAGTACTTCTTCAAACAGCTTGCCCATGGCTTCCAGGGAATGAAAGGGCAGATGTAGTTCCACAAGCCATTCGCGCTTACGACATAGCAAAGGAGACGCCAATGCCCATCGCCGAAGAGATTGTTCAGAAGGACTTCGAAGTAGAGATTCAGGCCAGGATCGATGCCGAGCGATCACGGCTGCGCGCCGAAGCCGGTCTGGCTCGGATGCGTGAGTTCAAGAAACCCGTCGAGCGCACGTTTACCGCGGCGGAACGGGACTACGTCACAATCCTCTTCGGCGGCCTGACCTGGAAGCACGAAGAGATGATCAAAGCGGTCTTCCACGGAAGCGGTTATCGTTGCGAGAACATCCCCACACCGGTCGTCGACGACTTCCAGGCGGGCAAAGAGTTCGGCAATAACGGCCAGTGCAATCCCACCTACTTCACGGTGGGTAATCTGGTGCGCTATCTCCAGAAACTCGAGCAGCAGGGATTGACACGCCAGCAGATCATCGACAATTACGTCTTCTTCACTGCGGGTTCCTGCGGTCCGTGCCGCTTCGGCATGTATGAAGCCGAGTACCGGTTCGCCCTGCAGAATGCGGGCTTCGAAGGCTTCCGTGTCCTGCTTTTTCAGCAGACCGACGGCATCAAGGCCGCGAGCGGCGAGCCGGGCTTGAAGTTTTCGGTCGACTTCGGTATGGGCATGCTCAATGCCTTGAATCTCGGCGACGTCATCAACGAGCTGGTCTACCAGATTCGTCCCTTCGAGGTGAACAAGGGAGAGACAGATCGCGTGATCCAGCAATCCGTGAAGACGCTCACCGATACGCTCCGGGAGCGCAAGCGCTGGCACATCATGGACGCCGGGCCAGCCTGGGCGAAGCCTTATATCGAGAAGCATAAGAAGCTCGAGGCCATTGGATGCACGCTGGGAAAGGTTGTCCATAACCTGTATGGCAAGGAGTATGTCGATGCGCTCCATGCCTGCCGGGACAGCATCAATGCCATCGAGGTCGATCGCCTGCGCGTGAAGCCGGTCATCAAGATCACCGGCGAGTTCTGGGCGCAGACAACGGAGGGCGATGGCAACTTCAACATGTTCGCCTTCCTTGAAAAGGAAGGCGCGCAGGTCCTGGTCGAGCCGATCGCGACCTGGATCGCTTACATGATGTATGTGGCAAAAGAGGGTGCCAAGGCACGCGCCGATGCGGAAGCGCCCTATCGGGATCCCAAATGGTATGAGCTGAAAAAGCGCTTGGCGAACGAGTTCAAGGTCTTCAAGAAGACCGGCGGACTGAGCGCGGGCAGCGCCATGTGGACCTTTTTCTATCACCGCACCATCAGGCACATGGGTAATACCGCGCATCACCTGGTTGCGCAGAAGGAGCTTTCGCGTCTTGCCCACCCCTTCTACCACCAACTCGCGCGCGGCGGCGAGGGATACATGGAAGTCGGCAAGAATGTCTACTACACCATCAATCATCTCTGCCACATGGTGCTGGCTCTGAAGCCCTTCGGCTGCATGCCTTCGACACAGTCCGATGGTGTCCAGTCCCGCGTCGTGAACAAGTTCAAGGACATGATCTTCTTGCCGATCGAGACCTCCGGCGAAGGAGAAGTGAATGCACACAGCCGGGTACAGATGGCACTGGCGGAGGCGAAAGCCAAAGCGCGGGCTGAGTTTGAGGGTGTACTGGAGGAGACGGGAAAGTCGCTTGAAGACCTTCGGGATTATGTCGACGCGCACCCGCAGCTCAAGCAAGCGCTCTACAAGGTGCCGCATCGTAAAGGCATCGCTGGAACGGCAGCGCAGTTCGCGTGGCATGTGAGCGATCTGATGGACAAGGATGCCGCATACCGCAGGAAGACAGGTTTCGGTTTCGCAACAAGGAGAGTCGCGTGATCGCGAAGTTCTCGCGGGTCTTGCGGAATGCCCAGGCAGTAATCGCCATGGCTTTGTTTGTCGCGTTGATGCGCTATGTCCTCGACCAGATGACAAAATGCCAGAGTCAACAGCGAAACGCGGGTTTGCGAGCGGCAGATGTTTCTTCCTCCCAACAGGAGGAGATCAAGCGACCAGCGTTCTTACCGCAGACCGCGGATTGATTCTCCGAGGAGCGCTATGATGTCCCGATTTCTAGTAGGCCTCGACGTAGGCTCGACTACCGTCAAGGCGATCGTGGTCGATGCTGCGACAGATAAGACGATCTGGCAGGACTATCAGCGGCATGAGACGCGTCAGCCCGAAAAGGTTCTGGAGTTTCTGCGCCGCATGGAAACCGACGCGGGAATTGCGCCGGGCAATACTCGCATCTTCATCACTGGCTCCGGCGGCGGCACGATCGCCGAGATGATCGGGGCGAAGTTCGTGCAGGAGGTGCATGCGGTCTCGCTAGCAGTCGAGAAGCTTCACCCGGAAGTGTATTCGGTCATCGAGTTGGGAGGACAGGACGCGAAGATCATCGTCTTCAAGGACGATGAAGAGACGGGACGAAAGAAAAAAATTCCGTCCATGAACGACAAGTGCGCTGGCGGCACCGGCGCGGTGATCGACAAGATCAACGCCAAGCTGAAGATTCCCGCTGCGGAGTTATCGAACCAGGCGTATCACGGGATCAAGCTGCATAAGGTCGCCGGCAAGTGCGGCGTCTTCGCCGAGACCGACATTAACGGCCTGCAGAAGACCGGCACACCTCCCCATGAATTGATGGCCTCGCTCTTCGAGGCCATCGTGCTACAGAACCTCAGCGTGCTGACGCGCGGGCATACCCTCCGTCCGCATGTACTTCTGCTTGGCGGCCCGAATGGATTTATCCGCGGCATGCGCGAGGCCTGGCAGGCAAACATTCCGCGTATGTGGAAGGAACGCAAGGTCGATATCCCGGAAGGCGTTGCGCCTGAGGCCCTGATCAAGGTTCCTGAGAACGCGCAGTACTTCGCGGCGCTCGGCTCCGTCGAGTTCGGCAAGGACGAAGATCCGGAGGTAGGCCGGTATCTCGGCACCGACAAGCTCGTCTACTACATCGACTACGGCCGCGCGGAAGAGAAGGCGATCTCAAGCGGCAAGGGATTGGTCGCGGAAGACGCAGAACTGACAGCATTCAAAGCGGCGTATCGAAGAAAGAAGTTTACCCCCGCGGAGTTCGCTCCCGGCCAGCTTGTCTCCGGCTTCGTCGGCATCGACGGAGGCTCTACCTCGACCAAGGCTGTCCTGCTCGGAAAAGACGGTGAGATTCTCTGTAAGGCCTATCAGCTCTCGAACGGCAATCCCATCCAGGACACGATCGAAATGTTCGAGAAGCTGTGCGAGCAGGTGGAGAGCAAAGGTGCCGCACTGGAGGTACTGGGAGTCGGTACCACCGGCTATGCCAAAGACATCTTGAGGGACGTGCTGAACGCCGATGTAGCGCTGGTCGAGACGGTGGCACATACCGAATCCGCGCTCAAGTTCTACGACGACCCGCATGTGATCGTCGATGTAGGCGGCCAGGACATCAAGCTTATCGTGCTCAAGGATGGGCGGGTCAAAGACTTCAAACTGAACACGCAATGCTCGGCCGGCAACGGCTACTTTCTGCAATCGACTGCGGAAGGATTCGGCATGAAGGTCGAGGACTTCGCCGACATCGCATTCTCTGCCAAGTCCATGCCCTCCTTCGGCTACGGGTGCGCGGTCTTCATGCAGTCCGACATCGTCAACTTTCAACGGCAGGGCTGGCGCTCCGAAGAGATCCTGGCTGGACTCGCCGCTGTGCTCCCGAAGAACGTCTTCCTGTATGTAGCCAGTATTCCGAATCTGGCAGCGCTCGGTACCCGCTTCGTCCTTCAGGGCGGCACGCAGAACAACCTTGCCGTCGTCAAGGCGGAGGTGGATTTCATTAAATCCAGCTTCCGCGCCAACGGCAAGGAGCCCGAGATCATCGTGCACGAGCACTGCGGCGAATCGGGAGCCATCGGTGCGGCGCAAGAGGCACTGCGGCTCTGGACCAACGGCCGGCAGACGACCTTCATCGGCATCGAAGCAGTAGCGAATATCCGTTACCGCACGACGCGCAACGAGGACACGCGCTGCTACTTCTGCAAGAACAACTGCCTGCGCACCTTCATCGACGTCGACGTCACGGGCGGCCAGGCTGCGGATCGCGACCATGCTGTTGAGGAAGACCGCGTGGCGACGGCGGAAGAGGTTGCAGCTGCTGTAACCAGTCTCCCCAGCCTCGAACAGATCCAGGCCAACCTTCCTCCCGTCGAGTCGCATGGCTCCTCCTGCAGTACCGGCGGAAGCTGTGGGACGTCTTCTTCTTCGACCTTCAAAGCGAAGATCGAGCCGCTTGTCCAGATACAGATCTCTCCCGGTTCAGGCAAAGTGGTCGAGCTGCCCAAACCGGTGGAGTTCCAGCCGCGCAAGACCAAGGTGCCGCTACGCATGGGCGAACAGCGCCTCATCATTGCCACCTGCGAAAAGGGCACGGTCGAAGATCTCGACGAGATGAAGGACATCAAGGCCGATATCGACAAGATCAAGGCTGTGAATCCCAACTATGTCGATATCGCGGCGCGCGATGTCTTCCGTCCACGCGAGGTGAAGGTCATCTCCGATCCGGTTCCGGCATCCAGGGGACTCTTCATCGCCAAGACAACGAAAAAACGTGCCTCAGCCATGGAGCGGCGAAAGGACTTCCGCATCGGAATTCCGCGTCTCCTCAACACCTACACCTATGCGCCGCTTTTCAATGCCTACTTTGCCAGTCTGGGATTGAAGTCGGAGAACATCGTCTACTCCGACTACACGACGCCCGAGCTCTACCGCGCAGGCGCGAGCCGCGGCGCGATCGATCCCTGCTACCCATCCAAGATCGGTATCGCGCACGTCTACAACCTGCTTGCCGCCAAGCACTCGAAGAAACCGCTTCACGCCATCTGGTTCCCGATGTATGACGTGCTGCATACGCACCTTGTGAATCTGACAGGCTCGAACGCCTGCCCGACCGTAACGGCAACACCGGAGACGGTAAAAGCCGCTTTCACCAAAGAGAGTGATATCTTCTCCGAGAACGGCATCGTCTACATCGACCCAATTCTGAACCTGCAGGACGAGAAGATTTGCGCCGACCAGATGTTCAAGGCATGGGAACCTGTGCTCGGCCTCAGCCGCGAAGAGAATGAGCGCGCACTCGCCATTGGCTTTGAGGCCCTGCACGAGTGCGAGTCGGAGATCCGCCGGCAGGCCCGCGAGACGCTTGACCAGCTGGAGCGCGAGGACCGTATCGGCATCGTCATGCTGGGGCGCGTCTACCATCATGATCCAGGCCTCAACCACGAGATCATGGAGGAGTTTCAGAAACTGGGCTATCCGGTCTTTTCGCAGAGCACGCTACCGTTGGACGAGGACCTGCTCGACCGGCTCTTCGGTGACGAAGTTCGCGCCGGGCTGATTACGCATCCGCTGGACATCAGCGACGTCTGGAAGAACCGCTATTCCACGAGCACGAATCACAAGGTATGGGCCGCAAAGTTCACGGCGCGCCATCCCAATCTGGTGGCGCTCGAAGTATCAAGCTTCAAGTGTGGGCATGACGCTCCGATCTATGGTGTCATCGAGGGCATTATCGAGCGTTCGGGAACACCCTATTTCTCGTTCAAGGATCTCGACGAAAACAAGCCGTCCGGCTCCATCCGCATCCGCGTCGAGACGATCGATTACTTCCTGCGCCGCTATCGCGAGGACATCATCAAGCGCCGGCGTATCGAGGACGATATCGAAGCGCAACTGGCCGCACTTGAACAATCGCTGCGCAACCAATCGCAATCGAATTGCGAGATGGCCATGGCCGGGGACTGATGTGGAGTTCGATCAATCGCTTCGTCTTCGCCAACCTGGCGCACCGGCCGATTCGAACCGGATTAAGTATTCTGGCCATCGCAGTTGAGGTAACGATGATCCTCACGCTGGTTGGGGTCAGCTATGGCACGCTGGATGGAACCGCCCGCCGTGCTCGTGGCGTGGGCGCCGATATCATGATCCGGCCTCCCGGCTCGTCCGTCATTTCGCTCAGTTCGGCCCCGATGAGCGATAAGCTCGTCCCGTTTCTCGAAAAGCAACCGGGAGTCCGAATGGCAATCGGCACTGTCGTTCAGCCGCTGGAAGGTTTCGACACGGTCACCGGGCTCGATCTCGACCAGTTCTCGAAGATGAGTGGCGGCTTCCACTTCGTGGAAGGCGGCCCGTTCCGGAGAGACAACGACATTCTGGTCGATGAGTTTTACGCCAGGCAGAAACATCTTCATGCGGGCGACACGATGGACTTGATGGGCCGCACCTGGCACGTCGCCGGTATCTTTGAGTCCGGCAAACTCACCCGGATCTGCGTCCGGTTGCCGGTCCTGCAGGAAGCCACCGGGAATCCGAACCGTCTCAGCCAAATCTATATCAAAGTGGGCGATCCCGCTCATACGCAGGATGTGGTCCAGGAACTTCGCAGGCTCCTGCCTGGATACCCAATCTACACCATGGAGGAGTTTACTTCACTGCTGTCGATCAACAGCATCGGGCTGCTGCGCAACTTTATCGGGGTGGTGATCGCGGTCGCCGTGATCGTGGGGTTCATCGTCGTCTCGATGGCGATGTATACGGCAGTCCTAGAGCGTACCCGTGAAATAGGTATCCTGCGGTCGCTGGGCGCGTCTTCCGCGATGATATTCGGCCTTCTCCTGAAAGAGACGCTCGTCCTGGCCGTCGCCGGATCGGTGGTGGGCATCGCACTGACGTATCTCGCGCAGTGGTCGATGGAGCATATCGGACATTCCGGGCTGGTTCAGGAGACCGTCTACGGCTGGTGGCCGATTGCGGGCCTGGTCGCCATCACGGGCGCGGTGCTGGGCACTCTCGCGCCAGCCTTCAAAGCCGTCCATCAGGAGGTGATCGAGGCGCTGGCCTATGAATAAGAAAAGATTGCCTCATTCCGGTTCTTACGCTTCTGGCACATGGATTCCACAGTACTGCAATCCCCGCTCTTCCCGAATCAGAAAACACCGACCGTTCCCATTGCGGGCTCAAAAAACAGTCAACAGGAATTCCGTCAGGACTTTCGTCTCTTCCTCCGGTTCACGCCCCGTGAAGAAGGCTCTCCCGTTCGTTGATGCCTCGAATCGCGTCTATCGTCGTTGACGCCATAGCATCGACCGCGTGCTTGCCAAGGAGGGCGGCCGCACGTCGCATGGGAGCCTCGACAACATGCGCGAGTATGTTGTGAGCCATTCTGCGGGTACGAACCGCGCCCGAAACCAACTCTCCGGATTTTAGCGTCGTTCGTTTGTGAGGCTATTGGCGCTGAGTGGGGTGCCGGTGCAACAGAGAAACGAGGTTTAAAACGTGAAGCAAATGGAAGCAATACGGGTGCAACAACTTCAGCCATAGGGTGGGTGGAAACCGCCAATATGCCCCCACCCTTCTTTTGTTGACGGGGCCAGCGATGTCGGACGACGTAACCATCTTCAAGCTGAAATGCATCATTGCCGTGGCGCAGGAAGGAAGCGAGTCGAGAGCGGCCACGCGCCTGCACACGATCCAGTCCGGGGTGAGTCGCGCGGTGCATGACGTTGAAGCAGAAGTCGGGGTGCGGCTCCTTTACACCTGGCACGGAGGCTCGCGTTTGACAGACGCCGGCAAAGTGTTCGTCGAGGAGGTTCTTCATTCCGTCAATCAATATGACCGGGCGGTACAAAGGGCCCGTAATGTGGCAAAACGTCAGACAGGATTCCTCAATGTAGCCTATTCGTCGTTCCTCTGCCCGGAGTTGTTGACGATCGTTACCGATCTTCATTTCGAGCGGCCCGACGATCCGGTCTTGAGAATGACCAGCCTTTACACGATGGGGGTGATCCGAGGCGTACTAGAGGGTCAATTTCAAGTCGGAGTCGGCTACCTTCCCATCCACTACACCGAACTCGAAACCAGAGAGTTGCTGGATGAGGACCTGATGCTCTGTATTCCGCCGCGGCATCGCCTCTTTCGTCTCGATAGCATCTCTCCGCAAGACCTCGACCGGGAGCCGCTGATCGGCTTGTCGGAGCACGCTTTGCCCGATGTGAATAAAGAGATCACTGCCTACTTCGAAGTTCTCGGCATCGAGCTGAATGTAATTGCGCAGCCTTTCAGCTTCTATGAAGCCATCCACCTGGCGGCGGAAGGCAAAGGCATTGCAATGGTGAGCAGCGGCTGGTCGCATCTGACGAGAGACGGAATCGTCTTCCGGCCACTGGCAGACAAGCTGCTGACGATGAAGAGCGGTGTGTTCGTGCGGCGGGACAACCGTACTCAAGCGGTTAACGATTTTCAGAATCTGCTTTGGGTGAAGACGGAAAAGCTCAGGAAGGAGCGGCAGAAGGTGACGCTCAATCCTCGACATGGGTCTGTCTAATGTAATCCAGAGAAACCCACGGATGGGAGCACAATCATGCATAAACGTATCGTATTGCCACTGGCTGCATTGCTGGCAATCTCAGGCTGCAGCAACGAGAAGAAACCAAACGCCGCCAATTTCTCAAAGGCGATCAATCAGTTTCTGGCGAAGCACGGCCAGCAACGCACCTTCTTCGCACAGACCTTTCCGATTGAGGTAGTCACATCCGAATTGAAGGACCAGTCCGGGACTCCGGCGCAAATGGCGGCGCTGGAGCAAGCTGGGCTGGTGCGCGGCAGCGATACGAAAGCGGTCCTTCGCGGCATGATGGGCGCTCTGGGCCCGTCGGCACCTCGTCTCGTAAGGCGTTATGATCTGACGGATCTAGGCAGGAAATATTTCCAGGTGAAGCCCGGCGCATTCGGGCAGAGCGGTGCCTTCTGTTATGGCCATGAGGCGGTCGACTCCATCGTAAATTGGACCAAACCTGAATCGATGGGATCGGGTCCGCAAACCGAGGTGACCTATACCTATAAGATCCCGGACCTTGCGCCGTGGGCGAAGCAGGCCGATGTACAACAGGCATTTGGCGATATCCGAACTACCGTCAACGGCATCTCTAGGGCTCATGAGAGTGCGAGTCTGCAGTTGACCAACAAAGGATGGGAAGTCCCTGAGCAATAGGTCTACGCTATGGCCACGATCTCGGTGAGGCGCCGCCATCCATTCTGATTTGCGACGTGGGCGATCACGTCGATAGACCGCCTGCATTCCTCAGTAACATCCGGCAACGGAACACCGCCTGAGCCGCGCATGGCAAGCTGTGCGAGACGTCGCAAAGCATCTCCGGCGCTGTTGGCATGGATGGTCGAGAGCGACCCGCGATGGCCGGTGTTGAGGGCATCGAGAAACACACGCGCTTCCGGTCCACGAATCTCGCCCACGATGATCCTGTCCGGTCTGTGGCGAAGCGACGCTTTGAGCAAGTCAGCGAATCCGATTTGGCTCTTATGTGTGTCGAGCTGGGCTTCGGCGGAGATGACGTGCGGCTTGCGGATATAGAGTTCGGCCACATCTTCGAGGATCAGGATGCGATCGTTTGCGGGAATGAAGTCGGCGAGCACATTGGCAAGCGTCGTTTTCCCGCTCCCCGTGGCGCCGGAGAGCAGGAGATTGTCTCCGCGCCGCACGGCATCGGCCAGCGTCTCCGCCTGGGCCTCGGTCAGCATCTTCCGTCCGATCAGGTCATGGATGGTGAAGTTGCGCGAGGTGAACTTACGAATGGTCATTAAGGGACGGGGATTGACGACAGGCGGAATCAACGCAGCCATGCGACTGCCATCGGGCAAGCGCAGGTTGAGGATGGGCATATCGGCATCGAGTTTCTTGCCGAACTTGTTGGCGATCACTTCGAGGCCGGTGGCAAGCGCATCTTCCTCGAACCGGATATCCGGCAGCGGTTGAATGCGGCCTGCCTCTTCGATCCAGACGGAATTATCGGGATTGACCATAACTTCGGAGATGGTCTGATCCAACAGCAAAGACTCGATGGGCTTGAGAAACGGAATGATGATTTCAAAACTCATGCAGAAATCCTCTTTGGATCGAACCCGATTCGCTCCTGCTCAAACCACGTCATGCCGACAGGCAGGAAGTCTGGCTTGAGATAGCAGTATGTGGGCGGCAGTGGCGTGACGCCATCGAAGGCGACAACCACAGCCTGCGCGTTATGGAGATCGAAGAAGACCTTTTCCTCAAAGAGCGGCTCCTTGTGCTTCTGGTACTGCTTGGAGGCCGAGACGGAACCTTTGCTTGACGATGTACGGCCAGAAAGCCATCCGACGTTGGCGTTCGTCGAAGACTCGGAGACGGTATAGCTGATCCGTGTCCGGTCTGCCTTGCCGCATAGCTCCGATGCGTAGCCCGCGGTTTCAGGGTCGGAGGTCGTCAGAAAAACCTTGGTGCGAAATGCTTGCAGCAAGGTCTTTACTCCCTCATTGGGGAGCGCGTCTTTCAGGCTGGCGATCGACTGTGTGGCGACGATGGGGATGCACTTCGGCTGCCGGGAGATTGAGAGCCAGCGTTCATCACCCGTAGGATTGTCGCCGCCCACCGTAGCGAAGTTCTGGTACTCGTCGCAGAGAAACACGGTCGGGCGATAGTGCTTCTCCGGCTCCGCATCCATCTTTGGGATCCGCAGCAAGACCGCGCGCTGGTAGTCGATCTTCATCAGCGTGCCGATGGTCTTCGCCAGTGCGGGGTTCAGAGCGATGGGAAAGTTCAGACCGACAACGGTTCCCGTCTCGATCAGTTCCTCGAATGGCGGCAGAACCCGGCCTTTGGGATCGCCGGCACATGGCTTGCCTTCATAAAGTTCTTTGGGTGGGCAGAAGACGCGGCGCACCTGCGGATCGGTCTCGAACAAGGAAAGAAAAACCACGATGCCCTGGACGATGGACGTCTTGACCTCGGAGCGGAAGAACTTCCAGTGCTCCCAGTACCAGTACCGCACACTGTCGAAGCGATCGTATTGTTCCCGCGAGTAGGGCTTCCGGGTATAGATAAAGAACTCGGTGTTCGTCTCCTGAGACAGTAATCGTTCCAGTTCCTCGGTCCAGACGGCGAGGTACTGCTTGGCATCCTTATTCCACTCGAAGCCGAGCGGAGACAGGAACGGCTCATGTTTCCGGTAATCACGCTTTCCGATGCCGATGTATTGCGTCCGGCTGAAGCGCGACCCGACTTCGATCAGCATCTCTTCCAAGCGTCCGGCGCTGATCACGGTGCGGAAGAGATCAACCAGCGTCAGGTATCCGTCGCGGACGCGATGAAGCAGAATCACATACCGGACGAGATCGGTGTAGGACTGCTGCCAGAAGGGTTCCTTGCCCTTGCCCCAGATGCTGGTGATGATGGAGGCGATATTGAACGCCTGCGCGTAGGGATCGAGCGAGTTGTTCAGAGGGTTGTAGCGGATATCGCCGTCGAGCGAAACTTCGACATAGTCCTGCTCCCGTTCGCACCACTTCAGGATGCGCCGAAGCTGGCGGCAGAGATCGCCCTTGACTTCGAGCACGACGCCGGAGAGCTTCCGTTCTGGATCATTGGCGCGATATGCGAACAACTGCCGCATGGCTGGAAGGACTAGGGCCGCAGTCTTGCCCGATCCGGTTGCGCCCACGATGCAGGTCCCGGTGTAAAGCCCGCGTTCCGGTATCGTGAGCCACTGCGGAGCCGAACTGGGCCTGGGTACAAGCTGGCGGTGGACTTCTCCGAGGACCAGGGAAAGATCCTGTCTCGCTCGCGGATCAGGATACGGTGGGAGGGTTCCGGCAGCCTCGTCCGACTCTCTCCTATATATGTGGATGTAAGTGAGCGAGAAAAACGTGGAAAGGATCAGGAACGGTGTGCTGTAGAGAAAGAGATCGTAGCTCCAGACGAGAGTGCGAAAGATCGGAGGCTGCTTCAGGGCAATCAGGCGCAGCATCGGATTCATGATGTTGATGGGGTAGAGGCTACTCAGGGCGATGCCGCAGGCCGCGCTCAAGCCAAACGAGAGCAGGACGCGATATTCGATCAGCGAATGAGTGAGGCGTTGTAGATAGTATCGGAAGTTCATAAGAAGAATGCCTCCTTCAAACGTGGGCTGCGGTACTGCTGAGTGTCGCGTCCGGCTTCGGTGCAGTCTCCGATGCCGATTTCGTCTGTGCTGATGTTGTCTTTGAACTGCTCACAGGTCGCGCTGTATTTGCAGCGAGGCTGGCTTTGTACTTCTGGAAGTCCTCTTCCTGGGTGAGAGCGAAGCGCAGCAGCTCGTTGACGAGATACTTACGGTCGTTGTCCGACCATGTAGCCAGCAGGTCGATGTCCTGCGAGATGGTGTCCTCGATATTGGTCTTGAGGAGGACGAGATTGATCCGGCTCGCTCGGTGTTCGATCTTGAATTTGCTCATGGGTGTTTCCTTTCCGGCCACGCGCGTGGCCCATGCTGGTACTCGTTTTGGTCCAACTCGGGTACTGGTTCAGATCCGGGTAAGGACGCAATCCAGTACTTCGTCCGGTCTAAGTCAGTACCAACTCTGGACCGAGTCAGGTACTGAGTTGGTACTGGAATGGGTCCTGGGTTGGTCTCTGTCAGTGCCGGGGGCGGGAGCGACGGGCGTGGCGGAGCCGACGCGAAAGGTTCACCGGGCCGCCGTCGCTCCCGCCCCCGGCATACACTTTTCCGTGACCCCGGCTATTTGTCTAACTCGTTGTATCCGCATCACAAAGCCTCTATCGCAGGGGTCTCCTGCGGGGTCTGCTGGTGGGTCGCGTCTCTTTCCTCCGGCTGTCCGTCCTGCCGCAGTGTGTAGATGGGATAGCTATACGGAAGCATGGTTGTTGTGAAGGTTAGCCGCAGAGAATTTTGCTGAAACCGCGCACGGATTTTGTCGGCGTTGGTGGTTCCACCCTTCCATGCGGAGTACAACGCCTGGTGTTCGAGTGTGGTGTACAGCAATTCTCCTTCGTGTAGAAGCTGCAACTCGGAGGACAGAACACCGCCGCCTTCGGCCTCGAAGAACTGTCTGGCGCGAAGGAACTTCAGAAAGTGATCGACGCCCAAAGGCGTGAGCGGCGTCACGCCGCGCAGCCGGTCAGCGGGAAAGCAGCGTTCAAACGCGGACTTTGCCCGCCGCACATTGGCTTCGGTATCGGCCAGATAGATCAGTTCGGAGGCGGCAAGCGTGCTGAACAGCGGCTGATACTGGTCGAGGAAATTCTCGAACCGGGAGCTGCTGACCTGGCCTTCGTCGAAAAAAGTAAAGCGAGGGACGCCGATGCGGGAGACCAGGATGGGAAACCCCTCGGAAAAATAAAGCGGCCTGCCCACATAGCTCTGCGGCAACAGTTCTAACTTCACATTGCACTGCGTCGTGAAGAAATCCACCTTGGCAGCTTCCGTAAACAACACGTCCGCACTGAGGTGGTCGAGCATGAAGTCGAGCACCATGAGCCGGGACTTCATGTAAGCATCGCTCTTGATGCGGCGGTGCTGCGATCCGGCAAGGCCGAGAGCGGCATAGACGGGTTTCGCCGTCAGGTGGTAAATATGCCGCCGCTGCCCGCACTCGATAACCTGGATGTGTCCATGACGCGACGCTTTCGTTAGAAAGCGAGTCGCCATCTTTCCGCCCGCCCGCTGCGTGAAGGAGTGGTACTGGCGGCGGAGGAAGTAGCCGGAATGAACGGCGACCAGATACAGGAACGAGGCTTCCCGTCCGACATAGCCGACAGCTTCGAGCGATTGAATGGGATCGTAGTCCATCGTTACAGCTCCAGAATGTTTTCCATCAGGTGCGAATCGTCTTCGATCCTGGCAGTGATGCTGGCGCGGTCGGAGGCCGAGGCATAGTTGCGGAAGCCGGCCTGCGCCTTCGAGCGCAGATGACCGGCATGGTAGCCGGCGGTAAGGACTTCAATGTCCTCATGGCCGGTCCGCGATCCTTGATCCTGATCCAGACTTGGGTCCTGCTCGTTTTCGCGGGGCAGGTCGTACTCGATACGGGCGTCGGGGATCTGGATGCCACCGTTCACAAAGGGCAGATCGAACTGCTTGGCAACCTGCTCCTTGATCTCAGCCATCTCGCGCGTCGGATCGGCTTTGCGTTCGCGGTAGATCGCCTTCTGCACGTCGGCCTTGATCTCATAGTCGAGGCGCACGCGGAGGTTCGTGCCGCCTTTGCTCTCGATGCGCTCGGCCTCTTTCCGATACGCGCGGTAAATCTGCGAGTCGTGCTCGACTTCGCGTGGCTTGACCAGACCGGCGTAGACCTTCTGGTCTTTGGACTGCTCGCCATCCTTAATAAGGAAGCTGCGGCCTTCCCTGGTCAGCGTGACCACCTCGACCCGCTCGATGTTGCGTCGGCGTCCGTCGCGGCGCAGGTTGACGCGCGAGGTTTCGATAAGCCCTTTGTCACGTAGGTAGCGGAGATCGTTGTCAAGCGCGCTGGACTTGCCGTGATAGAGCGACTCGCGGAGGTCCGCTGTGCGGACGACGCGGAAGCGTCCGGTTTCACGGAGAAGATTCTTTTCTTCCGGTCGTAGCTCCAGCCCGACGATGTTTGTGGCGGCACGTGCCGGTCGGCGTGGGCCATCTGACGCGACAGGACGGCGGCGCTCGCGCGGCACGTCCTGTGTCGGCTCTTTCTTCCTGCGAGGAGTGCGCGGGCGGCTTTGGCGCGCATCCGGTCTGGTATCGGGAGCCTGTTTGAGCCGTTGCTGCAACGGGTTCTCCGGCACTTTTCGAGTGGGTGTCCGCGCATCTGTCTGACCCGGATGACTACCGGATTCTTCGCGGCGGCGGGGCTGTTCCTGGGGAAGATCGAGTCTCATGGCTGTGCCTCACCGTCGTCGTCTTGTTCCGGCGAAAACTCGATCACTGTCTGTGAGGCACCCGGCTCCCCGGCATCCGCAGGTTTCTGGCCGACAACACGACGCACGTCGTAGTCGGCCAACCGCGTGAAGCGGTTCATCTCTTTCTCTGCGACCTCACGCATCTGGCGCACCTTGGCGATCAGGTCAGGCGTGCGCTCCATGTATTGGTCTTCGTTCAACATGGTTATCGCTCCTCCTCTTCGCCGAACTGCGCGAGGATTTCCTCGGAGAGTTCGCTCTGCCCGGTATGGATCTCCTGATCGAGATGCCGGAGTTTGCGGCCCGTATCGCGCAGGAAGAATTTCCGCTCGATCCAGATGGTGAGGCCGAGCAGGTTGGCAAAGAGCAGAGCGCAGTAGAGCGCGATGCTCTTGAGGTACTGGTGCAGGATCAAGCTGCGCCAGGGCGTCAGGAACTGAAGCTCGCGCGTCAGCCAGAAGCCGAGCGCGAGGAAGATGAGCGTGGCGACAAAGACAGCATTGGCGATCATGATTGGTTCCTCCGGGGTATCCGTTCCGCCGCGATGAAAGAGCGGCACAGTCAGAGAAAAAGCGGAGAGGCGAAAGCCTCTCCGCGACAGGCTGGAACGGCGTTAGCCGTCCTCGCCGAAATCGACCAGCGCATCGGGCCGGTCCAGCCTCTGAATGCGGACTGTGTGGACGGCATAGATGGAGTGCTTGACCGGAAAGCGCTCACCGGCAACGACCACGCCGCGTTCCTGCTCCAGTGCGCGCAGTTCCCCTTCGACTTCGAGGTAGTCGCCGCGCCTCATGCCACGCACCATGCCGCAGAAGAATGGGCCTGGGCAGATGATGCGATGCCAGTCGGTGCGCGGTATCCACTGGTTGTTGCCGAGATCCCAGACGCCGGACACTGTCGCCAGCAACAGGACCGCGAACGAGTCATTCTGGATATGGTCGGAGGATGGAGCCTCCGCATCCTTGGCGAGGAAGCCGCGTAAAAGGACGTTATTGGCAAAGAGAGTCAACATGTTGCACCTCCCGCTAGGGAGGACAACGCCGCTTACGCGGCGTCATCCTCCGTGATGGGATCGGCGTCGAGGTTCTCACCCTTGGCCGGTGCTGCCAGCTTCTTCACAGTGTTGGCGCGCACTTCCTTGTCGCGGAAGGTGACCTTGATCTTGCTCTTGCCCTGCCCGACTTCCTTCTCGTACTCGGTCGAGCGCAGCTCGCCTTCGACTTCCACGTAGTCGCCCTTCTTCAGGCCCTTCGCGTAGTCGGCGGGCTTGCCGAAGGCCACGATGCGGTGCCATTCAGTGTGGTTCACCCACTCGTTCTTCTGCTGGTCTTTGTAGCCGGACTTGGTGGCGAGCGACAGAAGGACGACTGTCTTCTGGCTGCGGGTGGCGAAGGTCTCGGCATCCTTGCCCAGGTAACCTTTGACTGTGACGGTGTTGGTATAGAGTGCCATTGCAATTTCTCCTGTTTGGATTTGCCCTGTTCTTACTCGGGACACTCCTCAAGCGAAGCGACGCGAGTGTGCCCCGCTCCCAAGGCCAAGCGGCGTCTTTTTCGGAAGGTTCGGAAAATGTTTTTGCGTTCTTGTCTTTGGCAAAAAGATTTTCTGAAAGCCGAAACCCGAAGGGCTGCGCAGCAGAAGCAGAGCCGTGCAGTTGCCGCAGGGCGCGGGATAAGCACCGAGCGAGTGGCCGAGTGAGACATGGGCGAATCCGGGAGAAATGGCGCTCTACGGAAACATCCGTCTGAAGGTGTCTGGACAGGGATGCGTCTAATTCGCAACCTGCACGCCAGAGTCGTCCGTTCTGTCGCGCCTTTCATGCGGCATAGACCAGCAGGGAGTGGGTGAACCACGCTCGGCAGTCTTCCGCATCGTTGTCTGCCTGCCGACCATGTTAGGGCCGCTTGTTCCGGGGTGACTGCGTGGAAGGCGAAGCTGCGCGATCTGAATGTCGAGTGGATTCGGACATGGCGAAGGTCAAAGTCTGCTCTTTTCCGCAGGGAAAGCGCCAATACCGTGAAGGAGCGGAGGCTCATGGCTGCCTCCTCGCGCCGTGCTCACGGAGGATCGCATCGACGGCTGCGATGCGTTGTCCGATCCAGCGCATAACCGGTACAGCCATCGAATTGCCAAGAGCCTTGTAGCGCGGGCCATCGGAGGCGAGTTTGCCGCGGTACTCGACCAGGGTGTAATCGTCGGGAAATCCCTGCAACCGCTCGCACTCGCGCGGCGTCAGGCGGCGCACTGCCATCTGTGTCCGCAGCACATTCGGAGGGCCACTGCTCGTGTCGGAGCTATCGACCTGCTTGCCATAGGAAGCGGTCAGTGGTGACGCGACGGACTGGCCCTGAAGCACGGCGGTTGTGGAGCTGTTCTCGATGCTGCCGGGAGCGCGGGTGCGAAGACTCCCCGCGACTTCGGTCGATGAGGCGGTGTTTGCCGTCCCGTCGCTGCCGTGGAGAGTGAACGCGACAGTAGCCGCATTCCGGCCCGTGGCATTCTGACTCGTTCCAAGCGAGTGCATCACACCGCCGGTCAGGACGTCACCAGACTGGTTCTGCGAAAATGCGATGGCTACCTGTCCGCCGCCGTTCGAGTGGCTTCGATCGTGTCCCATGCTGCGGAGAGTCGGCGCAACATCGCTCGCATCGGCGCCGGAGTCCTTTGCAGAGAAGGCGACATAACATTGCTGCTTCGCGCCTGGCTGTGCCGCCAGCGAGCCGACCGTCTTTCCATCTCCGCCATGTAGCCGCACCTCGTCGCGGCTATTCTGCGCAAAGGCGACAGCCTGAGCGCTACCACTCTCCAGAGTGTGGGCGACATCATCGGAGAAGCCGCTGCCGTTCGACTGGGTATGCGCGGTGCAGATGGCGACCGGCACCATGGGCGTTCCACGCCCGGTGCCATCCTCGCTCGCGTCGAAGCCATCGGCTGAGAGCGAGTGAACGACCATCTGGTGTTCGGGTATGCGACCGGCACGCATGGAGCCTGCGGTCGGGTACTCCTTCACTCCGAACTCCGAGTCCTGGAAAACGCTTAGCAGCATCTCGGTCTCGAAGTCCTGCCTACCCATGCCGCCCGCATTCAGGCAATGAGATATGTCGTTGGTGGAGGCGAGAACGCCAGCGCCTAGTTGATTGCGGACGAAGCCATCTTTGCAGCCGGTATCGATGGTTGGGGCTGTGTCTGTGAGGCGACCGCCAGCAGGGCCGACTTCAACGCCTCCGGCAGCTCCTTGCCGCGCTTCTCGGCGCGGCGGAGGATGCCCCGACAGGCCCGCGAACTCAAGAAATACGGCTGCGGGACCTCTCCAGTCTCCAAGATGTCCGACAACGAAGACGCGGCGCCGCCGCTGGGGTACTCCGAAAAACTGTGCGTCCAGAACTCGGTAGGCGATCCCATACCCGAGTTGGACCAGGAGCCCGAGGAAGGCTCCAAACGTCCGTCCTCCGTCAATCGACAGGACACCGGGGACGTTCTCCCACACCAGCCAAGTGGGCCTGAGCCGATCAGCAAGTCGAGCAAACTCGATGGTGAGGTTGCCACGCGGGTCATCCAGTCCGGCTCGCTTACCGGCGACGGAGAAAGACTGGCAAGGTGTTCCTCCGGCCAGAAGGTCGATTGTTCCCACATCTTCTTTACCTATGCGTGTGAAATCTCCTGCGTTTACAATCGCGCCATCGGCGGGCAGAGCAACGATGTTGCGGATGGCCGCCGCGCGACGTTTGGCCTCTTTCTTGTCCAGCGCGTCGTGCGGACTGGGCATGAAGATGGGCCGCGATGCGCGATAGCGCGAGCGCAGCAGCCAGCAGCAGAACGGGTCAATTTCCGCGAACATGGCGGGTTGCCAGCCGAGCGGTTGCCATGCAATCGAGACGGCCTCGATGCCTGAGCAGACAGAGAGGTATCTCATGGCTGCTCCTTCTGCCGGAAGAGCGGAGCATCCTCGCGGATGCGGCGCTCGGACATGGCAACGTAGTCGGGATTGAGTTCGATGCCGATGTAGTTGCGGCCAAGTCGCAGCGCGACAAGGCCGGTTGTCCCGGCTCCGTTGAAGGGATCGAGGACCGTGCAAGGCGCCACAGGTGCCGAGCACGAGCAGGACGGCTCCCAGCCGAGGGTCACGGTCGTGACGACCGGACCGAGGCGGACGTCGTAGTCGCCGCTTTCGGCCTGGGCGCTGCCGGTGAACTTGCCCGAGGGAGCATGGCCTGCTCTGCCGCTCCCGGACTGGAAGGTGTGCGTGCGTTCGGTGACCCGCTTCCACGGAGCGCCGCAACAAGCGCAGCAGCCATGCTCGCTCGTGCCGGCGAGGATACAGGGTTCTACCAGCTTTGTCGGGAAGGTGGCGAAATGCGCCTCCGAGAATGCCTCCACTGCAATCGTCCAGACCGACCGCTTATTGCGCCGCGATACGGCGGTCATCCTGGCGAGTCCGGCCTTCGTCCGCATGTGAACGTCGCCGCTTTCGTATGCGGTCTGGTCCTTGTGCGAAAGATTGCCGGGCGTGTCGCCCACGGCAATCTCGCTGATAGCGTCGGCGTCATAGAAGTAAGAGCTGCTCTTGGTAAGCAGGAACAGGTACTCGTGGCTCTTGGTGGGCCGGTCGGTCACGCTTTCAGGGAGCGGATTCGGTTTGTGCCAGATGATGTCGGAGCGCAGCCACCAGCCGTCCGCTCGTAGAGCGCAGGCCAGCATCCACGGAATACCGACCAGGTCTTTCGGTTTGAGCCGCAACGCATCGAATGCCTGATGGAAAGCAGGCCGCGCATTCATGTGGAAGCCGTTTGTCCAGCCATTGGTATCGGCGCTGGACGGACGGTTCTCTTTCCGGGCCTTGGCGTCTCCCCAATATCCAGCGTAGGTATCGCCGAGATTGAGCCAGCAGGTTCCGTCTCTGCGGCGCACTTCGCGGAAGACCTCGACCTGCTTCAGGACGTACTCTTCTGGCGTAGCTTCAAGGCCGATTTGCCCCCCGACGCCATAGTCACGCAATCCCCAATAAGGTGGCGAAGTCACGACACATTGCACACATTCATCGGGCAGACGGCGCAGACACGCCAGCGCATCGCCGCGCAGCAGGCGATGATGCGGGGTCGCGCACTGCGCGCCTACTCGCATAACCCGTACCTCGATTCGCAGGCTGCTGCTGGATTTAGATAAATATTGATATAATTGCTTGAATGGAAACGAAGCCCATTTTGTTCATTGGCAGCAGCCGGGACGATCTGCGGGAGTTTCCAGCGGAGGTTCGCAAGGCGTTTGGCGCTGAGCTCCTCCGGGTGCAGAACGGGCTGATGCCGGTTGACTTCAAACCAATGAGGGACGTGGGCAAAGGCGCCTATGAGATCCGGGTCCACCTCAATGGGGCCTGGCGCGTGATTTACGTGGCAAAGTTTGCGAACGCGATTTACGTGCTTCACGCCTTCGAGAAGAAAACGCAGAAGGCAAGTCAGAAAGACCTGGAGCTTGCGAAACGGCGATACAAGCTGATTGGAGAATGACAAATGAAGAAGACCGACTCCCGTTGGAACGACAGCAGGATCACCAAAGGCAGCAGCAATATCTTTCTTGACCTCGGCTTTGATGAAGATGAAGCGGCCATCCTCAAGATGCGCACGGACGTAATGATCCGGATCGAGAAACGCATCGCGGCCAAAGGCTGGACACAGGCAGTAGCCGCCAGAGAGCTGGGTATCTCGCAGCCGCGCGTTTCGAAGATCAAGCGTGGCGAATGGAAAGACTTCTCCTTGGATACGCTGCTGACCATCGCTGCGCGGCTTGGCCTTCGGCCTAAGCTCAAACTGGCTGCCTGAAAGAATCGTCTCGTTCATGCCGCCCTCCGTGGTCCGCGGTTCCTCGCGCACAGCACATTGAGAGCGCCGAGGATGTGAGCCATCGAGGTATTGCGGCCATACAGCACCATGTCCGCGTAGCGGACGGGTGCGAGGTCGCCGGCGCGGTCCACCAGCAACACGGGCACATGCAGATCCACTTCGAGCAGCCGATGAATCAACCTGCCTGCGAGGTCGCCCTGCTGCGCGTGGATCAGAATGCCGCAGACAAGCTCCGTATTGCCTGTCATCATGAGCGCTGCAGCGTTTCGGCTATCTTCGACTGCCGTGACATCGTAGGGATGGAGGCGCAGCGCGAAGGCCATCATCGAGAGCAGTTCGCGGTCGGCGCAGTAAAGCAGGATGGGTTTTTTCGGTCGCATGATTTTTAACTCCCGAACGCCTGGTCTTCGTGTACGTAGCTGATGACGAGGCCGAGCGGATTGGTGAGGAGCATGGCGTTCGGTACTGAATCGCGGAAGCTATAAATGACATTCGCGGTCCAGCGTTCCCTTCGCTGTTCGACTCCATCGCCGGGTGAGCGGAAGACTTTCTCGAACTGAATCTGCGCGCTGTAAGGCGGCTGACGCAGGTCGATAAGATTGACGGCGTCGATCTCGATGTCCACGTCCGGCGCACTCGGATCGAGCAGGAATGTCTGCAAGGTCTTCTGCTGGCTTACCCGCTGGAGAGTGGCGGACTGCAACTGGTTGGATAAGAAATCGAGCGACTGTGAGAAATCCCGCTGCAATGTCGCGTGATTGCGGCTGTAGTAAAGTTGGCACCAGCGGGCAAGATAATACTTGCTCACGCGGTCTATGGGGATCTTCGAGAAATCGTCATAGTTCATTACCTGGCCGCGCCCGATGCCGGAGATGGAGATGACAAGCGGCTTCATCCGGGAGGCAGCCGTCTCGGCTCGCCAGAGAATCGTGAGCAAAGTGAGCGCGACGATGGTGAGCACGAGCAGCGCGATCTTAAGCCAGGTGTTGGTGACAACAGGCTCTGCGTATAGCTCGATAAACTTGTGTCCGGCTTCCGAAGTAGAGAAAGATGTCTTTGTCATGGCATTAGCTCCCCATGGGGTTGACCCAGGTCCCGGCTCGACCACTGAGGATGGAGCCAGTCAGCTCCGGTATCTTGACCAGGCCGTAGATGCAGACCATGAGCGTGATAAAGAGGGCGGGCAGGACGGTCAGCGCATTCGAGATGCTGATCTTGCCGATGACCTGAAACATCGCCGTGAGCACCTTGGCGAAGACATAGATAAAGGCCGAGGCGATGACCTGATAGAAGCTGAAGCCGATGAATGCCTTGAACCAGCCCCAAAAGAGCCAGTCCATCTTCGGCACGATGAACCACGGAATGAACATCGGCCCGATCAGTACGCAGACCGCTGAAGCGACCATGCCGTAGGCGATGACGGCGAAGGCTACGGCCTCCATCGCGGCAAGAATCACAGCGATCAGAAGGTAGGTCAGGTCTTCGAGGATGCTGTACTTGCCGGGAGGCGCCCCAAGCTGCTCCTCCGCGTTGACGATGGTGTTGGCGATCTGCTGCGTCTGGTCGGACTCGATCTGGTTGGAGATGTTTTGGGCCTCTTTCGTGACAAGGTCCGAGAAGCTGTAGCCCACGCCTGGGATCGGTGCGGAGTAATACGTCAGCATCCCCAACCCGAAGGAGATCATCAGAATCAGGTCGGCGAATTTGGCGAAATGGAATCCGCCGCCATGCCCCTGCGAGGCGGACAGGGCGGACTTGATCCCGAACCAGGCAATCAGGATCACGGCCAGGCCGCGGAAGATGTTGAGTCCCGTGGCCTGCAACGTGGCACTGTTCGAAGTGATCAGTTGACTGACCGCCTGGTTCAGGGCGGTAAAGGGGTTTGGCTGCATGGCTCAGTGTCCTGTCGTTGAAAGGGAGACGGAGTGGATGGCATCGCTCACGCCGGAGGTCATGCTCTCGATCAGCGTGGGAAAGGTTTGCTGGAAGTAGATCGACTGGTTCATGAGCCGATTGCGCTCGTCCAGTTGCTCCTTTTCATCGAGCGCCTGCTGCGCGGCCTCGGCTGCGAGGATCTGGTTGGTGTCCTGCTGCGAGTGAATCTGCAGCATGGTCGCGGAGTTGATCTTGCCGAGCAGAGCGTTCGAGGCCTGCTGCGACGGGTCGGTTGAATAGGTGTCCGATTCGAGGTTCGCTAGCTTCTGCTGAAAGGTTTGCGAATCGGAACGGATGGTGCCGAGCGTGGACAGCGAATTGGTGAGCGTAGCCTGGCCGAGTTCGGACGAAGCATATTGATTCTTGATGGCCGCCTGGGTGATGGCATCCTGCGAGGACAGCGCACCGCCCGGATAACTCTGCAGGGGAATGACCGCGTTGTTGAAGGCGGACGTCGCACGGGTGGGGTTGCCGAGGTCGAGTGCGTTGATCCACGCGGAGGTGTTGCCATAGGTATCGGGCACGGACGCCGACGAAAGGTTGGTCCACATGGAAAAGTCGGACTGATACCTGGCGGCGAGGTTCTGCGGCATCCGCGACATTTGATAAGCGAGGTTGTAGGCGGCGATCACCTGGTTCATCGTGTTGTAGGCGGTGGTGTAAATCTGCTCCGCTGTCTGAAGCCTCTGTGCACCTTGCTCGATCTGCTCGATGGCGTGGGCGCTCTGGGTTGGGTCGAAGACAATGCCGCTGCCGAACTGCGCATGGGCCAAAGGCGCGAGCGCAAGGATGAGGGTGGCCGGGACGACAAATTTTCGAGATGTCATGGCAACTCCTTTCCGTGTGCGCCGAGCGCGAGCAACGGCGCATTGGTTGTGTAGCGATAAGGTGATGGCTTCTTCGGTGGAGAGGGGGAGGCGCAGCCGACCACGAGCATGAGAAGCGCGAACGAAGTAAACCGCATCACATCACCCCCGGCATGTCGTGGTTCTCATAACCGGGCAGGAGCAGGTCTTGCGTGATGTACACCTTGATCCTGTGGCCTTCGCGGATGGTGATGGTCGGCGGGATGTTGATGAAGCGGTCGAGCACGTCCGCGCCCGATTGCGACAGGCTGGAGGCCAGGCCCTGCTCGTACATCGACGGGCCGCTCAGGGTGTAGCCGTTGCCATAGGTCGTCGCCTCTGCAGCGCCCGCGATCACGCCGAGCGCGATGCTTGCGCCGAAGATTTGGAAATAATGGTTGTTGACCTTGTCTTTGAGGCCGGTGTCGCCGATCTGATCGAGGCCGTGGAACTGATCGAGATCGACGGAATATCCGTCCGGCATAACCATGCGATGGAAGGTGACGGCCAGTCGCTTCTGGGCGAAGCTCGATACTTTCTGGACATCGCCGAGGATGAATGTGCCGGCGGGGATCAATACGTGCTGGCGGTCCTGACTGTAGACAGGATTGGTGACCATGACTTTGACCGGCCCGGCGAAGTCTCCGTCCAGCCGGTTGGTCAACACCGTGTCGATGGTGGTTCCCTCGAAGATCACATAGGGGCGGCCATGCGCCGCGTCGATGTTGACTTCAGGCACATGTTTGCCGGCAGAAGTGGCTTGTGACACAGGAGCTTGCTGTGGCGGAGTCGCAGAGAAATTCGTCGGCAAGGCATTTCCCCGACCTGTCTGGACATTCGAGCTACCAACTGCTGAAGGCGTGGCCTCAATAGGCCCAACCAGGTTCGAGGCGAAGCGGGCTTTGAACGCCAAAGCTTTTTCCGCATCGGCAATGGGATCGCGGGGCGGCTGCGCTGGTTGCTGCGATTCTGCAGCGGAAGCGCCACTACCCGTTTGTATGGAAGGAGCACTGCCGGAGCCGGGGCCAGCGGGATTTTCCTTCTGCGCCTGTGCCTGCTGCTGTTGGCTCTGCCGCTGGTCGGCGCTAAGGTCCTGCTCCAGCTCCAGAATCTTCTGCTGATTCATGTCGTTGGAGACAGTGGTTGGAGAGGACGCAGGCTCCTTCGGCACAGCCCGCGCATGGTTCTTCGAGAACAGCACGGCTAGCAGGATGAGCACGGCGAGTCCCGCAACCACATACGCCTGCGCCTGTTTGGGCACGACACCTTCCGGCAGAACGCGCTTATCGTGGACTGCCGGAGACGTTGGTTGCTGATCTGAAGCGGATATGGCGGTCTGCTTTTCCTCTGCCATTGGCCCACCTATCGCCCTTTCCGCTCGAAGGCGAGCTTGTGCTTGCCAATCTGGAGGTAGCCTTTGTCCACTACCTGCGGGATCACGTAGGTGTTATCGGTGAGCTGGTAATTGATCAGGTCGGGCTTGCCGTCTTTCACTTCGTAGACGGCAAACTTCTCCGCAGCCGACGACTTGATGTAAGTAAACTTGTCGTCGTGGTAAATGGCCGTGACATCGAACGGCGGTCTATTTTTGTAGGTGTAGTCGAACTTCAGAGCTGTGGTGGGATAGTTGGCGCGGAACGCTTCGACGGCATCGGCATCGCGCTGCCGGACTGCTTTGGCCTGTGTTTCCAGCGTGGATACTTCCGACGCCGGAACCCACTTGGTTGCGCCGTTCGCCGCGGCGATGGAGGACGGATCGCTTGGTTCGATAATCACCTTCAGGTCCGGCTCGGCGGATTCGTCATCTTTCAAAGCAAACGAATAAACGTTGCCCTTGTTCGTAATCAGATCGAGATCGGACTGGATGCCCGCCTGGGCCGGATGCAGGAAGCAGTAGTTGCCAACCGCGTCGATGATCCAGAAGTCTTTATCGCCGGTGGCGACTTCCATGATCTTTTCGGTCGATGGCAACTCGATCAGCGTGGTGTAGTGCATCCGGGCGCGGATGCTCACGATGTCGCTCGAGTGATAGTGGACGATGCGGGCTGATTGCTGGCCGTGGGCAACGGTCGCAACCAGGCCCAGCACTAGCGGGAAGATGGGAATGCGATTCATCGGTTTACCTCGGAGTTGGTGGGGTTGGGGTAGTCATGGGCCAGACGCAGGAGTCCCTGCTCCGGCCCGAAGCGGGCAAAGTAATCCTGTCTGCGCAGGTTGTCGCGGGCGTTGTTGGTAGCGGTCCAGTAGGTCAGGGCGTCCACGTCGAGGACCAGTTTTTTCGTTCCCCGCGGCTGGATGAGCAGCAGCTCGCGCTTGGGCACGAGCGATTCCAGCAGCTCAAGCTGCGTATCGTTCAACTGGAAGATCTCGGAGTACAGGCTGCGGTCGATGTTGGGGTTGGCGAGGAATATCTTGGTCGGGCAGGACTCGTTGACGATATGCAGCAGGTCCGAGGCCGCAAGCTCCACCACCGACTGTGTGGCGAGAATCATGGCGGCATTTTTCTTGCGCCACGTTTTTTCCCCGCGAACAATCCAGTCCCGGATGGTCTTGTTTTTGAGAAAGATCCATGCCTCGTCGATGACGAATATCTTGAAGATGGCGGTGTTGGCGGGCTTCTCGATCTCGGACGACGCGCGCTGCAACACATAAAAAAGCAATGGCTCCAGTACATCGGGGTATTCAGACCAGCCATCGAAGTTGAAGGTCTGGAACCTGCTGAATGAAAGCGTGTCCTCGACGTTGTCGAATAAATGACCAAACTGGCCTGCCTGGGTCCACCGATGCAACCGCTCGCCGAGTGGGCCGAGGATGGAGGCGAAGTTCGTAAGCGTCCGTATTTCGGCGGGGAGCTTATAGGTCCGCTCGACGGCGGCGAACAGGGCTTTCTCATCTTCCGGCGTCAGCTCATAGCGTCCGCCAGCCTCGATCAGCACGCGCAGAAGGAGAAAGAGGAAATTCCGGTTCTCGTCGGTGGCTGGAAGCGAAAACGGGTTGATGGTGAAGCCGGGGTTCTTCATCCCGACGTTGAGATAAGTCCCTCCGAAGACGCGCGTCAGCGTCTCATAGCTGCCGCCGAGGTCGAAGATGAAAGTCAGCGGGTCATACTTCTGCGCGGCCTGCAACGTGGCGGCCAGGCAGAAACTTTTGCCTGCCCCAGTTGCGCCGAGCAGCAATGAATGGGCCACGTCGCCCGAATGCATGTTCAGAAAATACGGCGTGCCGTGTGTGGATTCGAGGGCAAGCAGGTACTCATGTTCCAGATGCGGGTTCCATTGGCTGCCGCTATCGACCGTAAACAGAAAACTCAGATCGGCGTAATTCGAGTTCAGCGCCCACCGCTTGCGGAGATTGAACTGCTTATTCCCCGGCACTGTCGCAAAGAACGCATTAAGCAGGTTGTAGCGTTCCTCGTAGAGCAGACCGTCATGTTGCGTGAATATTTTCTGGAACTCGGCGACGGCATGTTCTGCTTTCACACGGTCCTCGTCGTAGATCACCACGGAGAAGGTGAGCTCACCGAAGTTCTTGCCCTCCATGCCGAGCGCGGTCAGCGCGGCGCCCAGCTCGGCAATAGCGGCTTCCTTCGAGTCATCGACCAGCTCGTCCTTCGGGCCGGTGTTCTGCCGGTCCTGCAAGTTCGAGACGAAGCTGGTCTTCGAATTGTGGTGATGCCGGCGGCGGGAGGCGATCTCTTTGCGCGCCTTGGCGTTGTCGACCGGATGCCATTCGGTGATGACATGGAAGTTCGCGGGAATGTCAAAGAGTCCTTGCAAGATCAGGGGCCGCGTTTCGGACGGAAGTTCTTTCAGCGTGAGCACGCGGACGTAATCGTCATCTAAACGCAGATAGCCGCGATGGGCTTCCAGTTCCGAGTCGCATAGCTGCCAGTCGATGTGCTGTGCGCTGTAGAGGTGCGCAGACTGATTTTTCGAGGGGCGGAAGTTGACGAGACGGCGCAGCATGCGGAACGTCCCTTCCGCCCCTGGCAGTGCGACCGTCATCAGGTCGTTCAACTGCCCACTCAAGCTCTGGACTTTCTGCTGCAGGCGCAGCCGGTCGCGCTCAATCTGTTCATAGATGAGCGTGCGTTCCTTATTGCCGGAAAGCAGGGCGCGGATGTCCCGCAGGGATGAACGCGGCTGCTTCGGAAGTGTGGCGAGCGCGTGCAACAGGCCGGTTTTGGAATAGCTGCCGTCAATCATTACCACCCAGAAGATTTCTATGCTGTAGAGCCGGTCTGCTTTCGATTGCAGAAAGGCCGCGCGTTGCTCTACAGCCGCGCGGACCAATGGGTTCTCATACTCTGCATGGGGAATGATGGGCCTGTTGTGCTTGAAAAGGATTTGGTACAGACGGCACCTGTCATCGAGGGAACGGAGAGCGGCTTCGAGGCGCTTCACTGCATAGTCGCGTCCGGCATGGTCGAGGCTCTCGTAATCGATGCCGCCGATTCTCAGAACGCTGCCGAGATCGCCGGATTTGGTCAGGAACGAGTGCTCGTCCCAGAACCCGTACAGGTTGATCTGCGCCGGAAAGGAGCCTGCCTCTTTCCAGTCCTTCGTGATGTGCTCAACTTTAACCATCGCGCCTCGCAATTCGTATCTCTGTGGCATCGATTTTCATGGGGTCGTAGCGACGGCGGAATTTGCCGGAGTTGAAGAGCACGCGCAGAATCTCCACGTCGCGCTTCGTGGCGATGCGGGCGATCATGACGCCGACGATGAACAACACCATGCCGCCGACTAGGGAGTGCATGAGCGAAAAGACCGCTCCTCCTGTAATCAGCGCGACAAAGAACAACCTTCGCTCCGCGCCGAGAACGGTCAGCGGGCGGTTCATCGCCTTATAAACCCTGTTCTGTCGAAAACCGCCCGCTGCCATCGCTCCTCCTTTCCGCCTATCGAGTCTTGTGACAGGGCCTGCCGGGAATTACCCCGGAAAAAGCCAGGCCATGAAGTTCACGGCGCCGACCGCCATGCCGATGCCGAAGACGATTCCGGCAAGCATGCGCTTGGACTGGCCCTCGCCATAGGCGAACATCAGTCCGCCCACGACGATGGCGACCAGCGACAAGCCGGTGGCGATGGGGCCGGTGAATGCCTGTTCCAGCACCTGGACGGCGTTCTCCCACGGGCTGCCCCCACCGCCCGCTTGTGCGTAGACCGGCAGCGCCGCGAGAAACATCAGGGAGGGAATGGCCAGTCTCCGGGCGTGTGCCTGCCATCGCCGGAGGCCGGGTGATTTGGTTGGAAATGTGTTTCGCATAAGGCTCCTCTTCATTCGCGTTTTCCGGCGAGTGCCGGTAGCAAGGATGTGGAGCGAATGTAGGAGCAAGCCGACGGGCCGTCTAATGCTTTTTGGGGGGTGGGGTATGCAGATTCCGCATAACCTCAAACTTCGCGCTGGGAGTGGTGCGAAGGCCGGGTGTAAGCGGCACTGGATGGCAGTGAAGGAACTGCCAAACCATTCCTTCCCGACATGACCAGCAAAGAAAAACCGCACCGTGGCGCGAGTCAAGGCAGCGGGAACAACGACTCAGGAGATGGATCGCCTTTACGCGCGCTGCGGTGCGGGCAAAATGTATTCTGTCGGGAAGGAAGGTGAGGACCGTCTTGCGATCTTCTCCTGCACGCGGGTTAACCTCTCACTCGCTACGCGATGGTACTCAGCATCGAGTTCCATGCCGAGATACTTTCTGCTGGTCAACAATGCAGCCGCGCAGGAACTGGCACTGCCTGCAAAGGGATCAAGCACCAGTTCACCCGGCAACGTGAAGCTGCGAATCAACTGCGCCAGCGTTGCAACAGGCTTCTGAGTCGGGTGCAGCTTGTTGCCGCTGTAAGGCATCTCCATCACATCCATGAGCGGCTGCTTCGGCAGCGGAGGACGGCCCTTTGCAAGCAAAAATGCCTGTTCGTGAGCATAACGAAGGAACCTGCTTTTTGAGCTGTATGCCTTGCGAAACACGATGTGTCCGACAGGTTGAAAACCCGCGTCTTTCCACGCTCCAAAGAAGGCATCGACTTTGCTCCAGCCGTAGAACATCACGGCGACTCGATTCTGCTTGAGCACTCGATAGGCTTCCTTCATCGCGGGCTTGAGCCAGTCGGCATTGGCATCGTTCTGAATGGTGCGCCCTGATCGGTCGCGGTAGTTCACCAGGTATGGCGGATCGGTCAGGATGAAATCCACGCTGTTCGCGGGCATCTGCCGCATGATTTCGATGCAATCTCCCTGCGCGATAGTGTTGAGGATCTGCCTGGTTGATTTGTTCTGGATGGCCTGCATGACTTTGATCTCCTTTGTGGTCCCGGAGTGATCTCTCAGGACACCCTCCCGCAAGGGCGCGAGTGAAGGCTGCTCCCAAGGCGGGAAGATGCTTTTTCGGGGGGACCTTCAGGGGGAACCGAAACCCGCAGGGTGCATGGGCCTCGCTGACAGAGTTTTTCTGAAAAATATGCTTGGCCCATGCGAAGCAGAATCTTCCCGGCGCCGGGCGCAGCCTGCTTTCTCTCGCGGTGCCTGAGAGAACACGAAGCACATAGGAATCGATCTTCGCTTGCAGGCTTCCGAACAAAAACGGGCCGGTCATGCACCTATTCCGCAAAGGAAGCTCTTCAGCGAAATGCACAAAAAATGATTCACTCTCGCGGATAAGAACCGAAAAACAAATAACTTATCGCAGATCAGAGGGGTTATGCAGAATCTGCATACCCCACCCCCGAAAAAGCATAACGTCTGTGTGAGAAATCTCCCTATCGTTCGGTTCACGGGCGGGTGCAACCGCTCTTGAGGCGTCGCGTGGGAAATGGGGCTATCAAAAACGGAAAAGGAGTTACGCTGGAGAAACAGCCAGGCTCGACACGATCTTCGAGTGCTGGAAAGCGGCTCGATCCTGCGCTCAAATCATGGCTGGACAATGTCATTATTCCTGCGCTGGTGCGGGAATATCTGGCCGAAATCAAGCAGCGGAATCGACTTGCTATGACAGGGCCTTCAGAGGTAACGTCCGACAAGGACGGTAATCAGTTATGATTCTGCGCTGCGCCGCTTACGCCCGCTATTCCAGCGATCTTCAGAGTCCTCGCTCGATTGAGGACCAGCTTCGAATTTGCCGCGAATATGCGCATTCGCGCGGGTTCCTCTTTCTCGAAGAGCATGTCTATGTCGATGAAGCCTTGAGCGGCGTCGGTGCGGACCGTCCCGGCCTGGGACGCCTGATGGATGCCGCGCTCTCTCCTTCGCGTCCTTTCGACATTATCCTGCTCGATGACAGTAGCCGCCTTGCGCGGAACACCAAGGATGCGCTGAGCATCTTCGAGAAGCTGAACTTCGCGGGCATCCGCCTCATCGCCGTCAGTCAAGGCATCGATTCCGAGAACGAGCAGGCGCATGTGCTGGTCACCGTCCACGGCATGGTGGACAGCTTGTATGTGAAGGAGCTTGCCAAGAAGACCCATCGCGGACTCGAAGGTCTGATGCTGCGCGGCCAGCACACAGGCGGGCGCTGCTTCGGATACGATTCGGTCCCTGTGGCTGGCACGACGGGAAAGCAACTGGTCATCAACGAGAGCGAGGCGGCAGTGGTTCGCCGCATCTTTGAGATGTCCGCCGACGGGCAGTCGCTCAAGACAATTGCGAAGACCCTGAATGGCGAGCATATTCCGCCACCAAGACCACGAGCAGGTAAGCGATACGCAACGTGGTGCCCGACCTGCATTCGGGCGATGCTCCGCCGCGATCTCTACAACGGGAAAGTGATCTGGAACAGTTCGCGTTTCGTGAAGGTGCCGGGAACCAACAAGCGCGTGCGCCGAGCGAGGCCGGAGAGCGAATGGCGCACCGTCGCGCACCCGGAGTTGCAGATCATCAGTGATGAGCTGTGGCAGCGGGTGCGCGAGCGGCAGGAGCACGTCCGGCGCACCTATGGCGTGCGTGAAGGTGGCGGTGTCCTGATCCCTCGCTCAAGCACCAGCCCCTACCTTCTGAGCGGGCTTCTGAAGTGTGGCCTGTGCGGAGCTAATCTCATCATCATCACCGGCTACACCTCCTACGGCCATTATCCGAAGTACGGCTGCTCACAGCACTTCAATCGTGGGACCTGCCCGAACTCCGTTACCGTGCGTAAGGACTGGATCGAAGAACAGTTACTCGATGAGCTTCAAAACAAGGTCCTGCAGCCCGATGCCATCGGCTACGTTTTGGATGAGTTTGGAAACCACGTCAGGAGCGCCTTCGCCAATCTCACGAACCAACTGGCGCAGATGCGGGAACGGAAACAAAAGCTCGAAGGGGAGCTGCGGCGGCTGGCGGCGACGGCAGCGGAGACGGGACCCTCCGCATTTCTGGTCGAGGCGATCCACGAGCGCGAACAGCAGTTGCGCGACATCGCCGATCAGCTTCTGGCTCAGGGGGACAATTCAGTGGAGGCGCATCTGGCGGACATCCGCAACTTCATCACGGAAAACATGGGGAACCTCCGTGCGCTGTTGGCGGGGGAACCGGGACCTGCCCGGAAGGAACTGCTCAAGCATGTTTCGGAGATCCGCATGATGCCGCAGGCGGGGAACGGGAAGTCCCACTATGTCGCCGAGGGAAGCTGGCATCTGCTTGGAAACGAAAGGGATGACTCAGAAGTCATCCCTACGCAAATTCGTGTGGTTGCGGGGGTAGGATTTGAACCTACGACCTTTGGGTTATGAGCCCAACGAGCTACCGGGCTGCTCCACCCCGCTCTTTAAATATACTGCTAGATGAAAATCGGTGTCAAACGACGGCAGTATGACACTTCCAATTGATTTATCCATAACCGGAACTTTTGGAACGAAAAAGCGTCTTCACTCATGTGATCGCGTGCTGAAGCCGATAGGTGTGGGAGGATTTTTAACGTATGCAGCGGAACAGCTTTTTTTTTAGACTTTCCCGGGCTGGGGTGCTCGTTGCGGGAGTGCTTTCGGCCGGAGTGCCTGTTTGGGCACAAACGAAGCCTACAACTATTCCAGATGCGCAGATTGAAGCGAATGTTTTGAAGGCATTGGCGGGCGAGCCAAAATTAGCCGATCAGTCTATTGTGTCTACCACAGCGTTTGGTACGGTGACGTTGAGTGGTACCGTGTCCAACGAGGACTCTCGGAGTCTCGCCGATAAGGTGGTTTCTAGCACGGCTGGTGTGCAAAAAGTAGTGGACCAGCTGACTATTGGTACCTCTTCAACGGCTGTAGGATCTAACGAAACGGTTGCGGATTCGCAGGCGACTGGAGGCAGCAATCCGAATCTGCAATCGGATGGGACGATGGCTCCTCCTGCAAAGCGTGCTCCGAGTGCGTCGGCGCCCCAATCTCCTGGGGTACCCCAGCAGCCGGGCCAGTATGCTCCTTACGGAGGGCAACCGCAGGAGGGACCGTACCCGCGGTATGGGCAATATCCTTCAACAAACGGGCCGCCGCAGTCTGGGCAGTATCCTCCGACGAATGGATATTCTTATCCCCAGCAGCCCTACTCTCCAAAGAGTGAACAGCCTGGGAGGCCGTTCGTAGCGCAAAAGGGAGGGGATGCGGTCGTAGTCCCGGCCGGTTCTATGGTGAGGGTAAGGATCAACCAGGGGATGGACAGCAAGCACACAACGGTAGGAACGATGTTTGATGGGGTTGTGCTGAATGATGTAATTGGGGGTGGCTCGATCGCGATTCCACGCGGAGCAGCTGTGCGAGGGACCGTAGTTGAGGCTCACAAGGCAGGGGATTTCAAAGGCAAAGGTGAGTTGAAGCTCCAGTTGACTCAGTTGCAACTGGGCGGCGCGGTCTATCCGATTGTGAGTGATTTCTGGTGGCACCAGGGTGCCGATAAGACGGCAAACACGGTAGGAAATTCAGTTGGGCTCGGAGCGATGGGCGCTCTGATCGGCGCTGTGGCCGGAGGCGGCGCGGGCGCTCTGGTAGGCGCTGGAATCGGTAGCGTGGCTGGGTTGGGCGTGTCCGCTTCCCAGCGCAGAGGTGAGGCGGGGCTGCCGCCGGAGGCGATTGTTACCTTTCACCTGACGCAGCCGGCTGATATTACCACCGTCTCTCAGGCTGAACTCAACCGGCTGGGAGCGGGTGTGCCGACAGGTGGCGGACCGCAGATGCAACGGCGTTATCCTCCTCCGCCTCCTCCGGGCTATTACCCTGGATACTATTCTCCGCCTTATTGATAACGCTACGCTACAACAGTGTCGTTGGATGTGGTTCCAGAGGTCACTGATTTATACTTATGACTTGCCCCTGCAACCAGCGTGGCACGAGTCGATGACTCCCACGCCCGGTCACGCAAAATCCCGGGCACGAGGCTGTTTGCTCTTATGCACGCAGCCCCGCGCGAAGTGAAGGTTCCAGCAAAGCATGATTCGTATCCTGCAGCAAGACAACCGAATTATTAAGATTATCTTTGCGGTCATTATTGGATTTGCCGTGATCACGATGGTGATTACGCTGGTGCCGGGCATCTTCGACAACACCGCGACAAATGATGTAAATGTCTTCGCGACCGTCCGCGAGCCTGGATTCTTCGGTCGAATTGCCTCGGACAGCACGCCGATCAAGACGATCGAGGTGAGCCAGCTAGCTTCGCGGCAGCTTCAACAGCAGCATCTCCCGGACTTTCTGCTGCCGTATATGGAGCAGCGCGCCGGGCAGATACTGGTGCAGCGCGCGATCTTAAAACACGAGGCCGACCGGATGCACTTGCAGGTGAGCGATGAGGATTTGCGGCGCGAACTGCAGACCGGGCCATTTGCGCAGTACCTGTTTCCGAACGGTCAATACATCGGCGACGATGCCTATATCAATTTCGTGCAAAGTGCTTTTCAGACGACCCGCGGCGACTTTGAAGAGCAGGTGAAGGCCGATATGGAGCTGAACCGGCTGCAGGCTCTGATTACCGGCGGCGTTTCGGTATCAGACGCAGCCGTGCGTCAGTCGTACATGGCCAATGGCACCAAGGTTAAGTTCGACTATGCGGTGATATCGTCCGACGAGGTAAGCAAGACGATCAATCCTTCGGACGCGGATCTTGAGAAGTTTTTCAAGGCAAATGCAGCACGGTATGCGAATGCAATTCCCGAAACCCGGAAGATCGCCTATATCTCGTTTGACCCATCCAACCTGCCGGGTGGCAAGCCGCAGATCACGGACGCGGACGTTCAAGCGTACTATAACGCGCACCAGGACCAGTACCAGGTGAAGGACCAGGTGAAGGTGCGTCATATCCTGATTGCGGTTCCGTCTGGGGCGGACGCGAAAGCCGATGCCGCCGCAAAGTCGAAGGCTGAGGGCATTCTCAAGCAGATCAAGGCAGGCGGGAATTTCGCTGAACTGGCTAAGCAGAACTCCGACGATCCGGGCAGCAAAGAGCAGGGCGGGGAACTGGGCTGGCTGGACCGTGGCAAGACTGTACCGGAGTTCGACAAGACTGCGTTTTCGCTTCCGGTAGGTCAGACGTCGGATGTGATCAAGACTCAGTTCGGATACCACATCCTGCAGGTGGAGGATAAGAAGACGGCTCACCTTCGTCCACTGTCGGAGGTTAAGGCGGAGATAGTCCCTGTTCTCGAACAGCACCGGGGGGGGGCGGCGGGGCAGACGTTCGCCTCGTCCCTGGCAGCCGACGCGAAAAAGGAAGGAATGGACAAGGCTGCCGCGGCCAAGGGTCTGAAGGTTGTAACGACAGACTATGTCGCGAAGGATGGCACGATCGCGGGGTTGGCCGATGGCTCGGGTCTGCTGACGCAGGCGTTCGCGACCAACAAGGGCGCCGATCCCGCTTCGGTTTCTACTGGGGACGGCTATGCGGTGTTCCAGGTGGAAGATGTTAAGCCGGCTCATGCGCCCGACTTTGCCACATACAAGACGCATATCCTCGCGGACTATCGCGAGCAGCAGGTGCCGCAGTTGCTGAACGCGCAGCTTAACAAGCTGGAGGACCGTGCCAAGGTGCTGAACAACCTGCAGAAGGCTGCGGCAGAGATGAACATACCAGTGAAGACCAGCGACCTGGTGGGCAAGGATGCGCAGGTGCCGGACCTGGGCGCGATGAGCGGGCCGGGAGCGGTCGCTTTCTCTCTGGCTAAGGGCGCGATCTCAGGGCCAATCAATGCAGGCCATGCCGGCATCGTGCTGACGGTGACAGACAAGCAGGAGCCGACGGCTGACGACGTCGCGAAAAACTTCAATGCCACGCGCGAGAAGCTGCTCGATGAACAGCGCGAGGAGATTTTTCGGGTCTACATCGGTGAGTTGACGCAAAAATACGAGAAGGGCGGCGCAGTGAAGATGTCGAAGAAGCAGCCGACCCCTGGCTCTTCCCCGTTCGGCGGATGAGCCGGGTGACTGTGGCATCGCTGGTATCCCAAGGAGCTCGCCTCCTTGGGATTTTTTTTGGGTGTTGACAGGTACACGGAAGCGCCACAGGCGAATGAGCTGGCAGCCGGTATCGAGCACGATCCATCGGGGCGGCGCTTTCTGCGGCGATGACAATCGGCTTTGCCTCAATAGGCGGTTGGCGTGAGGGCAAGCAGCCATTCAACGACGATGTAGGATGCATCTTACGGTGCAGAATAGTTTGAGGTGGCGGGATGAGTGGGGAAGCGAGTAATCAAGAGAGATTGTCAGGGATTTTACTGCACGTGACATCATTGCCTTCGTATGGCGGAGTGGGAGATTTTGGGCCGGCTGCTTATGCGTTTGTTGATTTTCTAGCGGCGGCCAAGCAGCGTCTTTGGCAGGTGCTGCCCTTGAATCCGACCGGGTATGGGAGCTCGCCTTATTCGGCGCTCTCGGCGTTTGCGGGCAACCCCATTCTGGTCAGTCTGGAGCTGCTGGTGCGGGATGGCTGGTTGGCGCAGGAGCGGATCGACGGGATGCCCGGACATGAGGGGCCGGTGGACTATGCCGCGATGCAGGAACTAAAGTTGCCCCTCGTGGAAGAGGCTGCGGCAAACTTTCTGGACAACGCGAACGAAGAGCAGAAGGCTAGTTTTCAGAGATTCTGTCAGCATAACGTAGCATGGCTGCAGGATTACGCGATGTTCAGTCTGCTTCGCAGAGCAAACAACTATGCGAGCTGGCATCAGTGGCCGGAAAGGTTTGCGAGACGGCAGCATGAGGCGATCTCAGAGTTGATTCAGGAGCGGGCACGCGAGCTCGCGATTGAACAGGCAGTGCAGTTTCTGTTCAACGAGCAGTGGTGCACGCTGCGTGGATACTGCGCGGCGCGGAAGATTCACATCATGGGCGACGTAGCGATCTTTGTGAGCTACGACAGCGCGGACGTGTGGACTCATCCTGAGATGTTCGAGCTCGACGAAAATTTGAAACCGGTGCGGGTGTCTGGCGTGCCGCCCGATTATTTCTCCGCGACAGGTCAACGTTGGGGCAATCCCTTGTACAGATGGGGACTATTGCAGGAGCGCGGATTCGACTGGTGGGTAGCGCGGATTCGGCGCTCGCTTACTTTGTATGACGTGATCCGGCTGGACCACTTTCGCGGCTTCGAGGCGTTCTGGTCGATACCGGCTGAGGAGGAGACGGCGATGAACGGGGAGTGGGTGAAGGCTCCCGGGCATGAGCTGTTTCAGAGGTTGAAAGAAGTGTTCGGCAATCTGCCGTTTGTGGCAGAAGACCTGGGGCTGATCACGCCCGAGGTTGACGAGTTGCGGGAGCATTTCGAGATGCCCGGGATGAGGATTCTGCAGTTTGGATTCGCGGACCGCGGTGCCCATCTCTATCTCCCCCATCGATATGTGCCGAATACGGTTGCTTATACCGGAACGCACGACAACAACACGACCCTGGGCTGGTGGCGCGACGATCTAAGCGAAGACGAACGGAGGAATGCACAGATTTATCTTCAGCGCGTCGATCATGACGGCGAGATTGTCTGGGCCATGATTCGAGCGGCGGCGGGGTCGGTGGCGAACCTGTGCGTGTTTCCGATGCAGGATGTGCTGCACCTGGGAAGCGAGGCACGAATGAATCGTCCGTCGGCGGGGTCGGGAAACTGGACATGGCGGTATGGACTGAATGTGCTTCATCCCGACCACTCTGCGCAGCTGGCGGCATTGATGGAGATGACGGACCGTGACGGGTACGAGAAGCCGGTGGAGGGCGGGGAAGCGGGCAAGCCGGTGGAAGAGGCGTCGAAACGGGCAGAGCTGGGTTCTAACATTTAGAATGGAGTTGTACCTATCAAACTTTCAGGAGCACCACGAATGCCTCTCTCTGGCGAAGCGATCCGCACCATGAATTACGTTGACGATATTTCAGTAACGCTGCGCCGGATTCTTGCGGTGCTGCCGTCGCTGACGGAGGAGGAGCGGAAGCGCGTCTCGGAGCATATCAAAGGGGCGGAGCCGAGCTATGAATCGGTGATAGCGGCTGTGGCGAGCAAGAAGTGAGTGCAGCGGCTGGTCCGGCTGCCGATGGTACGATCCGCAGGGTTGCGGTGATTGGAGCCGGGGCGGCGGGCCGCGGATTTTCTTTAGCGTGTGCGGCTGCCGGGTTCGATGTGGTGCTTGAAGACGTAATGCCGGCAAAGCTGCGACGGGCCGAGGCCGATTATTCCGACCTTGCAAGACGGGCCGATACAGGGTTGCTGGAGTTGGCGATGACCGTGGAGGATGCGGTTCGCGACGCCGACATTGCGGTGGACTTTGTGCCGGATGAGCTGGAATCGAAGCTCGAGATCTTCAGCTTGATCGACCGGATGGCTCCTCCGAAGACGATTCTCTGCACTCCAACCGATGCGCTGAGCATTACCGACCTCGCCTCGTGCGTGTATCGACCGGAGCGTTGTTTGGCCATTCGGGGCGTGCTGGTCCGGGGTGAAGCCGTGCGGCTGGTGCATCCGGAACAAGCTGCGGAGTTTGTGCTGAGTGGGACAGAGGCGTTCCTTCGACAGCTCGGGATCGCGGTCGCGCGTGAGCTCGACCTTGATGCTCCCATGCTGGTTAAGAATGCAGATCGGGCCGGCGCATGATGGGGGGAGAAGGTCGCGGAACTGTTTTCAATGATCTTGCGTAACAGTCTGCTGACAGCTCTCGTCCAAACCTCGGCATGCGTTCGCTCTTCAATATCTTCGATCAGATCTTTCGTTCGATTGCCGCCAACAAGCTGCGATCGTTCCTGACGATGTTCGGAATCGCCTGGGGAGTGGCATCGCTGCTGCTGCTGGTTGGTCTGGGCGAAGGATTTCGGTCGGGGCAGCGAAGAAGCCTGGCGGAGTTGGGGAGCGACCTCATCATGATGTGGGGCGGAACAATCCCGGTGGTCCCCGAACAGCATGTGGGCATGCACCCGTACAAACTGACGGTTGGGGATGCGGAGGCGATTCGCGCAGGGGCATCGGATGTGCGGGCCGCAACG
>Ga0080006_1165796_pt2 | contig 65604 bp, 44 predicted proteins | sample RS3BMetagenome_FD_69209 | JGI IMG/M metagenome (GOLD analysis project Ga0080006, IMG submission 69209) | Ferric oxide microbial mat and aquatic microbial communities from Rainbow Spring, Yellowstone National Park, USA - RS3B (SPADES... ...
GAGGCATTTCGTGTATCTGATAGCCACCCTCAGCAAAACGCTGTTTCAGTAACGCGCGGTTCGCGTGAAAGGCGTTGACCACAATGGCATCGCCAATACGCACACTGCGTTCTTGAATAGAGATTTTTCTGTGGGGACGAGGAGAAATGCGGGTACCAGACTGGCTCTCGATCATACTCTTTCCTTCCTGATGTTGTCGAAGTGTTCTCAAGATATTGTACCACGCCATGTACCACAACATTAAAAACACTTTCCCATAACTCTTCCTTAGCGGTGAGAAATATGGTATAGTTGGTTCGATTTTTTAATCGAATCCGCGAACTATTCCATAAGGATACTGTGAACTACTAAATAGTACTCTACCATTCTTGCTGCTAAACTTAGCGGTAACAAACGATGTTCAGGCACTCAGTACACTGACGGAGAAGACTCACATGCGTTTCTGCTTTATTGTCGAGGAACAATATCGCCATGACCCGATGCCAATGGTTGTAGCCGATCAGTTGCAGCAATGGGGGCATACCATCGACATTCTGGAACCACAGGAAACCGTCACCTGCTTATCGACTTTACGGAATCAGGGCTACGACGCCTATGTCCTCAAAGCAATCGCTGATGGCCCCGGCCTGAGCATTCTGGAAGCAGCCGAGGTGGTAGGCATTCCGACCATCAATAACTCACGCGCCATTCGCCTGGTGCGCGATAAAGCGGTCGCTGCCGCCTTCGCCCATGCGCATGGATTACCGATGCCACTCACCTACTTTGTGGCCCGCCCGCGTCTGCTGGCCCAGATTCCGGCCGAGGACTATCCCCTGGTGGTCAAACCGAGCAACGGAAGTTCATGCCGAGACATTTATCGCCTGAACAGCCCCGCCGACCTCACGGCGCTCAGTATTGCAGAAACGCACGAAAGTTTCTTTCTAGCCCAACGCTACGCGGAAAACACGGGCTTCGATATCAAAGTCTATGTCACCGGACGCGAGGTCTACGCCGCTCTTGCCAGGACATCACCCCTGCATAGCACAGTGGAGGAGAAGTTTATTCCCCTGACGCCTGCGTTGCGCAAACTCGCGTTACGTATCGGGCGCATCTTTGGTCTGGACATCTATGGCATCGACGTCGTTGAAACACCCGATGGTTACGCAGTACTGGACATCAACGATTTCCCCAGCTTCGGCGGTGTGCCACGAGCCGTGGTACGCATCGCTGAATATATCCTGCATGCTGCTAAACGAGCTGAAGTGCAACGAGAGAGGGAACAACGCCGTTCTGCTTCCATTGACGTATCACCATCTACTATCGCACAAGCCTACCATCGGCATCCATCGCGGGCGATGGATGAAAAGGACGCTTTACTGCTCGACTCTTGTTCTCATATCCCACTGTAGGGAGTAAACAACCATGCCTACTATTTGCCTGATCATGGACAACCCGGAGACCCCACGTCATCCGGTGATTGCCGTCGCACTGAACCACCTGAGTGCTTCCCACACGGTACGGATGCTCGATGTGCGCACACTCAACGCGGAGGAGACTATCGCGCAAGAGGCACACTATCCACAGGCCGACCTGTACCTGCTGAAATCACACGCCCCGCAGGCACTGGCGCTGGCTGCGTACCTGGAGCCGCGTGGGGCCAGAGTTATCAATAGCTGGGCCTCATCGGTCGCCTGCCAGAATCGCGGTTTGATGACACAACGGATGAACGAGGCCCACTTACCCTGGCCACGCACATGGATATTCACGACGCTGCGCGAGGCGCTCAATACCCCCACTCAACTGGTAGACCTGCCGTTCCCGCTCATCGTGAAGAGCGGCTACAGCCATCGCGGCGATCTGGTGGCAAAGGTAGACTCGCTCGCCGCGTTGCAGGCGCTCAGTCCACAGTGGGATCGAGAGCCGGTCATACTGCAAGAGTTCGCGGCGGGCGATGGCTGGGACATCAAATTATGGGTGATCGACCAGCATATCTACGCCGCCCGTCGTCGCTCGGCACTCGACGCCCACGCTTCCCCGAAAGATTATCCCATTCCAACGGAAGAGCTACCCGCCGACTGGTTGCAGATTACGCGCGAGATCGGGCGCGTCTTCAACTTGCGACTCTACGGCGTCGATCTTTTAATCACTGCTCGTGGCCCTGTAATCGTCGATGTCAACTCTTTTCCAGGTTTTCGTGGTGTGCCTGGGGCCGATTCCGCCCTGGTCACGCTGGTTGAACAAACGCTACATGAAAGGTAGGCATCATCATGAACCAGCCGGTGACAGACCTTTCTCCCACCATCATGGATCTTCCATCCATTGTCCTGCTTCTATATGAGCGGATACAACAACCATTACAGGAGAATGGCCAGCCTGCCAATCTCTTCGTGCGCTACCTGCGGCGCAAAGCCGAACGCGGGCTGGCCGTCATCTATGCGGTTGGCGCTCAACATGCCAGCAAAACAGAGCAGCATCGTCCACAGCGCACCGTGAGCCTGACGCTGGACGAGCAGGCACTGGATGGCGCTCGCATTCGCTTTAGCCGGAGCGCCATCGAGCAAGCCTCTCTCACACTCCTGCCCTCTGGCGTCCTTGAGGCAACCACGCTGGGCCTTTCAGTGCAGGCATTCCCCGCCGATAATCACCTGCCTGCCCTGGCCACCAGTTGCGATACATCTCCCCAGGGGCCGCTGTTTAACGTGTTGCAGGAGATGGCACGGGTACAATTGCAAGATCAACGCTGGAACTTGCAGAGCGCCCGTGCAGAGCCGGTGCGCTACAAACCGGCGAACCGCTGCGTGATCCGCTACCGGCTTAACCTGCGCCACCCCGAACAAGATGAAGAACGCGCACTGACACTCTTCGGCAAAGTGTACGCCAAGCCGACACAGGCGCTGACAGTGCAGCAATTACAGCAACAGCTTTACGCGGAACAACAGGACACACAGCCATTCCTGCCTCGTCCCCTCGGTATCATTGAAGCAGCAGGTTTGACCTTCAACGAGGCGGTAGAAGCTCCATCAACTACCGCCGACGCAAGCAACGCTGACCGCTGGGCTGTTCTGCGCACCGGCACACGCGCGCTCACTCCCACCTTCACACGTGGTTCCGGTGGGCAGCTCCTTGAGGTACTGATCCCAGAGGAAGAACTACAGCTTACCGGTCAGGCGCTGGCCCGCTTGCATACCAGCACCATCATGCTGCCATCAGATACCTTACGCACGGGAGCCAAAGAGGCCAAACGCGCCCTCGAACGAGCCGCGCTCATTGCCGGGCGCTACACCGCTCAAGCGACAGAGGTACAGCAACTGGCCCGACGGCTTGCCAGCCGCTTAAGCAGCTTGCAGCCCCCGGAGTATCGACCCGCGCACGGTGGTTTCAAGGCCAGCCAGTTGCTCTTCCACAGCCATCGCGTCTTTGTTGTCGATTTCGATGGCCTCTGCCTGGCCGACCCGGCGCTGGATGTCGGTTACTTCCTGGCCTACCTGCGTCCCAGCGGCCTCTGGTACCATCGACAGGGTACACGGGCCTGGTTCGAGGCGGCGGCAGAGACATTTCGCCAGTCCTACCGCGAGGCCATGCTCGCTCACGGGATATCGTCAAACACAATTGATGCAACGCTGGCGCGCGCGCGCGACTACGAAGCTGCGCTACTCTTTAAAATTGCCACACGCCGGGTCAATCGCCTCAATAGCCCTCGTCCACAAGAACTCGTTTCCATACTCAATGAAATTGCCTCTTGCCTGAGCGATCCGGCAGAAAGGGGGAATAGCTAATGCTCTTTAGCTTCCTCTTCAAAAACTTACGTGGCTATCGCTTTCTCGTCGTTCTCGTCATGATAGCCGCAGTACTCCAGGTGGTGGTGGCCCAGGGTCTACTTTTCGCCGGTAAATTTATGCTAGACAAGGTGACGGCTCATAAAGACCCTACTGTCGGCCCTCTCGACAGCATCATCACCTTCTTTGACCAGTTTGGCTCCAAAGCAGGGCTGCATCACGGCGAGGTACACACCGTTGCGGGTGTACTGATCTTCTCAGCTCTCGCGCTGATCATTCTTGGCCTTGCTACCGGTCTGCTCTCTTACTTTCAGCAGTTTGCAGCTTCCCAAATCGCTCAGAATCTCTCGGCCCGCCTGCGCAAGCAACTTTTCAGCCATCTGGAACGGCTCTCACTGGACTGGCATGGCAAACAGAAAAAAGGTGACATCGTTCAACGTGTAACCGGCGACATCAGCAACATCGAAAAGCTGGTGACGGATGGTCTGGTTGATCTGTTAGGCGGCATCTTAACGCTTGTCAGCGCCATTATAGTCATGCTCTCGTTGAGCGTTCCCTTTACCGAACTCTCCATTATTATTGTGCCAGCGCTCTTCGTCGTGGTCTTCAGCTACACGCGAGGCATCAAGGCCGCCAGCAAAAAAGCTGCCAAGGCCGCCGGTGAGGTTGCCAATGTCGCCGTTGAAGATGTCGGGGCAATTACTGTTCTCAAAGCGTTCACCCTGGAAGAGCGCGAAGCTCTACGCTTTAACAAATATGCCGAGAAGACGCGCAAGGCGGGTATGCGCGCCGGAGGGCTACAGGCACAATTTACTCCGCTCGTCACCTTTCTGGTGGCCGTTGGCACGGCGGTTATCACGGGCGTGGGCTACTATGTCTCGGTCGGCTATAGCTTCCACCTGCTCTTCCTGACCATTCCAAAGTTCACAATTACCGTCGGTACCGTTGCCGTCTTTATCGGCAACGTCAACAATCTGTTCCAGCCGATGAAGGACCTGTCGAAGCTGACGAACGTAGCAACCAACGCAGCCGCCGGGGCCGAACGCATCCAGGAGGTTCTCGACGAAGCGCCAGAGGTGGTTGACCAGGCCGGAGCCTATTACGGCCCACAAAAGCTGCGCGGCGAGATCGAATTCGACAACGTTACCTTCAGTTATACGCCCGATCATCCTATTCTTAAAGGCATTAACTTGCACATTCCGGCGGGCAAGAAAGTGGCTCTGGTGGGTCTCTCCGGTGGCGGCAAGACCACGCTGGTCAAGCTCATCCCGCGCTTCTACGAGATCCAGGGCGGCTCCGTGCGTCTGGATGGCGTCGATAACCGCATGTATCCTCTACGCATCTTGCGCCAGAACGTCAGTATGGTGTTACAAGAGTCGGTGCTGTTCGAGGGGACGATCCGCGAGAATATCGAGATTGGACGCCCCGGTGCCAGCGAGGCCGAAATTATTGATGCCGCTAAAAAGGCTAATATTCATGATGTGATCGTCAATCGCCTTGGTGGCTACGACCGCGTGCTACGCGAGCAGGGCCGCGACCTCTCCGGCGGTCAGCGCCAGCGCATGGCAATTGCGCGCGCGATTCTGCGTGATGCACCCATTCTGATCCTGGATGAGCCAACCGCCAGCCTGGATGTGGAGTCCGAAGCCGAGGTGATGCACGCGCTGGACAAGCTGGTCGTCGGACGCACCGTGTTGATGATCTCGCACCGCCTCAGCACACTGGGCAACGTCGATGAGATCATCGTCCTCAAAGAAGGGCGCATTGTAGAGCAAGGGACATTTAAGGAGCTGAAACGCAAGGGCGGTGTCTTCGCAAGCCTGCTGGAAGAGCAAAACCGCTATAACGTGGAACGCGAAGGCGAGAAGTCCATCCTGCGCTCCGCCTTTGTCGAGATTCCCAAATTGCGCGAGCGTGAGATGCGTGAGCGCGTGGTAGTCGCGCCTGCCAACAATCCCGCCTATCCAGTACAGCGCATGGAGCAAAGACAGGCAATACCTGCCAGACCTATCCTGCCGGATAAACCGGCGCGCATCGCTGTCGAACTTGACGGGCGGATTATAAAAGAGTATGCGCTGAACAAAGATAAGCCAGTTGTCACTATCGGGCGTCTCTCCGGCAATGATGTCCAGATTCCCAACCAGCGCGTCTCACGCCTGCACGCGAAAATTCGCCTGGAAAATGGTACCTGGATTATTGAAGATGCGGACAGCGTGAACGGCCTGGTCTATCAGGGCACCAGAATTGAACGCCTCCCTCTTTCAAATGGGGATCGCGTCTACGTCGCACCAAACGCAGCGCTGATCTACCAGGGGTAGGAAGCAGGGCGCAAGGATAGCACGGCAAGAAGGCAGGCAGAGCGAGCGCGAGGCATCTCCTCTATTATGAATAGACATGCATAAGCGTTATCGTATCATAATAGAGACAATGCCTCACGCTCACTTTGCCGCTTCTGGGTTCTAAGCCAGGCCATAGCGTTTGCCGTATTCGCGGTACGCCTCCTGAAACTGGTGGGTTTGCACCAGCTCATCGACGCGCTGCTGCAAGTATTGACGCGCCGGATGCCCCAGGCGCTGATCCAGAGCCAGCGCGTGTACCCAGTATTCCAGCGCCTGGGCGTATTGTTCCTGCTCATAGGCGAGCAGGCCCAGACGGCGCAGAACGGCGCAATGCTCAGCAGGAGTGTCCAGTGCTATTGCAATGTTGAGCGCATCGTGGTAGTAGCGTCCAGCCTCTCCAAAATGTTGCATAATCCGTGCAACATCGCCCAGGCCGCGCAGAGCGCGCCCCTCTATCTGACGCGCTCCCTGCTCATGCGACATCGCCTGCGCTTGCTCGTAAAAATCTCTGGCTTCCAGGTATGCTTTCTCATCAAAGGCGATAGCGCCCAGCGAGTTGAGAACACGCGCCTGATCGACGCGGTCTCCCAGCGCGGCAAAAATAGAGAACGCCTCCTCATAATGAGTCCGCGCGACGGTCAGGTCACGCCTTTCACGCGCGATATCCCCCATCGCCCGTAATGCCCATCCCACGCCGCGCCGACTGCTAGACTCGCGGAAGATGTTGATAGCCTCCTGGCAAGCCTTCTCCGCCTGTTCCAGCTTGCCTTGATCCGTAAAGACGACGCTTTTGTCCGCCAGCACCCACGCCTGTCGTTCGCGCAAGCCAAGCTCATTGAAGATACGCAGCGCCTCCTCGTAGTCGTTGAGGGCCTTCATGTATTGCCCTAACGCCTCGTAGACGGTGCCGCGATCACGCAGCACGGAGGCCGTTCCTTCGCGGCTATGCAGGGTGCGAAAGCTAGCAAGCGCCTGTTCAAAATGGCCCAGGGCATCATAATAATTGCCATAACCGCGACTTACCTCGCCCAGCACCATCTGCATCCAGGCCTCACCCATGCTCCCACCGACCTCGCGGAAGAGGTTGAGCGCCTCTTGCGCGTAGTTGCCTGCCTGTCGGAAATCGCCCTCTTCACGGAAGAGCATCGCCAGTTCATACAAGGCCCACCCGGCTTCATTGCGCTCATTCTGAGCGCGATGAAACTCCAGGCTGCTGCGCAGGTACAGCTCGGCCTCAGAGTATTGCCCAATCTGACGCAGGATCGCTCCCAGGCAACACTGTATCTGGCCCTCTGCCGTGCGGTCGCCCAGGCGTGTTGCGTGAACATTGGCGCGGCGCAGCATCGCCAGCAACTCCGGCACATGGCCATGCCCTCCCATAGCCCAGGAGGCCCGCACGGCCACGCGCACGGCCTCCTGCAAATCCTGCGTCTCGCCCGCACTCTCCAGATGCTCGAAGGCGGCGAACCATTCTTCGGCACTGGGCTGCGGTAAACCGTAATAGTATGCTGCAATCAAGCGATGCACGCGCCGTCGTTCTTCAAGGGGCAAATGAGAGAGCGCGAAATGGCGAATCTGCGGATGAATGGTGTAGACACGCCCATCGAAGTGGATAAAGGAAGCCTGCACCAGTTCGTCGCGCGCGGCTGGCCACTTCTCCAACAGTTCGCCCGGTATCACTACATCCTCCGGTCGCGGCACCTTCTGTTCGCCGAGAGAGCTACTATGTAGCTCCTGATCACGCACCAGACAGATCGAACCCCCGGCCAGAGCCAGCGTTTCAGGGGCCATCAACATCATGATCTGTTCGCGACTAAACGGCAGATTGAAGGCCGATAGATAGGCCAGAAGCAGACGTGCTGATGCGGATAGGCGGCGATAAGCTACCTCCAGCACGGCCAGAATACCGGCCAGGGGATGGCTACGTAGTTCGTCACGCACCTCCTCCAACGAGCGCGTAGCCGCCTCCGGGGTATAAATATGGCCGTCAATCGAGCGCGCTGTGCCAAAGATGAGCGCCGCCCCCAGGGGATAGCCGTCAAGCAGTGTGCAGATTTCGCGCAGAACCTCCTGCTGACGCGGGTCTTCCAGGTGGATACGCTGATCCAGCCCGCTCGCCGCCGCCAGTTCGCCGAAGAGACGCAGCAGGTCGGCATCATTCATCTTGTCAACGCTGTACTCGTACCAGCGACATTGATTACCGGCCCCATCCACTGCCATCATGACCTCCGGGTTGGAACGCGAGGTCATCAGCACAACTACCTCGCGGGGCAAACGACAGAGGAAACGCAGCCACGTCTCCATCTCCGCGCGATCCTTGACCTCCTCAAAACCATCCAATAGCAGCAGCACAGGCAATTCACGACTGGCAAGCGAGTGGAAGGCCGCGAGGGCGCTCCGCGAACGCTGGCGCAGATCACTGGCATGATGCATGGGATCATTGCTGTGCAAGGTGTGCATCATCTCAATCAGGGCATCACCAAAGGTCTTGCCGTTTTGCAGCGAGATACCAATGACGGCCCCCGGAAACTTCGCACTGTTGCGTCGCACCACCTCGTAAGCCAGCGCGCTTTTGCCGATGCCTGCCGGGCCAGTCAGAGCAATATGATGCGTGCCCGGACGTAGCCTGAGATGCGGTTTGTCATCAGGCAATGGCTCGCCTCTGGCAGCCAGTAGGAGATCCTCCAGGTCCTGCAACTCACGTTCGCGCCCGATGAAGGTGGAAGGTGGGCCAAGATGCTCCAGAGGATGATCGTGCTGCTCAGACGAAACATCGCCGACTAAGAGCGGCACCGGCTTCTCCTGGCCCTCTACGACATGGCGATACAGCACCGGAATGAACCAGCTCTTCAACTGCATGGGTAACAGGGCCTGTCGTGCCCTCGTCAGCGCTTCCTCTAGTGTGCGACCGTCCGCCAGCGCCTCATAGAAATGATAGACAAAGGTCGGGCTGAGTTCATCCTGTAGCGAAAAGGGCATAGCAACGACGGCGGGCACCTGCGCCATCACCAGCGCCGTCGCCAACGTGGCATCTACTGCGCTGCGCCGTACACGACGTCCACTCACAGGCGTCGAAACGGCAGCCGTCTCGCAAGCCGAAAAGACGGCCAGCCGAACATCACTACTTAAGAACAGGTCGCGCAAGGATTGAGTGTCGATAAAGCGGTTGCTGCCATCCTCGTTACAAAAACACAGGTAGGTTTGTGGTTTAACGCGCTGCAAAGAGGCCCCACAAGCAGCACATTTACGCGCCTCCGGCTCATTCAGCGTATCACAATCATCCGTCGAACAGAGCCGCCCATAAGCACCATGCCCATCAAAATGCACGACGTAGCAGGGTACGGCGGTGTCGCTATCATCCAGCGTACCGGCCCCACCATACAAGTTCAGGTAGCGCACCAGTTCATCAAATGTGGGCGATTCCAGGCGATCTAGAAACACCTGATCACTTTCCCTCAACGACGCAAGGCCGCGCTCCAGCGCCTCAAAACTACGCTCAATCTCTAGAGGCGCGCAATCATTGGGTGAGGCCCCGATGTAGAGGACACGAAAAGGGGGATGCACCGGTAGCTCGCACCCTACCGGCATGTCCGGGCGCAACAAGGCGCGCGTCAGGGTAAAGATGCCGGAACCCAGCAGGAAATGATCGCCGTTATGCAATAATTCCCAGGGATAGCGCACAAACTCATCGCAGCCGGGGCCGAAACCAAAGATCATGGCCACTGTGCCGCGCCTATGCAGAGTACGCTGGATCACACCATGCAATACCGCCTGCACGGCCTGCTCGGCGGAGTTGTGCGCCGACGGCTCCGTCGCTGCGGCGGTGTGGCCATTGCCACACAAGGCAAGGAAGAGGCGATGACCCACCTCGCGCAATTCCTGGTCACTAACCTCTAACGCCTTCAGCTTCTTTTGTAACGCACTAAATTGTCTTTCGGTAAATGGTGGATTGAAAGTGCCGTGTACGGTGCGTCCTGACCAGCTATCACGAACGCCCAGTTCAATGGTGCCGTCCTCGCGGCGATGAAAACGTAAGTTCAGCGTCTCGATCATGTCCCCATTATGCTCACAGTCTCTCTGCGCGGCATGTGTCAATATATCCCTGCCGCATAGCACAAGCTCGCTTAAGTATACCACAGCTTAAAACCGGCGACGACGACACTTCTGCCCGATAGCTTCCCCGCGCCTATCAACAGTTGTTCTCTCAGACATATTTGGGACTGATGAAAACCGCCGCCATCTGTGCATTGCGGGAATATGCGCATGGTCGCTTTTGTTTATTGAGGTAGCAAACGCTTTACAAGATACTTGTAAATAGTAAGCATAATGGTACCCTGGGCAAGCGTTGATGACACCACAGGGCGAACGCAAGACATCGCCCCTACAATGATACGGTACCGTCTTTGCCCGTTTCATTGTAGGGACAGCCCTGGCGGCAAAAAAATCAGGGTATCATTTATTATCGTTGGTTGGCATTTTTCTACACACTCGTATGTGAGAAAGGAGATGCTACGATGGCACTTAGCATTGGTCTACTTATCTTACGTTTAGCAACTGGTCTTTTGATGTTTGGGCATGGTGCGCAGAAGCTCTTCGGCTGGTTCGGCGGACGTGGCATGCAGGGCACCATCGGAATGATGAACAAGTTGCACCTGCGCCCCGCTCCGGTATGGGCATGGCTGGCCGCACTTACCGAAACCGTTGGCGGTCTGCTCTTTGCGCTTGGCCTGCTTGATCCGCTGGGGTCACTGGGCATTATCGCCGCTATGTTGATGGCGATGATTACCGTCACCTGGCCACGTTTCTGGGGCAGTCAGGGCGGCATCGAATATAACCTGCTCTTCGTCATCCCGGCGGTCGTTGAGGTCTTTACCGGCGCTGGCACATACTCGCTAGACCATCTCCTGGGCATCGCGCTACCGGAACCAGTCTCTTTCCTGGTCGGCCTGCTGCTCGTTATCATTGGCATTGGCGTCGCGCTCTTCACGCGCCAGTCGGAGCAAGCTGCCACTACACCGTCAGTCAGCACTGGCGACTAATGCGCGGGCCTGCCCACACAGACGTTAACATAACGGCATAATACATCCGTCATCACCCTAACCCGTAGGGGCGTCATTCATGACGCCCTGTTTGTGCATCACCCCTATCGCGTCGGGACGTGATGAAGAATTTTAACCATCGAACCCGGCGCTCTCGTCGGGGCGTCATTCATGACGCCCTGTTTGTGCATCGCCCCTATCGCGTCGGGACGTGATGAAGAATTTTAACCATCGAACCCGGCGCTCTCGTCGGGGCATCATTCATGACGCCCTGTTTGTGCATCGCCCCTATCGCGTCGGGACGTGATGAAGAATTTTAACCATCGAACCCGGCGCTCTCGTCGGGACGTGATGAAGAATTTTAACCATCGAACCCGGCGCTCTCGTCGGGGCGTCATGAATGACGCCCCTACGGGACGAGGGCCTTGCCGGGTTCGGGGGATACATTTCACCATCACCCCCTGGGTTGGGTCTCGAACCGTTCCCTGGGCCTCGCTCCGTTCCCTAGGCGTCATGAATGACGCCCCTACGGGACGAGGGCCTTGCCGGGTTCGGGGGATACATTTCACCATCACCCCCTGGTTGGGCCTCGAACCGTTCCCTGGGCCTCGAACCGTTCCCTGGGCGTCATGAATGACGCCCCTACGGAAGGAGGGCTTTGCAGGGTTCGGGGGATACATTTCACCATCACCCCCTGGGTTGGGTCTCGCTCCATCCCCTGCGCCTCGCTCCGTTCCCTGGACGTCATAAATGACGCCCCTACCGCCAGCCCTTGACAAGCGGCCTTTTAATCCGTAGACTATCCTATAGTGGGTTAGTCAACAATCCATCAATCCATTAATCAACGCGCGCTTTTTTGCGATTGATGGCAGTAGCTCCCCAAAGAAGAGGAGAAAGATCGCGTATGCCTGACACCATTGATTTCTTTTTCTCGCCCCACCCCTCTGCGCAGGCGCGACGACTGAGCGCCGCCATTCAGGATGGGCTGGCACACGGCAGTCGCATCGAACCTGCCGACCCGCGCCCCGGCGAGGCCGTCACGCTACTTTTCTCCACCAACAACCGGTTGCCCATCGAGCATGTCGCCGTCTACTACACCACCGACGGCTCGGAGCCGCGAGGCGAGCGTGGGCACGCTATTAATGGGCGCGTGGTGATGGCCGAACCAGATGCTGATGGGCCTCATAACCAATATGGGCATCTCGCTCTTAACTGGCGGGCCATCCTTCCGGCTCAGCCAGACGGCACGCTGGTACGCTATCGTGCCGATGCCTGGAGCGATAAACAGCCGCAGCGACACTGGTACGCCGATCATGTTGATCCGATCAGTCTGCCCACCATCGATGGCAAACTCTTCGCATACCACGTTGATACCTGGACACCGCCTACATGGTGGCAGGATGCTGTCGTCTATCAGATTTTTGTAGACCGCTTCAACGCCGCACACGACGAGCCACCGCTGCGTCCGGCGGAAAGCACTCCCATCACCGGCTTTTTCGGCGGTACGCTGCGCGGTGTCATTGAGAAGCTGGACTACCTTCAGTCGCTGGGCATTAACTGCCTCTGGCTCTCGCCTATTTTTGAAAGTCCCACCCATCACGGTTATAACGCCTCAGACTACTATACCGTCGCCGCGCGCTACGGGGGCAACGAAGCACTTCATCAACTGGTGCAAGCAGCGCACCAGCGTGGCATGCGCGTGATGCTGGACTTTGCCGCCAACCACACTTCACATGAACACCCGGCGTTCATCGCCGCGTTGCGCGATCCGAACAGCGACACTTACGACTGGTACTCATTTAACGAGAAAGGCTATCGTAGCTATGCCAACGTCCGTAATATGCCGGAACTGGCGACCGATAATCCTAAAGTGCAGCGCTACCTGTTCGATGCCGTCCGTCACTGGCTCGGCACGTTTGGAGCCGACGCACTGCGCCTGGACTACGTACCTGGGCCTTCGCACGCTTTTTGGACGCTCTTTCAAGAAGCGGTCAAAACCTCATCCGCTAACACACTCACGCTGGGAGAAATCACCGAACCACTGGAGTATATCGCGCTATATGCCGGGCGTATGGATGCCTACATGGATTTCCCGCTCACGCAGGTGCTACGCCAGGTGTTCGCTACGCGCACACGCACTGTGGCCGACCTGCTGCACTACCTTGAGGATCGCCGCTCACAACTACCAGCAACTATGAGCCGGGCCACCTTGCTAGATAACCACGACATGCATCGTTTCCTCTGGCTGGCAGAGGGGGATCACCGCCGCCTGCGCCTGGCCGCCACCTGTCATCTAACCCTGGATGGCACTCCGATCATTTACTACGGCACAGAGGTCGGCCTGTCACAATACGCGGACGCACACAAAGAAAATGCCTACGCGCGCGCGCCTATGTTCTGGGATGAGCGCCAGAACACGCAACTGCTCCAGCACTACCAGGCACTTATTCATCTACGCCACTCGCACGCCGCGTTAAGAGTCGGCAGCACAATTGCGCTTCCTGTGCAAAGCGATAGCGCAGATAGCACACAGGTGGGGGCCTACTTGCGTCTACAGGGCACCGAGTATGTGCTGGTGGTATTGAACAATAACCTCACACCCGTGACGGTACATGTTCCTTTGCAAAATGCGCTAACGGCACAAGGAATCACAGTAAAGACTGCCCGCTTGCACTCGTTATTGTCGGTGAGTACGGAAGAATTTCCCCTACAGGATGGCATGCTTACCCTGCGCTTAGAGAGCCTTGATGCCATCTTGCTAGGAGAATAGAGCAGAAAAGGCGGTGATGGAACAGCCTTGTCCAACGTAGTAAGAGGTGGAGCATGGGTACCGACACGAAATTAGTAGAGAGAATGAAAGTCGTTCACAAAACTGTTGACAAACCAACAATTTTTGCCTATACTCATTACAGAAGTTGAAATCTATCCCTGCACAGCAAAGGGGTTTGTAGCATGAGTACAGCACACGACGGTACGCAGGTTGAGCAAGAGATTTACCGCATGCTGACCAAGACATTCATCTTATTAGATGATTGTGACCGCCGTTTTTTCGCCGAATATGGCCTGAGTACCCGTCAGTTCTGGGCTTTGCAGCATCTGGATAGTGAGCGCGGCTGCTCGATGGTTGATTTAAGCCGGGTACTTTTCACGGATAAGAGCAACGTGACGGGCATTGTAGACCGTCTGGAACGGCTTGAACTTGTCACGCGCACTACTGATCCCCGCGACCGTCGCGTTATCCTCGTGACCCTGACGCCTGCTGGCCAACAATTGCGCGACAAGGTCAGCGCACAGCACGCGGACTTGATCCGCCAGCTTATCCACGTGATGAGCGATGCTCACCTCTACGCCTTGCTGGACTCATTACAAACAATCAGCCGTAGTCTTGAAAACCACCTGGCAGCAGCAGATACTGCATGATACCCACCGCTCCGCCCAGATATGACACATGTTCTTTACTCGTCGCCCAATTGATCAGTTTCACAGTGGACTCGTCTGGTTTAGAAAAAGAGCAACGATTAAAAATGAGAAGCTCGTTATAATGTGCAGCGTTGCACAAGAGAGGAGCGAGATGCCGCTGAAAGGGGTTCAGACATACACACATGAGCTATGTGCTACATGTGTTCGACCGACGTTGCATGACACACAATTATACGCGGGTAGGCTCCGCATGCGCTCCGCACCGTAATTTGCGCTCCAGAGTGTGTCAACATATCCTATGTTTTGTGAACGTACACAACGGGTAATGGGATACCCTGAGTATTCCTGCTATTTTAGCAACCACGGAGGAACCTGGTTTATGTCACTGAAGCGTTTTTGCGCCTTTCTGCTGCCGCTTGCACTGCTAAGCGCCATGCTGCTTGCTGCCTGTGGTTCCACCACCAGCACCAGCCCATCTTCTAACCAGCATGTCACCATCACCATCTGGCATGGCTGGGGCGGTAGCTACCTGGCCCCCAAGCAGGCCATCTTCAATGCCTACATGAAACTGCACCCCAACGTCACCATCAAGCTGGTTAACCAGGGTGGCACGAACTTCATCCAGAAAGCCATCACCGCCGTCAAGGCCAATAATGGCCCCGATATCATTGCCTGGGTCGATGATTCATTAGGTGAGCTTGTGGATAGCCACACCGTCGTACCAATGGATCAGTACATCAGTCAGAGCTTTGTCAACTCCACCTATGCCCCGGCGGCGGCACAGGCGGTACAGTTCAATGGACATGTCTATGGTGTGCCGGAAACCGTCGAGGCCGTCACCATCATGTACAACAAAAAGCTGATCAGCGCCTCTCAGCTTCCTACCACCACCGATCAGATGCTGGCGTTCGAGCAGAGCTACGAAAAAGCCCATCCCGGCAGCTACGGCATTGTCTGGCCGACCACCGACCCTTACTACAATGCCTGCTGGTTCTACGGCTTCGGCGCGTACTACGTCAAGCCTGATGGCACCGTTGGGCTGAACACTGCGCAGGCGACCGCCGCCGGTCAATTCATCGCCTCTTTCCGCCAATATCTACCCAAGCAACTCGATGGCACGACGGCTTCGTCGCTATTCACCGAGGGTAAGGCTGCCGCGATTATCGATGGCCCCTGGGCCTATGACAACTACGCTCAGAAGGCAGGCATCGATGTTGGTTTCGCTAAGCTCCCCATTGTTAGCGCGACTGGCCAGCCAGCTACACCATTTGTCGGTGTGAAATCGCTATGGGGCACTGCCAATGCACAGAGCCGAGGCGTTCTACCCATCGTGGCTGATATCTTGAAGTTCTATAGCAACGAACAGAACCAGCTTCAGATGATCCAGCAGACCGGCGAAATCCCTGCCAACAACGCTGCCCTGCAGAGCAGTACGGTGACGAACAATCCGGCCATCTCCGGCTACGCTGCGCAAGCCGCCACAGGGGTTCCACTTCCCAACACGCCGTACATGTCGGCCCTCTGGACACCCGTTGGCAATGCGCTGACCGCGATCTGGTCGGGCAACCAGACACCTGCCGCCGCCCTGGCCGCCGCACAAACTGCTGCCGTGAAGGGCATACAGAGTATCCAATCATAATAGCTTCAAATGACGAATCTCCAACGAGTGTTGTCGGAATGAGGGCTGATCGTTCCACACCCCGGCGGAGAATCCAGGGTGGAAGCCTACCGCTGGCTCTCCACCCTCTCCTTCACCTATACCAGAAAGGAGATGCGGCTCATGCTCCAGGTCAGACGCAGGACAATCTTTTTCTACATGTTGCCCATGATCGTCACTATTGCGATCATCAATCTGTCGCCGATCCTTTACACATTCTATCTCTCGCTCACTAACAATACTGAGTTTAATAACTCGTATAATTTCGTAGGATTACAGAACTACATCAATCTCATCCTCAGCACCAACAGCGACCTGTATCCCGTTCTCGGCAGTACCATCCTCTACGTCATCGTCTGCGTTGCGCTCTTTTTGATCATTGGCACACTGACAGCGCTGGCTCTGAACAACCCGAAAGTCAAAGGCTTGCCTTTCTGGCGTATGGTTCTGCTCATTCCCTGGGCCGCACCTTCCGCTATCACCGCCCTGATCTGGAAATTCCTCTTTAACGAGACATTCGGCCCTATCAATCAGATCGCGCGCGTCTTCTTTGGTCCCAAATTTAACATTCCCTGGCTCTCCAGCCCCTTCTGGGCCTTTGCCGCCGTCGTGATCGTCAATGTCTGGCTCTCCTACCCTTTCTTCACCGTTGTGATCCTCGGCGCACTGCAAAGCATCCCCCAGGAACTCAATGAGGCAGCCAACGTCGATGGGGCCAACGCCCTACAGCGCTTCATCCAGATCAAATTGCCTCTGTTGCGCCCGGCCATCACTCCCGCCGCCATTCTGAGCGCCATCACTACCTTCCAGATGTTCAACACGGTCTACCTGATTACTCAGGGTGGCCCCATCACCAACGCGGCTAAGCCAGGGGCAACTTCTTTCGTCATGGTCTACATGTACAACCAGGTGCTTGGCGGTGGCTTAGCCAATATCCACTACGCCTTTATCGCCTCTTTCGCTATCACCATGTTCATTATCCTGGGGGCCATCACCTTTATGGCTCGTTCCTTCGGCCCACGCAATAAGGAGGCTCTGGCATGAGTGAGCAGTCCATCAGCAAATCTGTCACTGCCGATTCAGCCGTCGCCGCACGCGCGCGACAGCTTTCAAGCGCCACTGCTCAGGCAACTATCCTGCGCCGACGCATCTTCTCCGGCCTGTCGCTGGTGGTGATCTACCTGTTCCTGATTATCATGACCATTTTCGCGCTCTTCCCCATCTACTACGTTATTCAAGCGTCGCTCAACGGCGCGCAGTCGCTCTACACCACAACTTTGCAGTTGCTACCTCAACCGATCACGCTCGCTAACTATGGCTACATGTTCACGCACTATCCCATCTTCGCCTGGATCGGCAATACGGTTCTAGTCTGTGGACTCTCCACTTTGATCGGCCTGATCTTCTCAATGACCGGCGCGTATGCTCTCTCGCGCTTCCGCTTCAAGGGACGCGAGGTCACGCTGAACCTTTTGCTGGCGCTCCAGGCATTTCCAGGTCTGCTCGCCATCACCGCTTACTACTATCTGCTCCAGTTTCTCGGCCTGCTCAACACGGCCCCTTTGATCGGTCTGGCCCTGGTCTATGCCGCCGGTAGCCTGGTCTTCGGTTGCTGGAACATCAAAGGCTATTTCGATACGCTACCGATTGAGTTGGAACAGGCCGCTATGGTTGACGGGGCCAGCCATACGCAGGCTTTCTTGCGCGTCACGCTACCGCTGGCAGCGCCCGCGCTGGCCGCCTCGGCATTGTTTATGTTCGTAGGCGGCTGGAATGAGTTCGCGCTGGCGAACTTTATCCTCAACTCGAATCAGAGCGGCAGCAACCTGACCTTCATCCTGGGCCTCTATGGCCTGCAAACGACCTATCAGACGCCCTGGGGCTACTTCGCCGCAGGCTCGGTGATTATCTCTGTTCCTCTGATGCTCGTCTTCCTCTATGCCCAGCGCTTCTTCCAATCCGGCCTTACGATTGGCGGAGTCAAGGGATAAATCAAAGATCCCCCTATTCTTCTGCAATAGGGGGATCTTTATGTGCGTAGAAACTATGCCCGCTCGTATGCTTCCAGTACCGGCGATTCAGCCTCGAACACCTCGGAGCCAAAGGTTTCAATATAGAAGCGAATCGCAGACTTCACATCGTCTAAAGCTTCCTCATAGTTCTCACCCTCACCGACTACCACGCCCTTTAAGCCGAGAGGATAAGCTACATAACCATCAGGATGCTTTTCGACGATGACTTTGATTTGCTTCATCAAGCTCCCCCATTCATCAAGATAGTAACAGCGATCTGGGAACTATTATACGTCAAATGCCGCTTAAGGCGTACTCTTGTAACACGGTATAGTGCGCACCGGCACGAGAGAGTTCGCTTTTCACGACGATCAGGCGGCTGGCAGGATAACTTTCGAGGGGATGGAGGTGCTGTTGTTCGCTGTTGAGCAGGCGTTGCAGGTGTTGCAGTTCGATAGCGTTCAAGGGGGCTTTGACGCGCGCGAGGGTGAAGTGGGGTGAGAAGGGACGTTTGTCAACGGTGAAGCCGCGCTGTTCAAGGGCGAGGTTGAGCGAGCGATGCAGGGCGATGAGAGCGCCGGTCGGCTCCTCTAAACCCATCCAGATCACGCGCGGCTGCCTGGGCGAGCCGAAGATACCAAGACGCGCGAGGCGATAGGTGAAGGCATGGGCCACACGCGCTGTCTCCTGAGATGCTGCCATCGCCTCGGCCAGTTGGGCATCGTCCAGTTCGCCCAGGAAAGCCAGCGTGAGATGAATGCCGTAGGCATCCACCCAGCGCACCGAGGGCAAGAGCGGAGCCACCTGGCGGATGACCCCGGCCAGGTGACCTTGCAGATGTTCATTCATTTCAAGCGCGATGAATGTACGTGTCATGCAGCAAACAACATCTCGTCCAATTCGGCTCCATCAATCGTCTCAACCTGTTTGAGGTATTCAGCGATCAAGATGAGCTTATCTTTTTTCTCACGTAAAATGCTCAAGGCCGTCTCATAAGCCTGATCGACCAGTCTGGCGATCTCCTGGTCGATCTTCGCCGCCGTCTCCGCGCTAATCTGTAGATTACCCTCGGCATCGGGTTTGAGCGCAATCAGGCCGAGCGAACTCATGCCGAACTCGCAGACCATGCGACGCGCGATGTTGGTAACGTACTCAATATCCTGGCTGGCCCCGGTGGTGATGTCGCCAAAGATGATCTCCTCGGCGGCACGCCCACCCATCGCTCCCGCCATCTTGGCCAGCAGTTCGGAGCGGCGCATCAGGTAGCGATCCTCGGCGGGAGACTGGACGGTGATACCCAGCGCCATGCCACGCGCGATAGCCGAAACCTTCTGCACCGGGTCGGAGCCGGGCGTGCAGCGCATCACAATGGCGTGACCAACCTCGTGATAGGCAATAATCGACTTCTCCGCGTCGGAGATCAGGCGGCTCTTGCGCTCTGGCCCGGCCATCACCCGCAAGATGGCCTCGTCCAGATGCTCTTTCTGAATGACGCTCTGCCCGCTACGAGCAGCCAATAATGCTGCCTCGTTGAGCAGGTTTGCCAGATCGGCACCAGAGAAACCGGCGGTCTGCTGCGCCAGTTGCTGCAACGTCACATCAGGGGCGAGCGGCTTATCCTTCGCGTGTACCTCTAGAATAGCGAGGCGACCACGAATATCAGGTTTGTCGAGCATTACACGACGGTCGAAACGGCCAGGACGCAGTAAAGCCTGATCCAGCACATCGGGCCGGTTGGTGGCGGCAATGACGACCACATTGGTGTGCTTATCAAACCCGTCCATCTCTACCAACAACTGGTTCAGTGTCTGCTCGCGCTCGTCGTTGCCGCCGCCCATGCCGGTAGCCGAGCGCTGCCGCCCGACAGCATCGATCTCGTCGATGAAGAGGATGCAAGGAGCATGCTCTTTGGCCTCTTTAAAGAGATCGCGCACACGGGCTGCGCCGACACCTACAAACATTTCAACAAACTCCGAGCCACTGACGCTATAGAAAGGCACACCGGCTTCACCGGCAACCGCACGCGAGATCAGCGTTTTACCGGTGCCGGGTGCGCCAACCAGCAACACACCTTTGGGAGTACGCGCCCCCATACTCGCAAAACGTTCCGGGTGCTTGAGATACTCTACAATCTCTTGTAGCTCAATCTTGGCCTCATCCACCCCCGCAACATCCTTAAATAGGACCGCCGGATGCGATTCGTTGAAGCGCTTCGCCTTCGAGCGCGAGAAAGAAACGGCCTGCCCACCAGCACCACCACGCCGGATAAAGAGGAACATGCCGCCCAGAATGAGCAGAATGAACATTAAATCCGCCACACCCTGCGTCCATTGCCCGTTTTGCCCGTCATCAATCGTCACAGTAACACCATCGTGACGAAACGTATTCACCAGCGACTCACTGCTATCTCTTACCGCGTGATACAGCTTACCGTTTTTGGCCGTCACCGTCACATCATTTCCACTAATAATTACGGATTTGAGTTGATGGTTATCGGCCATATTCAGCACAGTGCTGATCGGCTCTTCCTGCACCACAGGGCCAGGATTGGTGATACGGATGATCGCTAGCGCGGCAAGGCTCAGAGCGACGATTACCAGGAGAGCGGGAATGCCATAACGAATAAAACGTTGACGCTTGCTAACTACTTTTCGGATGGAACTACGTGAATTAGTATCGGGTGTCCGTCGATTATCCTTTGGAGGAATTTCCATGAGCTGCCGTTAGACCCTTCTAAAACATCGTAAGCTAAACACTTCTACACTACTTATTATGTGTCAACCTGTCTTCTTGCATATGACTTAGCCTCAAGGCTATATCCTGAGTTAGTATAGCGTACCTTTAGCCGTTGTGCAAGGTGAGAACGCGCTAAGAAAGATTAGAATTCTGAGAGATGGGAAAAATTGACCGGTCAGCAAAGTGATATTTCAAGCAAGGGCGACTCTTGCGCTCGCCCTATCATGCCTGTAATACATTCCACACCTGTCGTATAGGGGAAGGACAATCATCGTGGTTGTTCTGCTTGAGATGTCATTTCTGGTACCTATATGCTATTATTATAGAAGAATCAGCCACCGGGAGAACTCGTTTTTTCCATCTTACGAACAGGGTTGTTCGGAATTTTTGATCGTTGCAGAGGAAGACAGAGATGCAGAAGCAGATCATCCCACTAAAGCCGATAGAGCGGGTCTGGTCGCAGGCCATGCAAATCGGCATCACGACGCAGCCGTTTAGCGCTGAGAGTCGAGAGAAGGCCCCTCGCATTCGTGACGCCAAAGTTGTGAAAAGCGTCTGTCCCTACTGCGCCGTCGGATGTGGACTCAACGTCTACGTGAAAGATGGCAAAGTCATCGACATCGAAGGCAACCCCGATAGCCCGATTAATCACGGCGCACTATGTCCCAAAGGCTCCGCCACCTTCCAGTATACCGTCAATCCCAGCCGTATGACGCAGGTTCTCTACCGCGCCCCCTATAGTGACCACTGGGAGGTTAAATCGCTGGATTGGGCGATGGAGCAGATCGCGCAACGGGTCAAAAAGACCCGCGACGAAACCTTTGTGGAACGCCTGGAGGATGGTCGCACGGTCAATCACACGCTGGGCATTGCCTCACTCGGCGGGGCCACGCTGGATGTTGAAGAGAATTATTTGATGAAGAAGCTCTTCAGCGGTGGCCTGGGCGTCGTATCGATTGAAAACCAGGCCCGTATATGACACAGCTCGACCGTACCCGGTCTGGGTACATCATTCGGGCGTGGCGGTGCCACCACCTTTCCACAGGATATCGTCAATAGCGATGTGGTGCTGATTATGGGCAGCAATATGGCCGAGGCGCATCCAATCGCGTTCGGCTATGTGGTGAAAGCGAAGGAACAGGGCACGAAAGTCATTCATATTGACCCACACTACTCGCGCACCTCGGCCCTCGCCAACCTCTATGTGCCGATCCGTGCGGGCAGTGACATCGTGTTTCTCGGTGCCATCATCAACTACCTGCTGACCAATAAGGCGTATTTCGAGGAATACGTCATGAATTATACCAATATCGCCGCACTGATCCGTGAAGATTTCAAGGATACAGAGGAACTGGACGGCCTCTTCTCCGGCTTTGACGAGCAGACAGGTACCTATGCCGACCAGAGCAGTTGGGACTACCAGCGCGACGAGCAAGGCACTATTCTGACTGATCCAACATTGCAAAACCCGCACTGCGTCTACCAGATTATGCGCCGTCACTTCGCGCGCTACACGCCGGAGATGGTCGAGCAGGTCTGCGGCGTCTCGCGTGACGTGTGGATGCAGGTCGTGCAGACACTAATCGAGAACTCCGGGCGTGAACGCACAGGTGTCGTCTGCTACGCCGTCGGTTGGACGCAGCACTCGAAGGGCGTGCAGATGATTCGCTCCGCTGCTATCATGCAACTACTGCTCGGCAACATAGGACGTCCCGGTGGCGGCATTATGGCCTTGCGCGGTCACGCCTCCATCCAGGGTTCGACCGATGTGCCGACGCTCTATGACCTGCTGGGCGGCTACATGCCACAACCAAGCGCCCTGCTACCACAACAGACGCTGGCCGACTATATCGCCACAGCAGGCGAGAAGACCGGCTGGTGGTCACACTTCCCGGCCTATATCATCAGCCTGCTCAAAGCCTGGTACGGCGACGCCGCTCAGCCGGAGAACGATTATGGGTACAGTTGGATACCCAAGATCATCGGCGACCACTCGCATCTGATGACCACCTATGCCATGCTGGATGGTAAGGTCAAGGGTTACTTCCTCTTCGGGCAGAATCCGGCGGCAGGCAGTACCGACGCGCGTTTACAGCGCAAGGCGCTGGAGCAGCTCGACTGGATGGTCGTGCTCGATCTGTACGAGGTTGAGTCCGCCTCCTTCTGGTATAAGGGGACAGAACCGGTTGATCCCACAAAGATCAAGACAGAGGTCTTCCTGTTGCCAGCCGCCGCCTCGACGGAGAAAGAGGGCAGCTTCACCAATACTCAGCGTATGCTCCAATGGCGTGATAAAGCCGTTGACCCACCCGGCGATGCACGCTCCGATCTGTGGTTCGTCTATCATCTCGGCAAACGCCTCAAAGCGCTCTATGCCGATAGCACCGACCCCAAAGACCGCCCGATCCAGGCGCTCACGTGGGACTACGAGCGCGCGGAGCCAGAACCCGGCTCACGCATCACTGACGAGCCGGATATCCACCTGGTACTGAAAGAAGAGAACGGCTACTACCTGCGCAGTAGCGACGATCCACAACGCACCTACACGCTGCGTGACGCGCCCCACGTATCGGGCTTCCCGGCGCTCAAAGACGACGGTAGCATCGCCTGCGGCTCGTGGATTTACAGCGGCGTCTATCCTGAGCCGGGCAATAATCGCGCCGCCTCGCGCGACCCGCAGGGCTATACCTTCCAGAACTGGGGCTTCGCATGGCCTGCCAACCGACGCATCCTCTATAATCGCGCTTCCGCCGACCCGCAAGGCCGCCCCTGGTCGGAGCGCAAGAAGTACGTCTGGTGGGACGAGGAGCAGAAGAAGTGGACAGGCTTCGATGTGCCCGACTTCCCCGTGACAAAGCCGCCCGATTATCGACCCCCGGCAGGCGCGAGAGGCATGGATGCTATTGGCGGAAGCGATCCCTTCATTATGAAACCGGATGGCAAGGGCTGGCTCTTTGCGCCAAAAGGGTTGAAAGATGGCCCACTACCCACACACTACGAGTCCGCCGAGTCGCCGGTACACAACCTGCTCTATCATCAGCAGAGTAATCCGGTGGCGAAGTATAATCGAGGCCGCCCGCACAACCAGTTAGCCCCGGTGGGGGATGAACACTATCCCATCCTCGCCACGACCTATCGCCTGACCGAGCATCACGTCAGCGGCCCGATGACGCGCTGGCTGCCCTGGCTCAACGCGCTGCAACCCGCGATGTTTGCTGAACTCAGCCCGGAACTGGCGGCGGAACGCGGCATCAAAAACGGCGGTTGGCTTGTCATCAGCACTCCGCGTGGCGAGATTGAGGCACGCGCGCTGGTCACACGGCGCATGCGTCCGCTCAACGTGGCCGGACGCACTGTGCATCAGATCGGTTTGCCTTTCCACTGGGGCTTCCAGGGCAAGAGTACAGGCGGCATCACCAATGATCTGGCCCATATGGTGCTGGAGCCTAACGTCAGCATCGAGGAAGCAAAGGCATTTACCTGCAATGTGCGGCCTGGCCGCTTGCATGAAGGAGCGTAGCGATGGCGGTTGTCGAAAATACACAGCAATCTCTGGGGTCTCGCTTTGCCGAGACCCCCGTCCAGACCAGTCTGGAACTACTCGGCGAGATGCTTAAACCCTTCCGCAAAGAAGAGCCGCCGCCCCCTCAGCCCGCTATGGGCTTCTTCACCGATACCAGCATCTGTATCGGCTGCAAAGCCTGCGAAGTAGCCTGCAAACAATGGAACCAGTTGCCCGCGACCACACCATTCTGGAGCGGCACGAGCTATGACAATACGCGCGGCCTCGGCGCAACCACCTGGCGACACGTACAGTTCATCGAACAGATCGGACGAGGCCCGTCCGCTCCTGCCACTTCACCCGCACCAGACGGGCAGCGACCCAATCTGCCGCTGCTCGACAGACAGATTAAAGAAGCGCAGAGCAATGGTACCATTCCACAGACTCCGCCCGGTACGGCGCTGCCTTTCTTTAACAGCGAACGCTGGCTAATGAGCAGCGACGTCTGCAAACACTGTGTCAACGCCCCCTGCCACGAGGCCTGCCCGACGGGCGCGATTATCCGCACCGAATTTGATACGGTATATGTGCAGCAAGATATTTGCAACGGCTGCGGCTACTGCACCCTGGCCTGTCCCTTCGGCGTTATTGCACGCGATGACGAGGGAGACCGCCTCGCCCACAAGTGTACCCTCTGTTATGATCGTTTGAAGGATGGATTGGAACCGGCTTGCGCCAAAGCCTGCCCCACCAAATCGATTCAGTTCGGTGAGGTTGAGGTGCTAAAAGAGCGGGCACGCGCGCGCGTCGGCGAACTGCACGCGCGCGGCGTCAGCGAGGCACGACTATACGGTGTGGACGACAATATTCTTGACGGCGGCCTGAACTCGTTCTTCCTGCTGCTCGACCGTCCAGAAGTGTACAATCTGCCGGAGAATCCGCCGCGCCCATCATTGAATGTCGCGCCCGCCTCTTTCTGGACGGTCGTGGCAGCGTCATTGCTGGGCCTCATAGGCATCATTCTCTTCAGGAAAGAATAGAGGTGGTATTATGCAAATGCCGCACATAGCTGGCAAACGCGCTGGCGAATGGTTGTCGCCACTCTTCACTGCCATCAGCACTGCTCCCAGCACACAAGACACATTTGAGCAGCTTGCCAGGCTGACTACGGGCTACACACCCAACCCGGAACAAGAGCAGCAGGAGCCAGGCTACTACGATTACCCGGTCCTTAAAAAGCCGTTCTGGGACTGGGAGATTATCTGGTACTTCTTCATGGGCGGCCTGGCTGCCGGTTGCTATATCATTGCCACCATCGCCGCTCTCTTCGGCTCCGAACAGGATCGCGTAGTACGGCGCACCGGCTATTACCTCTCATTGCTAGCATTGCTACCCTGTCCAGCGTTGCTCATCAAAGACCTGGGGCGGCCCGAACGCTTCTTGAACATGCTACGCATCTACAAGTTTCGTTCACCGATGTCAGTGGGCGTCTGGGGCCTGCTGTCATTTTCCCTGTTCAGTGGCCTCACCGCCGCCATCCAGGCCGCGCGCGATGGCCTGCTTGGACGCTGGTGGGGCGCACGCCTGCTTGCCAGCCTGCCTCAAAAGCTACTGGCTATCCCAGGCGGTTTCGCCAGCGCCTTCCTGGGCGGCTACACGGGCGTGCTGCTAACGGCCACCAGTATCCCGCTCTGGTCACGCAGCAAGCTTTTAGGTGGCATCTTCATCACGTCAGCAGTCTCCACCAGCAGTGCGCTGATCTCGCTCGTGCTACGTCTTGTTGGTGCGCCTGCGAAGACGTTGCACAAACTGGAACGCCTGGAGTGGGTCGCTATGCTGGTTGAAATGGTGGGATTGCTCGCCTTTCTGCGCCAATCCGGGCGAGCGGCACGCCCCCTGGTTGGTACCGGCCCTGATGAGCATGGCCATACGTTCTGGCGCTTCATGTTCGGCGGCGGCCTGGTGTTGCCCTGGCTCCTGCAAACCAGCGCGCTGCTCGGTCGCAAGAACAAAAAGAACACAACGGGCGGCCTGCTCATCTCGCTACTGGTGCTGGTCGGTGGCTACTTTCTGCGCTACTGCATCATCAAGGCAGGTCACTCATCAAGTAAGGATGCTCACACGACACTGTGGAACGCCAGAAAGTAAGCACAAAACAATGATCCAGCCAGCCAGAGCGAGCAAACCAGCAGGGCGAGGCATTACTAGCTACCCGCCTCTTGCATTCTGGGAAATGTGTTGGGAAATTTCCCGGATTTTGGGAATAAAAAAATGGGATATGTTGTTTCTCCTGGTGGAAAGAGAAAAAGGGATGCTACCCCACGAAGGGTAGCACCGGTGAGAGTGACTCACCGGCAGTTTCACGATGAACTGAAGTTCTCAAGGAGGTGAGGTGTTATGGCAAACATCACACGCTTTGATCCATTCCGCGAGATGCTCAGTTTACGTGAGGCTGTCAATCAGCTCTTTGAGCAGAGCTTCGTCCAACCAACAAGCCTGCTCCGCTCATCAGTGATGAGCGTGCCAATGGATGTGTATGAAACCGAGCAGGGCTATCAGATAAAGGCTCTCCTGCCCGGTGTCAATGCCGACGATATCGAATTGACCGCACGGCAGAACACACTGACCCTGAAAGGCCAGTTCCCCGCCACGGTCGAGTCCGAGAAGTCGGTCAACTGGCTGATCCATGAGATTGGCTCGGTCGCGTTTGAGCGAAGTATCACCTTCGACAAACCGATAGATGCCGATCACATCACGACGGAGTACAGCCAGGGCGTGCTGAGCATCTTCGTACCGATTAGCGAGGCTGGTCGTCCGAAACGCATCAGCGTCAAGACAGCCTCTCCCAAAGAGCTGGTTAGCGAGGCACACTAAGGCCGGTGCTGGAGATGACGGCACACGAGCAAAACCCTGGTGGGAGGAACTCACCGTCGGGGTTAAGAAGGCATGGCAGGTGGTGAGGCCGCCTGGAATGCAGCAGGTACTCCGCACGGTGAGGAGATCACCCCCAGGTTCCCCTTATCGATCAAATACTACAATCAACATCCAGAACAGATGAGAGCGTTCATAGAGGAATGGCTCACAGGCTGATTTTGGGTGAGCATGACACCGAGAAAGGGTGTCAGCTATTTTCTCTCACTGTATTATCATTGTAGGAACATCGCTCGCTGGTGTCCTGGACACGGGCACCTTATCTTTTTGTGAAATATCCTCTTGTTCATGCGTATGTTATGTGTACTAACGCATAGGCGCGGTCAAACTTTCCATGAGGATTGACAGCTAACCTGCTAACGGGGTAGAGTCATTAGTACAAGTTGTTTCTACATGGAGCTATATCTGTTGTGTGCTATCTGCCTGCCGGTAACAACTTGTTCACCCCAAATGGCACATAATGTGCGTTATAGGGAGGATCATTCATGGTAAACTCATCTATTCGTCGGCTAGTAAAGTTGTCCCGCCAACAGCAACTCAGACCCCTGCTTCCCCTGGTTTCCGTCCTGTTAGTCTTGCTGCTTGTCGCCTGTGGCGGCGGAAGTAGCACCAATCAAACATCCAGCACAACGGTCAAAAAGGGGGGCAACATCGTTGTAGGGCTTGACTCGGATGTTGTCACCCTCGACCCGCTCAACTCATCTGCACTGGTAGACCGCGAGGTGATGCTCAATATTTACGATACGCTGGTCAAGGTCAATGCCCAGAACGAGATTGAACCCGACCTGGCGACTTCCTGGCAGTACAAATCACCGACACAACTGGTATTTACGCTGCGCACCGATGTGAAATTTCAAGATGGCACGCCCTTCAACGCTGACGCCGTCGTCTTTAACATCAATCGTATTCTCACCACGCCCTCATCACCACGCTATAGCGAGATATCAGATGTCCAATCGGTCACAGCGATAGACTCCTCGCACGTCCAGTTTAATCTTAAGGCCCCTTTCTCGCCGCTACTGGCCGCACTCACCGACCGCGCGGGCATGATACTTTCACCAACCGCTGTGCAGAAGTTGGGAACCAATCTGGCAAACGCTCCAACGAACGCGGGCAGCGGGCCGTTCGAGTTTGTGGATTGGGTCAAAGGCGACCATCTCACTATTCAGCGCAACCCGCATTACTGGCAGAAGGATAGCCAGGGCAACCAGCTTCCCTACCTGCAAAGCATCCGCTATCGTCCGATTACCAACGGCAGCGTCATGTTCTCCAATCTGGAAACCGGTAACATCAATGTCGCTGAGGACATTGACCCGACCGACGTAGCATCGGCGCAATCCAATTCCAGTCTGATCTACAAGCAAATCCCCGGCCTCAGCTTCTATGGCTTCATGCTGAATGTGAAAGCGGCACCGCTCGACAACGTACATGTGCGACGCGCCATCGAATGGGCCGTCAATCGGCAGGAGATAGTGACGAGCGTCCTCAAGAACGTGGGCGTCGTTGCGCAAGGCCCGATCTCCCCCAGTAGTTGGGCCTATGACAGCAGTTTCGCGCCCTATAGCTATAACATCAGTCAGGCCAAAGCCGAGTTGGCCCAGGCGGGCGATGCTAAAGGCGTCACCTTCACCATGCTGATCGCCAGCGGGTCGCCGCTCAATACACAGGAGGCCCAGTTCATCCAGGCCGAGCTTCAGCCCGCCGGTATCACCATGAATATCAAGCAAGAGACATTTGCAACCCTGCTCAGCGACACCAATGCGCACAACTTCCAGGCGGCCCTGCTTGGCTGGAGCGGACGCCCCGACCCCGACGGCAACATGTACTCGTGGTTCCATACCGGTGGTGGCTTCAATAACATGCAGTACTCTAATCCGCAGGTTGATAAACTGCTGGAAGACGCGCGCACCAGCACCGATCAGTCGCAACGCACAACTGACTACCAGCAAGCAGAGAAACTGATCCTGCAAGACGCGCCCTACGTGTTTATCAACCACGGCGTAAGCGTGCAGGCCACGACCAGTAACATTAAAAACTTCACCATCTTGCCCACCAGCATTATGGAGTTCTTGAACGTGTATGTCGGCTCATAAACCCTGACATCATTTCAAGTGGGGGTGCAGAGAGTAGCAAGTACCCAGGACAACCGCATCCAGGGCGACCGTAAAGGTCGTCGCTATCCTACCACGATGCTGTTCATGCCTGTCGTTCAGGATAGAGGCGACCTTTGCGGTCGCCCTGCCTGGTCGCTTGCCTTGCACCTCTCGTGATGGAGGAGAACAAGCTATGGCTCGCTACATCGTGCGGCGTGTCCTATTCATTATTCCTGTTGCACTGCTTGTCAGTTTTATCACCTTTATGATTATCCATCTCGTGCCAGGCGATCCGGCACGTGTTTTATTAGGTGAATATGCTACGCCCCAGACTGTCGCAGCACTCAGGCAGCAACTAGGGCTGGACAAACCTTTGCTTGTACAATTCGCATTGTGGTTCTGGCAGGTGCTGCATGGCAATCTGGGCCAATCGATCCAGCTTCAGCAACCGGTCTTGCAGGCCATCGAGCAGCGTCTGCCCGTCACCGCCGAACTCGGTGTTGCCGCCCTGCTCTTCTCGCTCATCCTGGCCCTGCCACTGGGCGTCTACGCGGCGACACATCGCAATAGCTGGGTAGACGCGCTGGTCAACGTCTTCAGCCTGATCGCCACCGCGATCCCCAGTTTCGTGCTGGGCCTGGTCTTCATCCTGGTGCTGGCCGTTGCCGTGCGTATTTTTCCCCCCGGCGGCTATGCTTCATTTGAGAACAATCCGCTAGCCAACCTGCGCGATCTCATTCTGCCAATGATAACGCTAGGCACCGGCGCAGTGGCGGTCAACATGCGCCAGATTCGCGCCAACATGATTGAGGTATTGAGCCAGGAATACATCAGTGCGGCCAGAGCTAAAGGTCTTCCAGAGTGGCGCGTCAACTACGTGCATGCCTTGCGTAACGCCATATTACCATTGCTCACTATCGTTGGCCTGCAAGTCGGCGCGATTCTGGCAGGTGCATTTGTCGTTGAGACGATCTTTCTATGGCCAGGTATCGGCCAGCTTGCCGTGCAGAGCATTCTTGCTAAAGACTATCCGGTTGTGCAGGGCGTTGTCTTGCTTTCCGCGCTCTCTTATATGATCGCTAATTTGCTTGTTGATGTAGGCTATATGCTGCTTGATCCACGCATTCGTCTTGACAAATAGATGATCTTTAACAGCAAAACGATATGGAGTAAATATGGCAATCACTGATTTCAGCCAGGAACCGCAGGAGACAGCACTGGAGCTTGGCGCGAGCAGCACACAATGGTATAAACAGATCATCCAGGCGTTCCGCAGCGACGCTCGTCTGTGGTTTGGTATTGTCTTGTTGATCTTTATTCTCGCCGCTATTTTCGCCCCTTTCGTCAGCCCATATCCACCGCTGCTCTATCACCCATCTATTGCGACGCAGCCGCCCAGTCTGGCCCATCCGCTCGGCACCGACGCACTGGGACGCGACCAGCTTAGCCGGGTGATCTATGGCACGCGCATCTCGCTCTCCGTAGGAATCGCCACCGTGCTGCTGGGCGGTCTGTGCGGCACCCTGCTCGGCGTGATTGCGGCCTACGCACAGGGGTGGGTTGACCAGATCATCACCATGGTTGTCGATGCACTGCTCTCCTTCCCCTCGTTGATCCTGGCGCTGGCCATCGCCGCCGCGCTCGGCTCCGGCCTTATCAATGTGATTATCGCGCTGGCGGTGGTGCGTGTGCCGATCTATGCCCGTATCGCGCGTGGGCAAACCTTGCAAGTAGCGGCACAGGATTATATCAGCGCCGCCGTTGTCAGCGGCACACATCCAAGCAAAATCGTCCTGCGCCACATTTTGCCTAACATTTTCAGCCCATTGCTCGTACAGGCCACCATCTCCATCTCGCTGGCTATTCTCGACGAAGCCGTCCTCAGCTTCCTCGGCCTGGGCGTGCAGCCGCCAACACCCGAATGGGGTTCGATGATTAGCGACGCGCAGACCTACCTGACCAGCGATCCCTGGATGATGCTCGGCCCGGCCCTTGCACTCGTGCTGGTCGTCCTCAGCCTCAATCTGCTCGGCGATGTGCTGCGTGACCGCCTCGACCCCAGGGACATGACGCGGCTGGCCGCTCCTTCACAAGAGTGAACTGTGACGGCTGAAACACACGGATAGATGATACAATAAAGGGTGACAACCCACAGTCAATGTCAGACTAGTACGGTGCTGATACGCACCAACACAGTGTTGTGTTTTCGCGGAAGGAGCTTTTTATGACAACTACAATGAGTAGCGCCATCGCGCACGCCCATATTCCTTTTTCTAATGAACCACTCACCGACTTCAGCAAAGAAGAGAACAAGCAGGCACAGTTTAAAGCGCTGGAGCAGGTGAAAAACGAGCTAGGACGCAATTACCCACTGATCATCGACGGACAAAAGATCGAGAGCAAGGACACCTTCGCCTCGGTCAATCCGGCGCAACCTGACCAGGTGATCGGCTATTTTGCGCGCGCCACCATTGAGCAGGCTCAGCAGGCTATCCAGGCGGCCGCACGGGCCTTCGAGCGCTGGAAACGGGTCTCACCGCAAGAACGCGCAGGGTATCTCTTTGCCGCCGCCGACCTGATGCGTCAGCGCCGTTTTCATATCAATGCCTGGATGATCTACGAAACCAGTAAAAGCTGGGTGGAGGCCGATGCCGATACAGCAGAGGCCATCGATTTCCTGGAATTCTATGGACGCGAGATGTTACGCCTGGCCGAAGAGCAACCGTTGACGCGCATCCCCGACGAAGATAATCACCTGGTTTATATCCCCCTGGGCGTCGGAGCAGTGATTCCGCCCTGGAACTTCCCGTCCGCCATCATGGTCGGCATGACCAGCGCATCGTTCGTGGCGGGCAACACAGTTGTCCTCAAACCGGCCAGCACGGCACCGGCCATCGCCTGGCAGTTTATGCAGATACTGGAAGACATCGGCCTACCAGCGGGCGTCGTCAACTACCTGACCGGCTCCGGCTCCGTCGTCGGCGATGCCCTGGTAGAGAATCCACAGACGCGCTTCATCGCCTTCACCGGCTCCCGCGATGTGGGCCTGCATATCAACGAAGAGGCGGCCAAAGCTCGCCCCGGCCAGAAATGGATTAAACGCACCATCCTGGAAATGGGCGGCAAGGACGCGGTCGTGGTCGATGAAACAGCCGACCTGGAGGCAGCCGCGACCGGCATCGTGACCTCGGCCTTCGGCTTCCAGGGCCAGAAATGTTCCGCCGGTTCGCGTGCCATCATCGTTGAGCAAGTCTACGATGAGGTCGTGCAGAAGGTAGTTGAGAAGGCTAAAACGCTCACAGTGGGCGACGTGACACAGCCGACGACCTACATGGGTGCGGTCATTGACCAGAACGCCATGCAGAAGATACTGGATTATATCGAGATCGGCAAGAAAGAGGGACGCCTGCTGCTCGGCGGCGGTCATCACGGGCCGGGCTACTTCATCGAGCCAACCATCTTCGCTGATGTCGCGCCCGACGCCCGCATCGCGCAGGAAGAAATTTTCGGTCCGGTGCTAGCAATCATCAAGGCCAGGGACTTCGATGACGCGCTCAACATTGCCAACAGCACCGAGTATGGCCTGACCGGCTCACTCTACTCGCGCGACCCGCAACGCATTCAGAAAGCCAAGGAGGACTTCTTCGTTGGCAACCTGTACTTCAATCGCAAATGTACCGGTGCGCTCGTCGGTGTCCATCCATTTGGCGGCTTCAACATGTCCGGCACAGACTCGAAGGCCGGTGGCCGAGACTACCTGCTGCTCTTCACACAGGCCAAAGTTATGTCGGAAAAAAGATAAACAGCACAGCAAAAACGGGGTGTGGGTGGTGCGTGCCACGTACATCCCGTCTTCGCTGTGCTTAACACAAACTACTGACACAAAATCATGCATGTAATAGGCGGGACAAGCACGCTTTCTGTAGCTTGACCAAGCGACTCCTCACCGACGCGCCCTTGCGTGGCAACAATCGTCCATTCACCGGTAGGCAGCGTGAAAGCAACCTCGGAGCGCGTGGGATTGTAGATCACGATGATGTATTGCCAGTTGTCGCCGTTGGCATGTTCATGTAACTCAAAAGCGACCGTGTTAGGGGGACTACCAAGAAACGATAGGTGCTGTTTGATCGCTTCAGCGCTGGGCAGACGGAAGGCCGGGTGCTTGCGTCGCAACTGCACGAGACCGGCATAATACGCAAAGACCTCACGGTATTGTGCCTTACGTATCCAATCAAGCTGGTTGATGAAATCGCCCGCGTTGTAGCTATTGTTGTTGCCCTGTTTGGTGCGCAGGAACTCATCACCGCCCTGAATGAATGGAATACCCTGCGAGGTCAGCAACACGGCATAGGCCAGTTCGTCCATTTTAATGCGGTCTTCTTCGCTATCACCCGCGTTGCTCAGTGAGATTTTATCCCACAGTGTATAGTTGTCGTGGCAGGAGACATAATTGATCGTCTCGGCGGGTGAAGCGGTAAACTCATTGATACTGCCTTCGACACAACGTCTGATGGCATCGACCTGGCCCTCAGCACCAGTTGCGAAGCCGCGCGCCCCGGCATCGAAGACGGAGCCACACAGCGCATTGCGAATCGTGTCATTGAAGACACCCACGCCCAGACCGCGTTGACTACCTTTCATCAGCAGTTGGTCTCCGGGCAACGCGGAGCCACCACCTGTCCATGGCTCACCATAGATCAGCGCCGATGGATTGAGCGCGTGCAGGTCCTGCGCAACCTTCCGCATCGTCTCGATACCGAGTAGCGCCATCAGATCAAAGCGGAAGCCGTCGATATGGTACTCGCGCATCCAGTATTGCAGCGAATCGCGCACAAATTTCTGCACCATCGGTCGCTCGGTCGCCAATTCATTGCCTACACCGGAGCCGTTGGTATAGTAGCCTTCGTAGTTAGTGCGATAGTAGTATTGGGGTACCAGACGGTCAAAATCCGAGTCGCGCACAGCGAAGGTGTGATTATAAACAACATCCATAATGACGCCGATACCAGCCGCGTGCAGGCTCTGCACCAGTTGTTTAAACTCGCTGATACGTGCAGTGCCATGCGGCGTGGTGGCATAGGCCCCCTCCGGCACGTTGTAATTGCGCGGGTCATAGCCCCAGTTATACTGATCGACGGCATACTCATCAATGCTGGCAAATTCTTCTACCGGCAACAGTTGCACATGGGTGATGCCCAGTTCGCGCAAGCTATCAACGCCCGTGGTCACATCTTCCGGCCCGCGCGTGCCCTGCTCGGTAAAAGCCAGGTACTGGCCCTTATGCTCCATACCGGAGTTCTCGGCTATCGAGAAATCACGCACATGCACCTCATAGATGATGGCATCGACCGGTTGGGTAAGGCTCACAAAGCTATCCTGTTCCCAGTTGGGAGGATTGGTTGTGTTCAGGTCTATAATCATGCCGCGTGTGGCATTGATTGCCAGCGCGCGCGCATAGGGGTCAACCGCCGTTTGTGTAACGCCCTGCACTGTCACCAGGTAAAGGTAGTACCAGTTTAGCAGATCGCCCGTGACCTGCACGTACCAGGTTCCATTATCGCTACGCTGCATTTCTACCAGTTTTGTCAGTGGCCCGCTCTCACTCCTGTACAGCAGCACGCTCATATCAGAAGCGGTTGGTGCCCAGACGCGAAAAGCGGTTGCGGTCGGCGTATAGCTTGCCCCCAGATCATCGCCATGATAGACATAGAGATCATCATTCAACACGTTGCGCGGAATGACGACTGTACTACCATGTTCATGCACGTCGATCTCCAGCACATGCGTCACATCGGGAGCCACTTCCAACACCACAGCAATGAGACTGGAAGGGGTTGGCCCAAAGGGGGCAACCTCTGCGACGGCAATAGTGCCCTCCACCGTTCGATCAATAACAGAAACCTGGGATACGTCGAGTTGCTGACTAAACGTGCTAGAAAACTGCACAATAATCGTTCTGGACTCTTCCAGATACGCATGTGTCACACGGGGTTGTTTCAATATGTTACTCATAATCTGTATGTGCTATCTTTGTCCTCTCCGGTACACCGTCTCCAGTGTACCCTCATACCCCAAACACTCACCCACCCGAAACTACCATAACATGAAACACTCAAATAAGCAAGAAAAATTCACCCGGTACTATTGCAGAACCGTGATGTAACGAGTAGGGGCGTGATTCATCACGCCCTGCTCGCCTATCGAGCGCCGCATTCGGTTCCGGGCGGGCCGCGTTCGGTTCCGGGCGGGCCGCGTTCGGTTCCGGGCGTGATGAATCACGCCCCTACGGGATGAGGCCGGTTCCGGTTTCGGGGCAAAAATTTCTTCATCACGCTCTGGGTGCGCTTCGACGGGCTATCGGGGCGTGATTCATCACGCCCCTACGAGATGAGGCCGGTGCCGGTTTCGGGCAAAAATTTCTTCACCACATCTTGCTCACCCGTCGAGCCGCGAGCAGGGCGTCATGATGAATTTTCACCAGCGACATCAGCACTCTCGTAGGGGCGTGATGAATCACGCCCCTACGGGATGAGGCCGGTTCCGGTTTCGGGGCAAAAATTTCTTCATCACGCCCTGGGTGCGCTTCGACCGGCTATCGGGGCGTGATTCATCACGCCCCTACGGGATGAGGCCGGTTCCGGTTTCGGGGCAAAAATTTCTTCATCACGCCCTGCTCGCCTATCGAGCGCCGCATTCGGTTCCGGGCGGGCCGCGTTCCGTAGGGGCGTGATTCATCACGCCCTGCTCGCCCATCGAGCACCGCATTCGGTTCCGGGCGAGCCGCGTTCGGTTCCGGGCGAGCCGCGTTCGGTTCCGGGCGTGATGAATCACGCCCCTACGGGATGAGGCCGGTTCCGGTTTCGGGGCAAAAATTTCTTCATCACGCCCTGCTCGCCCATCGAGCACCGCATTCGGTTCCGGGCGAGCCGCGTTCCGTAGAGGCGTGATTCATCACGCCCTGCTCGCCCATCGAGCACCGCATTCGGTTCCGGGCGGGTCGCGTTCCGGGCGTGATGAATCACGCCCCTACGGGATGAGGCCGGTTCCGGTTTCGGGGCAAAAATTTCTTCATCACGCCCTGCTCGCCCATCGAGCGCCGCATTCGGTTCCGGGCGGCGCGTTCCGGGCGGGCCGCGTTCCGGGCGTGATGAATCACGCCCCTACATCAACATTAGCATCAGACCATAGCACCTTGGCTAGCGATTATCGTAGAATGATTATAGCTGACGTTTGTTTGATTCTAGAGAGCTTTTTCATCTCATTGTTCTATAAAAGGAGTTTGGTTTGACCGCCGTCACACAACTGACACCTGGAACCTGGCAAATATCGCTGCCTTTCCAGGGCGAAGAAGGTATTATCGGCTCATATCTGCTGGTCGGCAACAACGAAGTTGCACTTGTCGATCCAGGCCCCACCAGTATGATGTCCGCCTTGCTCGAAGCTATCCGCATGGCGGGTTTTCAGCCGCAAGAGGTGACTCACATCCTGGCAACGCACATTCATCTCGATCACGCGGGCGCAGCAGGGTCACTGCTGGCGTATATGCCAGCCGCCAGCGTCTTCGTGCATAGCAAGGGCGCACCGCATCTGCTAGATACCAGCAAAGTGGTTGCCAGCGCGTCACGCATTTACGGCGACAGGATGAATGAACTGTGGGGACCAATCGAGCCGGTGCCGATGGAACGTCTGAAGGTCATCGAGGGCGGCAGCACGCTCAACGTCGCCGGTCGCCGTCTGGAGATTCACTACACGCCCGGTCATGCCGTGCATCACATTATCTTTTTCGACACACATTCCGGCGAGCTGTTCGCAGGAGATGTCGCCGGAGTGCGCTTGCAAGATATCGATTATGTGCGCCCACCAACGCCGCCACCCGATCTCGATCTTGAGGAGTGGTCTGCCAGCATCGATCTGCTGCACCGTTTGCGGCCCGATGTACTCTATCTTGCCCACTTTGGCCCATCGCACAACCCGGAACAACACCTGACGCACTTGCGCGAACGGCTCTTCACCTGGGGCGATCTCATTCTCAACGCTATGCGTGAGGGCAAGAACGAAACCGAGATTCTCATGCTCTTCAAGGCTCAGACCGAGCCGGAGCTTCAGCGCTTCAGTAATGACCCCCACATACTGCAACGCTACGACATTGCAACAAACTATCTGATGACTGTGCAGGGCTATCTGCGCTACTGGCGCAAAAAGCACCCGGAACGCCTCTCATAAAAGAATAGACTTTATAACATACAATCTTTTATTGAGATAATATGTAATAAAAGATTGTATGTTATAAAATCTATCCTTTTATGAAGAAAGCTGGCATTCCTGCTGACATACCTCACACCAACCCACAAGCTTGCCTGCCCGCTCCTGTACATCGCGCAGACGGTGGGCACTGCGGCAGACATAGCCACGCTGGCGCGCGGGATTACCATAGACCAGCGCATACGGTGGCACATCCTTCGTCACTACCGAACCGGCACCGATCAGCGCAAACTCGCCAATAGTAATCCCGCAGACAATGACCGAACCGGCACCGATAGAGGCTCCATACTTGACCAGTGTGGGCGTGATGACCCAATCATCCGCGCCCTTGAGCCTGCCATCGGGAGTGATAGCACGGGGATGCAGATCATTCGTAAAGCAGACGTGAGGGCCAATAAATACACCGTCTTCAATCGTCGCCCCCTCAAAGAGCGAGACATTGTTCTGGATTTTCACGCGCGAACCGACACGCACATACGCGTCAATATAGACCCCCTTGCCAATATTGCACATCTCACCCACGACGGCATGTTCCCGAATATGGGCATAACGCCAGATGCGTGTACCCGCGCCAATCTGCGCGTCTGGCGCGACCTCCGCCAGTGGGTGAACATAATATGTTGGTTCCATAATCCACTTCCCTCGCAACTCGTTTTTTAACGAGAATTGGTAAAATTCTTGCGAACAATCGGCAGCCAGCGCAGACGCGAGATCAGCCCCCAGACGCCCGCCGCCTCTGCCGCCAGCACCAGCCAGTGCTGATCGACATCGGCTTCGATGCGGCGCAGTCGCCAGGGGTCTGTTTGCGGTGTATTGAAGCCATAATGGGTTGTTACCGCCCAGGCAAAACCGGCCTGGCGCACCGCTTTATAGGTCTCATCACCAATATGCTGCTCCTGCCCCACCGGATAGGCAAAGGTGCGTACATCTTCGCCCAGCCGTTGCTTCAACACAGCGCGACACTCCGTAATCTCGCGTTTCCGCTCTTCTGCGTCGGAGAGATACGACAAAATTGGATGATGCATCGTATGTGCGCCAAAATATACCATGCCACTTTGCTGCATCTCATGCACCTGTTCCCAGGTCAATGGCATGAGGGGCTTCTCCTGCTCTAAAACATCCGCCGAAATCTGCAAGATGGCACGTACCTTTGTCAGAAAAGCCTCGCGCTCCGCAACGGAAGATGCATAGCGCAGGCGTGTATCAATCAAGGTAGATAAAGCTTGCCGTTCAGCAGGTTTGTCCAGGCGATACAGTGCGCCCTCAACGGTAGCTTCGCGTACCTGGGCACGTTCAACCAGACGTTTCCCCTCAAACCACCAGAAATACTCTCCACTATCAATATAGCCCGGCACCAGATAAACGGTAAAAGGTGTTCGCAACTCCTGGGCCAGGGGCAAGGCATACGTGTAATTATCCTGATAGCCGTCGTCAAAGGTCAGCACCAATGGAATGCGCCCACGCCGCCGCGACTTGCCAGTATGGGGTGCGTATAACTCCTCAAGCGCGTCTTCGATAGGAACGATGCGATAATGGCGACAGAGATAGCACAAATGCTGACGGAGATTTCCGTCAGCGGCACGGTGATAATTTAAAATAATCAGTCGCTGCCCTTGCCTTGCAGTGAGCCAGCGCGCTATAGCGATGAACCCACTATAGTATAGCAAGGCCGCAAAGCTAACGAGCAGGCGCTTTCGTAGTGACATAGGAGTCCTTTCGCCACAAATCAAGTTTTTAACAAAAAGCCGACAATCCCGTAGGGACAGAGATTTATCCTGCCCTGCCTGTTGCTCGTGTCGAGCGCATGGATCAGCATTGTTCAGAATCGCTGTTGTCCACGTAAATCGCACGAGTCAGTGATTCGGGCGGGATAAATCTCCGCCTCTACGGAGTCATCATATTCTCTTGTTTATCTGGATAAACGAGATTACACTGGTCTATTCTATTGTAGATAAGATATGCAAGACGCTTCTATAAGCGAGAGCGGGCCGTCTGTCGTACAATGGCCTGTGTCACCCGACGCGCAGCGGCCTGATCGCCAATGACGAAGCGATAGAAAGGCCCAAAGAAGCGAGCAGCGGTGAAGCCAATAAAGTAGAGGCCGGGCACACTGCTTTCAAACCAGTTGGTCAGTTCAGGTGCCTTCGCATAGGTCTTTAGCGAGGCGAGCAGCGATGGATGGAGCATAGGTAGGCGTGCGATATCGGTCTGATAACCGGTGCCGAGAATCACGTGATCGACCTCTAGCGTCTTGTCGTCGGAGAGTGTCAATCTGGCCTTGCCATGTGCCTCTTCGATCTTTGTAACGCGGCAATCCTCGCGCACATCGATTTTCCCAACCACGCGATCATACAGCCAGGGAGAACCGGCGGGGCCATGGCGCGTTGCCAACAGATAGTCTCTGGTGTCGCGCGGCAAACGCTGGAAGGCATAGGGATATTTCTCCAGAAAGACGTTAAGCCAGCCGTTGCCCATACCGGCCTTCGGCGCGCGAAGCTCGCGCAGGAGCGGTGGCAAGTGGTCATGCGTGTGACGAATCCAATGGATAGGATGACGGGCCAGCAAGGTAGCCTGAGCGCCGCTCTCGTTGAGTAGCGCCGATGTCTCGATAGCCGCCTGCCCGCGACCAATAACTGCAACCTGCTTGCCCGCAAAGACACTGAGGCGAGGATGGTCTGACGAATGCGAAACCAGTTCAGCAGGCATGTGGCTGAACTCTGGTGGGCAGTAGCGATAGTATTGTAAACCGGGAGCCATCACAACGGCATTAGACCGAATGACGCGCCCATCTTCCAGCGAGACAACGAAATGTCCCTGTTTGCGCTCAATGCAGGAGACATAGGTTTCATCCAGTGTAGGGACGGCATTTTGCTGGAACCAGAGGCCATAATCAATGAAGGTTTCGAGAGGAATCGGATCCTCCCCTACGATACCTTTTTCCTGGAAATAGCGCCGGAAGCTATATTTCTGATACGGGTCTGATAGATCGGTGGCCCACCAGTAAGAGCGCAGGAGCATTCCTTCGGGCATATGGTTACGCCAGAAAAAAATGGGTTTGCCGAAGGCGGCCACTTTTAGACGCTGCGCCATGAGATGTGCTGCTGCAGAGAGTCCATATGGGCCTGCTCCAACCACAACAACGTCATAATGCTCAGTAGGTGTAGAATCCTGTATTTTTTTCACATCTAGCGATACACTCACAGAATATATCCTCCGCTAAGACTTTTTCCTCATCCGCAGGCGCAGGCGGTCAGCAAATTCCGTTGTCGCTGTCCAGGTCGGAAGAAGATCGTTCCAATCAAAGTAGTCATAATGAGCTGGTACAAAGAAAGCAGCAAAAAATTCCGCAAAGGCTCGCACCGGATGAGTAACACCCGGTCGGCCATACTGGCTAATTGTCTGAAAGGTTGTTAGTAGATCACCCTCAAGAAAACGCATCCAACCACCGACACGATAGCTATCTACCCGCTCAAGGCGCTCGCCACAGGCCCACTGATAGAGTAAATAAGGAAAATCGACGCCCGCGCGCACCGCCACCTCGATAGAGGCCGAGAGACGTGGATTAATCTCCATTAAGTAGGGCTTCCCCACGCTATCGCGCCGGAACTCTACCTCCGAATAACCTTCTAATTCAATTTCTCGCACTAAACGTTCCGCCTGCGTACCGATATCATCCGGGATGGCGATGCTCTGCCGATAGACAGAGGTACCGCCCAGTGGGGGCTGCGTGCGTTTAGCCCACTGCGCGAAACGCGCATACATCTCACCATTGGCATAAATGAAATTCATGGCTTCCCGGCGACCGGAGAGAAACTGCTGGAAGAGGACGCTACCACCGTGCTGCGTCAGTTCCTCAACCGCGCGGCGGGCCTCATCGGGCGTGGTGACCAACTGGCTAATCAGACGCACACCTTGTTGCTCACCCCACAGCCATGACTCGTTGGGTTTGACAACAGCGGGCAAGCCGATATCGCGCAGGGCCTCTTTCACCTCAGCAACGTTCGTCACAATCACTCCGCGCGGCACCCCCAGGCCCAGACGTTGCGCGATCTCCAGTGTCTTATCCTTACTGACAGCGATCTCCAGCGCCTCTTCTTTGGCCAGCGCGACCCGTGCGTAGCGTTCAATTTCGGCCCGATGTTCACGCAAGACCGCCAGCGTGCCATCGGATGACGTGATTAACACACGCGCCCCGGTATTGATGAGCCACTGTTTCAAATAGGTCAAAAATGGCTCGGTATCCCGTTCGTAAGAGGGTGCCACATAAGAACGCTGACACCAGCGCGACGAGAACGTCGGCACACTGCGAGACAGCTTCATCAGGTTGGAGACTTCCAGCGCCGCCACCCGCTTACCCCGCCGCCCCAATGAGCGCACCGTCACCAGCGATTGACGCAATCTGGCATCCATCACCAGCGCATCATAGCGCTCTGTCGCACGCTCCTGCGTTATCCTTCCGGCCTCCTGCTCTTCAAGCAAATTCTGTTGTGCTTTATTATCTGCTACTGACATCTTATCCAGAGAATTTTGCACGATATTTTCTCCTCAGCCGCGATAAACCAAGCAGGCCCACCAGTTCTGCTGCTAACACCAGCCAGTGCATCTCTATATCGCCAGGAAGACGATATAAGAGATAGGGATTCGTTTGACGTGTATTTACATCTTCAAAGGTCGTCACCGCCCACTGATAGCCAGCATCCTTCACTGCCTGAATCACTGCTTCTCCTATATGCTCTGCCTTGCCGACAGGATACGCGAAAGTACGTACTGTATGTCCCAACTGCTGTTCCAATACAGACTTACACTCCGTCACCTCCTGACGGAGTTCTCGCTCATCGCGCAGATACGATAAAATAGGGTGGTGCATCGTATGGGCACCAAAGGAGACCCAGCCGCTGCGTTCCATCTCACGCACCTGTTCCCAGTTCAACGGCAGCGCCTCTCTATCCACCTGCTCCAAAGCCTCCGACGTTCCCACCGCGAGGCGCACCTGCGCTAGAAATGTCTCGCGCTCGGCCACCGATGAAGCGTGGCGCAAGTGCCTGTCAATCTCCTGCGCCAGCGCCTTCTGTTCTTCCGGTATCGATAAACGATATGTCTGCCCCTCTATCGTCACTTTCTCAGCCTGGGCATGATACGCCAGCCGCTTGCCTTCCAGCCACCAGAAACGCTCTCCGCTTTCAACATAGCCCGGTATCAGAAAGATGGTGATGGGAACACGCAATTCACGTGCCAGCGCGAAAGCGCAGCTATAGTTATCGCGATACCCATCATCGAACGTCAATACAAGCGGCATCCGCTTATCGGTCTGCTGCCGCGATGTACCATAGAATTGTTCCAGCGCCTCTTCCAGGTGCATCACGCGGTAGTATCGGCGCAAATAGCGCATCTGCTGACGTAAGTTCTCGCCCCGTGCCCGATGGTAATTGAGAATAATCAGGCGTGGGCGAAAGCGACGTATCCACCAGTGAGCCAGCGCCACGATACCCGTGTAATAAAAGCAGGTCGCCAGCACCAGCCGCACCCGTTCCCGCATGAGTTGCTCCTTCCAGCGCCCCAGGGCGACCACCAGGGTCGCCCTGCCCCCGCTACGCCCATGTGGGAGATACAACTTACGCCCGCACGCGGGCTACATGACGCGCCACCGCTGCCGCCACGCGCTCACCCGCCGCCTTCGCGCCGACAACGAAACGATACAGCGGGCCAAAGTCATGCAGAGCCGTCAGGCCGATAAAGTACAGACCCGGCACGCTGCTCTCAAACCAGTGGCTTAGCTCCGGCACGCCCCTATCAGTCTTGATCTGCGCGCGCAGAGCAGGATCGATCATGTAGAGACGCTCCAGGTTTACCTCGTAGCCGGTGGCAAGCATCACATGATCGACATGGAACTGTTCGCCATTCTTGAGTGTGACATCCATCCCGCCATCGGCAACATGCATCTCCTGTATCCTCTGTCCCTCGTGCAAGAAGACTTTGCCAAGCACGCGATCTCTCAGCCAGTCCGCCGCCGCCGCGTTATAGTGATTACGAATGTACCGCTCTTTGCGCTCTTTAGGGAAGAGATAGAACATGTAGGGCAGGTACTCCAGTGCCCAGTTCTTCCAGCCAGGAGCAATACCGGAGTCGGGAGCTTTGATCTTCTCCCACAGGGAACGCTCGTGGGCACGATCCGGGGCCAGCCAGTGAATCGGACGGCGCGAGACCAGATGTACTTTAGCACCGGACTCTACCAGCAACGCGCTGTACTCAACCGCGCTCTGGCCACCACCGATAACCAGCAAGGTTTTGCCTTTAAAGGGGCTAAAATCCTTGTGGTCGAAGGAATGTGTCAGCAGTTCAGGAGGGAACCCCTTGTATTCCTCCGGCCAGTTAGCATAGTAGTACAGGCCAATCGCCATAATGACGGCCTTACTACGCACCTTGCGCCCATCTTCAAGCGTCAATAAGAATTGATTGCCCTCGCGGCTGACCGAAGAGACGTAGGTTTCATCGACCTGGGGCACTGCATTCTCCTGGAACCAGAGCGCATAGTCAATGAAACGCTCTGCTGGTACCGGATAAACCTTTTTATAGCCAAATTGTCTGAAGAAACGATCAAAGCTATATTTTTTCTGCGGATCAGAGAGATTGGTAGCCCACCAGTGAGAACGCAGGAACATCCCTTTCGGCATATGCTCGCGCCACAATTCCAGCGGTTTGCCAAAGATAGCCACTTTCAGTCCACGCCCCAGCAGTTGCGCCGCCGCCGTCAGTCCATAAGGGCCGGCACCTACCACCACGACATCATAACTGGCAATAGAGGTAGATTGTTGCAGTTGTTCTCGATCAGAGACAACACTCATGAGAAATTCCTCCTTAGATGAGATAACCTCTTTTTCATTGCTCCCCCCACCCAACTGCGCATAAAGTCACCCGTTGCGCGCAGAGCAGGCATGGGATCATTCCAATCCAGATAGTCATAATCCATTGGTCGAAAGAATGAGAGACAGAATCCCAGCACTGCCTGTGCAGGTGGGCTGACACCGGGGCGTCCACGTTGCTGGATGGCCTCTATTGTGGTCATAAGATCGCCCTTCAAATAACGCATCCATCCACCGGTACGATACTGTTCTATCTTCGTGATACGCTCACCTGCGGCCCATTGATAGAGCAGGGCCGGAAAATCCACGCCGGAGCGCACCGCTATCTCCACTGAGGCCGAGAGACGCGGGTTGATCTCCATCAGATAGGGCACACCCGCGCTATCACGCCTGAACTCAACCTCTGAGTAGCCTTCCAGGTCGATCTCGCGCACCAGCCGCTCGGATTGCTCGCCAATATCGGCGGGGATGGCAATGCTCTGGCGCAGCACCGATGTTCCTCCCAGCGGTGGCTCTGTTCGCTTTGCCCACTGGGCAAAACGTGCATATACCTCACCATTGGCATACAGCAGACTCACCGCCTCGCGTCGTCCGGTGAGAAATTGTTGAAAGAGCGTCGTGCCGCCGGTCGCAGTTAGCTCTTGCACAGCCACACGAGCTTCATGCAACGTCGTTACCAGCTTCGACATAAATCTGGCACCGTGCGATACCTGTGCGCCCACTTGTCCTTGCTGCCCCTGACCATCCCACACCCAGGACTCTATCGGCTTGACCACCGCCGGTAGGCCAATCTCGCGCACGGCTGCCGCTACCTCGTCAACGTTTGTCACTGTGACCCCGCGTGGAATATGCAATCCCAGGCGCTGCGCAATCTCTAACGTCTGCTCTTTGTTGACTGCGATGCTCATGGCCGGTTCCTTCGCCAGCGCAATACGTACCTGACGCTCCAGGCGTTCGCGGTGCTGCCGAATCAAAGCAATCGTTCCATCTGAGGAACTGAGCAAGACCCGCGCCCCCGTTTGCGCCAGTGCTTCTTCCAGTGCCGCGAGATAGGCATCAGTTCCCTCGCGCACGGGATAGACCAGGGAGCGCTGACACCAGCGCGAGCTAAAGGCGGGCACCGGGGCAGATGTCTCCAGCGCCGCTACCCGCAGCCCATAACGACCGAGCGAGCGCACCGCTACCAGCGATTGACGCAAACGCGCATCCACTACCAGCACATCACTGCTCTGACCCGATCTGGCTATGCCAGGACGTTCTCCTACGGCAACAGATACTCCTGTATCATACTGCTCCGATAGTGCTGCTTCAGAAACACCTGCATGTGAGTTGCCAGGATTGCCTGAGTTGCTAACCACACTTTACCTCTTCCAGATACATTTAATCCTGATATGATACCCGTCAGACACCTTTTTATGAGTATCAGACCATTGTTACTCTAAACTAAACAGTATCGCCTTTACCAATAACTGCCTTCCAGAGCGGGGAGAACAGTCCCCAGATGCCGGAGACCTCGGCCGCCATTACCAGCCAGTGCCGTGTTACATCGCCCAAGACGCGCCGCATACGATAAGGGTCGCTCTCCGGCGTATTGATGCCATTCACCGTTGTGACCGCCCAGCGATAGCCTGCATCCTGCACCGCCTTCACTGCCTCATCACCGATATGTTCAAATCTGCCGATGGGGTACGCGAAGGTGTAGACCGGGTGTCCCAGTTGCTGCTCCAGCACCGCGCGGCACACGCCGACCTCGTGTTCCAGTTCGTGCACGTCTTTTAGGTAGGCCAGTACAGGGTGATGCCTGGTATGGGCACCAAAGGAGACCCAACCACTCTGCTCCATCTCATGCACCTCACGCCATGTGAAAGGGCGATCCCCCTGCTCTTCTGGCAACACCGTTGCCGGAACAGCGAGCCGCGCGCGCATCTCTTGTAAAAAAGCCTCTCGTTCGGCTACCGATGGCGCGTGGCGCAAACGCTCATCAATCTTATGGGCCAACTGCTCGGCATCATGGTTGTCTTTCAATACATAATGTTTGCCATCGAGTTCGACCGCCGCCACTGTCGCACGCCGCACCAGGCGGTGTCCCTCCCCCCACCAGAAATAGTCGCCGCTCTCCGTATAGCCCGGCACCAGGAAGATGGTAATCGGCGCGCGCAATTTCTTAGCAATAGGAAAGGCATGGGTATAATTATCGTAGTAACCATCATCAAATGTCAGGACGAGCGGGGTACGAGTATCGGCTTTGCGCTCCCGCCCTGGAGCGTAGAGTTCCTGCAATGCCTCTTCGAGAGGCAACATGCGGTAATGACGGCGCAGATAGTGCATATGGCGATAGAGATCGCCGCCGCTCGCGCGATGATAGTTAAGAATAATCAGCTTCGGTCCCTGGCGTCTCATAACCCAGCGAGACAGCGCTACCAACCCGCTATAGTAGAGACAGGCAGCCACAATGATACCTAACCGCTTGCGCACGTTGCCTCCTTTCTATCCTTTTTCAGATCCTTATGATTAACCCGCAAATACAGTCTCCCCTAACGATAGCATGAGCATGTAGCAAATTGATGTTTATCGAGGTGGAGAATCAGTAAAGTCTTTGCCTCTGGTGTAAAGAAATTCACTCACCGCGCCATTGAGGGGTGGGTAGAGATATCTACCTGCATCAATCTTTCTCAACGTCATCTCAACATTGATAACAACCATGTTCCCACACAGCAAGATGTATTGTATCAGGAGAGGCTGTGAGAGAGACACCTTTTTGTACTATTGGACTACGGTTACTATTTCTCACAGGCTGAGCAGGTAGTAATCTTAATTGATAAGTAAAATATCGTACAGCGCTACTATTTTTATGTTCGTTAAGGATGGGATAGGAAATGCGTAATCCGCTTACTCGCTATATGCTTCTTGTTAGACGATGGGCCTGGCTGGTTATTCTTGGGATGCTGCTGTGTGGGGGGGGAACTTACATAGTCACGAAACTTATGCACCCTGTTTACCAGGCAGAAGCGACATTGATTGTTACTTTTAATACTTCTCCATCAGGATATGACAATACTTCTGCTTCTCTTGAGGCGCTACCAACCTATGGACAGCTTGTCACCAGCCCCCAGGTGCTGCAACCGGTGGTAGCCCAGCATCCGGGCCTGACCCTTAAAGGGCTAATGGCAATGGTGAGCGTCAAGCCGCAGTCAAATACGCAGCTCATTGCCGTAGACGTGAATAATACGAACCCCGCGCTGGCGGCTCAACTGGCGAACCAGATCGGCCAAAGTTTCGCGCAATTTGCCAACGCACAGATGTCCGCGACAGTAAAAGTGCTGCCCGCGCTCACGCCAACCACGCCGATCCAGCCCAAACCATCGCAGGATGCGCTGCTTGGGGCCGCCGCCGGGCTTGGTATCGCGCTGGGATTGATCGTCGCCTTTGAATGGATCGATGATCGCATGGAGAACCCGGATGAGGTGCCGGAGCTACTCAATTTCGACCTGCTGACGGTCATTCCTGAACTCTCGCGCAAAGAACGCTTGAAGAACGCGGAAGAGATTCCGCCGCTGGCGGAATCCTGCCGTATCCTGTGCGCCAGCCTCAATGCTTTACAGGAGAATAAACCCTATAAGTTGGTGATGATCACCAGTGCATTGGGAGGAGAGGGGAAAAGTACGGTCGCCGCCAACCTGGCAACCTTCATGGCAATGGCCGGCAAGCGCGTTCTGCTGGTCGATGCCGATCTGCGCCACCCGGTCCAGGATCAGCATTTCCAGCTTGAAAACCGGAAGGGCCTCTCAAATGCTTTTCTGGAAATGTGGGCACAGGTAGAAGTGGAATTGAATGGGCAACCCACCGAGATACCTACCCTGCGCGTCCTCACCGCAGGCGTTTTGCCCTCAAATCCGGCAGAACTGTTGCAGTCGCCGCTGGCCGCTCAGCTTTTCAACTATCTCAGGCAATCAGAGCAATTCGATTACATCTTTTTCGATGCCCCACCCTTGCTGCCGGTAGCCGATGCACAGGTACTCGCCACCTATGTGGATGCCATTGTGCTGGTAGTTGACATCTCGAAGACACCGCGCAAAGTACTTATGCGCGCCAGGCAAGCGCTGCAGCGCGCCCATGCTCGTGTCCTGGGCCTGGTCGTCAACAAGAGCCGGTGGCCCGATTACGGGGAAAGCCAGGACTACCTCGGTATCCAGGCCCGTCCTAAAGCGGATTTCTCCCTCTCTATCCCGGAGACACCCGCCGTTCACCCACAATCCACCAACGGCAAGGTCAACCCGGAAAGTGCCATTAGCGCCGGACTGCGCCAATCACCCGGTAGAAAATAGATACATGCAGATTTTACAAAAAGGGAACGAGGGGAGACAGTCCATTACGCACTCTCCTCTTCCCCTGTCTCAGGTATAGAATATGGTTCAAGCATAGAATAATGGTAATTCATATATTATGAGGAATACAATGAAAGATATTCTTCTGGAAAAGATTGCCGCCCGAACGTTGCGTGTCGGCGTCATCGGTCTGGGCTACGTGGGGCTACCACTGGCCGTCACCTTCGCGGAGGCAGGCTTCCAGGTAACAGGTATTGATATTGATCAGCACAAAATAGAAGCCGCGCAAAGCGGTACAAGTTATATTTCAGACATTACAAATGACACACTGCAAGCGCTTTTGCAAACGCAACGCCTGCATTTCACTACCGATTTTGCCGCACTCGATGACATTGACGCTGTGAGTATCTGCGTGCCAACACCTCTGCGCAAAACGCGCGACCCCGATATCTCCTACGTGCTGTCGGCAGCGCGGCAGGTCTGTGCGCACCTGCATGCGGGACAACTGATTATTCTGGAGAGTACTACCTACCCCGGCACCACCGAAGAGGTTGTGCTACCGGAGATGGAAGCTACCGGGCTGAAGGTAGGTCGAGATGTGTTCCTGGCCTTTTCGCCGGAGCGCATCGATCCAGGCAATCCACACTTCGGCACACGCAACACGCCCAAAATCGTCGGCGGCATCACGGCTGACTGCACCGAACTGGCCCAGGCTTACTATAGCGCAGCCATCGAAACCGTCATCCCTGTGTCATCAGCGCGCGTCGCCGAAATGACCAAACTGCTGGAGAACACCTTCCGCGCCGTCAACATCGGCCTGGTCAACGAAATCGCCATTATGTGCGAAAAGCTCGACATTAATGTGTGGGAAGTGATTGATGCCGCCGCCACCAAACCCTTCGGCTTCATGCGCTTCCTGCCGGGGCCTGGCCTGGGTGGGCACTGCATTCCTGTAGACCCACACTATCTCTCCTGGAAACTCAAGACGCTGGATTACACCGCGCGCTTCATTGAGCTGGCATCCGAGATCAACAGTAGCATGCCGTTGTATGTGGTCAACAAGGTGAGCGATGCACTGAACGAGCAGCGGCTCAGCCTGAACGGCTCAACCATCCTGGTGCTTGGTGTGGCCTATAAACCAAACGTTGGCGACGTGCGCGAGTCACCCGCGCTTGACATTATCCAGCTTTTGCTCGAACGCAAGGCCAATGTGCTGTATAACGACGATTACGTTCCCTCACTGAAACTGGGGAATCGGGAACTACGTTCCCAGCCACTTAACGACGTGCTCCTGCAAAGCCCCGATTGCGTGGTCATCGTTACCAACCATCAGTACTATAACGCAGCAGCTATCGTCCGCGAGGCGCGCTGCATCATCGACACGCGCAACATGACTAAAGGCTTTCACGATGCAAAAATTATTCGCTTATAACTGGATGCGCTCCCAGGGTATGATTATGAATTTTAACTATCGAAATCAGCGGTCTCGTAGGGGCGTGATTGATCACGCCCTGAGCGCGGCTCGACGGACGAGCGCTCGACGTGTGAGCAGGGCGTGATCAATCACGCCCCTACGGGATGATGCCATTGCTGGTCTCGGATGAAAAAATTCATCATCACACCCCTACGGAAGATAAAAGAAAACGGTATATAACGATGTCTCAGCCATTCAATAGTGGTACCAGCCAGCCACTGAGTACAACAACAGCGCGCATGGCTGCCATCCGTCTAAAATCGGCTAATAAATATATCTTTCGGGCCTTGCTCAGCCTGGCCTCCGCCAACTTAATGATTCGCATTATGGGAATGCTGAATCAGATCGTGGTTGCCGCGCGTTTTGGCGGCGGGGCTGCGATGGACGCCTATACTGTCGGTCAATCGGTGCCCTCAACGCTGTCAGACCTGCTCTCCAGCGGCCTGGAAGCATCGGTAATTCCGATTTACACGCAAGTGCGCGTACAACAAGGGCGCGAAAAAGCCTCGCGCTTGTTCAGCACGTTGCTCAACATCCTGGCGCTCTGCCTGTTGGCCTTTGTCGGGCTTATGCTGCTGTTCCGCAATCAGTTGATCTCGGCACTGGCACCCGGTCTGCCTTCCCCCACCCACAATATCGCTCTGTCCCTGGCTCCCTTCATCTTCCCGGTGCTGATCTTCATGGCAATCAACAGCTTCATGGAGTGCCTTCTCAATGCAATGGGACAGTTTGGCTGGCCGGCCTACGCAGGAGTGCTAGGGCCATTGACGACGATGGTGCTGGTCATCATTGCCGGTAAAACTTCAGCAGGTCTGCTTATTCTCTGTGTGGGATTACTGCTCGGCGAGGCTTTGCAACTGATCGTGATCTCTATCCGCGCTCACAGAGCGAAAATCAGTTACAGGCTGATGCTGGACCTGAAGCAGCCGGAACTAAAAGCCATCTGGGTGGTAGGGTGGCCCGCTACACTCGGCGCATTGATCAGTTTAGCCAGCCCACTGGTTGATCAAATGTTTGCCGCACCACTCCACCCTGGCAGCATCTACGCGCTCAACCGCGCGCTCAGCCTGATCGGCGTGCCCACAGGTGTGCTTTTCTCCTCTGTTGGACGCGCGGCCTTGCCTTATCTCTCCAGTCAGGCTAAGGCCAACAATATGAAAGCCTTCAAAGAAACACTGCGACTCTATCTGTGGGCTATCGGCATCGGCACCCTGGGCCTGAGTGCGTTCATGATAGTATTATCCCGCCCTATTGTCTATATCATTTTTCGACATGGCAATCTGACGGACGATCAGGCCAATTTGATAGCCACGACGTTTATCGGCTTCGCCATTGGCTTAACGCCAATGGCTATCGGCTTCATTGTCGCACGCGCCTTCAGTGCGCTGGGCAAAACGAAAATATTGATGTACGTGACTGGCTTTAGCGTCGTCGCCAATGCCGTTTTTGACGCCATCTTCGCTCACTACTGGCAGAGCTTTGGTATCGCGTTATCCACATCCGCCGTCTACTGCTGCACCATGATTATCCTGATCTTCACGCTGCGCTCCATCATCGGCAAACTGTACTTGCTGCGCCCGCCGCGCGAAGTTATGAAGGTTCTCTGGCGCGTCGGCCTGGGTCAGTACTACATTAACTGGCTCATCTGGAAGGAAGAGAATTTTTCTGATATGAGATTACCTTATGGTCTACGCAAAAACGTCATACGCGGTGTTATTATCGCTGTTGCTTTTATCAGTGTCATCGCCGGTACTATTCTTAATAGAACCATCACGCTGAGTGCCGCCTTTGGCTCCATCATCCTGCTGGCTTTCTTCCGCTACCGCTATTTCCTGCTGCTGGTCTGGGTGCTGCTGAACGCCTTCATCGGCTCAAACATAGCAGCTTTTAGTGGCAACCATTTCCTCTCCGGCCTGACCATTCCGACGCTCTTGCTCCTCTTCGTATTCCCGACAAAAGAGGCGTTTAAACGAATGGTAGCGCTACCGATTTTCCTGGCCTTTATAATCTGGGTTCTCTTAGGCAGTTGGCACAGCCCTCTCTCAATGGGGCAGTTTTTCACCGACTGGACGATCATGCTGGATGCCATCGGCATCTCGGTGCTAACAATTTTTGTCATCACTGATCGAAAGAGAATGCTGCATCTGATCGATATGATCCTGCTGCCTTCCGTCTTCATTGCGCTCTACGGTATCTATGGCTATATTGTCAAAAAGAACGGCGTTATATCGCCATCGACCTCGCTCTTCCGCATTAGCTCTATCTTTGGCAATACGCCGCCAACATTCGCGCTCTTCCTCTCCATCATCATACCGCTCGCTATCTATCGCACCTTTACACTACGCGGGGCACGTCGCCTGATTGGCCTGGGCATCCTGCTGATCTTCCTGGCCGCTCTGGGGTTGACCTTCACCCGCGCCGCCCTTGCAACAGTGCCGGTGAGCATCATCGTCATGATTATCTTCCTGCCCTCGCGCCGGTTACGTATCAGCCTCATTGCGGGCCTGATCGTGGTTGCTGCGCTCGTCGTGCTGGTATCAACAGTGGGAAACCTGCCAATCTTCAGCCGTTTCTTCAGCGCCGACGTAGTGACACTGAACGGGCGCATTTTTCTCTGGCAGGCCATTATCGATCACTTCGATCCAACTAACCTGCTAGGCATGGGCCTGCATTCATCTGACGCGCTCCTGACTAATCTGCAAGTCAGCAATGGCGGGCGCGGCGTCATCGCAACCGCGACTCACAACATCTTTCTGGAGTCTCTCTACGAGGAAGGCATTCCCGGAGCGCTCTTCCTGGTGATGATGTTTATTGCCTTCGCCGTTTCGTTGTTACGCAAAGTACGGCAGGCTAATGACGATTATCGCATGCTGCTGGCAATGGCTATCGCCGTTCTTTTCAACGTCGTTGTGCAGTCCTTTGAGTCCAATGACTTCTGGAACCCCAGTGTGGGCCTCTACTTCTGGATCGTGATGGCTTTGCCGTTTGCCATGTGCTGGACAGCCGCTACCAGAGGAAGGGCTAGAGTGATGGCGGATGCGGAGTCAAATGACTCGAAAGACGCTATAGCAGAAGATGGCCTTTCTAAGGGAAAACAACTGGTTACTATCTAGTAAATACTCTGTGATATATATCAGGCATAAGATGCTGGTATCTTTCTTACAAGGAGATCATTTGTGGGAGATCGTTTACGAATTTATATCATTGCCTGGATGTTTGCTCCCCTGGTGGGAGGAGCCGAGGTGCGTGCCGAAAAGCATGCCCGCCAGCTTATGGCTCTTGGCCATGAGGTGACAGTTGTGACCATCCGGTACAATAAGCAATGGCCCCAAACAGAGGTGCTGGACGGTCTGCACATCGTGCGTATCGGTGGTCTTTATAATAGTAAGGGCATTTTGCGTATTGGGCGTTTGGGACATTTCCCTATTGATATTCTGCTGCTTTTCACACTCTGGCGGCAACGCCATCGCTTCGATATTATTCATGCGCTCCAGTTATCTCCCCTGGCAGCAGTAGGCGCACTGGTGGCAAAACTCGCTCACAAAGGCATGGTCATCAGCATTCCCAGTACCGGGCCGGGTAAGACACAGCATGCCGAGGATGCCACCCTGATGGCCGATACACTGGCCGAAAAACTGACGGATCTGAGCTTCCTGAAAGTGCCATTCAAAGATATCGTCGTGGGCGACATCGCCTATCTTTCACAGTCAGCCCTCGGTGGTCGTCAGATCGTAAACTGGCTCAAAAAATCTGATGCTTACTATCAACTGTTAAGCAGTCGCAGCTTTCCCTACATGACCACTCATGGCTTCCAGCGCGACCGGCTCTTCCTTGTACCCAATGGCGTTGATGCCCAGAAATTTCATCCGGCCCCGGAGCTTCGTCCTGACCCCGCGCAGCCGGAACGCACGCTGCTGTGTGTCGCGCGGCTGCAATATCCAAAGGGCATCGACGTGTTGCTGCACGCCTGGGGGCGCATGATGCATCAGCCATCTGAATGGCGCGCGCACCTTCGTCCCAAACTGCTAATAGCAGGCGAAGGGCCATTATTGCCACAATTGCAGCGCATCGCCGCCGAACTGGAAATTACCGATAGTGTCGAGTTCCTGGGGTTACAACGCAATGTTCTTCCCCTGCTCCAACAATCCTGGGGCTTCGTGATGCCCTCGCGCTGGGAAGGCATGCCCAATGCCTTGCTAGAAGCAATGGCCTGCGGGCTTCCCTGCATCGCCACCCGCGTCAGTGGCAGTGAAGATATTGTGCAGGATGGCATTAACGGCCTGCTGATTGAGCCGGAGCAGCCAGAGGCGCTGGCCCAGGCTATGCGGCGCGTGATCGAAGACAGCGACTTCGCAGCACGTCTGGCTCAAGAGGCACGTGCGACCATCCTGCGCGACTACCAGCTCAGCCGTGTGGTGGAGAAGTGTGTCGAACTCTACCAGCACGCCCTGTCGCACGAAGCACCTTCATTACCACTCGCATTGGAGGGAGTGCATAAATGAGCCAGATGAGCAATAAACCAAGAATCTATGTAACTATTCCAACATTTTACCCATACATCGGTGGCGCTGAAACACAGACGCTGGCTCAATGTCAACTATTGCGTGAACGCGGCTATGATGTACGTATCTTCACTTTTCATCTTGAACACCATTGGGCCAAACAAGAGATAGTGGGCGGTGTGCCAGTCACTCGCGTAGGGAAAATCCTGCTGGGGAAACGAAAGCACTGGCCACGTCCACTGCAACAATTCGCCTACCTGCTGGCAATGCTGCTCATGACCTGGACGTTCTGGCAGAAGCGCAACGAATACGACATTCTGCAAATCTGCCAGTTTAACCTGCTGGTGCTGCCTCTCTCCTTCGTCTGTCGTCTGGCCCACAAGCCCATGACGATTGTCCTCATCAGCGCGGGCGCAGGCAAACCAACCAAGACCAACGAACCGGCCCGCCTACTGGCAGGGCCGCTTGATCCGGCCCTGCCCTGGCTGCAAGTCGATAGCAAAACATGGATTGATGGCGACCTCTATGGAGTCGAACGCGCTGGCTCCTTTATCGTCCAATACTTACGCGCGACGCTGCGACGCATGGGAGCGGTCATTATTGTTCTTAGCACACGCATGGAGCGCTATCTCTCCGCCCATCGCTTCCTGTTACCGGGAACGCGCCTGATCCCGAACGGCGTTGATATTGAGCGCTTCCATCTCGCTCCTGCCGATATGCCAGTAGGGGAACGCCCACACACAGTCGTCTGCGTCTCAAAAATGCGTTGGGAGAAAGGGATTGACACGCTATTGCAGGCATGGCGGCTGGTGCATGAGCAATTGCCGGAGGCGCGCCTGATCCTGGTCGGCAGCGGCCCTATTGAAGCACAATTGCGACAACTGGCACAGGCGTTAGGTATCAGCGAAGCCGTTGAATTCGCCGGCCTGCGCAGTGATGTACCGGAACAGTTGCATCGCGGGTACATTGCGACCCTTCCATCGCGCTGGGAGGGCATGCCTAATGCCTTGCTAGAAGCAATGGCCAGTGGCGCTGCCTGCGTGGCAACACGGGTGAGCGGTAGCGAGGATCTGATCCAATCGGGAATAAACGGCCTGCTCGTCGAGCCAGACGACTATCAGGCAATGGCAGAAGCGTTGCTCACCCTGTTACGTGATCCTGTCCTGGCCCAACGCTATGGTCAGGCCGCACGCGCCACCGTCGAGCAGCATTATACACTGAACCAGGTAATCGAGATGTATACCGACATTTACTATACCATCACGCAACGTAACCAGATTAGCATCTTCTCCGATGAGATCAGTAACACTTATAAGCAAGAACAAAATACCCTGAAAATGCCAGGATAGGGATGGAGATTTATCCCGTCCTGCCTGCTGCTCGTGTCGAGCGCGTGGAGTAATGCCGTCCTGGAAGCGAGTTATCTCCCGCGAATCACACGACGAAACGGCTCAGGCGGGATAAATCTCCGCCCCTACACTGACTTATTTCGGCGGATGACATTATGCATGAAAGATTGGATGAATTCTACTATGTGCGGGATTGCAGGTTTTATAGATCGAACATACGCTCACGACGAGGCAGAACGCCTGCTCGACCGAATGTGCCAGGTCATTCGCCATCGCGGGCCGGATGAACAGGGCATATGGGCAGGTGATGGCGCGGGATTGGGCATGCGGCGTCTCTCGATTATCGACCTGTCGGGGGGCCATCAGCCGATTTTCAATGAGGATCAGAGCGTGCTGGTCGTCTTCAATGGCGAAATTTATAACTATCAATCGCTCAAACAAAGCTTGCAGGCGCGTGGCCATCAGTTTGCGACGAATAGCGACACTGAGGTGATTGTACATGCCTATGAGGAATACGGTGATGAATGTGTGACGCACCTGCGCGGTATGTTTGTCTTCGCGCTGTGGGACAGAAAACAGCAACGCTTGCTGGCCGCGCGTGACCGCTACGGCAAAAAGCCCTTCAACTACTATTGGGATGGGCAGCGCCTGATCTTCGGCTCCGAGATCAAATCGCTGCTGGAAGCCAGCATTCCACGCGAAGTTGATCCCATCGCACTGGACGAATACCTGGTCTATCGCTACGTGCCAACACCGTTGACGATGTTCAAGAACGTCAAAAAGCTGCCCGCCGCGCATGTGTTGATCTATGAAAACGGGCAGATAAGTATCAAACGCTACTGGGAATTGCCCTTTACGCCCACCAATTACGATGATGAGGTAACGGCGCTGGCACGCATCCAGGCTTTGCTCAAAGAGGCCGTGCAAATACGCCTGATGAGCGAAGTGCCGCTTGGTGCCTTTCTGAGCGGCGGCGTTGACTCCAGCGTTGTTGTCGGCTTCATGAGCCAGTTGATGTCACAGCCGGTCAAAACTTTTTCTATCGGCTTTGAAGAAGATGAATATAGCGAGCTGCCGTATGCGCGTAAGGTCGCACAACATTTTCATACTGACCATCATGAGTTCATCGTGAAATATGACCTGGTGTCGGTGCTACCACAACTGGTGTGGGCCTTCGATGAGCCGTTTGGCGACTCATCCATGCTACCGACCTACTTCGTCTCCAAACTGGCGCGCGAACATGTGACCGTCGTGCTGTCGGGCGATGGCGGCGATGAAATATTCGCGGGCTACAATCAATATCGGCGTGAGTACCTGATTCACCGTATCCCCTCACCTGTCCGCGCTTTGCTCAGCTATGGCAGCAGTTTCATGCCCGATGGCATGCGCGGTAAGCAGCGGCTGGCCACATGGCGCAAGGATTACGGTACCCGGCATATCGAAGCCGGTATGCTTTTCCCTGACTATGGTCGCATCGAACTCTACACGCCGGACTTCTACGAACAGGTCTGTGATCACTATCCTTTTGAACGCCATCTTGAACTCTATCGTTCCGTGCGCCATTTAGACGTCACTGCCGCCATGCAATCCGTTGATGTGCGCGCCTACCTGGCCGACGACATTCTGGTCAAGGTCGATAAGGCCAGCATGTTCAACTCGCTTGAGACACGCGCCCCACTGCTTGATCACGTGCTGGGCGAATACGTAGCCTCATTGCAACCGTCGCTACGCATGCGTCACGGCACCCAAAAGTATCTCTTGAAAAAGATCGCCGCTGAGATGATTCCCGCCGAGGTGTTGAACCGCCCCAAACAGGGCTTCTCGATTCCACTGACACAGTGGTTCAGAAACGATGTGAGCAGCTACGCACACGACATCTTGAGTTCCCAACGCTCTCGGCAGCGCGGCATCTTCCAGCCACAATTCCTGCAACGGCTGCTCCAGACCGATGGTACAACACGGCTTAGAAATCACAGCCAGGCACTCTGGACACTGCTCTGCCTGGAACTGTGGTTCCAGACCTATATAGATGAACCCGTCACACACGATCAAACCAGCGCGGTAACGCCATTTACGCCGGTGAGCAGTCATTTTTAAAGGAAAGAGAGTTATAAAAAGTATGTGCGGTATATGCGGCATTTTTAATATGGCAAGCGGCGAATCTGTGCCGCCCGCGCTCATTGAGCAGATGACGCACTTGATCGAGCATCGAGGGCCGGACGATCAGGGTGCATATTTCGACGGGCCGACCGGCCTGGGCTTTGCACGCCTGAGTATCATTGACCTCAGCGGCGGACACCAGCCAATGTGCAATGAAACGGGCGATGTGTGGCTTGTGTTTAACGGCGAGATATGGAACTACAAGCAACTTCGGCAAGAACTAATCGAGAAAGGTCATCAGTTCCGCACCAATAGCGATACCGAGACAATTATCCATGCCTACGAGGAATTTGGCGTTGACTGCGTAGCGCGTCTGCACGGCATGTTTGGCTTCGCCATCTGGGATAGCCCCCGTCGCCGCCTACTGCTGGCCCGTGACCGCGCGGGCAAAAAACCACTTTATTATACGCAGGTTAATGGCGATATCGTTTTCGCCTCAGAAATCAAATCGCTGCTGTGCCATCCACGTGTGAAGCGCGTCGCAGATACACAGGCGCTGGCCGACTTTTTGAGTGTGCGTTATGTGCCCGCGCCCGCCACACTGTTTGCGGGCATCTATAAGGTGCCACCTGGTCACTGGATGCTCTGTGAAGACGGCAAGGTGCGCCAGCAATGTTACTGGGACTATACCTTCAGCAAGACCGAGGAACGCCCCATCGAGGAATATCTGGAGGGCATTCGGCAACATGTGCAACGTGCGGTAGAGGAGCGCATGATGGCCGATGTGCCGGTCGGAGCCATGCTCAGCGGCGGCGTCGATTCGAGCATCGTAACTGGCGTTATGAGCAAACTAACCTCACACAAGGTCAAAACCTTCGCGGTCGGTTTCGACCATCCAGACTATAGCGAACTGCCTTACGCACGCCTCGTCGCCCAGCATTTCGGCACCGATCACTACGAACTGGTCGTCAAATCGTCGGACATGGCGCAGTACTGGCCGATACTGACCTGGCACCGCGACGAGCCGGTCAGCGAACCGTCCGATTTAGGTGTCTACCTGGTTTCTAAGCTGGCGCGCCAGCACGTGAAAGTTGTGCTTTCCGGCGAGGGAGGCGACGAACTCTTCGCGGGCTATCCTAAATACGTTGTGGATTGGCTGGCACGTTATTATCACATCATTCCCACGTCGGTACGCAACCAGATCATCCAACCATTGCTCGAGTGCTTGCCGTATAGTATGCGCAAGCTCAAAACTGCGGCGCGCAACCTGTCCTATCCTGCACCAGAACGCTGGATGTGCTGGTTCGGTATCTTCAACGGTGCCCTGAAAGAGCAACTGCTCGCGCCGGAGACAAAGGCCGCGATTGACATGGACGCCAGCCGCGAGTTTCGGCGCTGGCTCGATGGCAACCCGCAGCGCGATAACCTCTCCGCGATGCTCTACCTGGACACCAAAATCTGGTTGCCGGACAACCTGCTGATGAAGGGCGATAAGATGACGATGGCCGCGTCGCTCGAAGCGCGTATTCCATTGCTTGACTATCGCCTGACCGAATACGCCGCCAGCATCCCTTCACACCTGAAGATTAAATCGCTCAAAAGCAAGTATATGCTGAAACGCGCGTTCGCCGATTTCTTGCCAGAGGCCATTCTGACACGCAAGAAGATGGGCTTCAATGTGCCGACCGGCATCTGGTTCCGCGAGGGACAGCGCGGTCTGATCTCGCGCCTGCTGCTCTCCGAGCGCGCCCGCGAGCGCGGCTACTTCAATGACGCCTTCATCGGTCGGATGCTCCGCGATCATCTGGAAGGCCGCACGAACTACCAGGCTCAATTGTTCACGCTGGCCAGCCTGGAACTCTGGTTCCGTGTCTTCATTGACCCGCCCACACTGGCAAAACCAGAGTACTCAGTGGAAGAGTTGTTAGCAGAAGACACATTAGCTGTTTCAACCCTATAAAAGTTTCAATGAGAGGTAAAATATTCTATGCCTTCTCTACAAGATCAAACTGCAAAACAGAAATATCGCATCCTGATGGTCACAGGCATCTATCCCACCCCGGCCAGACCACATAAAGGCACGTTTATTAAAGCAATTGTGGACTCGCTGAGAGCGGAGGGGCACGAGGTTGAGATCATTCACCCCAACCCGTCCTGGCCTTCGCCCTTACGTTACTTTGTCGCCTCGCTCCAGGTCTTTTGTAAGACGCTCAGCGGGCGCTACGACATTGTGAATGGACATTATGGCCTGTGGTGCCTGGCGGCGCGCATGCAATGGACAACTGCCGTGGTAGCCGATTTTCTCGGCGATGATCTGCTGGGCACCGTGACCAGCGACGGCAGCTATAGTAAAAAGAGCCTTTTCGTCGTGCGGATAAGCCAGTGGCTGTGCCGTCACGTGGAGGCCGTCACGGTCAAGAGTGAGCAGATGAAAAAGGCCACACTGATCGATGATGTCTTCGTTATCCCGGATGGCGTCAATTTCGAGCTATTCAAGCCGATGCCACGCGCGGAAGTACGCGCTAAGCTGGGTTGGGATCAGGATCGCTATTACGTGGTTTTTGCCAACAATCCTGCTATTCCGGTCAAAAACTTTGCCCTGGCCCAACAGGCTATCGAGCGGCTACGCGAACGGGGCATGGAGGCCGAGTTAGTGGTTGCCAGCGGTCTGCCCCAGAGCAGCGTGGTGGAATACATCAACGCCAGCAATGCGCTGATTCTCCCCTCGGTCGCGGAAGGCTCGCCCAACGTCGTGCGCGAGGCAATGGCTTGCAATATACCGGTCGTCGCCACCAATGTCGGCGATGTGGCAGAGGTTCTTGCGCATACTGAGGGATGCAGCGTGTGCCCACACGACGCGGACGCGCTGGCAATTGGCCTGGAGAAAGCCCTGCGCCATAATGGCCCCACCACCGGGCGTGCCGACACGGAGCATCTCAGCAATATGGCCCTGGTACAGCGCATAGTTGCTATGTATGAATATGCGATAAAGAAGAAAAAACGGCAATTACAGACATCATCTTTCATAGGAAGTGAAACTCAGCATGAGCGAGTCTGAAAAAGTTCTGATGCTGGTCGAGAATGCCTCTGTACCAGGTGATCCGCGCGTCTGGCGCGAGGCGCAGACCTTAGCTCATAACGGCTATCAGGTCTGTATCATCTCACCCAGAGGCGAGACACGTGATACAGAGCCGTATACCTATCTCGATGGTATCCATATCTATCGCTATCATCTACCAACCGTATCCGCCGGTACCTGGGGCTATATACAGGAATACAGTATTGCGCTACTCAAAACTTTCGCGCTCAGTTGGAACGTGTTGTTTAAGCACGGCTTCGACGTTATTCACGCCGCTAATCCACCTGATCTTTTCTTCCTCATCGGGGCCTTTTATCGGCTGTTCGGAAAAAAATTCATCTTCGATCAGCACGATCTGGCCCCGGAGATCTTCAATGTGAAATTTCAGAGGCGTAAAACCCGACTCTATAAGCTGCTCTGCCTGTTAGAACGTTGTTCCTATAAAACTGCGCATCTCGTCATTACGACGAATGGCTCACAGAAACAGAACGCGATGCTACGCGGTAAATGCACGCCGGAGAAGATCTTCGTTGTGCGCAATGGCCCCGACCTCGCCAGGTATCAGGTCACTACACAGGTTGATTGCACATTAAAAGCACAATTCAAACAGCGCTTCTTGCTGGCCTACATAGGAGTGATGGGCCGTCAGGATGGCATTGAGTACGCCATTCAAGCTCTGGACGAACTGGTACACAAACGACAACGAAATGATATTGGTTTAGTGCTGATGGGTGATGGAGAGCAGTTAGTCGCCCTGAAAGCGTTGACAGCACAACTCGGCCTGGAAGAATATGTCTATTTTACCGGCTGGCTGCAACGCACGGAGATGCTACGCTACCTGAGCATCTGCGATATCGGCCTGACGCCAGACCCCAGCAACGAGCTAAACGACCACAGCACGATGCTGAAAACGATGGAATACATGGCGTTGAGCAAGCCGGTGGTGGCCTTCGATCTACCGGAGACGCGCGTCTCGGCGGAAGATGCGGCGCTGTACGCTACCCATAACAGTATCCACGAATTTGCAGACCATATCGAAACCCTGCTTGCTGATGAAACATTACGCCGGACGATGGGTCAAAAAGGGCGGCAACGGGTCGAGGAGACGCTCTGTTGGGAACGCACCAGCCTCAATCTCCTACAGGCTTATCGCAGGCTCTTTCCACACCACAGAGCATCCACCAGGGATATCCCTACAATAATCACGGACGATAAAGGTAGCATAGTATTGTAGGGACGAGGCCTTGTGCGCGTCCTGCCTGCTAAAACAGCAACACTTGACCGGAAAGCGGAGGCATTGTCAGCGTCTGTGGTACCGGGTTGCCGTTCAGATCGGTAAATTGACCGGGCAATTTAACCGTGTAGCTGGCTGTACTACTGGGATTGACAACTACCAGCGCGTGTGTGTAGTCGCGCCAGTAGACCCCCTGACCCTGATACATCGCGTCACGGGGCGTCCCGATTGTCGCCGCATACCAGTTATTATATAATACCACTCCATACTGCTGTGGCCCTGAGATAGCTACGGCTGCCACGTGTTCCTTACACATCAGGTAAGATGCCAGCGCCCACTCTATATTACTGTTAGTGAGCGCTGGCACTTCATTGACGATATAATACGCCTTACCTGCCTGCTGCACATTTTCAATAAACTGTACCATCTGCGCCCAATAACTACCACTCAGATCGCCATGACCGTAGCCGGTAAAACCACGCTCGTCCAGGATTCCATCAACATGGGCGATAACTTGTTGGAGTGTGGGATCAGACAATGACATGCTGCCAATACCAAGATTAGGGATCAGCTTTAACGGGTGAGCCAGCTTATGTAACGCCTGCTGCATGTTCTTTATCCAGGTTAGCACCGCCGCACTCCAGCGTGGATCGGTCTGATCGCCGCTAAAGAGTTGCACCCACTGACCATTTTTGTCATAATGGCCGCAGGCACCAACCAGGTTCTGCATGTTCACATTATCAGCCGCCAGCGCACCGTAGCCCTGTTGACTGGCCGGAATGGCATACGTTTGTAGTTGCCACGCGATTACCGCTGGATTGGTGAAATCGAAGGGAACAGCGCTCTCACCATCCTCATAAGCAGGCGTGGTGCGATCACACTGATACAGAATCCAATCAGGATGCACACTTTTCCAGTATGACAGACTTTGCAGATTATCCGATGAGCCGAAGGTGCCACTATCGCGGAAGAAAGAAATATAGTAGCTGAGCAGAATTGTGGGATTACTCTGCCACGCCGCAAGCTTCGCTGGGGCCGCTCCCCACACAAAATCATAATCTTTCGCTACACTGGCAGGGTCAGAAATCCCGTAATCAAAGCTCTGGAAGAGGTGAATATTGGCCCAGGTATCGACGAACGGCGGCAGATTGCTACCTGAAGGCTCGCACGTCGCCTGGTTACAGGTGGCGATAGCAGTAGGAGTAGTCACAACAGCCTTTCGTGTCGGCGTTGCCGTAATCCGCGTCTCTACAGCATTGTTTCCAGCATTTGATGGCACACAGCTACTCATGATAAGCACTAAAGAAAGAAAGATAAATGCTAGAGACAGATATTTATTGAGCAGGCGCAGAGTCACCACTATTCTCTCCTTCATCTAACTTTAATGTATGCCATTGTAACTATGTGCTCTATAAAGCAACGCCAGTATAGCATATATGCACGTCCGATGCCACTTTGCAAACCTTTTGGGTTTCTGTTAAAGTAGTGATAACTGTCACGTACAGTCAAATCTCGAACGAAGGGAAAACGCTCTCACGCACGAACCAGCTATCCACGAGGGGCCTCACTACAGTAGTATGCCCGATGGTTGTCATGCATGTGCGTGCCGTGAGAATGTCTTATGCACATATGTCACAAGCACGTTATCTGGTAACAGGCGGGGCCGGTTTCATCGGTTCCCATATCGCGGAGACCCTGCTTAAGCAAGGGGAAACCGTGCGCATTTTTGATAATTTGCTCACCGGCAAGCAAACAAACCTGGATGTCCTCTGTAGCTACGGTCGGCAGGTCGAGATCATCGATGGCGACCTGCGCGATGTCCAGGCAGTCAAAAAGGCCGTCGCAGGGGTAGAAGTTGTTTTCCACCAGGCCGCACTGGCTTCAGTGCCACGCTCAATCGCCGATCCTGTCAATTCGCTGGAAATCAATATTAACGGAACCCAGAACATCCTGCTTGCGGCCCGCGATGCTAAAGTGCGGCGCGTCGTCTATGCCAGTTCTTCATCGGTCTATGGCAATACGCCTACACTACCAAAACACGAGGCTATGCCGACGGCACCGATGTCGCCTTACGCAGTTCAAAAGCTCACCGGAGAGCTACTCTGCGGAGTCTTTACACGCATCTACGGCCTGGAAACCGTGGCTCTGCGCTATTTCAATGTCTTTGGCCCCAGGCAGGACCCCACCTCGGAATATGCGGCTGTCATTCCCCGCTTTCTTACGGCGCTGCTGGCAGACCAGCCGCCAATAGTTTTCGGCGACGGTGAACAGACGCGCGACTTCACGTTCATTGCCAACGTCGTGCAGGCCAACTTGCTAGCAGCGACCGCCCCAGAAGCCGTCGGCGAGGCCATGAATATCGGCTGCGGCACGAGTGTCTCCCTCAACGAGGTTCTCAGGATTGCGGGCGAACTACTCAACAAACAGATCCGCGCGGAATACCGCGACCCGCGCCCCGGTGACGTTCGTGACAGCCTGGCCGACATCAGCAAAGCCAGACGCTTACTGAATTACCAGCCCACAGTCAGTTTCCGCGAAGGGCTGGCACTGACCATCGAGGCATTGCAGGTTACTGCCGCCCGACAAAAATGAAATACCGTAAGGACGCGATTATGAACCTTCACCATTGACATCAGCGATCCCGTAGGGGCATGCTTCATCACGCCCTCGGAACGTTCTCGCCATCCGCGCGGCTCGCCATCCGCGCAGCTCGGTGGGCGAACAGGGCGTGATGCTCCATCTTCACCAGCGACTTCGCCGCTCCCGTAGGGGCGTGATTCATCACGCCCCCGGAACGTTCTCGCCATCCGCGCGGCTCGGTGGGCGAACAGGGCGTGATGCTCCATCTTCACCAGCGACTTCGCCGCTCCCGTAGGGGCGTGATTCATCACGCCCCCGGAACGTTCTCGCCATCCGCGCGGCTCGGTGGGCGAAC
>Ga0080006_1170400_pt1 | contig 65590 bp, 48 predicted proteins | sample RS3BMetagenome_FD_69209 | JGI IMG/M metagenome (GOLD analysis project Ga0080006, IMG submission 69209) | Ferric oxide microbial mat and aquatic microbial communities from Rainbow Spring, Yellowstone National Park, USA - RS3B (SPADES... ...
TGATCTATAAACACAGCAAGTTCTTTTTGCACATCCCGATGACCAAGGAAATAGACGAAACCAGTCTGAGTGATCTGGCCCAAGTCGTCGGTGTGGATCTGGGTATGAACTTTCTGGCGACTGCGTACGATTCGTTAGGCAATACGTGCTTTTTCAACGGGCGATCCAGCAAAGACCGTCGCTCTCACTTCAAGCAGCTACGAAGAGAATTGCAGCAGAGGCAGACTCCTTCTGCGAGACGCAGATTGAAGAAAATGGGACAACGAGAAACCCGTTGGATGACCGATGTAAATCATCGGGTCAGTAAGGCACTCGTTGATCGGTATGGCAAGAACACGTTGTTTGTCTTGGAAGACTTGACAGGAATACGCACGGCCACAGAAAAAGTGCGGAAAAGAGACCGCTACGAGATCGTATCGTGGGCTTTCTATCAATTGCGCCGCATGATCGAATACAAAGCGGCTATGAATCAAGCAAGAGTGGTAGCCATGGATCCGCGCTACACGTCACAAACCTGCCCGAAATGTGGACACGTAGACAAGTCGAACCGAGATAAAAAGCACCATCATTTTGTCTGTAAAAACTGTCAATATCAATCCAACGACGATCGGATTGGCGCGATGAATCTGCACCGTAAGGGAATTGAGTACCTGGTTGCAGTGATTACACAGGCAAACCCTGTGTAGTTGGGGAATTGTCAACTTCCCCATGATGTACCCTCAAAGTAAGGAAGGAGGTTCGCAAGAACCGTTCGCACTTCTGGAGAGGTACAAGCTCCCGCTTCTAACGCAACGCGAAAGCGGGAGTGGTTGACAGACGGGAGAGCATGTGACCACGATTTCGTATGCATCCTGTTGCGCTGTCAAGTTCACGGCAGGCATGCCAATCACTCCTCCAGATCTTGTTCTCAGCAGTTTTGTATCAAATATATCATGTTCGATATTTTTCGAACAGATGATTGCGCGAAATTTGGGAAAATGATATTAAGTGACTTCACATTGATGGGAGATCAACAGATGTGCTGCCCGTTTCCTGGGAAACATCCGTAGGCAGTTTGATTCGCAAAAGGGCAACGCCTGTGATCAGCGCTGTGCAAACCAGCAAAGCAGCCGCGCCGAATCCGAGCGTTCGGGCAGGAATGTGATCGAGAAGAAATCCTGTTGCCATCATGGAGAGGGCAATCGTAATACTCGATGTGGTGTCAAACAAGGCGAATACCCGGCCATGAACTTGCTGTGATACGCTTTTCATGACGAGGGAACCAATAGATGCGTTAGAAACGCCTGCGCCAATCGTGGAGAGAACAAGAAAGAGCGCTGCCACCCATAGATTCGGCGATTGGCTGACGAAGACATGGCCGAGCCCTTCTAAGACGGCGGCGCTTACAGCGGACAGTCGAAGCCACCCTGCAAAGCGGTGGGCAATCAACCCACTGATGAGAAACCCTACGCCAAGCGCCCCATACAAAATCCCGACCCCCAGGTTTCCACCGTGAAACACCTGAAAGCCGTACACACTGACGAGAACGTTGATGACACCGCCGCCAATCGACCAAAGTAACGCTTGTATACTGATGATTTGGATGAGCCGCGATTGGTGGAATACCGCCCAAAACGATGGCGCAGGCGAATTTTCCAAATGCAGATCCTTTGCACGGTCTACAGAGTTCTTGTATTGCGGAAGAAACGGGTTGTTCGGAAAGCGGATGGACCAGCAGATGAGACCTGACGCCAAGAAGGACGCTGCGTTGACGATAAAAGCCGCCTCTACGCCAAAGCTCGCCGTTACAAGCCCACCGAGCGCAGATCCGAGCGCCATCACAAGGCCGGTCGTCGACTGTTCGAGTGAATTCGCCGCAATCACATGCTGGGGACGCACGAGTTGCGGAATCACCGCCGTTCGGGCAGGCGAATACAAAGCCGAAAACAAAGCAAGTCCCAGTGTCGCCGCATAGGCGATCCACACTTGCGATAAGGAATGGACGAGTAAAAAGGACAAAGCAAACGCGACGCGGGCGAAGTCAGAAATGAGCAGGATCGTCTTTCGATTGATGCGATCCGCCAGGATTCCGCCAATTGGCCCCATCACCAAATAAGGAAGCGTTCGAACCGCCAACGTAATCCCAATAGCGAGTCCTGAACCTGTGAGATGAAGGAGCAGACTTAGGAGTGCTACGTTATTAAACCAGCTTCCAATTCCACTGAGCAAACTGGCAGACAGCAATCGTCGATAAGGGCGCTCCACCCGCAGAACGGTCATCACTTCATTCACTGTTTCTTCACTCCTGGATATCGTTTTCTTAGATGCGACAGTAAGCGCTGTTTTCTCGCTCCATCGACCTATTCTCGATGAGTTCCAGCCGATCCCTGGAGACTTTTTCGCGACATTGGACTGCATCTCCTGCCGATTTCCAGCGAAAATAGCATCCTCAGCTTGCAGGTTACTCTCCAAATCTTTATATATCCTGATCGCTTCAGGCTGGTGGGATAAGGAATATTAAATATTCGCACCCGTTCGCGACATATCCCTTGGAAATTCGATGTGTTAAAATGATGACAATGCTTGATTAAGGAGGGACGTTCGATGCTGTGGTCTGATGTTCGTTCTAAATTTCCTGAACAATTTGTACTGGTTGAAGAACTCGCGTCCCACACGGAAGATGATAAGATCATCGTGGACGAGGTCGCCGTTGTACGCCCGGTGACGGAACAGGAAGCGACAAATACGTTGATGGAATGCAAAGATAGGCTGTTTGTGTATCATACTTCAAGCGACGAGATCGTCATTTGGTTACGGCATAGACCGGGATTGCGGGGACGTCTGAGTGCGCATTGAACCCATGGACGGGCTGCTGCTCACGTCATTGGCACTGACCTTTTGCGGTCGAACCAAAACTATCGACCGAGTCGCCATTGACACTGGACTTCGGTCATATTGATTGGAACATCAATGGTTTGATTGGTCTTGACATTCTTCGTGCGGGACGGTTTGTCATTGACCTTGATGTGATGGAGCTATACTCGAAAGTTTATCGGCATCCATTGTAAGGCGTCCTATTTGTGGATAGTACGTGTTTTTTCCCCAGCACGAAAACCTAGATACCTCGAACTCTAAACCCATCGTATATGAAGCACAATTTCTGAAAACCATTTTTGGTGATGAAATAATTCGATTTGAGCATTTTGGAAGCACTGCTGTTCCCGGCTTAAAGGCAAAACCAGTTGTCGACATGATGTGCATCGTTAAGAATCTTGAGAATGTGGATTCATTCAATGATAAAATGCATTCTCTCGGCTATGATGTTGTCGGCGAATGGGGCATCTCCGGTAGACGATTGTTTCGCAAAGGGGGAGAAAACAGGACCCACCACATCCACTTTTACCAATTGGATCATCCCCAGATTGAGCGGCATTTAGTGTTTCGCGATTATCTGCGCTCCAATCCAGAAGAAGCAGGCAGATACGGGCGCTTTAAAGAAGAACTGGCTCAACGTTTCGACGACACCAGTTTCTACAGCAAAGCGAAGAAGCCCTTCGTAAAGGACATGGAACGATTAGCACTCAATTGGTTTTCCGAAAATCAGCAAACACAAAAACCTGATTGACTAGTACATATGTCGTGTCAATCGGTGCAGAGATTGGCTACAAGGATACGGTGCGCCTGCATCGCGGACTTTATCACTGCTCCCCTGGGTCGTCACTGCGAACGGCGTTTGCCGCTTCGTACAGTTCATCACAAGTTTTCGCTTCGTCGAAATCCGCTTGTGTCAATCCCCCGGCGTTCCAGGACGTGAGCCGAAGCGTAACCATCCTGAAGTCAACGGCGATAAACGGGTGGTGATTTCTCCGTTCTGCCTCGTCTGCCACCGCGTTCGTGAAACGAATGGCATCGATGAATGAAGTGAATCGATACCGCCGGGAGATGGTTTTATTGTCCAAGCTCCACTCCGGCGCCGATTTGAGCAGGCTGACAATTTCTTCGTCCGTCAGTTTATCCACACTGAATCACCCTCCTGAGCCATGACAGCCATGTTTCTCTTGCCAAGCTCACATCGCAGCGACCTGTTCCCGCTGCTGCAACTGGTACATTTGGTGATACCTCCCGCATAGCGCCAGCAGGCTCTCGTGCGTGCCGCGTTCCACGATCACGCCGCGATCCAGCACGAGGATGAGATCGGCGCCGCGTATCGTCGACAGCCGATGCGCGATGATGAATGTTGTCCGGCCGCGTTTGAGTACCTCAAGCGCATCCTGGATCACCGCCTCTGTCTCCGTGTCGATGCTCGATGTGGCCTCATCCAGCACGAGAATGGCTGGATCAAACGCGAGCGCCCGCGCAAAAGAGATCAGTTGCCGCTGGCCGGCGGACAGTGTGCTGCCCTTTTCCACCACCGGCTCATCCCAGCCCCCTGGCAGGTGACTGAGCAGACGCTCCGCCCCCACATCGCGCAGAGCCTGTTCCACGCGTTCGCGCGACACCGCCCCGTCTCCGAGACTGACGTTGGAGGCGATCGTTCCAGTGAATAAAAATGGGTCCTGCAGCACGATCCCCATGTGCCTGCGCAGGTGCTGCGGCGGCATAGTGGCGATGTCCACGCCGTCCACCGTAATGCGGCCCGCCCGCGCATCGTAGAAACGAAACAGCAGATTCATGATCGAACTCTTGCCCGAACCCGTGTGCCCCACCAAAGCGACCGTCTGCCCCTGTTTGGCCGCAAACGAGACACCGTGCAGCACATCTTCTTTGCCATCATAACTGAAATGCACATCGGCAAATACGACATCGCCGCGAACCCGTTTGCTGGCGCCCTGAACGGTGTCCACGCCGGGTTCATCAAGCAGTTCAAACACCCGCTCCGCCGAAACGCGCGCCTGCTCCAAATTGGCGAGTTGATTGACGACCTGAATGACGGGCTGAAACAGACGATTGAGATAATCCACAAACGCGTACAGTGCGCCGAACGAGATAGCGCCCGCCAGATGAAACGAGCGATACCCAAAAAACGAGATCAGCGCGATAAAAAATGCGTTGCGCAGAGCGCCCGCCAGATTGTGGCCGGTCCACGCGTTGATGCGCAGGATTTTTGTCTGGTCCCGATACTGCGCTTCATTGATCGACTCAAACTCGGCAAAGGTGCGCTGCTGCCGATTGAACGTGCGGATGACCGGCATGCCCTGGATTGTCTCATTGAGCATCGCGTTGATGTCGCTGACGAGAGCGCGAATGCGCTGGTTGACCCCCACCGCATACTTCCTGTACAGCGCGACCCACACTGCCAGAATGGGCACAAGCAGCAGACAGATGCCGGCCAGTTGCGCATCTAGGATGAACAGTGCGATGTAGATGCCCGCCATGGTGATGAAACTGGCAAACACATTGGCCAATACGGTGACATACAGTTCGCGAATCGCCTCGGTGTCATTGGTGATCCGCGACACCACCTTGCCCGCAGGCAGGTTGTCAAAATAACGTACAGGGAGTCGGTGAACATGCCGAAATACATCGCGTCGCATCGTCTGGATGATGCGGTCAGCCGCCACCTGCAACAGCCATCGCTGCCCATAGGTAAATACGGACGCGATAAGCAACAGTCCGAAATACAGCAGCGCCAGTTGCCGCATTCCCGGCAACTCTGGACGATAAAAGGCGAACAGCTGCCGCGCGGTGAGCGCCTGCACCGGCAACGTAACATGGCGCGACCCCGCCGTCACCGTCAACTGGCCAGCGTGCACGACCTGCTCGCCAGTTGACGGCAGCGCCTGCCTGGCGAAATAAAACTGGCTGCCCACCTCCAGAATCGAGGCCGGCGCTCCCCGCTTCTGGCCAGGCGCAAAATAGACTGCCCGTTCGTACCAGCGGCCTGCGAAGCGCACAGCGTAAGGCCCCGGACCAGACGTCTGGTACCAGCTCTGTTCGATGCCGAGAATGTGCTGATTGATCATCGTCTTGGCGACAAACGGACCCGCCAGGTCTGCCGCCACGGAGATGATCAGCATCGCGAGCGCCAGCAGGATCGTTCGTTTGTAAAGCGCTGCGTAGCGGAGCAACCGCAAATTGATCGTCTGGACATTCATATTCTCACCCCGGATGCGGTTGATGTGCTGGCTGACAGGGCTGACGACACTGCTTGTGCATGATCGGAGGAATCACCATCATCCACGGAGAGGTCGTATTCGCTTTCCTCGCCGCCTTCATCTGTCCGTTGCCGCAGATACTGCTCACGGTACCAGCCGTCCGCGCGCAGCAGGCTCGCATGCGTTCCCTGCTCGACGATGCGCCCGTCTTCAAGCACAACAATCCAGTCCGCATGCAGAACCGCCGACAGTCGGTGCGTCGCAATCAGTGTCGTCCGGTCTTGACGCGCCCGCCGAATCGCCTCGACGATGTGAGCCTCGGTGCGCGCGTCAACGGCTGACATTGCATCGTCCATGAGCAGCATCTCCGGATTCGTGACGAGCGCGCGCGCCAGTGCAATGCGCTGCTTTTGACCACCGGACAGCGAGACTCCTTTTTCGCCAACCAGTGTCCTGATTCCGTTTGGCAGCAATTCAATGTCTTTGCTAAAGCAGGCCATCTCCAGCGCCTGCGCCATCTGGGCATCGCTTGCGTCAGACGCGCCGAAACGGACGTTTTCTTCCACGGAGCGTGAAAAGAGCATCGCTTCCTGTGGCACATAGCCCAGCCAGCCGTGCAACTGCGCCAGCGGTATCTGCTCGATCGACACGCCGCCGATGCGCAGGGCGCCCGTTCCTGCCGGGTATTCGCGCAGGAGTTGCTTGATCAGAGTCGATTTGCCGCTGCCCGTCCGTCCAACGATGCCAAGCGTCTCACCGGGGCGGATGGTGAGCGAAATCTCGCGCAGGTTGTCATCCGCCGACAGTGGATAACGAAATGTGACGCGGTCAAACTCCACGCAACCCGGTCCTGCAGTCGTCGCAGCCAGAGCACCCAGCACAGACGTAGCCTCCACCGCAGACGTAGCCTCCCGCCGCTCCGCAGCCGCCCGCGTACTGCCCGCCGATTCTGCGGCATCCTCTACATCCGGTTGCTGCGCCAGTGTCTCAAGCACGCGATCCAGCGAGGCGTTGCCGCGCTGCATGATGTTGATCAGTTCGCCAATCGCCAGCATGGGCCAGATGAGCATGCCGAGATAGATATTGAAAGAGGTCAGTTGTCCAAGCGTGAGTTGACTCTGAAATACCATGTAGGTTCCATATCCCAAGCCCGTCAGATAACTCGCTCCCACCAGAATCTTGATCGTCGGCTCAAACAGGGCGTCGATTCGGGCCACCGCGATATTTTTCCGGTAGACGTCTTCAGTCGTGTCGGCAAAGCGTCGATCCTCCGCCTCCTCCTGCACATACGCCCTGACCACGCGAATGCCTGCGATCGTCTCCAGCACGCGGTCATTCATATCTCCAAATGAATCCTGCGCGATGGTGAAACGTTCGTGCAACACCTTCCCGTACTTCGTCATCAGCCAGGCGATCACCGGCAATGGGAGCAGCGACAGAAGCGTCAGCTTCCAGCTGATCAGCGTGCCCATGGCAAGAAGGATGGTGGCGGAGAACGTCGTTGAGTCAATCAGCGTCAGGATGCCAAAACCGGCCGTCTGCGCCACGGCATTCAGATCATTGGTGGCGCGCGCCATCAGATCGCCGGTGCGATTCTTTTCAAAAAAGGCCGGCGTCATGCGCAAAAACTGCGCCATCAGACGGGAACGCAGCGTCCTTTGCAGCACGTTTCCCCCGCCAAACAACTGAAACATCCACACGAACGTGAAGAAATACGAGACCACGGCCAAACCGCCGTACAACCCTACCGTCTGCAACAGGAGCAGCGGCGTCATCGTGCCCTGATTCATGTCATTGATGGCGTTGCCAAGCAGAGCGGGCGGCGCCACCTCGATCACATTCAGCACCATCAGGAGCGTCAGTGCGAGCAGATACCGTCGTCGATGCTCCTTGAAAAACCATCTCAGCTTACGCAGTACGTTTACCATGCGGACACCTCCTTACACGCAAAAAGACCTGTCGGCGACTGCGCGACAGGTCCTGGATCATCTCCACAAACCACAAAGCGCAGGTCACATGTGAGCGTGACCTGCGCTTCCTTTATGTCTGTTCATCGCAACCTTATGGTTACGAGAAACGGCATCGGGTCACATTCCCATATTTGAGATTGTCGCGGTCATCTGGCACAACTAGTTGCAGAGCCTGTAACACCACGAGAAACTGCCGCATGGGAATGCTTCCCCCTTTCATTCATGTATAAGTGCTACGCTACTTTAGCATCCTTTAGAAGTATTGTCAATTGTCTGGTTGCTTTTTTATCGGTCACCCCCAGTAAATGAAATACTGTCAACGCATGTGTCGGCAGATATCACTGTGACATTGACAACGCATCAATCGCAGGAGGTGTAGGCGATGCGCTATCTATGTCTGTACTCGTTCCTCTAGGCGCTCTCAGTTACAATCCAGGTTTTGCTATTGACTGGACGAGTATTTGCCAATAATATTACGATACAGTTAACGTTTCGTGTTCCGTACTTTTTGTTCTTATCATAAGCAAGGGGGAAAATAGATGAAGACAAGTAAGTTGCGACTGTTCGGGGTTATCGCTTCGGTAGCCATGTTGAGCACGGCGCTTGCCGGCTGCAGCACACAGGCAACCAGCACGCCGAAGGCTGTCAAACAGGCGACCGAGGGCGCACAACCGGTACACGGCGGCACCCTGACCATGGATCTTTCCAGTCAGTTCCCAAACCTGGATCCTGCAAAGGCGTTCGACACAACATCGGCTGAAGCTGTGTTGCAGTTCTATGATCAACTCGTGACCTACAAGGGTGCGACCAATACTCTGGTGCCCGACCTGGCGTCGTCCTGGAATATCTCGGATGGCGGCAAAGTGTACACGTTCCACATCCGAAGCGCAAACTTCTGGAACGGAACGCCCGTCACAGCGCAGAGCTTTATCACCGAGTTTGAGCGCGTACTGAGCAACAGCATACGTTCTCCTGGTCAAGGCTTCATCTCCCCTCTGATTCAGGGCTCCGCCGCGTTTGTCGCAAATAAGGCGAAGACGGTCACAGGACTCAAGGCACTGAACGCCCACACGCTGCAGATCACCTTGAATAACCCAAGCGCGACGTTCCTGAACGTGTTGGCGATGCATTTCTTCTCGGCTGTTGATCCGGCGTATGTGAACTCGCACCCGGGAGCGTACGTCGACACGCATCCGATGGGCAGCGGCCCCTTCATGTTGCAGTCGTACACGGCCGGACGGGACTATGTCCTGGTGCGCAATCCGCACTACTTCAAAAAAGGTATCCCTTATCTCAGCAAGATCGTCTTCAACATCAATAATTCTCAGAGTGCTGTGCTGTTTCATTTCGAGCAGGGCAAAACAGGCCTGATCTCGTGGAATCAGGGCGGTATTCCGTCGCAGGACTACCTGCCGCTCTCGACCAACCCGCAGTATAGCAAGGACATCGTCAAATCCACGGAAGTGGCGATCAACTACCTGGGGCTGAACACCAAATATGGTCCAACCGCCAAGGTTGCCGTGCGCCGTGCGCTGGAGTACGCGGTGAACAAGCAGACCATCGTGCGCATCCTGGCCGGTCTCGCGGTTCCCGCGAATCAGATCATCCCGCCCAGCATGCCTTCCGGGTATGAGAAAGTGCTGCCGAAGAACGCGCAGTACACCTATGATCCTGCGCTGGCGAAAAAACTGTTGGCCCAAGCCGGGTATCCGCATGGATTCTCGACCACCATCTACACCGACAACAGCAATCCATCCGACCTGAAGACGGCCGAAGCGATCCAGCAGATGTTCGCGCAAGTGGGCGTTCATGCGAATGTGAACCAGACCTCCTGGAACATCTTCCTGACCAACAACGAGAGTGGAAAACAAAACATATTCACTCTCGCGTGGCTGGAGGACTTCCCGGATCCGTCCGACTTTCTCGACATACTATTCAACAGCAATCAAGCGCCCGTGAACAACTCGACAAACTACAGCAATCCGCAGGTGGACGCGCTGCTGAACAGAGCCGCGTTGATGCCAGCGGGAACCGCCCGCGACAATGTGTACAAGCAGGCGCAAAACATCATCATGTCACAGGCGCCGTGGATTCCGCTCGTGTATCCGGTGTACGCGGCCGCCGTGCAACCGTGGGTGAAAGGGTTCTACATCAACGCGAACCTCAGGGATCCGCTGCAGTACATGTGGATCGCTAAGCACTGACGCCCTTGTTCGGACGGCTTCAACAACCTCATTAAGAAACAGCACGAAATCGCGGCGCGGATCAGGAGAGCAATCTTCTGATTCGCGCCGCTGTCATGAACACCACTTTATATCCAGCGGCAAAGCGTCTGATGCAAGTAAGCCAAAGTTCATTTGACGGACATCACGATTCCATCTGTCATCCGTTTGAGTTCTGCAGTCGTCAGGCAAAACACCACCTTGGAATGGGCGGCATACCTCCGATGACAAAGCCCGTATGTTCGCGGACAAACTCCGCATCCGCTACACGACAGTCTATTCTCTGATGACAAGCATTACGCCTGCCAATATCAGGCCGGCGCCCGCCCAGAACGCGAGTCCCACCTGTTCTCCCAGCAAGAGCCAACCGAGCAGGGTTCCCACGAGCGGCTGGAAGAAAAAATACAGGCCGCCCGTCGCCGCGTCGACCATCTGCAGCCCCTTGTTCCATAGAAAAAATGCGCCCGCCGTCGAAACGATTCCCAGATACAGGACACCCGTCCAAAGGACTGGGCGCGCCAGGACAGTAAGGATCACTGTGTCCATGTGTGACAAGGTAAATGGGGTGATGATCACCGTGGCGACCAGCATCGCATACGTGGTCATGACAATCAGCGAATACCCCGCGGGCACCCGTTTTACGAGCACCGACATGAGCGCCCACGTGAGCGCCGCCACTGCAAGCACCAGTCCGCCCAGACGATAGGATGGACTGACATTCCCGAGACCGACAATCAGCAACACTCCGAACGTCGCAAGTGTGACGGACAACGCCTTTTTTCCTGTGATCCGTTCCCCGAGCAGCAGCCTGGCAAACACCACCATGAATGCGGGTGTGGCTGCTGTGATCAGCGAGCCCATCTGCGCCGACGACAGCTTTGTTCCGAGAAACTGCGCCCAGATCGACGCCGCATACCCGATCACGCCAATGGCCAGCACCAGCCCGATGTCCTGTCGACGAATACGCCAGGACTGGCGAGTCAGCACCCCCATCCCAGTCAAAAAAAACAGCGCCACGACAAAACGCAGCCACACCAGTTCGAGTGGCGCAATCACCTGCAGGACGACCTTGCTGACAACGTACATGCCGCCCCAAATGCTCGCCGCAAGACCCAGATACAGACCGCCAAGAGCCCTCGTATTCATCGTTTCCCTCCGCCCTGAGTGAACTGTTCTGCCCCTGACAGGAGGGAATCCATCCGATCCTCGATCAGGAGCGAAGGAACACCGGCACATCATTCTCAAATAACGGCCTATAGTACATTCCGGACACCTCCCCATCCGTTGCCCATCCGTTGCCCATCTGTTGCCATTCTTCGCAGCTTGCCTGCAGGAGTGGATCATTCCTCCCAAGTATAACGCCTATGCCAAGTCCTGGCGCTTACCCAAACTAACTTTGTTAGCGGCAAAATAGCGGCAAATTAATGTATAATGGTGATGAAGAGGCTGGAGGGGATAAAAAAACATGTACGTGCCCAAGTACAAAATTACAAACCAGATGGCCATGAACCTGATGAAGATACAGGAAGCACAGACCATTGTAGAATTATTGCCGCTCCCTGCGTCGGTGTTGTCCGAATTGCAGAAGGAGTCCAAAGAGCAAACGGCCATCCTGTCAACCAGGATGGAAGGAAACACGTTGCCTGAGGCGGAAGCGCGTCGTGCGGTATATAAGGCATCGACGAACTCAGAGGAACAGGAAGTATACAACCTGATGGCAGCCTTGCAGACCATCGAGGAGTGGGAACGCAAACATGCGCCCATCACAGAAGATCGAGTGCAGGAACTCCATGCGATCATTCGAGTCATTTCCGGTGGACGCAGATCAAAACGCAGCGAATACCGTGACGAGCAGAACCAAGTCGGCAAGCGAAACCAGTCCAACTTCTACTTGCCGCCAGAGCCAAAAGATCTTCCTGGCCTCATGGAAGACCTGATTACCTGGATCAACGCCCCGGAGCAACTCAGCTTGGTCACACCCATCAAGGCGGGAATCATCTTGTACCAGTTTCTAACGATCCACCCGTACATGGACGGTAACGGACGCACTGCCCGGATGTTTGCGACGTACATCATGCGGCGCGGCGGACTTGGCCTCAAAGGGCTATTCGTTTTGGAACGCTACTATGACAGGCACTTGTCACTGTACTACGACAACCTTCAAATGGGGCTTCATCACAACTACTACTTTGGCCGCAACGATGCAGACATCACACGGTGGCTGGAATTCTTTCTTGGCGGCGTGGCCGAGGTGTTTCAAGAGACAGCCGAGATCGTCAGAGCAAAGAACCTGGAATATACCTCGGTGGAACCGGAAATGTTGCGGTATCTTGACGCAGAGCAGCGCGTCGTATTTGGCTATCTCACGTTGAAACAGGACACAGCATCCACGACAGACTTACACCGGCTCCTGCGAATGTCCGACCGAACTCTTCGCGATCGCTTGAAGCGGTGGATTGGCAATGGTTTCATTGTTCCAGCTAACGAGGACGCGAAGCGAATACGCTCCATAAGACTTGCCCCGGAATACCGGGAGCTTGCCAAGCTGATTCAAGAAGAACCTGAACGGTACACGTATCTGTTGGCGCACTGAGAGCTGAATACCCCGTTACCCGAACAGAGCGTCGACTGCTGCGACCACATCCTGCGGGGGCACAACAGTGGTCTCCCCCGTTCGACGGCGCCGCACCTCAACACCGCCCGCGGTCAAAGAACGGCGGCTGACCGCAATGCGCACGGGCATGCCCAGCAAGTCAGCGTCCTGAAACTTCTTGCCAGCACTCACGCTCCGGTCGTCAAACAGGACCGTATCGGCTCCTAACCATGCGTACAGTTCTGCGCAAGCCGACTGCACCTCCTGATCGCTTCCCACTGCAATCAGGTGGCATCGATACGGCGCCACAGTGTCCGGCCATACAATGCCAGCGGCGTCGTGATTTGCTTCCACAATACAGGCGAGCATGCGGGATATGCCGATCCCGTAACACCCCATGACCAGCGGACAGCAGCATAAATTCGTGGGCGACGCCGCCGCCCATCATCCCCGTATCCGACTCGACTTTTATGGTCTCAATACCGCAGCGCCGATAGAACGACTCGTACGCCTCACTCATCTGAGCATAGTACTTTGCGAGACTGTCTGCATCGCGATGAAAACTGTAGGCGTCTTTCATGAGAAATTCACGCAGTCGAATGAGTCCGCCGCGCGGACGGGCCTCATCGCGATATTTGGTCTGGATCTGATACACCGCAATCGGCAACTGTCGATACGAATGGACCACATGGCGGACAAGATCTGTCACAGCCTCCTCGTTCGTCATGGCCAGAACCATGTCCAGACCGCTGCGATCCCGCCAGCGGACTAGTGATGCGTCGATCGTCTCGTAGCGACCCGTTTCTTCCCACAGCGAAGCCGGCTGTGCCACCGGAAGCAGGATCTCCTGCCCGCCGATCCGGTTCATCTCGCTGCGAGCGATCTCGCTGATGCGCTGCAGGATTCGCCATGCGAGCGGTGTGAGGCTGTAGACGCCGGCCGAAACCTGCTTGACCAGACCAGCCCGAAGCAGCAGACGATGACTGATTAACCGTGCGTCCGCCGGGCTTTCTTTCTCCGTTTTGAACAACAATTGCGACATGCGCATGGCCAGCCCCCCTTGACAAAGCAAAACCCCGCCCTGTGCAAAGGACGGGGATCTCTCCCGCGGTGCCACCTTCATTAACCGCCAAGACAATGCTGGCAGTTCACTCCATCGTCGCTGCGCTCAGTCAGTGCTGCGCTGCGGCCGCCCCAAGATAACGGAGGGCATTCGCGCGGTTCATCGCCGCGGATTCGCGAATGGGGTTCAATCCGCCGCATCGGCTGGCTTCACACCCCTTCGGCCAGTTCTCTGATCGACGCGTCTGGATCTACTGGTTCCTTCTTCACCAATTTGTTCGAGTATACTGAATTGTGTTGCGGTTGTCAACGGAATGTGGCACGGAATCTGAATGGATGGCCTCCTTCTGCGTGATATACTACGGCTGAAGCATAGCGCAGATTTTATAGGCGCTTGAGGCGTTTGGACACTGTAATTAAGGTTTACTGACTGTATCGGACCACCATGCCAGAAGAGATGATTCTCGTTGTCTCTACCGCGGTCTATTCTTCAACAAATCGATTCTTTATCTGAGGAAGCTCGTCACGAATTGATCTTGTATTTGTTGACCAAGGAAGAAGACCTCGACTATTACCGCATGTTGGATCAGTCGCTTCTCCCTGAGTGGGATAACGATCAGGATGACTCGCTTTTTCTCGACAGAAAATGCTTTTGTATACCGCTCTCTCGGACGATTGCCAGATAGTGAGACGCAGATCGTAACGCGCATGATTCGTGAGTTCTTTTGAAGTATATCCTGCGCAGCCTGTACGTACCGCGACTCCGGCAACGCCTTATCCCTGTAATGTTTCACCGCCAGCAGAACCAAATTCTCCTTTTCCCGCGTCATCGCCACATAGCACAGGCGCATTCCATCTCCAGGAACGAAACATAGCCAATGCCGCTTTGCGATTGGCGGTTGTTGGCATCCCACCACCACTTCACAATTCCATCACAGATTACGGGTACAATACAACTGCAAGGCGAAAAACATCAGCGAGGGAGTGAGCAACCATGATGGGATTCGGTTATGGACCGGGCTTTAATCCAATGTATGGGGTATTGGCAATGGGAGGAATGGGTTTGTTCTGGTTTCTGGTTTTGGGCGCGATCATCTGGGGCGTCGTACATTTCAGCCGACAACGGACGTATTCACAGGAAGCGAACCGCAGCATTGACATTTTGCGCGAACGGTATGCCAGAGGCGAGATCGACGAGGAAGAGTATGAGCACCGATTGAGTCACCTAAAATAACCTTCGGCGATGTGCGGAAGCAACGCCAAAGTAAAACAAACGCCGTTCTCCTGTTCCGGTTGACTGTCGTAAAAAATGATGACTGTCGCAAAAAACAGGGTTGCTTTAATACTTGTAATTGTATAGTATTAGAAGAGATTCAACGGCGTTCCCGGAACAATGGGAGCTCACCGAAGAAAATCGCACATTTTTTAAGGAGTTGGAACTCAGATGGCTAAATTGGCATTCTGGATTACGGCAGGACCCACCATGGTCGATAAGGCGCTTGCCAATCTTGTTCTCGCAACACGACTGAAGGCAAATCGCGAACAGGATGTTGAGGTGTATTTCTTTGGCCCTGGTGTTGACCTGGCGGGACATGCGGAGGGACAGTTCGCAGAAGCCCTGAAAGCGCTGGTGAGCAGCACAGTACCGGTGGGCGTATGCCCTGCCAACGCCACCCAGTATGAAGTCACTGCAGTTCTCACGGAAAAAGGCGTGAAGATGGAACCGGCAGGAGAGGCTCTGGTTCGGCTCATCGAAGAGGGTTACCAAATTATAGGAGTCTAATTGTTTCCTTAACAATACCTTTCTTTAACAACACCTCTTTCCTGCAGTTGCTGCATAGCGCCGTCAACGGCAACTGCAGGAAAGCAACTCGCCAAGACGGATCTTGCTATGCGCTGCCGCGAGTATTGCGGCCTTCAGGCTGCACCTGTCTGAGCGGCGGCGCATAGCAAGATCCGTTCTGGCATAGCAGGAGTGATTGGGAACAGGGAATCCGCGCTGAGACAAGCGTGAAGCTGACAGGAGGCCGCCATGAAAAAAGAGTACGATGTCGTCGTGATCGGCGGCGGCGCAGGTGGGTTGCAGGCCGCCATTCATTCCGGGCGTTACCACTGGCGCACATTGGTGATTGACCGTGGCAAAGGCAGGACATTTTACACCCCCATCTATCACAACCTGCTGGGCTATCCGGACGGGATTTCAGGCGCCGAACTGCTGTCAAAAGGCAAACAGCAGGCGAAAAAATACGGTGTCGAGTTCCTGATGAAGGTAGTCACAGACATCACAAAAGACGCAGACGGCATGTTTACAATCACCGCCCAGCGCCGCAAAGAGCACCGGGAAGGGTCGCATGAGCACATCGATATTGTGCGCGCGCGCAAGATTGTGTTGGCAACGGGAATCATGGACCGCCACCCCGCTGTGCCCGACGTCTATCACTGGGCAGGATTTAGCATCTATTACTGTCCGGACTGCGATGGGTATGAAATTACGGATGAGCGGGTTGTTGTGATAGGGCGCGGAAACGGCGGACCAGGGCTGGCGAACACCCTGTTGTCCTGGACCGCTGACATCGCTGTCGTGAACATTGATCCGGCAAAAGAGATCAACGACCATTGGAAGATGGTCATGCAGGACCACGATATCCCCATCTATACAGGTGCAGTCAAAGAATTCGTGGGGAAAGACAGGCATGCGATTGAGCAGGTGATCCTGGAGGACAACACGGTCATCCCCTGCAACAAGGTGTTCTCAGCGCTCGGCATGTACAGTGTGCACTCCGAACTGGGTAAAAAAATCGGTGTAGAGACACTGGAAAACGGACACATCGTTGTCGATCCCCGCACGAAACAGACCTCGGTGGAAGGGGTATGGGCAGTCGGAGATGTGGTGGCGCACTCGCAGCAGGTGATGATTGCGATCGGCGAAGGGGCGCAGGCCGCCATCTGGGTCAACAAAACGTTGCGCCAGGAAGGATTGCTGCCAGTGCGTAAGCGCCTGCTGGAGGTCGCCGCGTTGAAAGACTGAACGGAGGTCGTGCAATGGCGCAAGGGGAACGCTCCAAAAACGCACCGAAATCAGCGGCTCCACAGACGCCAGATTTGCGCTGGGTGGCGCTGTTCTGGATCACTCTGGCGGAATTGCTGGTCATGAGTGTATGGTTCAGCGCATCGGCCGTTGTGCCAGCCCTTGAACAGGCCTGGCATGTCTCCGGATCGGCCGTTGTGTGGTTGACGTCCGCCGTGCAACTGGGGTTTGTAATCGGCGCATTGACCAGCGCGACCTTGGGGTTGCCGGATCGCATTCGACCACGTATCCTGATGGGATGGGGCGCGCTCGGCTCCGGACTCTGCACGGCCGCCATTCTGCTGTTTCCTGACGGCGGGCCCTGGCCTTTCCTGCTGCGTGGATTGACGGGTGCGTTTCTGGCTGTCGTTTACCCCGTCGCGGTGCAGTGGGTGTCGGCATGGTTCCCACAAAAGCGGGGTCTCGCAGTCGGAATCCTGATTGGCGGTCTCACGGTCGGGTCCGCACTGCCGCACCTGCTGACGGGTCTCCCGCTATTGCAGAATTGGCAGGAGGTCATGGGAGGAAGCGCAGTATTGGCGGGCGTTTCCTGGGCGTTGATCTTGTGGGTTGCGCCGGAAAGCCCTGTTCCTTTTCGCGCTCCCGTGTTTCACTGGAACAGCGTGGGAGCCGTTTTGCGCGACCGCCCGGTCATGTTGGCCAACCTCGGATACTGGGGTCACATGTGGGAGCTCTACGCGATGTGGACATGGCTGCCCGGATTCCTTCTGGCCAGTTGGGCGCCGACGTTGCCCCGGCTGACCATCGGTCAACTGGTCGGTTGGGCCAGTTTCGCGGCCATTGGACTCACCGGAGTGCTGGGAGCCTTGGTGGGAGGATGGCTCGCGGATCGCTTTGGCCGCACCGCAGCGACCACGGCGGCGCTGATCGCGAGCGGCGCCATGTCCCTTGTCGTGGGCCTCACTTTCCGACACGGCGTCTGGATAACTCTGCTGATAGCCCTGATTTGGGGATTTAGCGTGATTGCCGATTCCGCTCAGTTTTCTGCGGCCGTGACGGAATTAAGTCCGGCAAGCCGACAGGGCAGCGCGCTCACCATTCAGATGGCTGTTGGCTTTCTGATTACGATTGCATCAATCAATTTGGTGGGAGTCGCGGAACCAGTGCTCGGATGGTCGCATGTATTTCTCTTATTGGCCGTGGGGCCGTTTGTGGGAATTGTGGCCATGGTGCGCTTGCGCAGCCGCCCGGAATCCATCCAAATGGCGAATGGCCGACGTTAGCGGCGCTCAAGAAATCGATCTGACAGGGATGTGAACCCATGCAATCATGGAAGGAAATCCCGTGCCCGATTCAACGTACAGCGATGGTGTTTGCCGATGTGTACACCATCATGATTGTTCGCAACCTGATGGCGGGGCCGCTCCGTTTCACGCATCTGGCGGAGTCGGGAATCAATCCCAGGACCTTGACAGAGCGACTGAAGCTGTTGGTCGACAATGAGGTCCTGGTTCGTCATGTGTATGCGGAACGGCCTCCTCGCGTGGAATATTCGTTGACCGAGAAAGGTCAGGCGCTGATTCCTGTACTTAAAGCGCTGCAGGCATTCGGTGAACGGTGGATGCCCATGTCAGACGCTCCTGATCAGTGTGAGGACGAAGTACTGCTGACATCCCGCTCCACACCCCCCGCGAGTCGCAGCGGAGGAGCCATTTGAGTTGGCCGTTTCCCGCCCACGCCGCCTTCCCGCCGCATCGTTCCAGGCCCATCAGACATGTTGCTGCAATCGCTGCAGCGGCCTGTTGGCCGGCCCTTCCACAACTTCGCCGGTATACGAAAAACGCGATCCGTGGCAAGGGCAATCCCAGGTGCGATCACCGTGGTTCCACACCACCTCGCATCCCAGATGTGTGCAGGTGGTGTCAACCAGGTGCATACGCCCCTCCTCGTCCCTGTACGCGCCAGCGCGGGCGCCGTTTGCCGAAACGACTGCGCCCTCATTCTTTGCAAGGTCGTCTGCACTCTGCAAAGGCATGTCAAACTTGCCTTTGATAAGATGGCCGGCGACATCGACATTCTGCGCCAGGAATGTCTTCAGACTGGGATCGGCGTAGAAGCGCGACGGAGTGTATAAAAGTTGATAGCGGTTCTTCCGTTCCAGCGCAATATCCCGTAGAATGTGCGCGGCCGCCGTTCCTGTTGTCATACCCCATTTCCTGTATCCTGTCGCCACAAGCACATTGGAGTGTTCGGATGCAATTGTTCCGATGTAGGGAACATTGTCTAACGTGATGAGATCCTGGGCTGACCAGCGATAGCGAATTTCCTCCAGACCCAACACTTCCACGCCAAATATCTCCAGAGCCCTGTAATGCTCCAGAGTGTCTTTCCCCTGCCCCGTTTTGTGGCTTTCCCCGCCAATCAACACCATCTCTTCATGATTGATCTTCACAGATCGCAGTGAACGCGTCGGACTGTCCGCGCTGATGTACATCCCGCCAGGATACTGTTTCTCCGTTTTGGCCGCGATGACGTAACTCCTGTCTGCATGCATCCGTGTAAAGTAAAACCCCTGCCCATCATAAAAGGGATAATGCGAACAGGCCAACACTTTGTTCCCAGTGACGCGATGACCAGCGCGCGTCACCACTGTTGGCCGCTCTCCCTCCTCAATATCAATCGCCACCGTTTCTTCAAACAGGTGTCCTCCCATGTTCCTCACCTCCTGAACCAGGTGAGCAAGGTACTGCAGAGGGTGAAACTGCGCCTGATTCTTCATGAACAGCGCATGATGAACCCTGATCGGTAACGGAATCGTCCCGACCAGTTCACCCGCGACGCCCAGTTGCCGATAGGCCTTATATTCCAGTTCCAACTGTGCAGCGGATTGATCGGCCGTCGCATAGATGCAGGCGTCTTCTTCGCGCAAATCACAGTCCACCTGATGATCGTGGATGGTCTCTCTGATAAAGCGCAGCGCTTCTGTATTGGCCTCATAATAGAGTCGTGCATTGGATATTCCCATGTGGCTTATCAATTCGTGATAAATTAGGCCATGCTGAGCGGTGACCTTGGCTGTAGTATGTCCGGTCGTCCCGTGCAACAGCGTATTCGCTTCCAACAGCGCCACTGTCAATCCTTCACGGACCAATAAATAGGCTGCGGTGATCCCGGTGATCCCACCCCCAACAATCACGACATCCACCTGCATATCGTTCTGTAAGGGTTGGAGCGTCGGCAAATGGACAGAGTCATGCCAACACGATTCCGAAGCCTTTGGCAGTTTCCCCTGTGAATGATGATCCGGCAATGTGCAGCCCACCCCCCACTGATTGATCGTCGCGGTCGTTGTTACTCTATTTTCCCTTAATCCGAATGCGCTATACGATCTTTCCCGGAAAATGCGCCTGCGCTGGCGGGATCGCATCCTGAGAAACTCGCTCCGCGGAGATCGTATGCTGCGCCCGTCGCGAGTTCGGCGCAGCCGTGTCTGAGCAGGGGCGGAGCATACGATCTTCGCGGAGCAGCCGCTGAGCAGCCCACAATAGAATCAGCTGTTGAAACGGCCACCCACACTCTCCGTCTCATGCAATACCTCACGCAGATAGCCAAGCACATCCTCGTGCATGTCTCCCCTGGTCAGCGCAAGCCCAATGATCGCTTTGATATACCCCAGTTTATCCCCAATATCAAAACGCAGCCCGTCAATGTGACAGGCCCGCAGACCCTGTGCGAGCATCAGGCCGCGCAGCGCATCCGTGAGTTGAATCTCACCCTGCTTTCCCGGTTTGGTTCCCGCAATCACGGGAAATATATCCGGAGTGATCACGTAGCGACCGACAATCGCCAGATTGGACGGCGCCTCCGTTTGCGCTGGCTTCTCAATGAGATCCGTGACAACGTATTCCACTCCATCCACACTAACACCCGCAATGATTCCATAACTGGACACGTTCTTATGTGGCACAGGCTGCACACCGACAACAGAGAGGCCGCTCGCCGCATGCACATCCAGCAACTGTGCCAACGCCGGTTTCTGCGAATGAATGATGTCGTCGCCGAGCAGTACGGCAAATGGTTCCGCACCCACAAAAGATTGCGCCAGCGAGACCGCGTGCCCCAGTCCTTTGAGTTCTGGCTGGCGTATGTAGTGGATATTGGCCAACCGAGAAATACGTTGCACTTCTTCGAGTGTGGAACGTTTTTCATGCTCAGCCAAATGCATCTCCAGTTCGATCGACCGATCAAAATGATCTTCGATTGCCCTCTTAAAGCGACCTGTCACGATCAAAATATCTTCAATCCCGGACGCCACTGCTTCTTCCACGATATACTGGATGGCCGGCTTGTCCACAATCGGTAACATTTCTTTTGGCTGCGCCTTGGTGGCGGGCAAGAAACGCGTACCCAGCCCCGCCGCAGGGATAACCGCTTTACGTACACTCGTCAAAATGCATCGTCTCCTCTTTTTCCAAATTCACATCACAGGCGGCCGTTCCTGCGTTCCCAACTCCAGCCGAACGCTCTCTTCCGGATCGTCAGAAAAAGCGGACACCCCAGCAGCCACAGGCAACGTGAAATTGATTCGCGTTCCCTTGCCCTGATCGCTGGCGGCCCAGATCTGGCCGTCATGCGCCGCCACGATCGACTTGCAAATCGCCAGACCAAGACCGCTGCCCCCTACCGCACTTCGATTGCGGGAGGGATCCGTCTTGTAAAAGCGTTCGAAAATGAACGGCAAATCCTTCTCTCCGATCCCGATTCCCGTATCCTCAATGATAAAGAGGGCGTACCGTGGCAGATCGTCGCCCACCACCAGCGTTCCCTGCGCATCAGAACACAGCAAAACATGAAACACGATCCTTCCGCCAGAAGGCGTATGGTGCACTGCATTGCTGATCAGATTGTTGAAAACCTGATCGATCCGACGCATATCAATATGTACAAATATCTCATTGTCAGGGGAAAATTGATCGAAATCCAGCGCCTGCATCTTTCGCAGTGTCTCATCCAGCACTAGAGAAAACTGAAAGCCGTCGCGCCGGACATCAAATTCGTGTTTTCGGTAAACGGAATAGGCCAGATCGATGATTGACACCATGTCTTTATTGAGGCGGCCATAGTTCTCGTCAAACTTCGAAAGATCGAGCAGGTCCTGAATGAGCGCATTGATCTGCAGCGTGCGGTCCCGCGCGATTGTGAGATATTTGCGGACCTCAGTTGGTCGCACAACCCCGTCCACAACAGCCTCCAGATATCCCTGAATGGATGTGAGCGGTGTGCGCAAATCGTGTGAGATGTCACTGATCATCTGACGACGTATTTCTTCCGATCTTGACAGTCGTTCATTGGTCTCCCGCAGGGTCTCGTTAAAGGTATTCAACACCTCCGTGCGCGCCTTGATGCGAGATTCCAGCGTCTCATACAGGTATGCATTTTCAATCGAAACCGCCGCCTGTGCGCCGATCATGGTAACCAGCCGCAATTGCGCCTGCGAGAACAGATCGGGGATGGATGTGTGCTCCAGATAGACAATGCCGATCAGCGCCATCTGTCGCAAGATAGGCACACACATGATGGAAATGGGCTGGCGGTCGGCGAAGGAGCTATCGCCCGCAAAGCGCGCGTCGCGCCGGACATCCGGCGCCACCACTGGCTCTAACGTGTGCCGGACATAGTATACGATGCTCTTTGGCACCTCCGAAAAAGACTCCAGCGGAATTTCTCCTCGGAACAGCGATATCGATTCTTCAGATTCCCCCCCTTCAGCCTCCATATAAAGGGATTCCCCTCTCTCAAGCACAACCACACCACGTTCCGCACCCGTATGCAGAACCATGTTGCGAATCAGTTTTCGCAGCAGTTTATCGAGTGTCACTTCTTCAGAAAGCGAACGGGTCACATCAAGGACAAGATCAGTGTCGATCATGCGGGTGAACTCATCCATGCTCAGCGCAACGGCAGTTTCTGCCACCGTTTCAGGAGGCTTGGAGTCCAGAACGGGAACAAGCGATTGCATTTGCTCCACTTTTGCCGTGCACCCCCATGACCCATAGGCCGCAATCGCCCGCTCTTCATAGACGTCAACCAACAGCGTTCTGTCCGTTTCCATACACAACAAGGCTGCGCGTTCATAGGCAATGCCGGCAAAAGGATGGCAGCCCATCCGCTCGGCGTCCTCTCCGGCTCGTTCATAGAGCCGCAGGGACTGCTCCGCGGCGCCGGACAGGCGCAGACGCTCTGCCTGAAGCAACCAGATTTTATGTTGCACCTCACGTCGCGCCGCACGAATACAGCCGCCCAGTTCCCGCTCCGCTCTGCGAATTTGCCGCTGCGCCCTGCGCCTCTTCGCTCCCCGCGCATCCCTGGCGTCGACAGCCGTGAGCAGCCCGACAAGCGTGATCCATTCCGTCGTATGCATCGTAAACAGTTTCTTCGGATCCAATTTGCGAATTTGGGCAATCGCCGTTTTGCATTCCGCGTAGAATCCAAACAGGTACAGTGCGCGCAACAACACAGTGCCTGCGTCTTGCGCTGTGGGCGCAACAAGGTGCTGCGAGGCCCCCCGCAAATACTCAAGCGGACGACGTCCCAGCAAAACTTCGATCACAGGGCGATTCATCTCATACAGACCTTGGAGCAACGAATCCCCAGAGCGCTGTGCGATCGGTTCGTAGTCTTCGATGCGATCGAGCACCTCTCTAAGCGGCCTTCCAAGAAACCATACGGCAAGATACTGAAAACCCGCGATGGGACCATGGATCATCAGGTTGTCGGCGCGTTTGGCGTAGGCGGCTGCGCGGTTCAGATACGACAGGCTGTCTTGCAAGGATCCGCTTCCCGGATTGACAAACGTCGCAAACGTGAACGCAGCGCCCACCTGTATGGAAGGAATCTTTGACCGATTCGCAACCCGGATTGCCGTCAAGCCAAAAAACCTGGCTGTTTTGAATCGACGCAGCGCAGCAGACCAGATCATCGCCAGGTTATTTAGACTATGGGAAAATTCGGGGCTCATGCCGTACTGGAAATTGAGACGCATCATCGTAAACCCGATCGTTATGAAGAAGCGTTCATCCACATGATAGGCCGATGGGGCCATCGCCTGAAGCAGTTGCAGTTGCAGTTCCACGGAATGATTCGACAGCGTACGGCCCTCCAGAATCGAGCGCATGCTGCGGCCTCGCCAGTGCATCAGCAGTTGCGCGATCGACATCGTCAACCCCAGAGACTTCGTTCCATAAATGACCAGACCCAGACGGCGCAGTCCGGCCAACGTCAGATCCGCCACGTCTTGCCAACGTTCCTGATAGTCCAGCCAGAACATTTTCGTTCTGATCGCCCTGACGTACTGTTCCTCCGTGTTGGCTCTGTCAAGAGTCAAGGCAAGAAAATCCTCGGCCAGTTGAAACCAGCGCACCGCATAATAGCAACGGGACAACTCAAAGTGCAGCGTCCACTGCAAATCGTGCATCTGCGCCCAATCATCGGGTGTAAGCGCGGCAATCCCCATCGAAAAATACGTTATGGCCTGTTCGTGATCCAAAGCCTCCTTCACCAGCAATCCCGCCTGTAAAGCGCAGCGCGCAAAAAACTCCCGTTCTTCCTCAGCACGCCTTCCGAAACTCAGATGGTACACCGCCCGAAATATCGATAAAGCATCGCTGTCTTTTGCGTCGTTAGCAAGCATGGCGATCTGATCGTGCATCTCCAGGCGCTGTTCGCCTGATATGGACTCGTAAAATGCAGACCGCACTTCATCATGTGAAAACAGGATGCGTTCCGTCTCTTCTTCCAGAACCACAAACCCCCACTGCACGGCTGGCGCAATGCGGATTAGCAGTTCCTCGCGAGAGACGCCGCTGAGCTTGGTGATGCGGGTGACAGTGCAGTCTGGGCCCAGACAGGAACACCATTTCAGTAAACTGCGCGTGTTTTCTGACAGTATCGACATCTGTTCCCGCAAAAGTTGCAAGATGTTGCGGTTCACGGGGATCTGCTCAATTTCTTCGAACTGGATCTGCCAGATCCCCCGTTTCGAGTCAAAATGCACCCAGCGACGCGCGATCAGATCCAGCAGAAACTGGCGGACAAATAACGGATTGCCGACCGTACGCGCATGAATCATCTGGCTAAGCCTGAGCAACTGCACTGAGTTGTGCGAAGTGGTCTGCAACGTGTCAGAAAGCATGCGCACGATGTTGTCGGCAGTCAGAGGCTGGAGCTCGATGCGGTTACGCACAGTGAACAGTCGATCCGAATAGTCCGGATACTGGCTCCTTGTGGCCAGCAGGAACATCACACCGGGGATGGACTCCCCCGAAACAAGAGTGCTTAACAGTTCCACCGTATTACTGTCCGCCCAGTGCAAGTCATCCAGGCACATCAGCACCGGACGTTCGGCGGCAAATTCCTGTAACACAGAGCGTAGCGCCACTAACACATTGTCCTTCATGTTGTCAGACTGCAGCGGTTCCTGTTCCACGGTTCCCGAAAATAGAATCCCCATTTCCGGAATGATTCCGGGGAGCAAGAACGCGAAAGGAAGTTTGCGCAGCTTGACCCTCCAGTTCTCGAGCTCCCCGTCGTCGCTGGCGAGAATTCTCTGCACGAACACCCGAAACGCTTCGACGAGCGGCGAATAGACAGATCGCATCAGCAAAGGTTCCACTTGAGCGTAGGCGATGAACGCTCCGGAGAGCAGTAGGGATTCTGTGATGTTTTTAAGCAACGTCGTCTTGCCTGCTCCTGGATCCCCAGTGATCACCGCCACAGACATTTTCCCTGTTTGGGTTTCTTGCCAAAGACTGTTCAGAAACTCTACATTGGATTCCCTGGCGTACAGCCTTCGCGATATCCGCAAAGCGCCTGGAACATCGGACAAGCCAGGATAAAAGGTGAGCTCGTTTTCCAGAAAAGACATATTCCAATCTTCCAGATCACGGACCAGACCGTACATGCTCTGATAGCGATCTTCAGGCAACTTTTCCATGCATTTCACGGCGATATGGGAGACCTCGACAAATTCAGATACGTCAGTTATAGGGTGGGGTGTAAGTGCAATATGCGCATGCACCCACTCAACCCGATTGTGAGCGCTATAGGGATACTCTCCAGTCATCATCTGATACAAAATAACGCCAAAAGAGTAGATGTCTGTTCGGTGATCGATCTTCCGCTGCATACGACCGGTCTGTTCAGGAGCCATGTACGGCAGCCGATTCGGTTCAAACCCAATCTGCGCGCTTCCTTCATCTACTTGTATAAGTGCGACAGAAACCCGTTCAGGCCCGATCCGCACACACTGCGACGTCAGATTTCCGTGAACGCCTCCTTCATCGTGAATCTTCAACAATTCGTGCGCCACACCAATGGCGATATTTAAAAACGACTCCCTGGAAACCGCTCCGTGTTTCAGCAACTCCGCCAGAGTCGTGGACTGCTCTGATTGTTTCGAGGCACTCGTGGTCTCTCCGGGCAACATGATCGCTTCACACCGCACCCTCAGCGTTAAATTTATACCCCGCGCCACGAATCGTAACAATATACTTCGGAATAGAAGGGTCCAACTCTATTTTTTTCCGCAAATTACTGATGTGGACCATGACCGTACGCGCGTCGCCCAGAGCAGGCGAGTTCCAGATATGATGAAACAGGTCCTCTGGCCGAAACACTCGTTCAGGGTTCTGGGCCATCAGCATGAGAATCTGAAACTCCTTGGCAGACAACGTGACCTTGGCGTGAGGTGTGGACACCAGAAAAGACCCTTCATCAATCTCCAGATCCGCAATGCGAATCAATGAGCCCGGTTGCCCCTGTTTTGTTGCGAGACCCTTGTAGCGCCGCAGTTGCGATTTGACACGCGCAACCAACTCGCTGGGACTGAACGGCTTTGTCAAATAATCGTCCGCTCCCAGACCGAGGCCGAGGATCTTATCCGACTCAGCGGATTTCGCGCTCATGAAAAGGATGGGAATATCCGTATACTTCCTGATCTCCTGACACAACTCAAAACCGCTTGGTCCCGGCAACATGATGTCGAGCAACACAAGGTCCACGGACCCCTCCTGTATCATATCGATGGCTTTCCAGTCATGAGCCGTCAGAACCTCAAAATCATGCCGATACAAATAGAGAGATACCAATTCGGTAATTTCATCGTCATCTTCGACAATAAGCACTGTGTCTTTCATGACGCCAGAATCACCTTCCCCTATTTATACAGACTATTATGTACTCTTACAAATGTCAACTCTCCTGTCCTGCCCTCTCCTCTCCTGTTCCGCCTTAGTTCTGCCTTACCCTAGCAACGAATCGACATCGCCGACAAGTTTAGCGACCGTCTCTTCAGAGTATATGGAGAATCCCTTGCCTCCCTGATGTTTGACCGTATACATGGCCTTATCGGCAGCCTGCATCAAAGTCTCAAAATCTCTTCCATCTTTCGGGAAGATGCTGACGCCCAAGCTGGCCGACACCCGAAATTGCCGACTGTCGATGGAGTACTCGACATCAAGCGACCTGCTTAACCGCTGGACAACATTCGACACCACATTCCCATTGCGGATGATGTCCGTGAGGACCACGACAAATTCATCGCCGCCGACGCGAACCACAATATCCTCCATACGGATGCGCCGTTTCAGCCGCTGAACGATCACGCGCAAAACCGAATCGCCGCACTCATGACCGTACACGTCATTGACCGTCTTAAACCCATCCAGGTCAATATAAATGAGCGCAAACGCTTCGCCAAATTCCTTTTGCAGTCCAACGCGATAGCGCTCCAGAAACAGCCTGTTCAGCGCGCCCGTCAAGGGGTCGTGAATCGCCGTGCGTTCCAGGTCGACAACGTAGGCCAACATGTCCGCAGCAAGCTGCATGGCATGCAACTCCGATTTATTGAAATCGTATGGCTCTGAATTGGCAGTGCACAGGGTTCCGTAGAGCGTGCCATCCTGGAGTAGAATCGGCACTCCCATGTAAGCGCCGATTCGTTGTGCAGCCAACGATCCGCCTTTCGCATGATGCGCGGTGTCTGCGATGATCACAGACTGAGTCTGATGCATCAGTTCAAAGCCTGTGAGTTCCGAGAGACGCAGCACCGTCAGATCATTGGAATTCTCGTCTTCTTTGTGTAACAGTCTCACCAGCGTGAAAAATCCGTCTTGCATCGTCACAATGAAGAAGGTGGATGTAGGAATGATGTTGCTCAGTTGGCTCAAACTGTCGCGCAGCGATCGTGTAAAATGGCTCCATGGCGCTATTCTCGGCATTTCCTACACCTCCCAATCGATTGCCTGCTTACTTCTCAACCACATTGTAACAGCACTCCAGAATGTCATCCCACTCTTGGAATCGCCGTGTGCAATCCGCTTCTGTCAGTTCCGATCCACGTTGCACTTCAATGATCGCGAGGTCTTCTTCAGCCATCAATGCGTGCCACTGACCAGGACACACCCGAATCACGTCTCCCGCCGCCACCTTCACAAGTGCGCCATCAAGCGCCAATACGCCCCGACCATGAATGACCGTCCAGACCTCTTCGCGCAACAGGTGTTGCTGATAGCTCATGTTCGCGCCAGTTCGCAGAGTGCAGTGCCTAGTCAGAGCCTCGGATCCATCCGCCAGTGTACAGTGATCCAACACGCGATAATAACCCCAACGGCGTTCTTCAAACATGGGCCGTCCTGCGAACTGCGCAACCAGGCCCTTGATATCGCCGGCATGCTCTTTGTCCGCAACCAGGATCCCATCTGGGCTCGCCGCCACAATCATGTTGCGAAGCCCCACCGCCATGATCGGAATTTTCAACTCGTTAATCACCTGAGAGTCTTCACAACGCTCGGCCACTCCACGCCCTATAAAGTCATTTTTCAGTTCAGGCGCCAGAACGGGCCAGGTGCCCATGTCTTTCCACGCGCCATCATAGGGAGTCACCACGATAGACTCGCTCGACTCCAGCACCTCGTAATCAAAACTGCGCAGCGGCATCCGATCAAACTGTTCAACCATGTTCCGATAGGTGGTCGGATACCCCCGTTCGCGCAAAAGGTTGATCAGGTAAGACGCTCGAAAACAGAACACGCCACAGTTCCAGAGCGCCCCTTCTGCAACCATTTGGGCAGCGCGATCACGATTGGGCTTCTCCGTAAAGGAATCGACACGTCGATAGGGAGCATGACCACCCGCCTGTTCGACGCGGATATATCCAAACTGACTCGATGGACACAGCGGGCGTACACCGAGCAGAGCCAGATCGGCGCCAGAGTCGTCAAGCGTCCTGGGCAGATCCAGAATCGCTTTAAAGAAGGCCTTGTCTACATACTGATCGACAGGCGCCACCGCCACCACTTCATCCACCAGGGTATCCTGCGACAGATACAGCGTCGCCAGAGCGATGGCGGGAAACGTATCCATGCGCATCGGTTCCACAATCACACTCACATCGCCCAATTGGGAGTAGATAATGTCCGTTTGAGCGTGCGAAGCGCAGACATACGCGTTATCCTGTGCGTCCAGGTCTGCAAGTTGCGACCAGACCCGCTCCAGCATCGAAACCATGTCACCCTGTTCGTTCTGTAGCACCCGCAGAAACTGCTTCGAGCGCACATCGTTCGACAGAGGCCATAACCGCTTGCCCGATCCACCCGAAAGAAGCACCAGTTTCACGCTATCACCCTCTTTCTATTTGTTAAAGCGAAATGTCCAATGGAACGATCAAACCCTCTCCACGGAACTGGAAGCATGGGACAGTGCAACCTCAATCTCTCTGTACTCTGTTTTCCATGTCCAAAAATTATTGGCATAAAAATTCCAAATCATTGCAATGAGAATCCCGATTCCGTTCGCAATGAAATAATCCACATGCATTCCATACGCGAGTATCGAAAGCACCACCGTGTCGATACCAATCCCCGTTAGAGAGGTGGCAACATATTTGCCAAGCCGTTTGATCGCAGGCGCCGACCTGGAGTCATGCCACGTCAAACGATCATTTAAAACAAAATTCGTCGCCATCGCCACAGAGCCCGACAGCACGCCTGCCTGCCAGAAATCCACGTGCAGTTTTACCAAGCCGACATAAACCAGCATATTGACTAGGACACCCGAAACTCCAACAGCGGCAAAAACGTACTTCCTTCGATCTTCAGAACTGGACAGGATCAATTTAAAAATGTGTTTGAGATAATTCCACTGTTCCCGGAGCGACATGTTTGACGAGCCTGCTATCCTGGGCTGAAAGCGGTACGGAACCTCCACAATCCGATCGTAATTTCCACGAACCAGCACTTCCATGAGAATTTTCCATCCAATCGGCTGTAAACTTACATTTTCCACCACACTTCTTCGCAACAGAAAAAAACCACTAGTCGGATCCGTCACACTACGAACCCGCTTTAGCGCCGCCTGTCCGAGAACACGGGCGACCCAGGAGATCAATTTTCGAGACGGAGACAGCCCCCCATCGTCACCACCCGGCACGAAACGACTCGGTATGACGATGTCGCATCCGAGTTCTGCCTCCGCAATCATATCGATCAATAGTTCCGGTGGATGTTGCATATCTGAGTCCATGACCGCAATGAATTCTCCACGGGCCAGCTCAAATCCCCGCACCACCGCGGTTCCCAGACTCCGTTCATGCTCACGATGCTCATACCGCACACAGGAGAACTCCCTGCTCAAATGCTCAAGCGCCTCCACAGACTCTTTCGAAGTACTGTCGTCCACAAAGATGAGTTCGAACTCCAACGGGTGGAGAACATTAACTAGTGTTTCAGCAACAACGGCAGGATTCCACCCTTCGTTAAACGTGGGCACAACAATACTGATCTTCATACTCATATCACCTCGCAACAGCAGTGGACGCAGTGAATGTGATTCCCAAAAATTCAACTGCGTATCTTCTATGAGTACAACGCTAGTGTCTTGATCAATATGAGTCAATGAGCGGAAAACCGGTTGTTAAAGGCGTGTAACCTATAAAAAAGTGAGACTATCGCGCAAAAATGAACAAATCGACTACTGCTTCTTTATATCCTAAAAGTTTTTTAATATGTAGAAATGAACAAGTGACCTCTATCAGGAACATTCCCGGTCGAGATCACTTAAAGGTTTTCCAATTTCATGGTTGTTCCTGCGTTCCCAATTCCAGCCGAACGCTCTCTTCCGGATCATCAGAAAAAGCGGACACCCCAGCAGCCACAGGCAACGTGAAATTGATTCGCGTTCCCTTGCCCTGATCGCTGGCGGCCCAGATCTGGCCGTCATGCGCCGCCACGATCGACTTGCAAATCGCCAGACCAAGACCGCTGCCCCCTACCGCACTTCGATTGCGGGAGGGATCCGTCTTGTAAAAGCGTTCGAAAATGAACGGCAAATCCTTCTCTCCGATCCCGATTCCCGTATCCTCAATGATAAAGAGGGCGTACCGTGGCAGATCGTCGCCCACCACCAGCGTTCCCTGCGCATCAGAACACAGCAAAACATGAAACACGATCCTTCCGCCAGAAGGCGTATGGTGCACTGCATTGCTGATCAGATTGTTGAAAACCTGATCGATCCGACGCATATCAATATGTACAAATATCTCATTGTCAGGGGAAAATTGATCGAAATCCAGCGCCTGCATCTTTCGCAGTGTCTCATCCAGCACTAGAGAAAACTGAAAGCCGTCGCGCCGGACATCAAATTCGTGTTTTCGGTAAACGGAATAGGCCAGATCGATGATTGACACCATGTCTTTATTGAGGCGGCCATAGTTCTCGTCAAACTTCGAAAGATCGAGCAGGTCCTGAATGAGCGCATTGATCTGCAGCGTGCGGTCCCGCGCGATTGTGAGATATTTGCGGACCTCAGTTGGTCGCACAACCCCGTCCACAACAGCCTCCAGATATCCCTGAATGGATGTGAGCGGTGTGCGCAAATCGTGTGAGATGTCACTGATCATCTGACGACGTATTTCTTCCGATCTTGACAGTCGTTCATTGGTCTCCCGCAGGGTCTCGTTAAAGGTATTCAACACCTCCGTGCGCGCCTTGATGCGAGATTCCAGCGTCTCATACAGGTATGCATTTTCAATCGAAACCGCCGCCTGTGCGCCGATCATGGTAACCAGCCGCAATTGCGCCTGCGAGAACAGATCGGGGATGGATGTGTGCTCCAGATAGACAATGCCGATCAGCGCCATCTGTCGCAAGATAGGCACACACATGATGGAAATGGGCTGGCGGTCGGCGAAGGAGCTATCGCCCGCAAAGCGCGCGTCGCGCCGGACATCCGGCGCCACCACTGGCTCTAACGTGTGCCGGACATAGTATACGATGCTCTTTGGCACCTCCGAAAAAGACTCCAGCGGAATTTCTCCTCGGAACAGCGATATCGATTCTTCAGATTCCCCCCCTTCAGCCTCCATATAAAGGGATTCCCCTCTCTCAAGCACAACCACACCACGTTCCGCACCCGTATGCAGAACCATGTTGCGAATCAGTTTTCGCAGCAGTTTATCGAGTGTCACTTCTTCAGAAAGCGAACGGGTCACATCAAGGACAAGATCAGTGTCGATCATGCGGGTGAACTCATCCATGCTCAGCGCAACGGCAGTTTCTGCCACCGTTTCAGGAGGCTTGGAGTCCAGAACGGGAACAAGCGATTGCATTTGCTCCACTTTTGCCGTGCACCCCCATGACCCATAGGCCGCAATCGCCCGCTCTTCATAGACGTCAACCAACAGCGTTCTGTCCGTTTCCATACACAACAAGGCTGCGCGTTCATAGGCAATGCCGGCAAAAGGATGGCAGCCCATCCGCTCGGCGTCCTCTCCGGCTCGTTCATAGAGCCGCAGGGACTGCTCCGCGGCGCCGGACAGGCGCAGACGCTCTGCCTGAAGCAACCAGATTTTATGTTGCACCTCACGTCGCGCCGCACGAATACAGCCGCCCAGTTCCCGCTCCGCTCTGCGAATTTGCCGCTGCGCCCTGCGCCTCTTCGCTCCCCGCGCATCCCTGGCGTCGACAGCCGTGAGCAGCCCGACAAGCGTGATCCATTCCGTCGTATGCATCGTAAACAGTTTCTTCGGATCCAATTTGCGAATTTGGGCAATCGCCGTTTTGCATTCCGCGTAGAATCCAAACAGGTACAGTGCGCGCAACAACACAGTGCCTGCGTCTTGCGCTGTGGGCGCAACAAGGTGCTGCGAGGCCCCCCGCAAATACTCAAGCGGACGACGTCCCAGCAAAACTTCGATCACAGGGCGATTCATCTCATACAGACCTTGGAGCAACGAATCCCCAGAGCGCTGTGCGATCGGTTCGTAGTCTTCGATGCGATCGAGCACCTCTCTAAGCGGCCTTCCAAGAAACCATACGGCAAGATACTGAAAACCCGCGATGGGACCATGGATCATCAGGTTGTCGGCGCGTTTGGCGTAGGCGGCTGCGCGGTTCAGATACGACAGGCTGTCTTGCAAGGATCCGCTTCCCGGATTGACAAACGTCGCAAACGTGAACGCAGCGCCCACCTGTATGGAAGGAATCTTTGACCGATTCGCAACCCGGATTGCCGTCAAGCCAAAAAACCTGGCTGTTTTGAATCGACGCAGCGCAGCAGACCAGATCATCGCCAGGTTATTTAGACTATGGGAAAATTCGGGGCTCATGCCGTACTGGAAATTGAGACGCATCATCGTAAACCCGATCGTTATGAAGAAGCGTTCATCCACATGATAGGCCGATGGGGCCATCGCCTGAAGCAGTTGCAGTTGCAGTTCCACGGAATGATTCGACAGCGTACGGCCCTCCAGAATCGAGCGCATGCTGCGGCCTCGCCAGTGCATCAGCAGTTGCGCGATCGACATCGTCAACCCCAGAGACTTCGTTCCATAAATGACCAGACCCAGACGGCGCAGTCCGGCCAACGTCAGATCCGCCACATCTTGCCAACGTTCCTGATAGTCCAGCCAGAACATTTTCGTTCCGATCGCCCTGACGTACTGTTCCTCTGTGTTCGCTTTGTCAAGAGCCTGCTCCAGAAAATCCTCGGCCAGTTGAAACCTGCGCACCGCGTAATGGGAATGAGACAACTCATGAATCAGGGTCCACATCAGATCTTGCATGTCCGTCCAATCATCGGGTGTAAGCGCGGCAATTCCCATCGAAAAATACGTTATGGCCTGTTCGTGATCCAAAGCCTCTTTCACCAGCAATCCCGCCTGTAAAGCGCAGCGCGCAAAAAACTCCCGTTCTTCCTCCCTGCGCCTGCCAAGACTCAGATGATGCACAACACGAAATATCGATAAAGCATCGCTGTCTTTTGCGTCGTTAGCAAGCATGGCAATCTGATCGTGCATCTCCTTGCGCCGTTCGCTGAGGGTGTACACGTAGAAGGCCGCCCGCACTTCATCATGTGAAAACAGGATGCGTTCCGTCTCTTCTTCCAGAACCACAAACCCCCACTGCACGGCTGGCGCAATGCGGATTAGCAGTTCCTCACGAGAGACGCCGCTGAGCTTGGTGATGCGGTTGACAGTGCAGTCTGAGCCAAAAAATGAACACCAGTGCAACAAGTCGCGTGTATCTTCGGGCAATATCCGCATCTGTTCACGCAAGAGTTGCAGCATGTTGCGGCTCATCGGTATTTGTTCAATCTCTTCGAACTGGATCAGCAACGTTCCCCGTTTCGAGTCAAAATGCACCCAGCGGCGCGCGATCAGATCCAACAGAAACTGGCGGACAAATAGCGGATTGCCGACCGTATGCGCATGAATCATCTGGCTAAGCCTGAGCAACTGCACTGAGTTGTCCGAAGTGATATGCAAGGTATCAGACAGCATGCGCAGGATATCTCCAGCGGCCAAGGGCTGGAGGAGAAGGATGCGACAATGCGCCTTGAACAATCGGCCCAAATAATCCGGATGCTGATTTCTCGCAGCCAGTACGAACATCACGCTGGGGATGGGCTCATCCGAAACGAGAGCGGTTAACAGTTCCACCGTATTGCTGTCCGCCCAGTGCAAATCATCCAGGCACATCAGCACTGGATGTTCGGCGGCAAATTCCTGTAACAGAGAGCGCAACGCCACTAACACATTGTCCTTCATGTTGTCAGACTGCAGCGGTTCCTGTTCCACGGTTCCCGAAAACAGAATCCCCATTTCCGGAATGATTCCGGGGAGCAGGAACACGAAAGGAAGTCTGCGCAGCTTGACCCTCCAGTTCTCGAGCTCCCCGTCGTCGCTTGCGAGAATTCTCTGCACGAGCACCCGAAACGCTTCGAAGAGCGGCGAATAGAGAGGTCTCATCAGCAAAGGTTCCACTTGAGCGTAGGCGATAAACGCTCCTGAAGAGAGCAGGGGCTCTATGAGATTTTTCAATAACGCTGTCTTGCCCGTTCCAGGATCGCCCATGATCACTGCCACAGGCGCCTTTCCCAACGCTGTTTCTCGCCACATGGCGTTAAGCGACTCCACATTGGATTCCCTGGCGTACAGTTTTCGCGATATCCGCAAAGCGCCTGGAACATCGGATAGTCCAGGATAAAAAGTGTGTTCGCACTCCGAAAAAGACGTGTTCCAATCTTCCAGATCACGGACCAGACCGTACATGCTCTGATAGCGATCTTCAGGCAACTTTTCCATGCATTTCACGGCGATATGGGAGACTTCGACAAATTCAGATCCGTCAGTTATAGGATGGGGTGTCGATGCAATATGAGCATGCACCCACTCAACCCGATTGTGAGCGCTATAGGGATACTCTCCAGTCATCATCTGATACAATATGACGCCAAACGAGTAGATGTCGGTGCGGTGATCGATCTTTCGCTGCATGTGGCCAATCTGCTCGGGAGCCATGTACGGCAGTCGCTCTGGTTCAAATCCGGTATGTACGCTTCCTTGGTCAACAGGCGCAATCATGACCCTGTCCGGTTCAGGTCCAATGCGAATGCAATGCGGCGTAAGACTGCCGTGAACGCCTCCCTCATCGTGAATCTTCAACAATTCGCTCGCCGCGCCAAGGGAAGTGCGGACAAACAACTCCCTTGAAAGTGCACCGGTTTTCAGCAACTCCGCCAGGGTACTGGACTGCTCTGATTGTTTCGATCCACTCATCGTCTCTCCGCGCCCTCGCCATTAAATTTGTACCCCGCTCCGCGAATCGTTACAATATACTGGGGAATCGAAGGATCCGGCTCAATCTTCTTTCTGAGATTGCTGATATGGACCAGCACCGTACGTGCGTCGCCCAGGGCGGGCGAGTTCCAGATTTGAAGGAATAGATCCTCCGGTTGGAACACCCGATCGGGGTTCTGAGCCATCAGCATCAGAATCTGAAACTCCTTGGCCGACAACGTAACCTTGGCGCGAGGCGTTGAGACCTGGAAACACTCTTCATCAATCTCCAGATCCGCGATTCGAATTGGAGAACCCGCTCGCCCGCGTTTAGCAGCAAGCCCTTTATAGCGATGCAGTTGTGCCTTGACACGGGCAACCAATTCGCTCGGACTGAACGGCTTTGTCACATAATCGTCTGCTCCCAGACCGAGGCCGAGGATTTTGTCAGACTCGGAGGATTTTGCGCTCATAATAAGTATAGGAACATCCGTATATTTCCTCATCTCCTGACACAGCTCAAATCCGCTGGGACCAGGCAACATAATATCGAGAAGCACAAGATCAATGGAGTTCTCCTGCAGCAGGTCGACTGCTTTCCAATCACTGGATGTCAGAACCTCGAATTCATTCCTGCGCAAATAGAGAGACACCAACTCGGTAATGTCATCGTCGTCTTCGACAATAAGCACTGTGTCTTTCATGACGCCAGGATCACCGTTCCTCGCTGGTAGACAGTCTGCCGTTTCATGATCTAGCCGGAACATTTGGAGCCGACTCAAATATAACTCATTTTTCGTATAAATCAAACTAGCGTGAGTTTACTGGTTATATTATTCAAAAGGCCACAATCCCAGTCGTAGCAAGGGATTGCGGCCTCCAAACTTGTATTCCCTATGTTCTTGATACTAAGATAAATCCAGAGTGTCCATGAGTTGTAGAGACTCTGCGTTTAGTTTGGTCATGGAGTATGGGTTTAGGTTCCTTCTCGATTCCCCATCGTTTGATAAGATTCGACGGTGGGATTGATTGTCGAAGCATTCTGACGAAAAAGGACACTTCTCAACTTTGTCGAATGGCTTTAGTTACCATACAAAACCACGGCAAAGGAGAACCGTCCACCATGGAGGTTGCCTTAGTTTCGCCGCTCACCAATAATCGCAAGTTTTCACCCTAAATTTTTCTTTATGGTTCCTTTAATTGTGCCAAAAACCGCGTCGAATCGGTATTATGTCAGGAATATGAGACTTTGCCTTATCACAGTTATCCATGTAACCTACGAGTACATGATTCTCATTAGGAGGGGTAGCCTTGTCTGCAGTATGGCCGTCAACACGTACGAAAAATAAGTCCTCGGAGGCGCAGGTGTCCGTAACGCCCCAGTCGATGTATCCGAAATGGGAAGGACAGATTTTAGCGCTTTTCACGTTGGCGGTTTCGTTATTCTTCGGGTACGAATTGGTGTTTCAATATCATATCGTTCCAAGCGGAGCATATTACAGGATGATTAACGGGCTCTACATTGTATGGGGAGGCAATTTTCACTTAGCTGCCATGAGCCTATATTGGAGCCCGCTCATCAGCCTGCTTTCGATCCCTTTCGCCGTACTGCGCGACTGGTGGCCGCCCCTCGTGACTGAAGGCTTCACCGGCAACATCTTGTCAGCCCTCTTTGCGACAGTGGGGGTCTATCCTCTGAATCGAATACTCTGGCGTTTCGGTTTCGGACGCACATCCAGAATCCTGTGGCCCATTCTATATATTGCGAATCCTCTCATCCTGATCTACAGTAGCAACGGAATGGCTGATGCATCAGAGTGTGCATTCATACTCGCCTCTGCGGACGGTCTCATCGAATACTTACAAACCGGTAGAATCGCGGGAATCATTCGCGGTGGCTCATGGCTGGCTGCGGCCTTCATGCTACGCTACGAGTCCGTTCCGATAGGTGGTCTGTTGGGAGTTGGTCTCGCTATAGCTATCTGGCGCAAGGAACACAATGTTGAGAAGTCCATCGGCATCGCAATCGCGTACCTGTTTCCAGCATTCGCGGCAGGAATTACGTGGATGCTCCTGAACTGGATGATCAAGGGCAACCCTCTGTGGTTCGCCTTGTCAAGATATTCAAATTCCGCACAAATTGCATCCGGTGGGTATAACACGCCCCAAGTGATGGCAGCTGACCACAACATTCGCGAGACTCTATATCAAGTAGCCCATTTCACTGACAACTTTTGGCCCTTTCTAATCGTTCTTGCCGCCGTGGTCATTATGCAGTTTAGAAGAAATGTCAACCCTGTAGGATTAACTCTTGCGCTCGGCTCTTTGGGAGCGCCACTGCTGCAAGCTGCCCTGTTGTACAAGCATTCATCGGCCGACTGGGATCGCTTTTTTATTTATTACATCCCGTTCGGCATTTTGCTTAGCGCGTTTTTGGTATCTCGGATTGCAAGCGAAAAAAAGCGACAATATGTCGCTATTCTTTCGTGCGCCGTACTGATCTCGGCAAATTATGTCACATGGGGTGCCTTACACAATAACGTGTGGGGCGACGGCAGCGTGGGATATATGTCCTCCATCGGCCAGAGACTCAATCCGCGAGCAAATCTTGGCAATAAAATAGTCAATGCTCCAGCCGTTTTCGTTAACGTCTACGGAACATTCGCACCACTAAAGGCTATTGCCCATTATATCAACTCGCGGCCAGGTATCAGAGTTCTAGTTTCAGCAGATGTCATGCCTTGGATTAAGAGGCCAAATCAGGTTGTCTTTACAAATGAGGCTGACTTCAATTCGATACTGCTCAACCCTCGCGGTAGAGTGAGCGACCTCCTTGTCTCACCCGTCAGCATTCTAAGTATGGATACAAGCGCGATCACGCACCAGTACCCCACCGTGTACTTCGGAGGAGTTCCATGGACGAAACTCATCCATCAGTTTCCAAACGGTGATCGCCTATACGCCGTTCTCCCGACTGCACCATAATCAGGCACAAGTCATGAACGGGTTATGTTTCTGATGCGGGGCCGGACAAGATGTACGCCACTCAAAATGTGAATTGTACGCATTGTGCGTGGTGACTATCAGAATCGAAGACTGAGCATGGCGCTTGAGACATTGTTCGTATTGAGGCTGTCTGTCATAGTCGTTATCCTGCTGGACAGTTTCCCTTTGCATGGTTTGCTATAGTAACCTTCCATTCGACAAGAATCCCATCGTTCGATAAGACTCGACGGTGGGATTCTTGCAAGAGTCAAGTTATTAACTTACGTTAATCTGGTATGGCGCCGTGGATACTCCTTGCGAACTGACAATGCGAATGGTTGCTGCCCCACTAAGAACACTCGCTCCTGGGGCGTTCTTCCCGTCCGGCACCAAAAATACGACCTGACCCGGAGACCATTCCGTTATTTTTACTGCGTAAGCATTTCCTGGCGCCCCCCAACTGGTGCCGCCTTGCATAACCTGAACATATCCCGGTGATGATCCAAATCCTGTTCCCGTGACGCTGACAGATTGTCCTGGCGCGACTGCTGTGGGCGAAACGGCGGATACGGTCGCGCCGTACGCCGAGACGTTGAACGACTGCAATTGTGATGAAGTTCCCGTTCCATTGACGACCTGAAGCGTAGCAGTACCACTTGGCAGCGGCTCACCGGATCCGTTCATGCCATTTGGCACCTGGAATCGGATCAGATCACTAGTCCAGGAAGAGAAGTTGATGTGGTACCAGTTCCCCGGAGCACCCCAGTTTGTTCCATTCTCTGATATATGAAGGTAGGAGCCATTCTCGTTTGAACCAAAATTTGCTCCTTTCAGAGTGACCCATTCGCCAGGATATAGATTGGATGCGGAGATCTGTTCGAGTGCAACTGGGGGCGCCGATGAAACCTGCACATTGGCGGCAGCAGAAATTGTCTGATTGGCCGTAACGACCGATAGAGAAGTCGGTTGCCCAGCGCTTAACGCACTGTAGAAATGACCATTGGGCGCCGAAGTGTTATTCGGTACGACAAATGTTATCTCGCTTGGGCTCCAGGAAAGTGTATCAACAGCATTGAAGTTTCCCGGAGACCCCCAAGAAACTGTCTGGGACGTCGATGCGCCCCACACGAGAGGACCTTGAGAGAGATGAATGTATCCCTTCTGTGCTCCGAAGCCCGCCCCTTGAATAGTCACCGTTTCACCTGCATAAACAGACTGCGGAACGTTAATTAACGCTGGCAGAGACGAAGGAATCCCATTGGACGGAATACTTGTTTCCTGGTATGTCGACATGCCTGCCACCGACTGTACGCTAGCCGAAACCTCGACCATAGAATCGGACGGAACAACAACCGTGTTTGAACCATCGTACACGTATGACTGAGTTGAACTCGTGGTGTTGATGAAGAACGCTTTATCAACTGAGCCCTGCACTGCTGCTACAAAACCGTTAGCGCCGGTCCATGCAGTCAGTGAGGAACCAGAACCGACAGCCTGCATAAAGGACGCGACAGCCTGACCAGATGGATACAGTTGATTCATTGCCAACGAACCCAGCGCGCCGTTTGCCGCCAGAGCAAATGTGCCGTTACTTCCTGGTGCAGATGCACCGCCGTCGAACGACCACACAAAGACCTTTTGCGCCCCCGCCGCTCTCAAGGCAGCCAGAGATTCGACCATCGCCGCTCCGTATGTAGCGGTCAAGGATAGACTGCCGGGCGTTGACTCAGGGTTCCATTCTGTTACCCAAACTGCGATATGGGATGCTATCGCGGCTGGCAAGTTAGCGGCGATCTGTTGATTCGCCGTGGCGATGAGCTTCTCGATGGCAGACGGCAAACCCTGAAGCAGTGTGGACGGACTCACAGAAGAATTGAATGGATACGAATGCACCGACAGAAAATTGATATACGGCGCATCAAGTCGAAGGACGTATTGATCCCACTGCAACGCGTGCGCAGAGAGCCCATCCTCGAAACTCACACCAATTTTGACAGTGGGGAGAACAGCGTGAATAGCCTGCGCTATAACTGCGGCATTTTCCGCGTACGCGAGTGCGGACTTGTTCTTGTGCAGGTTTTGAGTAAAATTCCACTGTCCGTATTCTTCAGAGCCGATTACTATCGCAGACACGGGAATATGGTGTTGCAAAATATAATCTGCCAGTTGCGTTGCATCCTGCGCCGTGCCGCCTCCTGTCCATCCAGGCGCCTGATCGTAATTATATATATACAGACCCGTCTGCCCAGTGGCTGTCAGTAGTTTACCCCAAGCACTCAAACTCTCAGGACTACTGCCCGGATTGATTGGATTCTGTGGGTTGGCGACCGCCATATTCGTCTGCCAATCCCAGTTGACGGAATTCGGAAACTGTTGCATACCTACACTGAGTGATTCCAGCGCCGATGCAGCGCCGGTCGTGGTAATCTGCGAATCCCAAGCGAACGTGTTAACCCCGAAATCAGCTTGGGAAACGGGTACGCCTGGTGCATTAGCTTGACCAAATGCCTGTGCCGCAGGTGTCAAACACAATAAGGTGATGAGACTGCCAACTATACTTGTAACCAGAGTAGTCGAAAACAAACTCTTTTGCACTGTGTGGCCTCCTTGTGGGCACAAAAAATACGGCAGAAACGTTCCTGCCGCGGATTCAGCGCAAAATAAAACGCGGCAGCTGGCTGGCTTAGCGCGTACGCGCCTTAGCCCCTCTAGTTTTGCGCCCTCGCCTTTCGACGAGTTTGCCTTTTACACTCAAATACATCCTATCATTTCTGATATCTATCTGCAACTTTTTTTCGCCGGGCCATCAATCATGCTGAATCTCTTCTTTTAACCACACCTACCAGACAAGATACAATAAAATTCCCTTTAACATCACGTGCGAGTAGGCAAAATTCCTTGCTGTGTAGCGCTTTTTCTTAATCTATGGAAGTATCTTTGAATGTTGTGGAAAAGCGTTCTATCGTATACATTCTTGCTATGGAACATAATTTGGGAGGTGTTACTTTGTCCACAGTATGGAGTCGATCAGCAATACCCGTGAACGCGGCAATCGAAACGAATGCAACCAAGGAAGTGGCTAGTTATCCGAAGTGGGAAGGGCGCATACTCGCACTTTTCGTACTCGCGCTTTCCTTGTTTGTCGGATACCAACTTGTCTTTCACTATCACATCGTCTATGGGGACGCGCTGAGCCGTGCGTTGTCTGGACTTTATACTGTGTTGCGTCCCAGTTTTCATTTGGCGGCTGTTGGCTTCCTATGGAATCCACTTCCGAGCCTGTTATCCATCCCGCTCGCCCTATTCCGCAGTGTTTGGCCGCCAATAATGGAATACGGATTTGCCGCCAACATCATTTCCTCCTGTTTCGCTGCCGTCGGCGTTTACCACTTAAACCGCATCCTATGGCGCTTTGGTCTCGGGCGCACGGCTCGCATTCTCTGGTGTCTATTGTATATCGCCAATCCCATGCTTCTTCTATATGGAGGCAACGGGATGACTGACGGAATGATGGCTGCGATCTGCGTGGCGTGCGCGGATAACGTAATAGGCTACCTTCAAACTGAGGAACTGAATCGATTGATCATAGCGGCAGCCTGGCTTGCGGCTGGTTTCATGGTACGATACGAGAGTGTTCCGATTGGCGCAGCAATTGGCGTAGGCTTGGCATTCTCAGTCTATCGAAAAAACCGGAATTGGCACAAGGCAGTGGCAATGCTTGTCGCATTTTGGTTTCCCGTTGTCACCGCCGGAATCACCTGGATCCTGCTCAACTGGATGATTATGCATAATCCTCTCTATTTCGCATCCTCCCGCTATAGCAACACGGTGCAGCTTACTTCCGGGTTATATAACACTCCGGCAGTCATCGCCGCCAGGCATCACCTGAGCGTAGCGCTCGCTCAGGTGATGCACTTTTCTATTCTTTTCTGGCCATATATTCCCGCTGCGCTTGCTGTGCTTGCACTGCAGTTTCGCCGAAAGAAACACTCTGTTGGATTGCCAATCTTGTTGGGTTCATTTGGCGCGCCCGTGTTGCAACTTATCTTGCTATACAGTCACCGTTCGGCAGACTGGGCGAGGTTCTTCATCTACTACATCCCATTCGGGTTCATGCTCTGCGGTTATCTTATATCCACCATTCCATTGAAATGGCGGCAATGGAGCGCTGCTGGCGCATGCGTGCTGCTTCTGTCGGCGGATATCGTAACGTTCTCAACACTCCAGAATCCCGTATGGGGGAACGGGCCCCAAAGTATTTGGCCAAACATCATGGAGGGAAAAGATGTTGCGAATTATATCGCTGCTCATCCAAAGATGCGGGTATTGATATCCAGCTTCACCTCGTATGCTGTGATTCCATTGATTCATAATCCAGCGCAAATCGTGTACACAGTCGACCCCAATTTCACAGCCGTACTCGAAAATCCTCGTGGACGCGTGAGTGCGATTCTGGCGCCTCCGGTCAGCAACTTTACCAAAGCGTCCGACGCCATTACAGGAACTTATCCAACTCTTTGGTCAGGAGGTATTCCCTGGACCAAATTCATTAAGCAGTTTCCTGGCGGCGATCGTCTTTATGCCGTTCTCCCAACCGCGCCATGACGAAAAAATCGCTGCGCATCAAGACGGACCGATGCGTAGCGGATTCGCGTTTATCAAATCTCGATTGATTAACACTGCAACGTCGTATAGTGTTCTCTGCACCCAAGCGCAAGGCGCATGGGTGCCGCACGACGAATAATCTGATCGCGATGATCTATCTGATCGTCGGTGGACTTCGGTATCATTCGTAGATAACGCTCTCTATGCTCCGATATTTCTTGCATTCTGATCCAGGGTAAGATGGTCGCTCGCACTGACATTGGAGAGTCCGTGCACAGTCTTCTCCCAGTACGAGGGTTTGAAGACCAACTGCACCAGCGCCTTGTAGGAAGCGATCGACATAAACAGCCAATAGATTGGACTGAGTAGCGCCCACTTTGCGAGACTCCATCTTCCAGACTTCAAAACGCCAACGATATTTGCATACGTAAAAGCGACGTTCCCTAAAAACAGGCTTAAAGAGCCCAAGTAAAAAATCCAACCTGAGAACACGGTCATAAGGAACATTGGATGAAACAGATACCAAGCAAGCGTGAGTCCCCACAGAATGGGATTCAAAAGAAACTGGAGAGCCGTTCCACCGATCGTCGCCTGAAATCCGAAGAACCCGATTGGCTTGAGTTCTTTCCACAGTCTGATAGGGTGACGCATGTGCACCAGCCAAGTTTGCAAGTACCCCTTGACCCAGCGAGACCGCTGACGCATCCAGTTGACGAAGTCAGAATTGGCCTCTTCATAGGTGACAGAATTCATGACAGCGGTATGGTACCCTGTCTTATGCAATCGGACACCCAGATCCGCATCTTCTGTAACGTTAAAGGGATCCCAAGCCCCCAACTCACGAAGTACGGCAGTTCGAAAATGGTTGGAACTGCCGCCGAGTGGGATCGGCATCCGCAACGTGAAAAGCGCCGGCAGCATCAGTTCAAACCAGTTGGCGTATTCTGCGGTAAACCAGCGCGTCTGAATGTTTTGGTTCTCATTGTAATACGACAGTTTCGCCTGCACACAAGCAAGTTGATCGTTTTCGTTTTGCCGAAACACGGTAATCGCCTTGAGCAGTTGATCAGGCTCCGGGATATCTTCCGCATCAAAAATGACAAGATATTCACCGCGCGCTTTGGTCAGTCCATAGTTGCAGGCTTTTGGCTTGGTTCGCGGTTCTGATGCTGGCACAATCACCAACTCAATGTAGTTTGGCAGACCGGCTTCGCGCGCCGCAGCGATTGTTTCTGTATCGTCCTCTTCAAGCAGAAACTTCACATCCAAACGATCCTTCGGATACTGCAGGCGTTTGATGGCCTCAGTTAAGGTTGGCAGAACGGCTGCTTCCCGGTAAAGAGGCACAAGGACTGTATACTCCGGCAATGAAGTGAGAGAAATGCTGTCGATATCTGCCTTTGTTATGATAATCTCCGCATCGCTGCCTGCCGATTTTTGCATCGCCCACAGTCTAAAAATACTGGTAACGCCATAAAGTACTTCTACCAGTGCGGCCAACACAGTTCCAGTAGCTAATGAATTAAAGACAAAACCGACGACTAAGGCCAGGGCAAAACCAATCAGCCAGAAAGCCTGCACCCGCGATATCTGTTTGAAGGCACTATCTTCTGGATTCCGATTCAACAGCGACATTCGGCTCTCTTCTTCGTGCTCCTTGCGAAATCGCAGGTTCAGCGCCATCATGACATCACGATATCCGGTGACAAAAACACGTACGCGACGACCGGCGACAGATTGCAACTGCAGTATTGCTTCTTGATCGTCTACGTCAACCATGGCAACCGTTACGCTGTATTCATCAAACGCCAATGGAACGATCAGGTGGCGAAACCAGAACCGCTCGTCGACGAGATTCCATGCCGCAAAGAGCGATGGATCGCAAAAAAGGGCTGCGGTGTTGTTTCCATTTAAGAGGTCTATCAGGGGCAGACTACGTTGCATCGCAAAAGCCTCCGCAATATCCCAGTGAGATGCGGATCCCCTATTCAGCAAAATTGATCCAATCCTGATCTTTGTGTCTGCACTCCTCTGTTCCTGCAGGGCTGCCGAAAGTTCAGTGGGTGATATGCGTCCGCTGGCAATCAGATACGCGCCAAGCCGCTCATCGGGCAACCCAGATAAAAGACCGTAAACGCGGTCCTGAGCATATACCAAATCCTCGATCTCTACCCTGCACAATATGACCTTGCCGTCCACAAATTCCGTCACAGAGAGCGCAGAAGGGCTCTCTGTATCCACTGCAGCGACAAAGATGAACTCCCCTGACTGTTGAAAGGGAAGAACTTGCCCAATGCGCGACATCTCGCCTGAAATCAGGTAAGCTGCCTTGAGTTCGACTGGGTCATGCCATGCTGACAGCGAAGACAGCTTGTATGGGCGAAGCGAGATAAACAATTTGCCATCAAGTTTGGCTAAACCTCGTTCGTCGACATTTACACTCATGCCGATACTCCTCTCGGTGACACATGCAGCAACTCATGATCCACCGCTATATCGCGCACAAGCGATTGAGCACGCAGCCAACCAATAAGTTTATCGCGATCATGCGCTTGACCGTCGACTCGATAGAAACCATCGCGAAACACGCGAAACTTCACATCCAACTGAGGCGACCCCTCCAACGCATCAATCAACCCAGCGATGTGACCGATGGAATCCGTTGGTCCGACGATGATTGTGATCGATTCGCCCAATCCCGACAGACTCACAGTCTGAATATGCTGACGTCGCATGGCGGCTACAGTGACGGCCAACTCTTCTTTTTGCGACTCTGCGTTCGCCAGCCGAATTTCAAGTTCACTCACCTGTTGCTCCGCGTCCACCAGTTTTTGCTCGCATATCTTCATGCTCTCATCCACAGAAGATTTCGCATACCCAAAAAATTTTCTTTCGAAACGGTCTCTACGCACTATACTTCCTCCCGTTCAATCCGCACACCGAGTATTCTCAGTTTGCAGTCAATGGCTTAGATAAATTATAGCGTGCACTTCAAACTCATGACAACCAATTAACAATAAAGAAAACTTTAGACAGTTTGCGATAAAATGAACTCGCAGTGCCTTGCCGCGTTGTTCTCAAATGATACATACTTAAATTATCAGATCTTCATTTATCCAGACTCGTATGAAACTTAGCGATTTAACGAACAGGAGGTACTTGAATAAATGGAACACACCGAACATTTACCATCGCGGAGAGGAACTTCCCACCATCGCAGTGGAACAGCCACGAAATCTATGAACCGCCCACTAGTCTGGGTATCGATATGGGTATTGGCGAGTGTTTTGCCAATTCTCCCGTATGCGCAGCCCCTTTGGCAGAATGCACTGGCGGACACTCCGTATGCTTATTTGGTGTGGATCCCTGCATTCGCATTTTTCTGGGCGGCGTGGTCGCTGATTCGAATTGATTCCTATAAAGACGACGCGGAACTGAACGGAATTATGGGAATTGTCTTGATGGCGCTCGCGAGCGCTTTGCTGGTCTTTGGAATGCGGTCCTGGGCTGGAGAATTTGTCGGCAATTCTGCAGGATTGCTGATTTGGCCCCTGTGGGCGCTTGGATTAGCCTGGTTGATGTTTGGCATCGGTGTTACGAAATACATCATTCGCCCACTCATCTACTTGATGCTGGCCTGGTTGCCTATGTATTCTACAATAATTAACATAACCAATCCCATTCTAGAAAATCTGGCAAACTATATTCTCGGTATATTTTCCGGACTGATTCCGTGGCTAAAGGCCAGTTCCCAGATCGGATATTACCTGGTGGATCACGGTGGTCAGTGGTTTTCTGTGCAGGTGTCCAGCGCCTGCAGCGGGTCCGACAGTTTCTTGGCCATGGCCATTTTGTTGCCTATCATTTTGGTAATTTTCGAAAGTTCGGCGATCAAAAAAATTGCCTTGATTTGCTTGGCTGCTGCACTTGCAATCGCAATGAACCTGCTGAGATTGATCCTGCTGATGATCTCCGAGCATCTGTTTGGCAGTCAGTTTACATTCGGCATACTGCATCCAGTGCTAGGAATGATACTGTTTATCATCGTCATCGGATTGCTTGCAATGGTCGGCAAAACACTGGGTATGCGCAGCAAAACGATTCTGTCATCGGGACAGTTACAGCTTCCCGGCTGGACTCGCACCGGCATCGCGGTGATTCCCGCCGTTGCATTGACTATGCTGCTCTGGCCTATCTATGGTTGGGCTGCGGGATCGTTTGGAATTCCAATCGCCGTAAGCACGAACAACCTGACCGCCCTCATGCCACAGGTGACTGGATATCAACGCAGCTTCCTCGGAACATTTGATGAGGGAAGCATCCTGGGGCCAGGGTCTTACGGCCGCGCTTTTGCCTATACCACTCCTCAGGGGCAATACACAATGGCGGAAGAATGGTTGACTTACAACCTCAATACTCTGCAGAGTTACGGTGTCAACAATTGCCTCTTATTTCACGGTTATACCGTGTTAAACAGCCAAACATTTGCCATTCGCGCTGGTGTGCCCGCTCAAGCATTTGCAATCCTGATGCCTCCCAGTCAACCAGGCGCACCTCGTGACGCCTATGAGGATGTAACATACAGCTACGCAGTCGATTACAATGGGAAAAACGCCTATATCCGAGCAGAATTTATGACGCCGATCAACTACAACGTAACTGGGCGCAGCATTCTCATGACAGGATTGCCCCTGGCGCTTGCGGCCCAATACGGACCAACGATTCAACCACTCTCCACAGTACCCGGTCTGAACTCGTCCGAGCGACAGACGATGCAGGCCTTCCACTCCTTCATCGCAGCCTACGCTGATCGTAGTCTGGGTGCAACAGCCGCCGGCAGAACGATCAAAAACGCCTGATTTCTTAATGAATGGCGCATAATGATAGATTACATTCAGGATCTTAAAATTATAGTTAAAAATTTCTTGCATGGCGCTCACGTCCGCGACATGCTACTCTTTTTTCGTAAGCAAACTAAACGGGGGGATATTAAGTATGAAAGCGAATCAAGTATGGACAAAGCTAGGTCGCGCTGCTGTTACACTGGTAGTGATAGGCGGGTTGCTCACGACAAGCGCTGTATCGGCATTTGCATCTGATAACGGGGGTAACGGTGAAGGAACACTGGCCATTTTCACAAGCACAACACCGTCGCAAGGTACAAGTACGAGCAATTTGAATTCCGGCGTCACGTATTATATAGAGCTTTTGAATCCTGGCGGCAGTACGCGCTTGACCCAACTCAAGAACGTTCCAACCACGTTAACATTCAACTTCTTTACACCTGCTGTAAATTTTCAAGGCAATCCAGGGAAATCGAAAGATACACCTGCTGCAACTGTTCAGGGTACGGAGGTGGGTACGGGGTCGCCTTACATCTATAAGGTGACCGTGCCAGCCAATTTGGCGAAAGCATATTATACGATCGAGACTGGCGCTCCGATGTCACATGGCGGAAATGGTGAGGACGAATTCTATTTCTCGACCGATCCATCTGTCAATAATGGAAAAGGTGTCCAGATTTTAAATCCTGCCGGCCTGCTTCCAGAAGTGCCATATCCGGTTGTGATTCCTGCGCTCCTTCTGGTCGGCGCCGTCGCAGTGTTTTCTCTTCGCCGCAAAGCAGTTGCCAAGCACTGACATGAAACAATACATGCCCCAGGCCTCAGCAAACACCCTCTGTACCCACTTTGTTGGGTGCAGAGGGTGTTTGCTGAGGCAAGCGCGCTCCCAGTGTAAATTGCCTGCGAACGATCAACGACCATCCTAACTCCGGGATCAGCAGCTTCACTGTCAATCCATCTGTCCGCGAAGGGCACCGCACTAACCTCCTTATCCCGCATGATGAATTGCTAAATTATTCTTTAACTGAACGACTACTTAAAGATTTCTTCATAAGAATTGACAGTGAATTGAATAGACATGAGACGCAGCACCGATAGAATAGAAGATAGATAAAGTCGCATGCCTCACTTGTGACTTTATCCTCCGCACCCTGAGTGGAGTCACAAAGTGGGTTCGGGTACGAAATCGCTTTTGATAACGAAAGAAAGGAGGAACTCTACCATGAAATACTTGAAGTATGGTCTGATCACCGGCGCTATGGTGCTCGGTAGCCTCGCCTTAGCGTCGCCGATGGCTTTTGCTGCAACTGCTCAGTCTGTCAATATGTACGTGCCTTTCCTTGATTCAGGACAAACGTCAGTCACGGCGACGTTGACTCCGCAGGATTCACAACTGCAACCACCACAGACGTTACAATTCACCTTCACGCCGTCAGACGGCGGTCAGACGATGACCACCACTGGTACGTACATTGCTAATACTTTTGCCGAGTACACCGTTCCTGTTCCAAACTTTGGCAAACAGGAAAACGTGATGATTTCAACTACCTACGCTCTCGGCAGCTTTTATTACTCTGCGTCGGCAGGGCCACTGCTTGACACGTTGCCATTTGCGCCACTCGCAGCCGCACTTCCACTCGGTATGCTCGGCGTCTGGTATGTGATGCGCAAGCGTCACATGCTTCTACAATCATAAGTTCTTGCATCAGAGTCTGTCGGGGGAGAGAAAAATCTCTCCCCCGACGATATAATTCTATTTCTCGACCGATCCCTCTGTCAATGGAAATCAGGGTGTCCATATTTTAAATCCTGCCGGCCAGCTTCCAGAAATGCCATATCCGGTTGTGATTCCTGCGCTCCTTCTGGTCGGCGCCGTCGCAGTGTTTTCTCTTCGCCGCAAAGCAGTCGCCAAGCACTGACACAAAACAATACATGCCCCAGGCCTCAGCAAACACCCTCTGTACCCACTTTGTTGGGTGCAGAGGGTGTTTGCCTTATCCTATCGATTTGTCTAATCGCGGGCGTTCACGACCACTTTCATTCGCACCCCTTTGGCATACTCCAGATACGCTGGATACACTCCTGGCTGCAACAGGTTCACGCTCCACGACTGACCCGTCAGAAGCATCGGTGATGACTGTCCGTTGATCACCACCTTGTCGGCGCCCTCTCCGTCAAAAACGAACTCGATCTTGTCGCCAACGAGCACATGCACGACCGCTGGATAGAACCTGCCGTTATGCTCCTTGACCACGACAGACGGCGACATGGCTGACGGATTCAGAGCCAATGCCGTAGTCGAGGTGACGTTGACGCCAGTAAACACGACATCCTTCGATCCGATGGCTACTGTCGCCCTGTAGGATCCCACTGGCAGGAACACATCCCCCGCATACTGAAAATCCGGACGTCCGATGAGTGAACTATAGATATGCGACAACTTGTTCAGCACAATAGCCTGACCCGTTTTCACACGATAGATTCGAATCACAGGATGAAGGTATGTTACGACTGCGCCCGATGCGAGATTGAAAATATGCAGTCTCACTCTAAGATCGACAGGGTGCTTCCCATCGTGAAGCGCAAGATGAGTCTGCTGAGATCCGGCGTGTACGGGAACGTATTCATCGCCAATCACCCGCTTCCGTTCCTGTGCCTGGGTGATCATCGGTAAACGCGCTCCCAGAGTAAACACGAGCAGATACGGTCCCAGCACCGCAGATTTCGTAATTCGCGCACTGGCCGCAGGAAGAGAAAAAGTGGCCGCCGCAGCGATAGCCGAGTGGGGAATTGTCACAACGTTGCCCGCCTTGCCCACTGAGTCAGCCGTTTGCCTGCGAATGATCAACGACCATCCTATCTCCGGGATCGCCCGCACACTGGGAAGCTTGAATGTTTCCTTTCCTGTTGATCGGTCGGCCAACCAACTCCCCAAGACCCGAGCTGTTACCATACCTTTTCCGTCAGGATTGCCATAACCCAGCAGTGCCTGATACCGATCTCCGACAACCAAGTGATTCAGCGCCAGTTTCACTGTCAATCCAGCTGTCCGGGAAGCTGCTGAAGATACCGATACTGTCTTGGCGACGCCAGCCGCTCCCGAACTTCCTGCCTCCAGCGTGGCCACACCGTAGATCCGCTGATGTCCATAGGGAACCATATCACTGTGCGCGAACTGGAGCCCAGGGGAGGAGGCCGAAAAAATCGACGATAATGTCATAATGATAACGCCTATTGCTTTCCCGCCATGATTGGACAAGTAACCAAACACCCCCGACGACGATTTATAAGGAATAAAATTCTTCTCAGGCGCCGCACTAACCTCCTTATCCCGCATGATGAATTGCTAAATTATTCTTTAACTAAACGACTACAGGCGATACCCCGCCCCTAAATACTATGATGTCACAACCATTATTCAATCATGCAAAAATAACCACGCCGCAGTTAAAGATTTCTTCATCAGAATTGACAGTGAATTGAATAGACATGAGACGCAGCACCGATAGAATAGGAGATGGATATAATCGCATGCCTCACTTGCGACTTCATCCTCCGCACCCTAAGTGGAGTCACGAAGTGGGTTCGGGTACGAAATCGCATTTGATAACGCAAGAAAGGAGGAATTCTACATGAAAAACTGGAAGTATGGTCTGATCACCAGCGCTATGGTGCTCGGTAGCCTCGCCTTAGCGTCGCCGCTGGCTTTTGCATCAACTACAACTGGCCTGACGCTGAGTCCAGGACAAACGTCAGTCACGCTGACGGTGCCGAACCTGGATTCACAACTGCAACCTGCACAGACGTTATCATTCACCTTCACGCCGGAGAACGGCAGTATCGCGCCGATCACCACCACTGGCACGTACATTGCCGGGTCTCCTGACGTGTACAATGTTCCTGTGCCAAATTTTGGCCAACAGGAAACGGTGAATATTTCAACTGGCTTCACCTACAGCGGCGTCAATTACACGGCGACGGCAGGTCCACTGATTGACACGTTGCCATTTGCGCCACTCGCAGCCGCACTTCCACTCGGTATGCTCGGCGTCTGGTATGTGATGCGCAAGCGTCGCATGCTTCAACAATCATAAGTTCTTGCATCAGAGTCTGTCGGGGGAGAGAAAAATCTCTCCCCCGACGATTTTCTGCCAACCGTAAGGAGGTTGTACGATGTCCACACTGGCGCCCATGACACGCAGCGCAAAGACCAGCGCAGCGAAACAAAAAACAACGTCACTATTCTGGATTTATGCCTGGGTCGTGGCCAGTACGCTGCCTATTTTGCCTTACACGGCTCCCCTCTGGATCGCTGTGTTAGCAGACACACCGTATGCCTATCTAGTCTGGATTCCCGTATTCGCGTTTACATGGGCGGGCTGGACGCTGCGTCGAGCCTTATCCTACAACGATGACGCTGAACTAAACGGTATCATGAGCATTCCATTGCTGCTGCTCACTGCCGCATTGCTTGTCTCAGGAATTCATAACTGGCAATACTATTTCGTTGGTCAGAGCGTCGGTCTGCTCATCTGGCCATTTTGGGCGATTGGCATGGCATGGCTGATGTTTGGCGTAAGCGTGACAGGGTATATCATTCGCCCGCTTGCTTACCTATTCCTGACTTGGCCTCCGCTCTATTCGACGATTGTAAACTGGACAAATCCAATACTAGAGAATATCGCCAATGAAACACTAATCGCCTTAGTACATTCCGTACATTGGTTGCATACAGGCGCAACAGTTGGCGCTTACAATGTGGACTACGGCTTACACCAGCAGATTACGGTGTACGTGACAGCAGTTTGCAGTGGCGCCGACAGTCTGCTGGCTGTCGTCATCCTGTTTCCGATCATTCTCGTTTCCTTTACCGGACCTGCCTGGAAAAAATTTGTATCCGTTATTCTCGCATCCATTCTCTCTCTTCTGGCCAACCTCGTCCGACTCGGTCTTATCATGGGATCGATTCATATCTTTGGACCAAATTTTTCATTGGGAATCCTGCATCCCGCCTTGGGCATCATTTTATTTATTCTTATGGTGATCTTCATGGTTCGCTTTGCACACGCGATTGGGCTGGAAAATCGACGTTTTCAGCGTAGTCCGTTCTTGCGCCGTCCGGGTAGCGTGCGCTTTGGCGCATCGATTTTGTCCTTCGGAATACTAACGCTGCTCTTGTGGCCGCTTTACCAGGGAGCGCCTGGAACTGTAAACTCTCCTGTGCCGGTTAGATCCGACGTGCTGACAAAACTCATGCCGTCCATTTACGGTTGGCAGCGAAATCTGGTCGGCAATTATGACGAAGCCTCAATTCTTGGCCCCGGCTCGAAAAGTACGGCGATGACATTCCAGACTCTACAGGGCGACTATGCACTTGCCGAACTTTGGTGGACATACCAGCCGATCACACTTGAAGGCTACACGGAGAGTAACTGTCTGCTTTTTCACGGCTCTCAAATCGTCAGTTCCAATACTCTCACAGTCGCCAAAGGAATCGATGCAACAGCATACACGGTTCTGCTCCCGCCGAATATCATGGGTGGACCAAGAGATATGTTCATAGACACTGTATATTCATTTTCGGTTAACTATCACGGACGCGTGGCGTATGTCAGATCGGAAATCGCAACTCCTGTAGTACTCAATCTACCTTCGAAAAATCCCATTGTTGGTCAGATGCCAAGCGCAGTACAGAATCTGCTCAACCCCAACTTCCCGGCGCGCACAGCAATTACTCCGCTTTCGCTCAATCAGACGATCTTTCTCCATAACTACCTGACGTTCATCAAGCAGTACACTGCCGCGCTGATCCCGCCTAACCGCAGTGAGAAAGCCACTTCTCTTGGTATCGGAGCGATTACAGTCGTGAAACACCCACTATCCAGCTAGTCAGCTTGGTCTCTCGCGATATTGGAACGCTTGTATTTATGTATGCGCCTAGAACTGTGGTGAAGCAGCATGCGGCTATGATATACTAAAAGAAGGAAAAGAGATGAAATAGAGGGAGGGAAGTACAGGGGTGAGACAGGCGTTTTATGCCGCGGCGGATGGATTGCTTTGCGGAATCGCCATGTTCAACTTTTTCCCGCTTTCCCCGCATGTCGCTCAGGCGCGCACGCGGGTTGGGTTGCCCGCCGTTCCGCCAAGCGGCGAAGCGGCGTTGCCGCAGGTTCCGTCCAGCACGGCCTTGCCCAGTTCCTGGCAACGGATTGCGCCGATGCACAGCACGCAGCGACCGAAGGAGGGGCCGGTGCGCATGCAGCGCGCCTATTTCAATCCGTCGCAGCAGGCGGTATTGCTGGCCGGTTCTGTGGCAAGCGCGCATGGCCGTTCCGCATGGAGCAACATATGGGTGCAGGTCAATCTCTTGACGAAAAATCCGCAGAATGAATCATCCTGGACGTATTCCGTGCCCGTATCCAAGAGTGGATCGTTCGCCGAATTGCTCCGTCTGCCGTTCGGTAGGGGGCGATACGATGTCGCGGCCGCGCCCCCGCTGACAACGAACCAGACGCGGCTCAACTATGTCTTTGACACCAGACAGGAAACGAAGACGAACCCTTTCGTGCTCACGTCAGCGCAGGCGGATTCGAATAAACAGTTGGGGATGCTGTCGTCGGTCTGGGCGGACTGGACCGATCCCGCGATTCATGCGCTGGCGTTGCAGATCACGAAGGGCGACAAGACTCCGCTGGAACAGGCGCGCGCTGTATATGACTGGGAAGCCAAGCACATTGCGTACAACTGGACGGAAATCAGCCTGACCAGCGATTACCGCTGGAACACCACGCAGGAGACCCTGGCGAGTGGAACAGGCATCTGCGTTGACTATTCCAATGTGGCGGACGCCTTGATGCGCTCCCTCGGAGTCCCCACCCAGATGCTCGTCGGCTATGCGAGCGATTCGAATGCCGGCGTCGCGGACAGCGGCAACATTGGACACTCATGGAACCGGTCCTGGATTGGCGGGCGGTGGGTGTATTGGGATCCCACCTGGTCAAGGTATTATTTATCAAAAAATATGTATCTCGTCCAGCAGCAATGGTTCAACCCTCCAATGTCGCTGTTGAACCTCACACACCAACTCAAATCGATCGCCATGCAGTAAGGCCGCTCGCTCTGTTCCGGCGGATATGGGCTGACTGGAACTTCAAGTAAAGAGAATGCCTACTACTCATCACGCGAGGGGATTACGGTCAATGAACAAAAGACGCTGGCTGCAAACAGTGAGTGCTGCATGTTTACTATTGTCAGGGATGGGACTGTCGACTGTGTCGACTCCCGCATGGGCCGCGCAGACTGCAAGCAAAACATCGGCCTCTCCGCTGATCACAAAAGGAGAATTTCTCTTCAACCTGTTTGGTGGACTGGGAATTCCCCTGCATCCGTCGGGAACCTCTCCCTACAAAGACGTGGCGACATCCTCCTGGCAATGGGGCCCGGTTTATGCAGCCGCCCAATTGGGTCTGATGAAGCCGGATTCCGCCTCGCAGTTTGGCGTCAAGGATCCCGTCTCCGCAGGGCAGGCGGCCTCTGCCATCGCCACGCTGTTGAATGTGTCTCTGCCGCCGAACACAACAGCGCTGCAGTGGCTGGTGCAAAGAGGGGTGTTCCAGGGGATCGACACCCAGGCCGATCTCAGCCTCGCGGAGGATTTTACCATCATGTCCCGCCTGCAAACGATCAAGCCCATTCAACTCGATTATATTCCCGCATCCTGGAGGGTCAATCAGTCGCAAGGAGAAGATCTCATTCAGGGGATGCGCATTCTGCAGGGTGCTCCTTGGATCCAGGCGCAGGACACCCTCTCGATGGCCACCTCGTTTGTATTGACTCCCGCCGCCCTGAAAGTCCCGCAGACGGTCCAGCAGTTTAAACAGCAGGATCGGAGCGAGAAGGCCGTGATTACTGTGAACCGGGCGCCAGCGACTGCGGGCCTTAATATCAGCGAATCGATCATTGGCTATCTCAATGGCAAAATGGCGCAGACGATGCAAATCTTCCGGCAGGGAAATCAGTCGTTTGCAAATGCCGGACAGGGTTGGCAACTCATTCATCAGACCGTCTCGGCGAATCCGGCCTCTTCCCAGTTGCTGTTCCACAGTTCCATGCTGGCGGATGTGATGGTCGCTCCGTCCGCCGCCGGATGGTTTTTCACCGCCGTGCCCAGTCCATCGGCGGAAACCATGTTTGCCAAGCAAATGACGCAGCAATTTCTACAGCTCAACAATCTCGTGCTGACGCCGCAGCAACAGACGGTCTTGCAGCAGGCGTTCGCGAAAGGTATGCACGCCACCATGCAGTATGACGTCGCGTTGACGAAGAATGGACCGGACCCGGGAACACCGTTGGTTTCGAGCAGTCAGGTGCAAATATCGGTGGATATCCCCAGTTCCGCCTTGCCGCTGGCGAATGAAGCCAAGCGGGCGGCATTCGATCAGGCGGTTGCCAATGTGACGTTTCAGTGGAGTCTCTCCCAGAACGCGCAATACAATCATACCGTCGTCAACCCGCCCGCTGGATTGCCGAAGTAGCCGTCTGGTTCTCCGGGAAAACACCGCCCTGCCGGTCGGAGTCCTGTATTGCGCCCCTGCTCAGACACCGCTGTCGCTAAACTCGCGACGGGCGCAATACAGGACTCCTCCCCGAGCAGGCCTTGCGTTCGCGGAGAACACTGCCGGCGCCATTTTCATCTTGTTGACGGTTGTTTCGCCCGTCCAGTAATCAATCATCATCAATCCCACCTCCGCCGATCATGCGCCACGCCTCGTGGTCACTCGCCCGACGTTCATGAATCGAGAGCCGTAAATTGCGCTCATTCAATCCATTTTGGCAAAATTGAAAGCGGGCGCCCGTCGTGCGCTGCACGCGATCCACGACCTGTCCCAAGTGATAACCAGTATGCTCGACAATATGGAAGAGGTGGTGCATATCGTCTTCCGTGCAGACCGTCGCAGTCAACTCCAGCATAGCTTCCCGCCACTCACGAAGCATGCCTCCCATCGGTTTCCCATGATCCGTGTCCCGATTAGCCCGACCGACCTGGAACAGTGCAACACCCATAATCCTGCGCCGCCCCCGCAACACGCGCATCGACACGCGAGGAACTGTTTCGACGCGTGTCCATCGTTCACGATGTAATCAGGTCACAGTACTGTGAGTCCCTGACCCTAGATCAACTGTCGAGACTCGCGGCGCTTTCTCCCAATCATCTCATTCGCAGCTACAGGCAGTTGTTCAACGTCACACCGCACCAACACGTGATCTCCCTGCGGCTGCAGGAGGCTGGCCGCCTGCTCAAGGACACGAAACTTACCGTGCTGGAGATCTGTCATGCAGTCGGATTTGAGAGCCTGGGTTCTTTCAGTTCGAGTTTTCGCCGCAAAATGGGGTACTCCCCTAATCATTATCGGACGCGCGAAACAGGTGATTTTGGATAAGACAGGATCATCCCTATTCGGTAGACTAGAGATATAAAGGAACTACGAGGAGGAATCGGCAGTGACATTGCGCGTAAACAAAGTGGGGCAAATATCGATAACTGTCCATGAGTTGCCAAGAGCTCTTGCGTTTTACCAGGAAGTGTTGGGGTTTCCCCTCCTTTTGAACACAGGCCATATGGCCTTTCTCCGCTGCGGCGAGATGCGGCTCTCAAGGATCGCGATGTAATCTTTGAGGATCAGCCGCACTCGGTGGGCAGACTCGGACATGTGGATGTGTGGATGGTGCTCTTTCGCGATTCTGAGGGCAACCTTCTGGCGCTCCAGAGCGAGGTGAAGGTGGAATCGTAAAGTTGCAAAGCCAGACGGCGCGGCACCCATGGATAGAATGGGTTCACAGAATCCCACTCACATCCAAGGTGAATGAACCGACAAATAATCGGCCTTCACTCACACAGCCTTCAGGAAATCCCCGACCACCCGGAGATACTCGTCGGGCTCCTCCAGAAAGGTCATGTGGGCGCTGCGATCAAAGACATGATACTTTGCATCCCGAACAAGGCTTTGGTAATAGGCTGTCGTTTCCGGCGTGGCTTCATCATATCTCCCACAAAGAAACAGGGTGGGAATTCTGATTTCATGCAATCTTGACGTAACGTCAAACTCTTTCAGGTTCCCGGTGGCAGAAAACTCTGACGGACCCCACATGGTATTGTAAACCTGCATATTCGCCGTCTCGAAGGCTTGCTCCAACACCGGAGGCCAAGGGTTCAGTCGACACACATAGCGCTTGTAAAACAGCATCATGGCCGCCTGATACTCCTTACTGTCAGTCGTACCGGCGGCTTCGCAGCGTGCGATGGCGTCCTGCGCGTCCACAGGCAACTGCTGCAAATGCGCCTCCTGGTCTTGCGCCCAGCGCGGAGCGCTCAGACACGGACTGGAAAAAATGACACTCTTCACTCCAGTCGGCTGTGTGAGCAAATAAGCGCCCGCCAGCATCGTTCCCCAAGAGTGGCCCAGGAGATGAATCTCGTCCAGATTCAGGGCGCTGCGCAGTTGCCCCAGTTCCTCGACAAAGCGATCCGCGCGCCAAAGCGCAACATCATTCGGCCTGTCCGACTTTCCCGCGCCCAATTGATCATACACAATCACGCGCCGTTCGTCGCCCAGCGTTCCCAGCCAGCCGTCTGTTCCCAGGCTCGAAAACCCGGGTCCGCCATGCAGCAGTACGAGCGGCGTTGCGCTGCCGTGGCCCATCATTTTGTACCAGATGCGCCCTCCGGTAACAGCCACATATCCTTCTCCCACAAGACAACGACCCTCTCTAACAGAATTCATCGCAATGAGTATACACAAAGAATACTGAAAGAGAAAACAGAGATGTTGGCGATCCCGTGCTCTGCCGACGATTTCCTGTATAATAGGACTTAACCACAAATGGGAACATATCTGGATCGACACGCCTTGAATGAATGCAAAAACCCGCGCGGGTCGGGGTCATATCTTGCGCCCATCGCGAGTTTAGCGACAGCGCTGTCTGAGCAGGGGCGCAAGATATGACCCCGACTGGCAGAGACCACCGTATTTTCGAAATAGAACTGACACATGCTCGCTCACTATCGCCAACAGGAGGACATTCATGAGCAACGCAACCGCACTCGAAATAAAAAATTTGACTAAGGTAATCGGTCGCAAAACAATCGTCGACGATCTCTCGTTTGCTGTGCGGGGAGGGGAAGTATTTGGCCTGCTCGGACCGAACGGCGCGGGGAAAACGACAACGATTCGGATGATCGTGGGCCTGATCGGAATCACCAAAGGCAGCGTCTTCGTGCACGGCGTGGACGTGACCAAAGACTTTGAAGCCGCGATGAGCCGTGTCGGCGCCATCGTCGAGAATCCGGAAATGTACAAGTATTTGAGCGGATATCAGAATCTGCTTCACTTTGCCCGCATGACATCCGGCGTCAACCGTGCCCGTATTGACGAAGTCGTTCAACTGGTCGGTTTGAAAAGCCGAATTCACGACAAGGTCCGGAAGTATTCGCTGGGCATGAGGCAGCGTCTGGGTTTGGCGCAGGCGCTGTTGCGCAATCCTTCCATATTGATACTGGACGAGCCCACAAATGGACTGGATCCGGCCGGGATACGGGAGTTTCGCGATCATTTGCGCACACTCGCCGCGCAGCGGGGCATGTCTGTCATCGTGTCTTCGCATCTGCTCGCGGAGATGGAACTGATGTGCGACCGGGTGGCCATCATTCAGGACGGCAAATTGGTCGACATCCGATCCATGAACGAAATGAAGGGCGATGCGTCGACCGCTGCCCAGACCACGCGGTTCATAGTGAATGATCGGGAACTGGCGATGAGTGTATTTGCAAATGCAGATCTCGTGTGTCAGACCGCGCCGGATAACGGCGAACTGGATGTAGTGCTCGACCCTCTCGCGGTGGCCGATGTGGTTGCCGCCCTGGTCCACGCTGGTGTGAGGGTGTCCGGAGTTCGCACAGTTACAAAGACGCTGGAAGAATCGTTCCTTGAGATGACGGGAGAGGTGCGACATGCTTAGGCTCATTCAAAATGAATCCATCAAGATCGCCTTGCGTTTGCGAACCTGGATCATGGCGGCGCTGATCGTCGTCATCGTGGTGGTCGCGGCGGTCATCATCAACGCCCATCTCAAGCCGAGTACAAACTGGAAACAGACGCTGTTGAGCCAAAACTCCCAAGCGGAGGCGATGCTCTCCCAACCGCACGGAAATCTGCCTGCGACTGCCCGCGCGCAGATCAAGGCGCAAGTGGCCGTAAACACGTACGACATCGCTCACAATCTGCCTCCTGGACATCAGGACGCCTGGATATTCACCATCGGCGCGCTGAGCGTAGCCCAAATCGGTGTCGTGTTCGTAACGGTTGTGGCTGGCGACATCGTCGCGGGAGAATTTGCGAGTGGAACGATCAAAGCCTTGCTGACACAGCCTGTGAACCGGACGCGCATCATCCTCTCAAAATATGTGTCCATCCTGCTCGTTACGTGCGTGATGTTCGCGCTGGTGCTCGTTTCGTCGATCATCGTCGGAGGGATCTTTTTTGGCATGAGCGGCGTCGGCGAACCGTTCGTCCTCGTAAACGCCAAGCAGGTGGTCACGCAGATGACGGCCGGATCCTATATCCTTCTCGGGTATGCGTTTGCGCTGATCTCGGGTGTCATGATCGTGACGATCGCCTTCATGATCTCTGCCGTCTTTCGAAGCAGTTCCCTGGCGATCGCCATTTCGATCATCACCCTGTTTGTCGGCGTCTCGCTGGTGCATGTGCTGAGCAGCTTCTCGTGGGACAAATACATTCTTTTTTCCAATACGGATCTTATGCAGTACATCACGGGCGGACCACCCGTCGCCGGTATGACGATGGGCTTTTCAATCGCTGTGCTGGCGATTTATTTTATCGTGTTGAACGCCATTTCGTGGCGGGTGTTTGTGCAGCGCGACGTGTCTTCGTAGGGGCAGATCTCTACACCGGATTCGCAGACATTTCCGATACAAATGCCTCGACGACCGCAGGGTCGAATGCGATGGCGGCCTGTCTCCTGATCCATTCGTAGGCGTCGTCAACCATTCGCTCAGGGTTATGGCCGCGAAACCGGAAAAAAGCGTCCACGACAGCGAGAATGCGCGATTCAATGGGAATCGCTGGACCTTGCATGTGGTGAGGTCCGGACCCATCCCACCGTTCCGGGAACGCGACGATGCACGCGGCCACGGCTTGCAGACGGGGAAACGCGCAAAGCAACTCCCCCGTGATTTCCGAAGGCTCTGGCCGACAGGAGTCCTCCTGGAATGTTTCCAAGGGTGTGCGGGAACTGGAGGTGCCCGAATCGTATTCAGCAAGCCTGCCGTAGTCGTGTAAGATTGTGCTCAGCCACAAGACCTCTTGCTGCACGTCAGGTGCGCCCATAGCTGAAGCGAGGTGTCGAGTCATTTGCGCCATGCTCAGGGTATAGTCATCCTTGTGATCGAGCCGATTGTCCAGCAGTGCGGCCAGCACGGGAGCGGTGTCCGTAGTGTTGTCCTCGCGCAAGGCCGCCAGCAAAGTGTCGAATGTGGCGTAATAAAGCTGTTCTCGTCCCTGGTTCTTGGCTTGATACAGCGCCCAATCGGCGGCCCGAAACAGCACTCGTGCATCAGTGCCCGCCGTCGGGTACAGGGCAGCGCCCGCGGATACGGTCAAATCAGACCCAAGACGCGTCTGTGTCTGGGCGATGACGGCTGAAACTGCGGACGGATCGCGATCTTCAATCAGGAGGGCGAATTCATCGCCGCCAATGCGAAAGGCGCGCCCCCGCCCCTCACAGGCGAATTCCAAGGCGCGCGCGGCCTGCGTAAGCGCACTGTCACCTGCCGCATGTCCTTGCGTATCGTTGATGACCTTGAAATGGTCCAAATCCACCAGCACCAATTGAAATGGCGACGTGTCGGCCGGGTGCAGCGGCATCCGTTTGGCCAGTGTAGCCTCAAACAGACGGCGATTGCCGAGATTCGTGAGACCGTCTGTAATTGCCTGGTTTTGCGTTTCGCGAAACAATAGGATGGTCGTCCACAGAATTTCGGCCTGGATGACCGTCAGGTCGACAAGTTCCTGGTCGATCGCGATTCCCGTCTGTTGGTGGTCGCGGAGGATGACCAGAACACTGCGACCCCCTTGGTATGGACGCCAGGGAACCAGAAGCGCATCCCCGTGGAGAGAATCAGTCTTGGAATCGATCCGGGCGGAACTGGCCAGGGGCAAGGCCTGACGGATCGGGTCTGGAGTCCGGTCAACATCCCAGGGCACCGTACCCCACCGATCCTGTTCCTCGCCCGTTCCCATGTCCAATGACACGCACCCATGGGCGTTTAACGTCTCCAGGATGGACTGCTTAATCTCGACTATGGCATTCTCATTATCCCACGTTTTCAAGGTGTGTTGTGTCGATTGCAGCACCTTCTGAACGGTCGTCGCATATTGCTGGAGTGTCTCGGTGCGCGCGGTGATGACCCGATCCTGCTCGTCTCTGGTCTGGCGCAACTCGGTCAGCGTATCCTTGATGGAACTGCGCATGGTGTCAAGCGCCTGACGGATCAACTCATGTTCTCGAATTCGGGAGGGTGCCAGGATTCCGCTGAAATCGCCCTGAGTCGTGGACGTGAGCACACGAAGCAGTCGCCGAGTCGCGACTTGAATCGTCCAGGCTCCCCCCAGCAGGAGCGCGATAATGGCGGCCTGAAAGAGGAGAACCAACAAACTGTTGCCGGCTACCCGCGCCTGAATTCTGTTTGTGATCGCGACCGTTTGGGCATTGACGGTGTTCTCCAAGCGAGACAACGACTGATTGAGTGCTGCGGTCACCGCCTCATTTTGAACATCCTGCAGCAACAGGGCTTGCGGATAGCGATGCGCGATCATGGCGTTTTCGACTTGGGCGGCATTCTGTTGATACACTGTCCAGTTGTACTTGATCGTCTGCAATTGCCTGCGAATACTTGGATCCGGAGCCTGCATCCAGGCTTGACGATAGGTCTGAGTGAAAGCCTGTGCAGCGGACAGAGCCTCGCGCCGTGTGGACTGCCGGAACGCGGGAGGCGATTCCGTGTCCAGCCCGACAACCATGTTTAAAACGCCGTCATAACGGACGAAGTCGGTATTGAGGCGCATCGCCACAACGCGATACGGATCGACGGAGTGAATTAAATAGGCCAATTGCATCTGGTCTTGACGCGATATATTCCAAAAAATTCCCAGATCGATCAGAATCAAAGCCACCACGGACATGACCCAAGTCCTTAGAGAAAGATTTGGGAGACGTCGGCGCCGTTTCATTGGATCACTCCTCCCCCATGTTGAGCCAGTGAGGACTCGGAAGAGTCGCGTTTATGCCAAACTAAAACACAATTCCGATATGACAAGCAGACCACATTATCGCAAAAGAAATATCTGAGACTAGTTGTAATAAATCCGACTTAAATCTACATTGTTCGACACAGAATGTCAATGTTTGCACCTGTCAGTTCGCACTGCCTCATGAACCATGTTTGATCAGGAAGATGCCGCCCACGATGGCGATGACACTCAGGATTTTAGAAAGCGTCATGCCCTCTTTCAACCAAATGACGCCGATGATCGCGGTAAACAGGATACCCACTTCACGTACAGCCGTTACATACGCCACTGATGTCGTTTGCATGCAATACAGTACGGTCGCGTTGACGCTAAAAGCCAGAGTTCCTCCGATCAGTATCTTGATCGGATGTCGACGAAATAGTGAGATATACGACACCGGGGACAAGAGAATGCGGTCTGAGGCCCATTTGCCGAGTGCAATTCCGATATACACGATATAGATGAATAGAATCCCGGACATGACATGCGCTCCGAACCAGTCAAAGACGCTATAGATGGCCGTGCAGGCTCCGGCGAGCAGCGCATAGACGGCTCCCTGGCTGGCAAACGCGGACCTCGCTTGAGTGAGACTCATGCTCGGCTGATTGACAAAGAAGATGCCGAGCGCGATCATGATGATTCCTGCAAATCCGAGTGGAGTGATGGCCATTCTCGTGAATACAAGACCAAACAACGCAGCCAGAACAGGAGACGTTCCGCGCGCGATCGGATACACGGTGGTTAGATGAGCAGAGCGATAGGCTTTTGCCAATGCGAGAAAGTAGATGACCTCAAAACTGACGCTGCCAAGCGCAAACAGCCATGCTTGCGGCGGAATAGAGTCTCTTTGCAGCAGAAAGATGGCGAGTGGCAGATACAGAATGACAGCGCTCATGGTCATCAATGTGAAAAACGCATCCCGTTGTGGAATTGTTTTGGCGATTGCATTCCACGTAGAGTGGCCGAGACCTGAGACTGTTAATAGGAGCAGGACCAGAGTTGACAACAGACGCACTCCCAGACCATGGTGCGATGCAGCAATCAGCCTATCACGGTTTTCACAGTGTGTCCATGACACTAACCCGTTTGCGTCAGAACAAGTTCCAGAAGAACCATAGGTTTAGACAGAAGCTGCGAATTGGCGAATCGCCCTTATTGATTCAAGCGTCGTATGCACATCCTGCCATTCGCCGTCTTCGCTGACCCAGCGACCATCTTCGTGTTGCAGATTTTGCAATTTGTTTATTGCGTCTACTATCAACTGATGTTCTGTGGATATTCCCATAATACACAAGGCATTAATCAACCACGCTAGATTACTCGCTTCCAGTATCGGTAATTTAGAGTGCAAATATGTAAGTATTGATTCCGAACCCTTGTGCTCCCCTAACGAATACAGAAGACCCGCAGCCAGCCAGTTTGCATGCAAGAACGCGGGAAAATATCCTTCATTGAGGTTCGAGACAAGGAACTTTCCGATCATTGTTAAGCTGGGGTCCGAACTCCTGAAGTGACAAATCCAGCAACCTGCGTTTGCTGTTAAATATATTTTTGCCGATGCGTCGCCAGGCATCGCCCAAGGTGGGGCAACGGGCGCCAGTGCGACGTCCGTATGCGTCAAATAGCGCCCACCTGTCACGCTCGGTGGGCGCTAATCTATACTGTTAGTCAAGGTTAGCGCCGGGGCTGGCGAACATCATCCGGCAATTGTTCCGACCACGGGAGCAGGGA